>JADMIO010607171.1_pt1 | contig 23450 bp, 17 predicted proteins | sample 8958161 | NCBI WGS metagenome assembly JADMIO01 (sample SAMN16585339, study PRJNA669376) | soil metagenome | isolation source: Crop rotation soil | place: USA: Cullars Rotation, Alabama | collected 2011
CCGCGACAACTTGTCCACGTGGAATTCTAAGCTTAGGATCCCAATGTGCTGGAAAGAGGCCTTTGTTGTTGCCGGCGGCGGCGACACCTTGGCGGCCATTGAAAAATATCGAATCGCCAGCAAGGTTGACTACATCTCAACCGGCGGCGGTGCTTTTCTTGCCTTTTTAGAAGGCAAGACACTCCCGGCAATTGCTGCTTTAGAAAAACGACAAATATAAAAAGGCCTCTATGAATACGCCCCTGCGTCGAACCAAAATTGTCTCCACCCTGGGGCCCTCCCTAGATGACCCCGAAGTATTAAAAAGAGCTATCCTGGCCGGTGTTAATATCTTTCGTGCCAATTTCTCTCATGGCAGTATTGAGACTACTGAGAAACGCATCAATGCAGTGCGGAGCATTGCCGCTGACTGCGGCAAAATAGTCGCGATTCTTGCCGATATGCAAGGACCTAAAATCCGTATTTCCCGCTTCAAAAACCAAAAAATCACGCTACAGGAAGGCGCCTCTTTTGTTTTGGATCCCGGCATGGATGAAAATGCCGGCACAGAAGAAAGTGTCAGCCTCGACTATAAAGACCTACCTCAGGACGTACACACCGGAGACACCCTGCTTCTTGACGACGGCCGCCTAACCTTGCAGGTCAAAAAAATTCAGGATAACCGCATTCATTGCGAAGTCATGGTTGGCGGAGAACTATCCAACAATAAGGGTATTAACCGTCTCGGCGGCGGCCTCTCTGCGGGCGCCATCACAGAAAAAGATCGCGCTGATATTAAAGAAGCTGCCCGTTTAGATGCAGACTTTCTTGCCATTTCCTTCCCACGCAATGCAGCTGACATTAAAGAAGCGCGCGCGCTGCTACATGCTGCCGGTGGGCATGCCAACATTGTCGCCAAGATAGAACGCACCGAAGCCATTACCAATATAGAAGAGATCATAGAAGCAACCGACGCCATCATGATTGCCCGTGGTGACTTAGGGGTTGAAATGGGGGATGCTGAATTACCCGCCTTGCAAAAGCGTATCATTCATAAAGCCAGAGCCTTTAACAAGCCGGTGATTACCGCAACCCAAATGCTGGAATCCATGATTCACAGCACCATTCCGACCCGCGCTGAAGTTTCGGACGTAGCCAATGCCGTGCTGGATGGCACTGACGCGGTGATGCTCTCTGCTGAAACCGCCGTGGGGAAATACCCTGAAAAAGCCATTGCTGCCATGGATCGTGTTTGTCTCAGCGCTGAAAAACATCTCAGCCGCATGCTAATACGCCAACGTTCAGAAACTTTCTTTGAACATGTCGATGAAGCCATTGCCGCTGCCGCTATTTTCACGGCTAATCATTTAAATATCAAAGCTATCATTGGTCTAACGGAATCAGGCACCACTCCCCTGCTCATGTCACGCGTTCGTTCACATATTCCCATTTATGGTTTAAGCCGTCATGCAGCCACTCTACGACGCATGACCTTATATAAGGGAGTTCATCCCATTCTTTTTGATGCCACCAACATTGATAGACGAATCTTGAATCACGCAGCGATCAGTGAATTGGAACAGCGTAAAATTCTTCAGAAAGGGGATTTGGTTATTCTGACCAAAGGGGATTTAATTGGCATACATGGAAAAACAAACTCTATGAAAATTGTGACTGTGGGCGATATACCCAATCACTTGAAGGACTAGAAGTTTAAACGATTAACAACTTGATAATAAGGATGCAAGGATGCAAAAGCTGATTATTTCAATTCTCTTGTTTTTATTTTCCCAGTTAAGCTTTGCCTTAACACCGCCCAATGTCAGAACAACCGCCCTTCCCGGAACGGTTGCTCTAACCTTTGATGATGGCCCAACTCCGGAGTTCACGCCGCAAATCTTGGCCATTTTGAAAAAATATAATGTTAAAGCTACTTTTTTTGTCGTTGGCGCTTCTGCTAAACAATATCCCGACCTGATTAAACGCATCGCAGCTGAAGGACATTATGTCAATGAACACACCATGACGCACCCCATGCTCACCCACCTTGCTAAAAACAAATGGTATTGGGAAATGGTAGAACCTGCCAATATCGTCAACGGCATTCTAGGTAAGCGGCCTGCTTGTCTGCGTTATCCTTACGGCATGTCAAATGAGGCTATCCGAGCTTATATCCGTTCGGAAGGAATGAGACCGGTTCCCATGGGCTTTAATTCTTTTGACTATGATCGTCCCGGCGTAGAAAAAATAACTTCCTGGGTTTTGCAGAATGCCCGTTCGGGTCAGGTTTTTCTTTTTCATGATGGCTATGCTAAGCGCGAACAAACTGTTGCGGCCCTGCCGGCTATTATTGAAGGGATTCAGAAAAAGGGTTTGGGCTTTAGTCAGATTTGTTCTACCGGTTAAACTTCGAACCACCCAAGTAAATTCGTGAACGAGCCCGATTACGAGCCCGAGCCCGTCTTTATTTGCCCAACCAAACTGGTCAATAGAATTTATATAAACTCTCACGTTACATAGCATCAAAAACCATAATCTTTTTACCACAAATCACACCATCTAGCCCCAGTCAGACATCGATAACACCCATCATTCGTTAATTATTGGAGATCCCATGAATTACTTCCACCATGAAAAACTAGATGTTTATCAAGCAGCAATAGAATTAATAATTTTGATCGAAGTTGTTGTAGAGGAATTGCCACGCGGCAGAGCTTACCTAGCTGATCAACTGCAACGAGCAGGATCATCTGTTCCACTAAATATAGCAGAGGGAGCGGGAGAATATTCTAGCAATGAGAAAATAAGATTTTATCGAATGGCGAGACGGTCAGCGACAGAATGCGCAGGAATTTTAGATGTTTGTCGTTGTCTTCAAATTATTGGGGAATTAAATTACTCCAAGGCACGGGGATTACTAATCAGAATAGTGGCTATGCTCACTAAAATGGCGAGGCAAGCGGGTTAATTTAGAAAAAGACGGGCTCGGGCTCGTAATCGGGCTCGTTCACGATTTTACGTGGTTTGTCGAAAACACAATAGCTAGCAAAACAGCCTAAGTCATTGAATTATATAGAACCCCTTCTTAAGCTTCACTTCAGATACCTCGACTATACTTAAAGTAAGAATCGAAATTGATAATCAATTGATTCCACTAAACTTTAGTTTTTGATCGATCTTAGGCGTCGTGGAGAAGAAGATGACCTCAAGCAGCAACTTACTTGGCGGGCAAGCGGAAGAAGAAAAAAGCTTTTACGCTGAGGTATTTAATGCAACAAACCAAAAACTTAAGCTGCTTAAGAATAGCCAGTTTATACAAAGTTCCTTAGATGAACTGTTAGTCCTTTATGAACAACTGAACGCCAGGCTGCTGGTTGATAAGCAGAAAAATTCTGAAGGGGTCCAGAAGGAAGTTCAAAATTTGAAGGAATTTAAAGCTAAGCTGCCAAAGTCAGGGGCACTAGACGAGAACACTAAAGCCACTCTTAAGAGACTTATCTTTGCTGTAAATGGCAAATTTGACCTTATCTTAAGAACTCATATGGATAGATTTAAAGAACTGGATAGCAAAAAAAATGAATTAAAAAACCTGTCTGACAAATTTCCAATAATGAATTCCAAGAAGCAGCTCGAACAGTTAAGCATCATGGATTTAATAGACAAAATCACGAGTAAAGCAAGTGTAGAGAACGCATCCCTGGATGTCGACCCCGTGATTAAAGCTGCCAGGGAAGCCAGAGCCGCCTTAGAAACCGCGGGACAGCCAAAAAATCCTCACTTAGAAGAATTTCTAACAGCTTATGATTCTTGCCAATTTTATATTAAAAGCAAGGAAGCTCTGAAAAAAAAGCGGGATGAGCTACAAGATGTTCTGTCAGAAAGCGGGACCCCCGCCTTAACTCTGGAAGAAATTGAAGCTAATGCAAAAGTCGACAAACAAGCTGCCAGAGTCCTGCAATTAATTGCCCCTATGCGGGCAAAATTAAAGCTTCCTGAAGATATAGAAAATCAAATAAGAGACATTCGGAAAGCGGTTGAAGCCGCCCGATACGAAAAACTGAAAGAACCTTGGCTCTTAGCCGAGGCCAAGATAAAAAAAGAAGTGGAGAGTTGGTTACTAACAGCGATGCACCCCAACTATCTCCTAGCCAAGATAGCCAACACGGCTGGAACTCTGATACCCAATGAAATCAGCATTCACGCAGATGATAAAGGCGGCTTTGGCAAAAAGGGCCGGGCACTAAAATTCGAAAAAATAAAACAAGAACTGAATAAATGGACGAGGAGAATCGAAAATTTAAATATAGATCAACCCAGTTCACCGGCCGCAACAGCTCCTATAGTTTTAGAAAAGGATATGTATGTTCAAGCCTTTAAGCAGGTTAATGACAGCCGCGGAAATCCAGCTACTAAACTCCCGGGGCAACTCAATTTTCAGGAGATTGAACAATTAACCCGATTTGGAAACCAAGCAACCAAGGCGGCCGCACAAAAACTTTTAGAATTAATCGATGTGAATAGCGGCAAATTACGACTACCTAAGCAGATTGAATTTAAAATAAAGAGATTAAGAAAAGCCGCACAGGTCTCTACCCAGATCGGTCTTAAAAATAGATGGCGTGACTTTGAATCTGCCGTAAGAGGCAACCTTGAAAATGCGCTAAGGACAGTGATGCAGGATAGCTTCTTGCAGCCTATGACGACAAAAGAAGTGAACGGCCAACTTAAACTAATCCCCAACACAAACTATATCCTTGCAAAAGGCAAAGGCGGCTTCGGTCACAAACATAGGAACAAGCTAATACAAGAGATTAATAGAGACCTGGATAAATGGACAGGTGAATTAGCTGAGGAACTGGAAACCATCTCGGAAACGGCTGTTCGTGAAAACGCACCGTTGGTCAAAGCCTTAACTGACAAGCTAAACGACTATGCGATTGAGATAGAAACCTGTGACCTGCTTACAACAGCCGTAGCGCCGGATAAAGACAGGCTTGACAGTTTAGCCACTCAAGCAAGAACAGCTTATGTGCTCTGTAATGACAAGCTCTTCTATATAAATAAAGAGGAAAAAACCTGTATTGAGATCGCACTCAGCGAGCCTCAATTAACAGCATTCAAACAAGCCCTAACTCCGGCAGACCAAGCCAGGGCTTTGTCAAAAAAAGAGCTAGAGAAGATCACCGAGATCACAAACCACGTTGCAACAGAAAAACCCGATGCCTCAAAAAAACGAGTGGCTGAGATACTGGGGAAAGACGGCGTGAAAACCTTGTATGGAAAAGAAGCCACTCCTAGCAATCCAACCACTAAACGAGAAGAATTCATCAAACTCCTAGTGGCTCTCATGGCCGATCGATCTAACAATTTACAATTTGAAGGAGAAGCCAAGGACGATCCCCGAAAAAAAGACCCCAATAGTCACGTCATTACCATGCTGGACTTATTAGGCTCGGCGAAAAATGTCAAATTATATGAAGATGCTATTGAAGAAGAAAGAAAGAGTACGGCTTTCCGCGACGCCGTCTTACTTAAATCAACAAATCGCTATGAGGGGCCCAAGTGGGATCAAAGATTAATCCTCTGGGTTGCCGGACCGTCCGCTTCGGGAAAAAGTTTCGCCGCCGAAGAAGTGATTAAAAAAGTGGGTAGTACTGTCATGCAGTCCAGCTCCCAAGATAACAAAGGAAATCTCGTTGTTTCCGTTGATGGAGGAATAGAACGCGAAGTCTCGCAAATGAGGCAGCTGGTCTTACAAATGGCACTTCAAAAAGGATTTCCCGGCATTCGTGACTTACACGATCATACTGAACTGGGCCTTAAAAAAATAATCCAGGAGGCGGCCTTAACCCAGAAGGATTTAAACCTGGTTATACCCGATACTTTTTCAAAATATCGAAGCCCCACTGCAGCTGCCACAGTAAAAAGCTCCCGCTTTCTCAAAGCCATGCCTAAGGTTAAAAAACTAGCAACCGCCTATATCATACCTGAGCTTGATAAATTGCCTAATACCAAACAAGTTTTCAGCGAAATTATCGCACCCGTAGGAAAAGAGGCTGAATTCCAAGCTACGGTAGCCCGCATGGGAACTTCGCGAGCCTGGAGTGATGAATTTGATCCAGAACATACCACCCTAAGACAGCTCCGAATGAACAACCGCAACATTGGCTGTGAGTCCAAAAAATATGGTGCCGGTGATTTCGAGAGCGGTAGACTAGGATCTGAAAATGCCCGAAAGGAATATCTGCAGCATAGCAAAGATAAAATTTATCTCCCTCTTACCAATGATCTTCTTTTTGTGTATCAGAAAGACAAGGACCCCAGTAACTGGGTGATCTGCGATAAAGATTATCAAGGTGAGTCTGAAAAAATTTCCACCCGTTATTTTGAACTTTGGAAAGCCTACAAAGACAAGGGTTTTAAATCTGACCTCCCCCACTTCCCGGAGGGGCTCAACAATCTAAAGGATTGGCTAAAAGCCTATGAGAAAGCCATGGGGCGTTGTCCACCCCTTTTAAAATTAATCAAAGATGGAGTTGAACTTCCAGACAAGCCTAAAGGCAGCGCTGCACCCACAAAACCTGGCGCGAAAAAGGGGCCTGGCTTATTTTATAGCGCTCAGGCAAGTGGCAAGACAACGCCCTTTGCCAAGCTTAGTGCCACAGGTCTCGCACAACTAGAAAAAGCTAAAGGTGGAGATATTAATCACTTAGGCCGAAGCTTTAATTCCTCGATACTGGGCCCTGAAATAAAAGACTGGGCAAAGAATCTCTTTCAGGACTGTGAAGCCTTAAAAATAGAGGAGGCCTTCTCAAAAGCAAAGATCGACATAACCGGCGGTGAATATAGCGAAGAATGGGACAGGCATGTAGATGAAGCTCTGGTTGATTCCGATGGGAACTTGGCCGAATGGGTGAAAAAACTCTTACCTCTGGAAACACAGCAACCCTTTATGCTCTTTTTCAAAAAATATTGCGAGACGCTGGGAGAACTCGCCTTCACCCCTCAAGCTCTGCCGCAACCCTGGGTGATCGAAGCCTTGGGCAAACAAAACTATAATGAAGTGATGAACAAGAGCAAACATAAACACACTGAAGTCCTGCCACAAATCTCCGCTGGCGTTGAATTTATACTCAATGAGGCTTTATTAGAAGCCTCCATCGAAAATCCTGTAACGGCCCCCCAGCTTGCTACCTTCCTTACCGTGGCCGCAAAATTTACTCGGCATAGACAACGCTTCAGCTCTGAATTTAGCAGCAGTGTTCTTGAACTTAAGAAATTAAAAAAACAACGTCATCCAGATGAAGGCATTGAGCTCTCCATCAACGCCATCTTTGATAAATGCGAAAAGAACATGAAAGAATTACTGATCCATCCTCATACTGATATTTCGGACATGCGTGCTTTTGCTGAGGACGCTTTAGAAAATGTCAGGGCCGAAATAAAAAAGATAAACGAGGGACAGGTAATTCTTGCCGAAAAAAGCACTTCAAGTTCGCCCTCAAAAACAAAAAAGTCCAGCCCCTCGTTCAAATTCTCCGCCGCGCGACCAGCCGCAGAGCTGACCTCTCATCAAACACTGAAAAAACTGAAGGCACTACCCCAAACACGTCAAGTAACCTTGTCGCAGAAAAATAAAAAAATTGAAGCCACCCTGGTTGAACATCGCAACCAAAGTGGAAATATCCCCATTTCAGACATTACCCACTTGAGCGGAAGCATCAATACTGCACAAATTCTTGCTGAAGCAGCCTATAATTTTAAAGACTTTTCCAATGGGAAAGCCCTGAACTTATTCCCCGATCTCAATACAGCCAGAAAATTTTTCAACAGCACCATCACCTATCTCCGAAAAAATGAGGGTGCTTTCTCTAAAGATGGCTTAGCAGCAGTAATCTCTAATAAATTTCCAGATCTAGCGGCAGATCAGCTTTCCATGTTGGCCTCTTCTTTATTTAAAACCTATAAAAACGCCACTGAACAGCTTGAACCTTACTTGCAGGATCCTGAGCTTCATGACCCCTACGATGAAAACTGCTATCATTTTCCGAGTGATGGTTTTATTCGTCTCGCCAAACATCACGTCGATTCCTATATGGCACTCTGCGACGAAGAAAATCCGGAAATTGTAATTGGTACCAACTGCTGGGACCCGCATTATATTGAGGCCGTCCGACTCTATTGCGACATGATGGAACTCCCTCCGCCGGAATATGACAAGGAAGAGGGCTGGGAGATTGATGTTACTGAACCGATTCCGGCTGAAAAAAAGGCAGCTTTTAAGGCTTTATATGAGAAGAAATTTGCAGAATTGGATAAGACGCTGGTGGTAGATTATCAGCCGACGGTGCAGAAAAAGGATAAGAATCTAAGCTTGGGTGTGGGGGGAGTATAGTTTCTTCTTGTACTTGTTAGTTAAGAAAGTGTCGAGTCTAGACCCTCACCCTAACCCTCTCCCGCAAGCGGGAGAGGGGATCCTTTAAATATTAAGCTACGTAGCTCCGCTCTAAGCCCTGTTTTTCTTCATGGCGTTTTATCGCTAACAAGACGAGTTGTGTTAAGAGTTTAGGATAACCTAGGCCGGATTCCGTGATCATGCGCGGGTACATGCTGGTCGGAGTAAAGCCCGGGATAGTATTCATCTCATTAAAATAAAGTTGCTCTGTTTCTTTATCCATAAAGAAATCAATACGTGCCATGCCTTCAGCGCCCAGAATATTAAAAATTTCCTTTGATAAAGCTTGAAGCCGGCTTTGTGTCTTGGCGGGAATTTCAGCAGGGATAAGAAAGTCGGAACCTCCTTCCGTATATTTAGCCATATAAGAATAAAATTCATCTTTTGGCCGGACTTCGCCCACTTGGCTTGCAAAAGGTTCTTCGCCTTCTTCCAGCGATTCAAGCAAAGCAATCTCGAGTTCAGTTGCTGCAATACCCTGTTCGACCAAAATCTTAGTATCGTAGCGAAAAGCAAACTCAATGGCTTGGGTTAAATCTTCTTGGGTTTTAACCTTGGTCACACCAATACTGGAACCCTGGTTCGCAGGTTTAACAAACATAGGCAGGACAAAGGTCTTTTTGATCTGCTCTTCGATAGCAGCCGCATTGCGGTTCCACTCCGCTCGCTTAAAAGCAAGATAGGGAACAGAAGCTAAGCCGGCATAGTTTACCAAACGTCTGGCAACATCCTTATCCATGCCCACTGAAGAAGCCAGGACACCGCAGCCCACATAGGGAACATCCGCCAATTCGAGCAAGCCCTGTATGGTGCCATCTTCGGAAAAAGTGCCATGCATAATAGGAAAAATGACATCAAAGATACGGTCTGATTTAAGCGAGCGGGCAATTTCAGCCAATTGTGACTTTTTCGCCGCTTCCGGCTCATTGAGCCAAACGGGCGCAAACAGTTTTTGCGACTCTGAGCCCGCAGCAAGTTGGGGGACGGCTGTTGCCTGGTTCTCTAAAAACCAGGTGCCTTGTTTGTCGATTTTGATGGGGATGACTTCAAACAGCGAACGATCTAGATTGGCTATGACATTGGCTGCGGACATGACAGAAACCTCATGTTCTGTTGAGCGGCCGCCAAATAAGACTGCAACACGAATTTTATCGGTGGTTTTCATTTTATCCATTTTTTCCCTGGCCATTTTAAAATAAAAAATCGAGGCTGATTATAGCATTATTTGAAGGTTCTCCTAGACCCCCCCTTCCTGGAATTACTCCCTTCTCCCGCTTGCGGGAGAAGGGTAGGGGATGAGGGTTTAGACTAAGCACGTTCTAAGTTAGTACCGGGGGAGTTGAGGCCCTCACCCCTACCCCTCTCCCGCAAGCGGGAGAGGGGATTTTTAGGGCAAAATAAATGCAAATTGACCATATTTGGTTACTATGGTAAAGTGTTGAACAGTTTTTGCCCTCTGGACTATGGAAAACACACAAAAGTTAGGATTCGTTTAACCGCAAGTCGTTCTAATAATGTAAGATATGACCATGAAACTAAAACAACTTTTCTTTTTAATCGCGGCATTTTCCGTCATGGGCTTCAGTTTGCCCTGGCCTTTTTCTGCCTTATTCAGCACGCCTGAGCACTTTGGCACTTATGCCTGGTACAATGGACGCGTTGAAGCCATTCACGCTCAAGCCGGCAACCTCAACACACAAATACTCAAGATGGCCTTAAAAGCTTACATCAAAGCGCATAATAAATTAGGCCGTAACAAAGAAATTCTAACCATCATTGACTACTCCAAGCCCTCAACTGAAAGGCGCATGTGGGTCATTGATCTCCACTCTAAAAGAGTGCTGTACAATACCTGGGTCACTCATGGTAGAAATAGCGGTGGTTTAAGCGCAACCTCTTTTTCTAATCAACCCGGTAGTTTAAAATCAAGTCTGGGGGTTTTTCTTACCGAAGAAACTTATGTCGGCAGTGTAGGTTATGCCGTACGCCTCAAAGGTTTGGAACCCGGTGTTAATGATAATGCTTACCGCCGGGCCGTTGTGATTCATGGCGCCTGGTATGCCGATCAGGATATTGCCAGGAAATATGGTCAGCTGGGCAGAAGCTTTGGCTGTCCCGCTGTTAGTGATAAGATTGCCAAACCGCTGATTAATACGATTAAGAATAATACGGTGGTCTTTGCCTACTATCCGGATAGACAATGGCTTAGACGGTCTCCGTTTTTGGCTTAAGAGAACAACTTTATGCCCAAGTGAGGCAGGATCTTAGGGCTAAAAATTAAGGATTTAGAATGAATAAAAAAGCTTTTTTGAGCCTGCTTCTTATTATAGCAAGCCCTTGGCTGACCTCTTCTGTCAGTGCCAGCACCTATTCCTTACCTGCGCCCAGCAATACCCTGGTTGGCCAAATCCAATATAGCCCGACCATTTATAATGAAAATGTGGTCGATATTACCAAGCGTTATGATATCGGCTTCAATCAAATCACCAATGCCAATCCCCAGATTGATCCCAAACGCGGCTTTCCTTCCGGCGTTCTTTTAAAAATACCGACTGAATTCATCTTGCCGCCGCTTCCACGTCAAGGCATCGTCATTAATCTTTCTGAGATGCGCCTTTATTATTTTGTTCCCGGTAGTGGTGTTGTAAAAACCTACCCGGTGGGTATCGGCAAAGTAGGAAAAACCATCCCCTTGACGCATACCTTTGTAGCCAGAAAAATTGTCAATCCCACCTGGACACCCACACCGGACATCCGTGCTTACAACCGCGAGCAAGGTATTATTTTGCCGGCCAATATTCCACCCGGTCCCGACAATCCCTTAGGCCCTTATGCCATTTATTTAGGCATACCCGAATATCGTATCCACAGCACCATCTTTCCGGAAAGCATTGGAAAACGAGCCAGCTTTGGCTGCATACGTATGATTGAAGCGGATATCCAAGACTTCTTTCCTCTAGTCACTCCTAAAACACCCGTTCTCATTGTTGATATTCCGACTAAGGTGGGCTGGCTGGACAATAAGCTTTTCCTGGAGGCGCATCCCTCGCTTTCCGAACGCCCTACGGCTTCTACAACCTATGCGGGGATGGTTCAGCTCATTCAGCAAACGACTAAGGGCCAAGTAACGCTGGTTGATTGGCAACTGGTTGATTATATTGCAAATACGCATGATGGCGTGCCGCATGAAGTTGGGGTGAGAATTCAGAGCTAAATGGGATTTTCATCCCTCCTTTTTAGTCTTCTTCTTTAATTTTCCTTAACCCCCTTTCACATTGCCTTAAGTTTATTTTGCTATCCTGGTATCTATGATTTTTATTAAAAAACACATAAACGAGACGCTTATCCATGGCCAGAAAAATACTAACTAACATCATAGTAAATACACAAAATGATGAATTTTTTATTTCCGTCGCGACCAAAGGCATTCATTCTTTTGTCACAGCTGGGGTTATGCTCAATGGGCAACCTCTTATGCTTGCAAGGGTGGGAAAAACTAATAAAGTTGACCCCTGCTTTAAAACGGACGACGATGGCAACATGACCCTAGGCTCAAACTGCGGTCTGATTTTTAAACAATTATTCGGGCAAGCAAAATCGACTCTGCAATATGAACCTCTCGAACTGAGCGGTGAAGTCTCTTATGCTGCTTACGCCATCACTTACGATCAATATCTGCAATTCACCCGGCTTGTTAGTCAAACAAAAGGAGAGGAACCTATTGCCGCTTATCTGCCCAACCCAGACTTCGCTGCTGGAGAAGCTGAGGTTGCTTTAAGAATAGCGAATCTTCCCACACTCCCCCCATCCCAGGAAAATAGCCGCACTGAGAGCTTGGCTAAAAAATCCAAACAGCTGTCTGCAAGGAACACTTGCCGTCATACCGCTATTGATTTGATTGAACATACGCAAGGAAATATTCCTTTAACGACTAAGGTCTCGCGAAGTTTTTTCCGTGATCTTCCTTTGAAAACCAATTTTACGGGGGGCGAGCCAGATAATCATTTTTATGTTTTCCCGCTTCCGCCCAACTCTTATCATGCCGGTAAAAAACAAACTGCTCAATTAACAAAAATTTACAAAAGAATGGAAGCACTCTTAGAAAAGGATCCCTACGGTGAAAACACAATAGCTAAATTTAATGCGCTGAAAACACTTTACAATAACCAAGCAGGCCTTCTAGCTAGCAATAATCTTGAGGCTGCCCTTGAAAACATACAACAATGGAAAGCAGCAAACAACACGATTATAAACACACTCAGGGCCCAAAGCTTTTTTGGAAAATTGTTCACGCGCCAATCATCAACAGCGGCTTTAGCGGATGAATTTGAAAAAGAGATCCGCAAAGAACTACGCAAAGCCCAGGGCGCATAAACACCTGGCTAGCCTTGCGGTTGCCAGCCCATTTAATTAAGGCGTTTTAAGCTGAAAGGCGGCCGCTGATGAAGTCTTAGCTTGTTTATTAGCCTCATCTTTTGAAACCAGAGCCAGGTTCTCAAGATAGGTTTCTGTATCAATAAAAGAATATCTTCTGAAGTGAGCTTTGAATTTTAAAGTCTGCTCCTCATCTAGCTCATCCTCTTCATCGCTATCATCAGACTGAATAAGCTCTGGCTTCGCATACAGAGAAGAACCTGTTAAATAATTTTCACTGGAGCTACTCGAGCTGGAGCTGGAACTGGAACTTCCTACTACCGTACCCGAAGCAATAAAGGTTGTAGTGCATGAAGCTTTCGCAGGACCATTTCCCAGGCTCGAGGGGAACAAGTTTTTCTTTACCGCAAGACTGAGCAGCGCCAATTCTTGCTCGCTAAAAACCATAAATAAATTTACAAAATTCTTATATGGATTTTTTTGTTCATCAATCAAGAGAGCTGGATCAATCAATTTAGCCAGCCTTTCTTGCTTAGAGGCAGCACGACGAAAATCCCGCCACTCGCAGCGGTATAATTTATCGTTATCATAGGGGAAAAGCACAAAGAAAATTGCATTAATGTCCGCTTCTGTCCAAGTTTCCACGCGGTCTTTCGTCTTATTCCATCTCGCCCGAGGTATTTTAAGCAGTTCCATAAAAAGCGGCTGATTTTCTGCCATCATTTTTCTGATTCTTTCTGTAATGGGTCCCACGCCGCTTAATTGGTCAAGATTCTTGGCCTCCCAGGCTTCTACCGCCTTTATAAAAGCAGCCAGGTTTTTCTCAACAACCGCTTGCTGTATTACTTTTATTTTTGCTCTTTCCTCAAGAACAGCTTCCATGGAATACTTTTCGCCCAATAAAAAGTCGCGGATCTCTTTTTTTAATTTGCCACGATCCTCTATAGAAAGCTCAGCGGTGAGGTAAGCTCGCACCTTTTTCAATAACGCCACTCGCTGCTCAATTTCTTCCGATTCCTCAACGGGTTTTTTAAAAAACTCGGGCAAGGTTATTTTCAGAAAATCATCTAAGCGGGTTAGCGCTTCTATTTCTGCATTAACTCGCGCCAGATTTCTCCGCGCACCTCCTGAAAACAAGCTGATACTACCGCTTATTTTCTCTGAAAGTTGCTTGCGCTCTCTTTCCAGCTCTGTCAAAGATTTCGTTGCTTCCCGCTGACGCTTTAAACCTTCATTTAAAAGAATTCTCAGCTCTACTTCCAATTTAGACGCTTTCGACTGCAGACCTAAAACGGCTTGAACAAGCCTTGTTACGGCTACGGGGTCTCTCTTGATATGCGTCATAATCTGTCTCAGGTCCTGATGCATGTTTATTTTTTTAAAATAAGCATGCGTTCTATGAATGGCATTGGATTTTATAGGCGTATGCCCTCCATTTTCCGTGACCAAGGCGTAAATCTGTGCCGCGGAAAGAAGCACATGAAAATCTTTAAGCTTTTCCAAGCTAAAGCTCTTGAGGAAGGCTGCATCTGCATAAATAACATTTAAAAAGGTGATCGCAAAATTCTTCGGCTCTCTAATAGGAACCAGTTCAATCTTGCCATCGATATTGATGAAATTGAGGCTTTTATTGCTGCGAATAAAAAGCTGTTCAAGGGCTTGAAGAATTATGGTTATATCGTAAACCTTTATCGTGGAAAACAATTTTATATGCTCTGGAGAAAGTATCCAAAGATAAGAGCCCCTTAGATTGTCTAGGTTAAGGGGAATACTCGGTAGTATGTAAAAGGAGCAAGCATCTATGGCATCGATCTTTCTTGCAGCAACCATCTCTCCCAGCGAGGCGGGCTTAAGGCTGCGACTCAAGGCATCCTCCAAAAATAAGGCTGCAGCGATAATATTGGCTAAGGGAAGAGGTTTTTGTTCTTGCGTTCTGAAATGATCTGAAAGGGCATCAATTTTATCCTGTCCTAGAGCCTCAAAATATTTTCTGGTCTCTTCGCTGCCCTTCGGCCAGGGATAGCTGGCGACTTGCTCTGCATAAGTAAATACTCTGTGCATATATACCTCTTCTCATAAATATAACCACGATAAAATTTAGTACGACACTAAAATTCGGTAATATTTCGGGATAATAGATATCCAAAAAATGACGTCCCTTTACATTTTCTGTCTTGCATAGAAATTCAACCTAAACGCTGGTTTAAAGGCTGGCCGGTTTTTCCTCATGAAAAACCGGCCAACCCATTCAGGTTCAATTTTTATTCACTTCTCACGCCGACACACTATAAAACAAAAAGTGCGTCAGTTCAATAATAGTACTATGTTCAAAAAAAAAGGGGGTAGGAGCTAGTTAGAACTGCTTTGGAAACTGCGATTTAAAGAAAGGCAGTCCCGTGTTTTAAAGGTGCCAAACCTAGATGTTTTGCTAAAGTCTGGCCAATGTCTGCAAAGGTTTCGCGTTTGCCAAGTGCTTTTTCGTGAATACCGGGACCAAACGCCAGAATAGGCACATTTTCTCGCGTATGATCAGAGCCCGGCCAAGTTGGATCACAGCCATGGTCGGCAGTCACAATCGCTAAATCCCCTGGGCGCATTAATTTTTCAAAATCGGGCAAGCGCGCATCCAGCTCTTCCAAAGCCTTGGCATAACCCACAACGTCTCGCCTATGTCCGTATAACATATCGAAATCAACCAGGTTCACAAACACCAGACTTTTATCAGGCGCAAGTTCGACCTCTTTAAGGAAAGTATCAAACAAGGCCATATTACCGTCCGCTTTTACTGTTTTACTAATACCGCAATGCGCATAAATATCAGCCACCTTGCCGATTGCAATAACTTCACGTCCTGCCTCTACCAGCTTATCCAAGAGCGTTGGCTCTGGTGGTGGTAAAGAATAATCACGACGATTGCCGGTTCGATAATAATGCCCGAGGTTGCCGGTAAAAGGTCGAGCGATAACACGGCCGATGTTATACTCATCAACCAGTTCACGTGCAATTAAACAAAGTTTATAAAGACGCTCCAGACCAAAAGCTTCCTCATGCGCCGCAATCTGAAACACGCTGTCTCCCGAGGTATAAACAATTGGCTTTCCACTGCGGACATGTTCTTCGCCTAATTCTTTTATGATTTCAGTTCCCGAAGCATGTTTATTGCCTAGCACGCCGGGTACTTGCGCACGTTCAATGAAAGCCTCGAGCAAGTCCTCAGGAAAACTAGGATATTCCGGCGGGAAATAACCCCAATCAAAAGAAACCGGGACGCCGGCCAATTCCCAATGACCGCTGGGAGTATCCTTGCCAACGCTTTTTTCTTCAGCGCAGCCGTAGGCTGCTTGAATGACAGCCGAGGTCAGACCTGGAACCGGTTTACCTTTGCTCGCTATAGCTGCACCATTCAGACCTAAACGAGTGAAATGGGGTAAGTGCAAGGGGCCTTGGCGAAGCTCTGCTTGATCGGCCTTGCCGGCTGCACAAGCTTCTGCAATATGACGCAAAGTATCTGCGCCTAGATCAGAAGGCGGCGCATCCTCTGTTGAACCGACACCAAATGAATCCATCAAGATTACAAAGGCTCGTGGCATAGGGTTACATCGACTGTGCGGTGAATTCTTGTGAGCGGCAATAGGTCTCTTTAATGAAGAAAGAGATGATAAGGCCAATCACAAAACCGATGGGAATGATCCACATGGCATTATTAAAATCATGCGCGGAATAAACAGGTACCCCATTCTGCATTTGGTGGTCCCATTGAAGCTGCATCATCCAACCAAAAAGCGGTTGAAAGATAAAACCACTCGACATAATCGTGATCGAGGCAATACTGACAGAGGTGCTAGTCAGCGAAATAGGATTTAATTCGGCAATGGTAGGATAGCTCAAGACTTGAGAACTGGTCGCAAAACCGATCAGGAAAAACAGCGTGATCAGCGAAGACAAGGAAAGCTCGGGCACGTACATCAAAACAAAAATAACCAGCAGGGAAAGCACGGCGCCCAGAATCATGGGCAAGCGTCTTAAACCAATATAATCCGAGAACCAACCATAGGTTGGTGAACCGACAATCACCCCCACAAAAAACAAGGTGGTAGCATAAGAGGCTTGTACCGAAGTGAGATGATGGACCTCAGTAAGATAGTGTATACCCCATAAGGCACCCAGAAGAAAAACGGGCAAATTGAGCAGGGAGGTATAAATGCCGCCCAGCCAATTTTGAGGATTAGTTACCGCATGAAAAATACAGCGCCAGAGTCCCAGGCTTTTCAACTTATCTTTGTCTGCTTTAGCCGCTTCATGGCTATTGGGCGGGCGGTCTTGAACAAAGAAAATCGTAGCGAGTGCAATAAAGATACCTAAGATAGCATCCAGTAAAACAGCGTGCCGCCAGCCTACCAAATTACTAAGCAGCGCCATCGGAGTTTGTGCCACCATACCACCGACCATGGCCATGGTCACAATAATCCCCGTCACCAGAGCCATACGACTGGCTGGAAACCAACGGGAGGCAATGCGGATACAGCTTAAAAAGCAGAAAGAAGCTCCCCAGCCTACTAAAAAGCGAGCTCCGGCAGCAATTAAATAGTTGGAAGAAAGGGCAAAGATAAAAGTGCCAACTGTACATAAAGTGACCGCGAAGAGCAGCAATTTCTTGGTGGAATACCGGTCTAGCAACATGCCTGCCGGGAAAAGAAATAAGGCATTGGCATAAAAATACATCGAAGCTAACTGACCCAATTGAGGTGCATTTAGCTGAAAATCCTGCATTAATTGGACATCGATGGCATTAAAAAGATTAAGCTGAATAAATTCGTAAAAGAAAAATAAGGCCGCCGTTAAGGTGGCAAGCCAGGCTAGAGTTGTATGTTGGGTCTTTTCATGACTTGTGTGCACTGCCCAATCCTCACTATTTATGATTGCAGTTCTAACATAGGTGGGGCTTAAAGGCTAGTATATCACCTCATCTCCCCCTCTTTTCGTGAACGAGCCCGTGCCCGCGCCCGAGCCCGGTTTTTCATGAATGGCGCAGGGAAAAGCCGGGCTCGGGCGCGGGCTCGTTCACGAAATGGTAGGAGGTAGTAGCAGTTTGTCTAAAAGTTGGCTGGCGCCGAGGCGGAAGGTGCTGGGTTTTACCCAGTTTGGGCCCATTCTGTTTTTGGCTAGCATCAGATATTGCAGAGCTTGCTCGGGCTCGCGGATGCCACCGGCGGCTTTAAAGCCAAGTTCGCGGTTTACTTCTGGGCTAAGTTTTTTGATAACGGATAAAATGACCGCCGCCGCCTCCAGACTAGCGCCTTGAGGCAGCTTGCCTGTTGAGGTTTTTACAAAATCGGCGCCTGCAAAGATCGCGTCTTCCGCAGCCCTTGCGATCAAAGATAAATCTTGGAGAGCGCTGGTTTCCAAAATCACTTTCAAGCGGGCCTCAGAACAAAGTTCCTTACAACGGCTAACAAAAGAGCTTGCGTAAGCACGTTCTCCCAAAAGATAGGCCGGATAAGGAAAAACCACATCGATTTCTTCTGCGCCATGGCGGAGACTGAGTTCAATTTCTTCCAAAACGGCTGTCAAGGAACTCAGCCCATGGGGGAAATTAGCAACAGTAGCCACTTTAATTTTGCTGCCTTTTAAATTGGCAGCAACCTCTTGTACAAAACGAGGATAAACACAAAGAGCAGCAACCTTGCCTTGAGAAGTCACCGCTTTTTGACTAAAGGCCGCAATACTCGCTGTCGTATCGGTTTCATTTAAACTGGTCAGATCAATTAAAGAGATCAACTCCTTGTGTGCAGCAGACAAAAGAATGGGATCCTCTAGCAGAGCTTGTTGAAATTCCAGCTCCTCTAGCTTAAAGGACATTCGCTACTTCTCTCACATAAGCAGGCATAAGCTTTGATAAAGTACGTGCAAGACGCTCGCTGGAGCTCAAGGTTACTTCATGTGTGACTTTTTCACGGCTTAAGCCTACAGCCAGGTTCGTAATAGCTGAAATACCGACAACATCAATTCCACAATGACGCGCCAAAATAACTTCTGGCACAACAGACATACCGACTGCATCTGCACCCAAGGTACGAAAAGCTCGAATTTCAGCAGGCGTTTCAAAGACCGGACCTATTGTGGATAGATAAACACCCTCGTGTATGGTGTAACCCATGCGAGCGCCAACCTGGATTAAAAGCGAACGCAAACCAGAATCGTAGGCATTTTCAAGACTGACAAAACGCGGCCCCATGGATTCATCGTTAGGACCAATCAAAGGGTTACCCGGCTGCAAATTGATATGATCACTAATGGCCATGAGTTCTCCTGGCCCCACTTCCGGCCTTAAAGAACCTGAAGCACCGGTCACAATCAAAACCTCAACACCCAGGTGTTTCAGAATACGGATAAGAATTTGCAACATTTCATAAGGCGTACCCTCATATAAATGCAAACGCCCTTTCAGACAGACTACAGGAATATCATTCATGCGCCCCATCACCAGAAGCGAGGGATGCCCGGATACTTTGCCAATTTGCAAACCGGGGATAGATTGATAGGGAATAGAGATAGGGTTGGTAATTTCATCTGCGATTGGAGATAAGCCAGAACCGAGAATCATTGCTATTTTGGCTCGAAAATGAGGGGCATGCTGGTGAATAACCTGCATGGCTTCTTCTAGTTTTGCTGGCATACAAATCTCCTTAACTTCTTTCAAATGAGCCGTCATTCTGCCGTTAAGCCTCTTAAAAGGGAAGCCTTTGAGCTAATAAAACCTTAATGCTTAAGCTTTATAATCAAGCCTGGGTTTCCCTGTTTTAATTATTGTGGCGACCGCAAGCTCAAAACGAGGCTAAGTCATTGACTTTAATAAAGAAAATTATAGGTGGGGCGCTGGGCTTTATTACAGGCCTGGTTGCAACCATCCTGACCCTGCCCTATTTGTATTACGCCCTGGCTCGCGCCCAAGTCATTGAACAGAAATGGCCCTGGCCCAAGAGTATTCTGGCCGTGCTCACTATAGGGCAGGTAGGCATTCTTGCCGGCAGTCCTTTTGTCTTCCTCCGGGCCCTGGCTTTTCCGCTTGAAGGTTTAGTTTTTGGCGTAGCCCAAGGCCCAAGCTCGGCTTTCAAGTTTCCCCTTTATTTACATCACAAATACAAAAACTGCATGGTAAGCAATCGTAATCAGGCTTATGCCAATGTTTTGGAAGAAAATAACTTCCAGCCTCCTGAAGAAGTGGATCCCATTCAACTGGAGAACGAAGCCGTAATGAGACAGATCAATGAACTGCCGCGTTCTCAAAAACCTTTAACTAGCCAGGAAATTAAAAAATTCGAAGAGGTCATCGCTTCCACTCGGGATCTTGCTAAAAAAGAACAGCTGCAAAAAGATCTGGCTGCCTATGAGCTTTATCTGACAAACAATAACTGCGTCATTTCTGGAACCAGATTCAGGGACTTGAAAGATCCTCTGACAGTAAAATGTGGTAATAAGGAAAACACTTATAGTGAAGCTAGTCTAAAGGAGCATATTTCGAATTGCACAACCACCTTTCATCGAATAGCAGATGAACCTCAAACTCGCCTTCCCTTGAGCGAAGTCAGGATCTGCAGAGGTTTTGCTTCGACCTTTATGGACTTTATTGCTGAAGTGCGGAAGACCTTGAAGAGCTGGGTGCGGCCTAAGGTTGCGCCTTTAACGCGGGAAGAGGTGAGGGAAGAGCGTAACCAGTTTTATACTGAACAGCGTTTGTTTGGTACGAGGAAGAAAGAAGAAGAGCAGAAGGCTTCAGGAGCAGCTCCTTCGCCGGCAGCAAGCAGCTTTGCTAACTTTACTAAATAAACACTAAATAAACGCGCTCCCTTCTCCCGCTTGCGGGAGAAGGGTTGGGGATGAGGGTGCTGATGGTTTATAGGTTCTAGTTTAGCAAGTGCCAAGTCTAGGCCCTCACCCCTACCCCTCTCCCGCAAGCGGGAGAGGGGATCTTAGCTCTTTAAGATAGGCCGAATAAGCGGCCGAGTAGGTAGAAGAAGAGGGTTGCAAGGCCGGCGGTTACGGGGATAGTGAGGGCCCAGGAAAGGAAAATATTACGCATTACGGTTAGGTTGAGGGCATCAATACCTCTTGCTAAGCCCACACCGAAAACAGCGCCCACCAAGGTTTGTGTAGCTGAAACGGGGATTCCCAAGGTCGTTGAGCCGACTACGGTACTTGCGGCAGCAAAGGTGGCGGCAAAGGCACGGCTGGGTGTCAACATGGTAATACCATTACCCACAGTTTCAATCACCTTCCGGCCATACATGAATAGACCTAAAACCACCCCCATACAGCCAAAAAATAAAATGCCATATAAAAGTTTCCCTGTGTGCATAGGAGAACCCGTCAAGACCGTGCTGATCACCGAGGTCACCGGCCCTACGGCAATCGCCACATCATTGGAACCATGCGCAAAAACCATCGCACAGGCTGTAAAAGCCATGAGCACACTAAATAAATTTTCAATATATTGGAATTGGGTATGCCGATTTAAGCGGGCATAACGATGCACATGGCGCATAGCTTCGACACCGACCAAAACAATAAGCAGGGCCGTTCCTAAAACAACAGTCAGCTGTAACAGTTTGTTCATATGAACATGAAAATGATCCAGCGCTTTTAATACCGTCATGATAGCCAGCACAATGCCAATCAGGAAAAGATATATAGGAATAATGATTTTAGCTGCCTTGACGGGTTCTTCTACCGCGAGAATGGTTTGTCTAATCGAGATAAATAAAACAAAGGCAATCAGGCCGGCAATCGAAGGCGAAGCGACCCAACTGATGAAAATGTAGCCTACATTGTGCCATTCCACTGCATTTAAGCCGATGGACATCGCACCCACACCAACCAAGCCGCCTACAATCGCTTGGGTAATAGACACCGGCATCCCCAAGATACTTGCTGTGGTAATCCAGGTAGCGCCGGCCAATAGCACGGAGAGCATGCTATAAATCAGTAAAATGGGATTATCAGAAACCGCTCTCAGATCAATAATGCCGCCGCGAATCGTCTCAGACACTTCACTTCCGCCCAAAAACGCACCCATGACTTCAAAAACAATGGCAATGATCAGTGCCTGACGCACGGATAAAGCTTTGGATCCCATTGTGGTGCTCATGATGTTGGCAAGATCGTTTGCGCCAACACCCCAGGTCATCCATAGACCGACCACACAGGCAATAATGATAAAAACAATACCGTAATCCATAAAGAACTTATCTCACCGGGCAAGTAATATTTGTAATCGATCGCCGATATCCTGGGCATGATTGGCAAGATCGCCGGTCCATTCAATAATTTGGTATAAGAAGATGACATCGACAGGGGCAAGCTTACTTTCTATATCAAAAATACCCTGCCGCAGGTGAATTTGCATTTCATCCGTATCGCGTTCAACACGCCATAAATTGGCGATCATTCCCTCAACCAATTTGATTTCATTACCGCTGAAACTGGTTTCCAGCAGCTCGTCCAACTCATGAATAGCCGTGTTAGCTTGCTTGGAGGCTTCAACGCAGCGCTTGAGAAATTCCATAAAGGCGGGAGCAATGGCTTCTGGGAAAGCGATGCGGCGGCCAAAAACCACACCGGCAATATCTTTGGCTTTGTTAGCTAAGCGGTCTTGAACGCTCAACAGTTCCAGCAGATCAGAACGCGCGACCGGCATAAACAAGCCTTTGGGAAGATGGATACGCAAATCACGCTTCATGGCATCCGCTTCATTTTCCAACTGCGCGATTTGCGACTTAATAGCCTCCACTTCCTGCCACTGTTGCGCCAGCACGGCCTCAAAAAAAGGAAGCAGTTCTTTAACGCAGGCATGCACCTTCCCCATATGCTCCTCCAAAGGCCCAATGGGTGAACGTCCGAACAAGTTCAGTATGGAGGATGGCATAAGTTAAGGTCCTTTTAGGCAGTTTCAGCCATTTTAGCATGCATCAGAGCGGTTGTTACATCCAACATCCGGTTTGAAAAACCCCACTCATTATCATACCAGGCCAAGATCTTGACTAAATTGCCGCTGACCTTGGTGTGAGCCGTGTCAAAAATAGCCGAGGCAGGATTATGATTAAAATCAATAGAGACTAAAGGTTCTTCATTAACCGCGAGAATGCCTTTAAGAGAACCGTCAGCCGCTTGCTGAATGGCTTTATGAATTTCATCGGCACTCGTCTTTCGATTAACAATAAAAGTGAAATCAACAACCGAGACATTGGCTGTCGGCACACGCACTGAGAAACCATCGAGCTTGCCATCTAATTCCGGCAGCACCAAACCAACGGCAGAAGCCGCACCGGTTTTGGTTGGAATCATGGATAAAGCAGCCGCACGAGCCCGGCGTAAATCAGAGTGATAAACGTCCAACAAATGCTGATCATTCGTGTAGGCGTGAATGGTATTCATCAAGCCACGTTCGATACCAATGGCCTCATGAATAGGTTTGACCACGTTAGCCAGGCAATTCGTTGTACAGGAAGCGTTTGAAATAACCGTGTCACTGGCCTTCAGGCTGTCATGGTTGACCCCATAAACAATGGTGGCATCCACACCGGTGGCCGGCGCAGAAATAATGACCTTCTTGGCCCCTGCTTCAAGATGGCCCGCTGCCTTTTCC
>JADMIO010703341.1_pt1 | contig 23449 bp, 17 predicted proteins | sample 8958161 | NCBI WGS metagenome assembly JADMIO01 (sample SAMN16585339, study PRJNA669376) | soil metagenome | isolation source: Crop rotation soil | place: USA: Cullars Rotation, Alabama | collected 2011
CCGCGACTTCAAGTCACGTGAATTCCAAGCTTCGGATCCCACTGTGCTGGAAAGAGATCTGGTCCGCGCTCTCGAGGATCACGAGCAGGCGCTCGCCGCGCGCGCTGTCGCCGCGCCGGCCGCGGCGGGTCGCCGCGAGGATCGCGCGCGACTCTTCGAGCGATTGACGCAAAAGCGGGCGGTGCGCGCGGAGGACCTCCTTGGCCACGTCGTTGATCGCAACCGGCAAGCGCGACGCCTCCGCGGCGAACGCGGCGACGCCGCGGAGTGTGCGCGCGACGGACATGCGCGCGGGGCGATATGGGCGGATGGGCCACAAGACGAGCGCGAGGATCATGGCCCATGCGCCGCCGGCGGCTGCCGCCGCGCCGCGCTCGATCGCGAGCAGGAAGAAACCGGGCTGCAGCGACTCGGGGCGGGCGAGCGAGACGAGGAAGATCACGAGGAGGGACGATCCGACGCTGCTCGCGCCGCCGCCGTAGACGCGGAGCATGCCGAGCCCGGTCGCCGCGACGAGCGCGGAGACGAGCGCGAGATCGGTGCGCATGCCGGCGACGGCGCCGAGGGTCGCGAGCGCCGCCGCGCCGAGGGTGAGCGAGCCCATCGCGCCGGCGCGGGTGCGGTATGCGCCGCCCTTGTCGACGATCGACGCGAGGAAGCCGGTGAGTCCCGCCCAGACGAGGCGCGGCTCGCCGAAGAGCGTGGCCATCGCGAGCGGGACGACGGTAGCCACCGCGGCGCGAACGCCCGCCGCGATCGCGGGGCGGACGGGCGCGAAGGTGAGCGCATCACGCAGCGAATCGAGCGGCGTCTGCCACCAGCGCGTCATCGCGGAGGTCCCGTTATACACGAGTCTTGCTACCGTTCGCGGCATGCACGAGTCGTTCGGGTTGGGCGTGGCGTCTTCCCAGGTGCTCGCCGCGGATGGGACGCGGGTCGCGTGGCATGCGCACGGCGCGGGTGAGTCGCTCCGCGACAAGCCGGCTGTGCTCCTGACGAACGGGCTGAGCACGACGCCGAACTTCTGGAAGCACGTCGTGCGCGCGCTCGCGGACGATCATCGCGTCGTGCATTGGGACTATCGGGGGCACGGCGAGAGCGAGCGCGCCCGCTCGGGGAGCTACACGATCGCGACGCACGCGGATGATTTGCGCCGGGTGACCGAAGCGGTGCGCGCGGCGGGAACCGATGCCGGCGCGCCGGTGCAGATCGCGTTTTCGATGGGGGTCACCGTGCTCCTCGAGATGCTGCGGCGCACGCCGACGAACGCGCGCGCGCTCGTGCTCATCGCCGGCGGCGCGGATCATCCGTACGCGTCGAGCCGCCTCTTGCGCCTTCCGGGTGCGAAGGCAGCGCTTCACGGCGGGCTCCGCGCGGCGGCGCCGGTGGTGCCGAAGATCGGGCCGATCGCGAAGCGCGTGGCGCGTTCGAAGGCGCTCTTCCCGCTCTCGCAGCGCCTCGGCGCGATCGGGCGGGACGCGCCGCGCGACGAGGTGGAACATTTTTTTCGCACGGTCGGCGCGATGGATCTGCGCGCGTATTGGGAGTCGCTCCGCTCGCTGATGAAGGCGCGCGCGTCGGACATCCTCGCGAGGATCGAGGTCCCCGCGCTGGTGATCGCGCCGGAGCGCGACGTGATGGCGACGCGCGCGGACCTCGAGGCGCTGCGCGCGGCGATCCCTGGTGCGGAGTGGATGCTCGTGCCCGGCACCGGACACGCGATGCTCCTCGAGGCCGGTGAGCTCGTCGCGCGGCGGATCCGCGACTTCGTGCACGCCTCTAGAAGGTGAAGGCGTGGAGCTCGTCGTCCGCGGCGACGACGAGGCGGCCGTTCGCGGCGATGAGCGTCGACAAGTGGTGCAGTCCGGACATGACCATGGTCGTGTCGCGCACCTCGCCGCCGTCGAAGACGACCTCGCCGCTCATCGCATCGAAGCCGCGCAAGCGCCCGGTGGGAGTGCTCGCCCCGGTGACCCACACGATCGCCTCCGACTTACCGTCGGTGGTGGTGATGATCGGCGCGCCGTGACCGCCGCTCGACGCGCACCATGCGGTGTGCGCGGTGGGCGGGCTGCCCGAGACGATCTGCACGCCGATGAGATCGCCCGACTGGCCTTCCGGACAACCGAGCCCTCGGCCGCTCGTACCTTTCGCGTCGATGACGAGCATCGCGCCGTCGTCGTTGAACACGGCGGCCGCCGCCCCTTTGAGGTTCTTCCCGACTTGCACGCGGAAGAGCGGCTCCGCCCCGACCTTGTTGCCGAGGTCGTGCGCGTCGAGGCCCAACACGAAGCCGTCCTTCCCGAGCTCGATCGCGAGGACCGACGGCGTCCTCCCGGGTTGACGGATCAAGAGCGCGCTGTCGATGTCCGCGTCGCGCTGGTCGAGATCGAGCCAATCGCTCGGGGCGAAGAAGTCCGCGGGCACGCTGTCTTTCGGGAACGGACCCACCGGAAAGCGCATCAGCGCCTCGCTCGCGGTCCACGGCGGTGCCGAATCGACGCCGTTCGCGACCGGGATGAAGACGTCCTTGCCGTTGCCGTCCGACATCACGCCGCCAGACGACCAGATGCCGCCGCCGCGCGCGCATTGCGCGATCCACGCGGTGATGCTGCTCGGCTTCGCCACGTCGATGGCCAAGACGGTGCCGTGGTACTGGTCGCAGTCGTTCGCGGCGCCGTAGGGGACGTAGAGCGTGCCGTCGACGAGGGCCATCGCTCCGCGCTGGGTGAGGAGGCGGCTCTCGACGGCATACCCGCCGGACTCCGTGCCGTCGGGATTCACTGGCCAGCCCTTGCGCTCCTTGCCATCGTCGAGCGACAGCGCGTGGACCCAATGGCCGGCCACGTAGCGGACGTCGTCATCCGCCTCGCCGTCGCCTGCGATCGCGTCGACGAAGATCGTCCGCGTCGCGAGATCGATGTACGGCGTGCCGGTGACGCCGAACGGATTGAGGCCCGGGCACGCTTTGTTCACGCGCGTCGCCGGCACGCCGAGGTTCACCGTCCAAAGCGTGCGACCGGTCTTCTCTTCGATCGCGATGACGTCGTTCGACTCGGTCACGACGTAGTAGGCACCGGCGCCGCCCGGGCCGTCCGGGACGTAGAGCGGCTGACCGTCGACCTTGCCGTCGTACGTCGCCTTGAAATCGGGGACGCGCGTGAGGTGCGCGGCGGCTTCGCGGGTGAGGTTGTGGACGATGTAGAGCCCGTCACGCGTCGGTGAATTGTGGTGCTCGATCACCGGATCGTTCAGCGTGGGAAGCCACTCGACGCTCGCATCCGCTTCCGTCTTTTCGGACCCGGGATCGACCGACGGCGCACCGTTCGGTGCGCCCGAATACACCTCGTCACACGCGGCGAGCGCGAGCGCGAACCCAAGGAACACCCAAGGAAAACGCATTGGAGCCCTATGCCATAGCGCCTTCCAGGCTTGGCGATCATTAAGGATCCTTTACGAATTGTTTCGAGGGGCGGGCGTTCACCCCGGCGCGAGCGGGCGTGGCGCGCGTTCGCGCGGTCTCGCATCGGTTCCATGTTCCCACGGGCGCGGTGCGCGGAGCGCGCGACGCGCGACGCGCGCCGCGCGCCAGAGGACTGCGCGGATGAAAAGGCGCAAAGCGGCTCTCTGCATTTGCCGATTGCAGACCCGAAGCTATGGTGCGCCCGATGCAGAAGCCCGTAGTGTTTCCGTTTCTTGCCGGCGTAGCTCTTTTCAGCTCCATCGTCCTTGCAGCATGTGGAGACGCAAATTCGCCGGCCGCGCCCGGCACGTGCGGCAACGGCACCGTCGACACGGGCGAAGAGTGCGATGACGGCAACACGACGAGCGGCGACGGCTGCTCGAGCGCGTGCGCAAAAGAGGCGGTGAGCGCGCTCTGCGGCAACGGCACGATCGATCCGGGCGAGCAGTGCGACGACGGAAACGGCAAGAGCGGTGACGGCTGCTCGGCGGCCTGCACGAACGAAGGGACGGACACGAACCCGTCGTGCGGCAACGGCAAGCTCGAAGCCGGCGAGGAGTGTGACGACGGAAACAAGAACAGCGGCGACGGCTGCGAAGCGAGCTGCAAAAAGTCGGCGAAGGAGGTCGTGTGCAAGACCGTTCCGCCGATCGCCGACGGGACGTGCGCGGTCACCGCGGGCAGCGCGGCGAAGCTCGTGACGGGGAACGTTCTCGTGCCGGGGACGATCTATCGCGGCGGCTCCGTCCTCGTCGACGACAAGGGGCTCATCGCCTGCGTCGGGTGTGACTGCGAGGCGAAGGCGCAAGGGGCGACCGCGATCACCTGCCCGAGCGGCGTGATCTCGCCGGCGCTCATCAACACGCACGATCACATCACGTACGCCCAGAACGACCCGTACAAGGATACGGGCGAGCGCTACGAGCACCGCCACGATTGGCGCAAAGGCCAGAACGGGCACACCAAGATCAACACCCCCGGCGGCGCGTCGGCGGATCAAGTGCACTGGGCGGAGCTTCGCTTCCTCATGGGCGGCGCGGCGTCGACGGTCGGCTCGGGGAGCGCGTCGGGCCTGGTGCGCAACCTCGACAAATCCGCGGACGAGATGGGGATCAACCAGACGCCCGTAGACTTCGAGACGTTCCCGCTCGGCGACTCGGGTGGAACGGAGCTCACCTCCGGATGCTCGTACGGATCGATCCGCACGAACGCGTCGATCGCCGGGGACGACGCGTTTCTTCCGCACGTCGCGGAGGGGATCAACGCGGCCGCGACGAACGAGTTCGTGTGTCTCAGCTCGACGGCGAACGGCGGGCACGATCTCGTCGAAGCGAAGACGTCGCTGATTCATTCGATCGGGCTCCGCCCGAGCGACTACGCGGAGATCGGCAAGAGCGGCGCGACGGTGATCTGGTCGCCCCGCTCGAACATCACCCTCTACGGCGACACCGCGCTCGTGACCGAAGCTGCGCGCCTCGGCGTGCGGATCGCGCTCGGCACCGACTGGGTGGCGACCGGCTCGATGAATCTGCTCCGCGAGCTCCAGTGCGCGGACGGCGTCAACAAGACGTATCTCGGCGGCTTCTTCAGCGACGAAGACCTGTGGCGCATGGTGACCGTCGACGCGGCGAAGGCCACCGCGACGGACGACGTGCTCGGGACGCTCGCGGAAGGCAAGGTCGCGGATATCGCGATCTTCGACGGCAAGACGCACAAGGACTTCCGCGCGATCATCGATGCCGCGCCGCAAGACGTGGCGCTCGTGATGCGCGGCGGAAAGCTCCTTTACGGCGATCAGAAGATCGTGAGCACCGTACCGAGCACCGGCGCGTGCGACGCGATGGATGTGTGCGGCACGTCGAAGCAAGTGTGCCTGCAAGACGAGATCGGGAAGAACCTCGACGGGCTCACGAAGAGCGTCGGGAAGATCTACGCGGCGTACTTCTGCGGGACGCCGGAGAACGAGCCGTCGTGCACGCCGAAGCGGCCGAAGTCGGTGAACGGATCGACGATCTACACCGGTGCGGTGACGGAGCTCGACGCGGACGGCGACGGGATCCCGAACACCCAGGACAACTGCCCGAAGGTCTTCAACCCGGTGCGTCCGATGGACGCGAAGGGTAAGCAGGCGGACGCGGACGCGGACGGCACCGGCGACGCGTGCGACGTGTGCCCGCTCGACGCGAATACGACGGCCTGCACCGGCTTCAACTCGGACGACACGGACAACGACGGCGTCGCGAACGCGACGGACAACTGCCCCACGACGCCGAACGCCGATCAGAAGGACACCGACGGCGACAAGAAAGGTGACGCGTGCGACGCGTGCGCGGGCACCGCGAACCCGGGGAACGCGGCGTGCCCGGCGTCGATTTACGACATCAAGAAGGGTGTCGTCGCGCCGAGCTCGGCGGTGTCGGTGGTGAACGCGCTCGTGACGGCGCGGAACGCGACCGGGTTCTATCTCCAGGCCAAGACGGGCGATCCGGGGTACGCCGGCGCGGAGTTCTCGGGCGTGTACGTGTACGATCCGTCGAACACGACGAAGGCGGGCGATCGGGTGACGATCGTGACGTCGACGGTGAAGAGCTTCAACGGGCAGATCCAGCTCAATGGCCCGACGACGCAGACGGTGACGTCCGCGAACGAAGCGGCGCCGGATCCGGTGGTGGTGACCTCGGCGGAGGTCGCGACGAACGGCGCGAAAGCAGCGGCGTACGAGAGCGTGATCGTCCAGGTGAAGAACACGAAGGTGACGGACATCGCGCCGGCGGCGGGCCCGGGTGACGCGGCGCCGACGAACGAGTTCGTGCTCGATGGCGGCGTTCGCGTGAACGATTTCCTCTACCTCGTGACGCCGTTCCCGAAGGTCGGGACGGCGTACGACGCGGTCGCCGGTGTCCTGGACTATCGTAACGGCAATTCGAAGATCGAGCCGCGCGCGGCGAGCGATTACGTGCTCGGACCGGCGACGCTCGAGTCGTTCAGCACGAGCAACGCCTTCGTGCGCGTCGGAGCGGCGGGGGCGATCCCGGCGGCGCTCAGCGTGACCTTCACGCGGGCGGTCGCGGCGGACACGTTCGTGACGGTCACGTCCAGCGCGCCTTCGGAGCTCGCAGTGGCGAACGGCGGGGTGACCATCCCGAGCGGGCAGTCGAGCGCGGTCGTGACGTTCGATCCGCCGGCCGCGGCGACGACCGTGACGTTGACCGCGTCGGCGGACGGAAAGACCGCCACCACGTCGGTGCGCGTTCTGGAAGCGGCTTCGCCGGCGGCGCTCGTGTCGCTGACCCCGGCGACGTCGAGCATCGTTCCGGGAGCGACGGCGACGCTGACGGTGACCCTCGACATTCCGGCGCCGACGGACGGCGCGGAAGTGACGCTGGAGGTGACGCCCGCGAATGCCGGGACGTTGCCCGCGACGGTGACCGTGCCCGCGAATCAGACGAGCACCACGTTCTCGTATGTCGACGGCAGCACGGTCGCGAGCGCGACGGTGAAGGCGACGCTCGGCACGTCGACGCAGAGCGCGACGGTCGAAGCGCATGCGGCGACGGGCGGGCTCGTGATCAACGAGGTGGAGTACGACAACGTCGGGACCGACACCGCGGAGTACGTCGAGATCTACAACGCGTCGAGCGCGCCCATCGCGCTCACGGGGTATACGCTCTATCTCGTGAATGGGTCGGGCGGCACGGTCTACAAGACGATCGACCTCGGACCGGCGGGGACGCTCGACGGCGGGCAATATCTGGTGATCGGCTCGACGAGCGCGGTGGGCACGGTGCCGTCGTCGCAAAAGAAGATCGATCTCGGCGCGGTGAGCAATCTCATCGAGAACGGCGCGCCGGACGGGATGGCGTTGGTCAACACGGCTACGAACAAGCTGGTCGATGCGCTCGCGTACGAAGGGGCCATGACCTCGGTGACGTTGCCCGGCGTGGGCGCGACGAGCCTCGTCCGCGGGACGGCGCTCGCGGCGACGGTCGCGGATTCGAACACCGCGCTCGGCTCCCTCTGCCGCCTGCCGAACGGCGCGGACACGAACGACTCGAACGCCGACTGGAAATTCTCGACTCATCCGACGCCGGGCGCCGCGAACGTTCCGTGATACGAAGCCGATCGTGCTGAAGGGTCTTCTTCGCGCGGTCGGCCTGTCGCTGCTCCTCTTTCAATCGTCGTGCACGGTGCTCCGCTATTTGCCGCAGGCGGCGGCGGGGCAGGACGATCTGAATCGCCGCGCGCGCGACATCGACGACCTGATCCGCGAGGAGCGCGTCGACGGGCGACTGCGGCGGCTTTTGTCCCAAGTGCCGCTGATCAAGCAGTTCGGTGAGCGGCACGGGCTGCGGGCGACGAAGAACTACCGGCGCTACGTGCGCGTGGACGGGCCGGCGGTCGTTTGGGTGGTGAGCGCGGCGGAGCCGCTGCGGTTCAAGAACAAATCGTGGGGCTTCCCGCTCGTAGGGAGCTTCACGTACCTCGGCTGGTTCAAGAAAGACGAAGCGTCGCGCTTCGCGGACGAGCTCCGCGCGGAAGGCTGGGACGTCGATCTGCGCGGAGCGAACGCGTACTCGACGGAGGGGTACTTCGAGGACGCGGTGCTCTCGTCGATGATCCCGCGGGGCAAGGAGGCGCTCGGCGAGCTCGCGAACGTGATCCTCCACGAGTCGACGCACGCGACGTTCTTCGTGCGAAATCAGTCGACGCTGAACGAGAGCGTGGCGCGCTTCGCGGGGGACAAGCTCGCGGAGGCGTACGTCAAAGAGACGCTCGGCGAAGATGCCGCCGAAACGGTGGCGTACCTCGCCGCCGAAGAAGCATCGAAGAAGCGCGGCCGCGCGATGCGCGAGGCGCTCGTCGCGCTCGACACGCTGTACAACTCCTCGCTCCCCGCCGCAGAAAAGCTGGCCGAGAAGCGCGCGCGTTTGGATGCGCTGCGCGCGTCGCTCCGCTTCCGCCGCCCGATCACGAACGCGACGCTGCTCCAGTACAAGACGTACAACTCGGGCCAAGAGGAGCTCGACGCGCTCTACGTCGAATGCGGAGGCGACTGGCCGCGCTTCTTGAAGAGCCTGAAAACGCTCGAGCGGAAGCACTTCGAAAAGGGGCAGGAGAGCGACATCGGGCTGCTCGTCGCGCCGCTCGTCGCGGCGCACTGTCCTCAGACGCTCTGACCCAGTAAAGAGAAGGCCGCGGGGAGGCGCGGAGGCACGGAGGCGAAGAGGTATTGCGCCTCCATCAATCGCGGAGAGCGAGCGGGCTCGCGGCCGCCAGCCGGTCGCTATTCGTCATTGCGGCCACGTGGCTCTCCCCGGGGTAGCGTCGCGCCGACCCCATCTTCCCTCCGTGCCTCCGTGCCTCCCAGCCTTCTCGCAGACCTTCCCTCGTCAGCGGCGCGCGGGGTAAGCGTCGCGGAATTGATGCATCGCGGTCGACTCGTCGATCGCGGGAGCAAAGCCGGTTTCCTTCCGGAAGACGCTATCGTCGATCACCACGGGGTACTTGATGTGGCTCACCGCGCCGCGCGGGAGCTTCGGGAAGCCCAAGCGACCGAGGGCGCGCGTGAAGAGGAGCTCCGGGAGCGGCACTTGGGTGCGGCCGGTCGCGCGGATGAGGACCGAGAGCGGCACCGGCGGCGGACCCGCGACGTTGTAGACGCCGCGCAGGCGCTTCTCGAGCGCGAGGGCGATCGCGGTGACCATGTCCGCCTCGCTCATGAATTGATAGAGCGGATCGAACCCGAGCACCGTCGGCACGCGCGGGCCGCGCAAGTAGCTCGCGAGCGTCCCCTGCCCCGTCGAGCCGAGCGAATAACAAAGACGGAGCACCGACGTGCACAGATCGGGCAAACGCCACAGCGCCGTCGTCGCGTAGAGATCCGCGGCGACGAGATCGGCGAGCTCCGGGAAGGTGGTCACCGCCATCGGCGGCTCGTCCTCGGCGTGATAAAGCGGCGAGTCGGCCGCCGCGCCGTAATAGGTGTGCCGCCCGACGAAGATCGCCTGCTTCGTGCCGTAGGCCGCGCAGTACTCGAAGAGCGCGCGCGTGCCACCGAGGTTGATCCGGTACCGCTCTTCGGTGCGCGCCACGAGGTGCGTGACCGTCGCCATGTGCACCACGGCCTGCGGGCGGCGCTTCCTGAATACGTCCTCTGCGGCGCGCTTTCGCAGATCGACCTCGTGCATCTCGATGCCAGGCGGCGCGTTCCGCCAGGCGCGGCGATCGACGCCGATCACGTCGTGATGTGCGTCGACGAGGCGCTGCGCGAGCATGCGCCCGAGCGGGCTGCTGATCCCGGTGATGAGGACGATCATCGCCCTTCTCTCCGCTCGAGGCCTTGCGTCAGCAGACGATCGATCTCCTCTTTCACGTCGTCGACGTACTCGCCGATCACCTCGTCCTCCTCCGAGCCGGTGCCGCGGAACACCATCGGCTTGCCGTATTCGATCGCCAGGGGCACCGGGATCGGCACCGGCACCAGGTGCGCGGGAATCGGAATGTACGGAACGCCGAAGAGCGCGCCGAGCGCGTAGGCGTTCGCGATCGTCGGGAACGCCTCACCGCCGCCCAAAAACGCGAACGGGATGATCGGGGTACCCGTCTTGAGCGCGAGGCGGATGAAGCCGCTCCCGAATTGCACGAGGGTGTGGCGCTCGGTGTAGAGCTTCGCCGTGCCGCGCGCGCCTTCCGGGAACACCATGAGCAAGCGCTCCTCGTGGAGCAGACGCTCCGCGTGCTCGGGCAAGCCCGTGAACTGGCCGGTGCGGTTCGTCCACGTCGACGCGAACGGCATCTTGTTGAGAAACTTCTCCGCCATTCCCTGCGCGAGGCGCGGCGGGTCGAGCTCCAGGAACATCGACGCCAGGACCATCGCGCCGTCGATCGCCACACCGCCGGAGTGGTTGCCGACGAGCATCGCCCGGCCGCGCGCCGGCACGTTCTCGTGGCCGAAGCTCTTCACGCGGAAGTAGCTCCGATAGAGAAAGGCGAGCGCGCTGAAGGCGACCGCGAGGTGTTTCTTCGAGACCCCGAAGGGATCGACACCGTACGCATTGAAATCGAGCTCGAGCTTCTCGAGGCGTGCTGCGATCGCGTCGTCGACCAAGAGCGGCAAAGTGGAGACCCTCGAGGCGCACTCTACCGCTCGGAGCGAAGCGGCGGGCGCGAATACGACGACGCTCTAGAAGCAGGGCTCCGCGTGCGCGCCGCACTGGAGCTGGGGCCGCGCGACGATCTGCCCGGAGTCACCGCCGCTCCGGAAGGCGAAGTAGCTGCCCACGGCGAGGCCCGCCACCACGACGCCCGCACCGGCCCAGAACCACGGCGACGCCAAGACGCTCGACGACTTCTCCGGCCGCGCCGCCTGGGCAGGTTTCGTGTCGGGCACGCTCTCGGGGCGCGGCGCTGCGATGGGCGCCGGCAAGATCCGTGGCGGCACGACGAGCGCGCGCGGCTGCATCGGGCTTCCCACCTCGAGGACGACCTGATCGCGCGCGTTCCGCGCCTGCGCGTAGTACTCGACGCGCTCGGCGGTGATCTCGAGGCTCGCGCCGCGCCCGTGCCGCCCTTCGGCGAGGGTGAACGTGTCGCCCTCGCTGCGCACGCCGATCACCACGCGCTGCACCGTGCCGCGCGGATCGCGCACGTCGGCGTGGAGCGCGCGGTCCTCGGAGCGATACGCGACGTCGAGCGACGGCGATGCAGGCTGCGCGCGCCAGTAGTCCTTCGCTTCGAAGTACGGCGTGCGAAAGCGCGGTCCGAGCTTCGGATCGAGCTCGTATTGCGGCTCGCATTCGAGGAGCGCGACGAACGCGTCGCGCGCGGCCTCTTCTTTGCCGAGCGCCGCGAGGCTGAGCGCGTCGAGCTTCGTCGCTTCGACGAACGCGGCGTGCTCGAGGCCCGGGGTCGCGAGCTCCGACTCGGAGAGGACGCGCGCCTGCTCGTAGTCGAGCTTCCAATAGGCGTCGCGCGCCGCTTCGAGCTTCGACGCGTCGGCGAGCGCCGCCGACGGAATGAGAAGCGCGACGAAGAGGAGACGGCGCGCGAGAGGCGACCTCAACATTTCGCCCCCTGACGACAGCGCGCCTCCATCGACGCGCACTGCGGCGCGGGCGGCGCGGCGACGCCCGCGAGGAGGGATACGGTCACGGTCGTCGTGAAGCCGGGGCCCGCGTCGAAGCGCGTACATCCGACGAGGTACGGAGCGCCGCCGCGATTCGCGCGGACGAGGATCGCGCGCGAGCCGGAGGACAGATGAAGCGAGCCTTCACCGCTGCCCGCGAAGAAGACGCATGGATCGATCCGCGGCAGCTCGGTCAGGGGCTCGGGGAGCGCTTGATTCGTGCGCACTCGCTCACTCAGGGTGATGCAAATCGAGGGATCGGCGCTCGCGTCGAAGACGTCGACGTCGACCGTCTCCGTCGAGAGGAGGGCGCTCTCGGAGGGGAACTCGATCGCGTACGAGCCGCTGGCATCCGCGCTGCTCGAGCACGCGGCGAGCCACACCATGGCACCTGCGCCAACACCTGCGCGTCCCGAATGACGCGGGCGCCACGACGACGTCAGCAGCCCCACCTCGTCATGGTAGCCTAGGCTCATGCGGTCAAAGATGTTTTCTTTGATCGCGGGGGGACTCGTTTTTGCCGCGCTTGGCTCCAGCAGCTCGAGCCATGTGCGCGGGGGGCTCTTCGCGATGGGCATCGGCGATTTCGGGGGCCCATTTGCGCCTTTCGTTTCGCTCACGGCGTGCTCGAAAGACGAGACCGCGGCGCCGAAGGCGGAGCCGATCGTCCTCGGTGCAACGGCGCCGCTCACCGGTGCGCAACAGAGCCTCGGGCCGAGCGTCCAGCAGATGCTCCAGCTCGCCGTCGCCCAGATCAACGCGCGCGGCGGCGTCCTCGGTCGCGAGCTCCGAATCGACGTGCGCGACGATGGAAGCGATCCGGCGATCACCACCGGTGTCGCGCAAGATCTCCTGACGAAGGCGAACGCCGTCGCGCTCGTAGGGCCATCGACGAGCTCCGAAGCGCTCGCGGTGCTCGATCTGTTCCGCGACGCGAAGCGCCCGATGGTGTCGCCGCTCGCGCTCTCGCCGGAGCTCACCACGCGCGAGCCGGCGCGGGAGCGCTTCTTTTTCCGCACCGAGTCGTCGGCGCTGTTTCAGGCGCGCGCGATGGCGAAGTTCCTTCGCGCGCCATCGGCCGCGGCCACCACGAAAGACGGCGGCGCGGCCGACGCGGACACGAGCGAGGACGCAAGCCGCGATGCGGGCACCGACACGCAGGCACCGCGCGCGTGCAACAAGCTCGCGATTTTCCACTTCGACGATCTCTCGGGGGTGGGCACGCCCGTCTCGACGGAGCTCGCGTCGAAGTTCACGAGCACCGGAGGCAGCGTGGTCCTCGACGTGAAGGTCGATCCGAACGCGAAGTCGTATCGCGACGCGATCGCGCAGCTGGTCGCGTCCGACGCGGAGTGCCAAGTGCTCCTCATGCTCTCGACGCAGGGGGCACTCTTCCTGCGCGAATTCCGGGAGGTCACGGCGACCGACGCGACGCGCGACTGGGCGAGCTTCGTCACGATGGGATCGATTTCGTTCTACACGGCCGGCTTCATCGCCGCGGGGCGCGCCGATCCCACGAACAGCGCCCTGCCCACGGCCGCCGAGGGGATCTACGGCACGGCCCTCGATCTCGCGCCCGACAAGCCGAGCTACTGGGCGCTCAACAACCTCTATCAAACGCAGTTTCCGAGCGAAGGCGGCGCGAGCGCGCCTGCCGCGACGTCGGTCTACGACGCGGTGCTCCTGGTCGCGCTCGCGATCGAGCAGGCCCAGAGCACCGACGGCGTCATGATCCGAGATGCGCTCTTCGATGTCTCGAAAGTGGGAAAATCCTTCGGGCCGCTCGACTATGCGGAGGCCGTAGCGGCCATCCGTCGCGGCGAGGACATCGACTATCAAGGAGCATCGGGCGACTGCGATTTCGACGATCGCGGCGACGTTCTCCAGGACGAGATCGTCTGGAAGGTCCAAGGGGGGGCGTTCCAGACCGAGATGAAGCTCTCCGCGGCAGACCTGCAGTAGGAGCCACCGTGTCGACCGACAGCCCGCTTCAGGCGCCTCGCCCGATCGCCGGGGAGTCGTCTGCGATCCTGTCGGAGCTCGGGCGGTATACGCCGCTCTTGTCACTCGGCAGCGGCGGCATGGCCGACGTGCTCCTCGCGCTGGCCCAAGGCCCCGGTGACTTCGACAAGCTCGTCGTCATCAAGCGCCTCAAGCCGGAGCTCGCGGCGAACCCGGGCTTCCGCGCGATGTTCCTCTCCGAGGGGAGGCTCGCGGCGCGCCTCAATCATCCGAACGTCGTCGCGACCTACGAGGTGGGCGAGTTCGAGGGGCAGAACTTCATCGTGATGGAGTACCTCGAAGGGCTGCCGCTCAACCGCATCATGCGCGCCTACGAAGGACGCGGCGAGCGCCTGCCGCAGGACATCGCCCTCCGTATCGTCTGCGACACGCTGGCCGGGCTCGGCTACGCGCATTCGCTCGAGGATTACGACGGGAGCCCGCTGCATATCGTTCATCGCGACGTGAGCCCGCACAACCTCTTCGTGACCTACGACGGGCAGGTGAAGATCCTCGACTTCGGGATCGCGAAGGCGCAGCTCGCTGGCCGCGCGGAGACGGACGCGGGGACGCGCAAAGGGAAGATCTCGTACATGGCGCCCGAGCAGTACGAGGTCGGTGAGCTCGACGCGCGCGCGGATCTGTTCGCGGTCGGGATCATCTTGTGGGAGCTCCTCACGGGGCGCTCGCTGATGCGCGGCGAGCACGACGCAGTGACCGTGCGGCGGCTCCTCGTAGACGACATTCCGAGCATGCGGAGCGTCCTCGCGACGCTCGCGGAGTCGCTCGATCGCGTCTGTTGCAAGTCGCTGGAGCGCGATCGGAACGCGCGCTACGGGTCGGCAGCCGAGATGCGGCACGCGCTCGAAGAGGCGGCGGTGTTCGCGGCGGGCATGTGCACGAACGCGGAGCTCGCGGTGTTCATGGCGTCGTCGTTCGAGGCAGCGCGCCGCGAGATCCGGCGGCTGGTGCGCGAGCACATGACGTCGCGGAGCGATCGGAAGCTGCGCGCGCACGTCGAGCACGCGATGGAGGGGACACCGTCGCGATCCGGAGCCGGAACGGCGATCACCCGGATGGAGGGGACGCGCTCGCAGCCGCGTCGGGCGGTCGTGCTCCTCGCGCTCGGGCTCGGAGCGGCGGGGATCGCGGGGCTCGGGATGCTGCGAGGGCGCGAGACACGGGAGCTCGAGGCGGGGGCGCGGGCGAATGCGGGGGCGCAGGCGAATGCCGCGAGCCCGAGCGCGAGCTCCGACGGCGATGCGAATGCAGCGGAGGCGAGCGCGCCTTTGGCGGCGAGCGCAGAAGTCGATGCGCAGATCGCGAGCCACGAGGTCCCTGCGATCGTGTCGGAAGCGAAGGCACCGGCGGCGATCGATCCCGCCGCGAGCGACGCGGCGAAGCGCGATACGTCCGCGTATCTCAGCATCGATACGTATCCGTGGTCGCGCGTCACGATCGATGGGCATCCTGCCGGTGAGACGCCCCTCGTCGCCGTTCCGGTGAAGCCGGGCACGCACACCCTCGTCTTCGAGAATCCAGAGACGCACCACATCGAGACGCGGACGATCACGCTCAAACCGAACGAACGATTGAACAAGCGATTCGCGTTCGAGTAGCTCCGCGTACGGAAACTCTCCATACGGCGTATGGACGTTCTCCGTTCGCACCTCCGTAGCGGCGGGCGCAAATCGGCGTTTACGCTCGAATTCCGTTTGGCTCGCGCCGTGCTTGACGCACGGCACGATGAATCGAACCCGTCGCACCTCACCTGGGGTGCCTGCGGTGCCCGCGGCGCTCGTCGCCGTCGCGATCGCGCTCGGCGGACGCACCGCGAACGCGGAGGCGCCCGCCGTCCGCACGATGTCGCTCGCCGAGGCGATCGACCAAGCACGCGCGAATCAACCGGCGGCGCGCGCCGCGCTCGCGCGCGTGACCGCACAAAAGGAAGTCGCGAAGGTCCCCCGTGCGCGCTGGCTGCCGACGATGGCAGCGACCGCGCAGATCTTCGGCGCGACCGCGAACAACACGACGGGCACGTACGCGTCGCCCGGCTTCATCGACGTTCCGCGCATCGGCGGTACGCGGGTGACGTCGGGCGGGAGCTTCGCGCCGTACGCTTCGACGCTCGTAGCCATCGGCTTCACCCAGGAGATCTTCGACTTCGGGCGCATCGCCGCCGAAGCGGCCGCGGAGGACGCGCGGGTCGAGCTCGAGAAGCAGCGCGCGCGCACGGAGGTCCTCGACGTCGTGTACGACGTCGAGGAGGGGTACTTCGCGGTCTTTGCCGCGAAGCAGATCGTCAAGGCTTCGGAAGAAGCGTACGAGCGCGCGCGCGTCCACCGCGATCTCGCGAAGGCGGGCGTCGACTCCGGACTGCGCTCGCCGATCGAGCTGACCCGCGCCGAGGCGGATCTCACGCGCTTCGATCTCGGCCGCATACGCGCCCGCGGAGCGCTCGCCGTCGCGCAGAACGTCCTGGGCGCGGCGGTAGGGATGCCCGAGGTGCCGATCGACGTCGCGGCCGCGCCGCCCGCGCCCTCCGAGCTTCCGAGCGCCGCGGACGCGATCGCGCGCGCGTCGGCGCGCGATCCGCGCGTGCTCGCCGCCATCGCGCAGCTCCAAGCCGACGAAGCGCGCACCCGCGCGATCGGCGCGGCGCTCCGGCCGGATCTCTCGGTCACCGGGACGATCTCCGCGCGCGCAGGGGGCGCGCCGCCATCCGGTAACGGCGACGAAGCGATCGCGAAGGGCTGGCTCCCGAACGTTCCGAACTGGGACGTGGGCGCGGTCCTCAGCTGGCCGCTCTTCGAGGGGACGATCGCCGCGCGCAGAGACGCGGCGCGCGCCGAAGAGGACGTGCGCCGCGAAGAGATCGCGGAAGCGCGCCAGCGCCTCGTCTCGTCGATCCGCCTGGCGTACGGCGCGGTCGACATCGCGCGGGCCGCGCTTCCGGGATTGCAGCACACCGTGGACGCCGCGCGAGGAAACTACGCGCAAGCCGACGCGCGCTTTCGGGCGGGGCTCGGAACGAGCGTCGAGCTCGCCGACGCGGAGGCCCTCCGCACCGACGCGGAGATTCAGCTCGCGCTCGGCGAGTTCGAGCTTGCCCGCGCCCGCGCCGCGTTCGGCCGCGCGATCGCGGAGGGGGTGTAACGTGCCCGAGAGCGGAAACAAGTCCGTCCCGATCGCGATCGGGCTCGGTGTCCTCGGGATCCTCGCCGCGGGCGGCTTCATGGTGGCGCGCGCCGACGCGCGCGTGAGCACGACCGCGCTCGCGTCGAGCGCGAAGCCGGTGACCGTCGTGGAGGCGAAGGCGACGACCTATCGCGCGTCACGCACCTACGTCGCGACGATCGATCCGTGGCTGGAAGCGAAGATCGGCCCGCAGCTCGTCTCGGCGTACGTCGATACGGTGCTCGTGCGACCGGGCGCGATCGTCAAGAAGGGCGACGTGATCGCGACGCTCGACTGCCGGAACGCGAGCGCGACGGCGCAAGCGGTGGCGATGCAAGCGCGGGCGATCGAAGCGCAGCAGCAGGCGGTCGCGCACGAAGCGACGCGCGTGCAAGGTCTGCTCGACGGCGGCTTCGTCTCGCCGAACGAAGCGGAGCAGAAGGAAGCGCAGAGCGCCGCTCAGAACGCGCAGCTCCTGGCGCAGCGCGCGCGCCTCCTCGGCACGTCGCTCGAGGTGAACGACTGCGTCTTGCGCAGCCCGTTCGAAGGCGAGATCGCCACCCGCACCATGGATCCGGGCGCGTTCGTGCGCCCGGGGATTTCGATCGTCTCGATCGTCGATCGTCGGACGCTGCGCATCAGCGGAGAGGCGCCGGAGATCGACTTCGAGGTCGTCGCGCCCGGCACCGAGGTCGCGGTGCACGTGCCGGCGACGAAGCGCGATCTCGTCGCGACCGTCTCGCGTCGCGCGCCCGCGGCGGATCCGAGCACGCGCACGGTGCACTTCGAGCTGGACGTACCGGACACGGAGCGAAGCATCCCGGTGGGCGCCACCGCCGAGCTTCGGATCGAAGTCGGAAAGCCGCTGCCGGCGACGTCGATCCCGCTCAACGCGGCGTCCGTCCGCGGATCGAAGGCGAGCCTCTTCGTGGTCGAAGACGGCGTCGCGCACAAGCGCGCGGTCGGCGTGCGCGGGGAGCTCGGCGGGGTCCTCTACTGCGAGCCCGATCTGAAGCCGAACGCGCTGGTCGTCACCGAAGGTCGCGCGCTCCTCGACGACAACGACAAGGTGAGCGCGGCGCCCGAAGCGCCGCCGCCAGGGCAGAAGCCGTGACCGGTCTATCGCTGAAGAACCCGATCGCGATCGCGATGCTCGCGATCGCCGTCGTCGTGTTCGCCGCCGTCGTCACGCCGCGCATGGCGGTGGACACGTTCCCCGAGCTGACCCCGCCGGTGCTCGTCGTCGGAACGCTGGCCCCGGGGCTCGGGCCGAAGGACGTCGAGAAGACGCTCACCTGGCGCATCGAGAAGTACGTGAGCGCCACGCCCGGCGTCGATCACGTGCAGAGCGTCTCGCGCAACAACTTGAGCGTCGTCTTCGTTTGGCTCAAGTGGGGCGTCGATCTCAACGCGGCGCAGACGCTGGTTCAGCAGCAGACCGCCTTCGCGATGTCCGCGGTCCCCAAGTCGCTCGGCGTCCTTCCGCCGTTCGTCCTGCAGTTCGATCCCTCGAACGCCCCGGTCGTCCAAGTCGCGGTGTCGGGCGGAGGGCTCAGCGGGCCGCAGCTCTACGATTACGCCGTCAACAACATCGAGCCGCTCCTCGAAGGGATTCCCGGCGTCGCCAGCGCGTCGCTCAACGGCGGCCGGCAGCGTCAGATCAACGTGGTCGTCGATCGGATCGCAGCGGAGGCGCGCGGGATCACGTCGGGCGACATCGGTGCGGCCGTCGCGCAGTCGAACGCGCTCTTGCCGTCCGGCGTCTTCATCGCGCCCCGCTTCAACGCGAACGTGTACACGAACGCGGTCCCCGAGCGGGTGCGGACGATCGGCGACGCCATCGTGAAGCTGAAGGACGGCAAGCCCGTCACCATCAAAGACGTCGCGCGGATCGAAGACGGCGGGAGCCCCGAGACCCAAGCGGTCTCGGTCGACGGCGAGGACGCCGTCTACTTGAACGTCCTACGCGTTCCGGGCGGCAACACGCTCGAGATCGTGCGCGCGGTGAAGAACGTCGTCGCCGGACTGAAGGATCTCCCGCCGGGAATGCAGGTCCGGCCGGTGTTCGACCAGTCGACCTTCGTGCGCACGACGTACGACGGGCTGAAGCAAGAGGTCGTGCAGGCGCTCGTCCTCATCGCGCTCGTCATCCTCCTCTTCCTTCAGAGCGTGCGCGGCACACTCATCGTCGCGGTCGCCATCCCGCTTTCCTTCGCGATCACCCTGATCGTCCTCTACGCCGCGGGCCACACCTTGAACGCGTTCACCCTCGGCGGCCTGACCCTCGCCATGGGCCGCCTCGTCGATGACGCGGTCGTCGTCCTCGAGTCGATCCATCGCCAGCAGCGCCTCGGCCTCCCGATGGCCCGCGCCGCCCTCGAAGGCACGAACGCCGTCGCCGTTCCGGTGCTCGCATCGACCCTCACCACGATGGCCGTCCTCTTGCCGGTGCTCCTCCTCGCCGGCTTGGCGAAGAAGCTCTTCGCACCGCTCGCCCTCACCGTGGCCGTCGCGATGACCGCCTCCTACTTCGTCAGCGTCTGCGTCACGCCGGTCGCCTGCCGCTTCTTTCTCGGCCACGCGGAGCCGGGCGCGCTCGGGCGACGGATCGCCGCGCTCATCGATCGGATCGCCGAAGGCTACGCGCGCGCACTCCGGGGCGCGCTTCCCCATCGCTTCGCGATCATCGCCGCGTGCGCCCTCCTCACCGCCGGCGCCGGCTGGGCCGCCGAGCATTTGCCGAGCACCTTCTTTCCGGAGATCGACGAGTCGATGGAGCGCGTCTACGTGCGCCTCGCGCCAGGCACGTCGCTCGAAGATTCGGCGCGCAAAATCGCGGCGATGGGCAAGACGCTCGCGGACGAGCTGCCCAAAGGGAACGTCGAGCTCGTCCTCACGAACGTCGGCGCCCCCGGCAACGCCCGGAGCGCGATGACAAGCCCGAACGATGGCCCGAACATGGGCTTCATCCGCCTCGCGCTCGTGGACGCCGAGAAGCGGACGATGTCCCAACGCGAGCTCGCCGACGCGTCGCGCGCCATCCTCGCGAAGCATTATCCGGGCGTCGACTTCTTGCAGTGGCCGGGCGGGCTCGTCGCGAGCGTCTTCTCGAACAACTACATCGCACCGCTCGTCGTCGAGGTGCATGACGACAACCTCGCGGAGCTCGACGCGCAAGCGAAGGCGGTCGCTGAGGTCGCGCGCACCGTGCCGGGAATCGTGGATGTCCGCGTCTCGCTCGAGACGTCGTACCCGGAGGTCCGGGTCGAGACGAACCGCGAAGAAGCGGGCCTCGTCGGCGTGAGCGCGCGCTCCGCGGCGCAGACCACGCTCGAGGCGACCCTCGGCAACATCAACACCCCGAGCGTCTGGATCGACCCGAACAACGGGCAGTCGTATTACGTCGTCACTTACTACGATCCGGCGCAGGTCCGCGATCCGCAGGCGCTCGCCCAAATCCCCGTCCGCCTCGACGCGGCCTCGTCCACCGCGCGCGCGGTACCTCTCGGCGCATACGCGAAGGTCCGCCGAAGCACCGGGCCGATCGCGATCGAGCGCAATCAGCTGCAGCGCACCGCGCTGGTGTACATGCAGACGGAGCGCCGCGACATCGGGAGCGCGGCCGCCGCTCTCGAGCGGAGGCTCGCGGAAGATCCGCTCACGCGCCGGGTTCGCTTCCGCTTCGTCGGTCAGGTGGATCTGATGCGAGCCACCTTCTCGGGCCTGGGCTTGGCGATCGGGCTCGCGGTGATGGTCGTCTTCATGATCATGGCGGCGCAGTTCAAGTCGGTGCGCTTGCCGTTCGTCATGCTCTTCACGATCCCGGTCTCTCTCGTCGGGATCGTCATGGCGCTCCTCGGCGCCGGGCAGGGCTTCTCGATCACCGCCCTCATGGGGATCCTCATGGTGATCGGGATCGCCGTCTCGAACGGGATCTTGCTCGTCGACGACGCGAGCCAACGCCTCGCGGCGGGCGCCGACCCGATCGAGGCGGTCATCGCCGCCGCGCGCTCTCGTTTCGTCCCGATCGCGATGACCAGCTTGGCGACGGTGATCGGCCTCGTTCCGACGGCGCTGGCCCTCGAAAAGGGGACCGAAGCCAACCAGCCGCTCGCCCTCGCCGTCGTCGGCGGCCTCACCTCGTCGACCGTCCTGTCCCTTTTCCTCGTGCCGGTGATGTTCGTCCTCCTCGTGGGGACGAAGGCCGGCGTCGAACCGAGTGGAGCACACGCATGAAACCGAGCATTCCGACGTTTGCGTATATGACCTGCATCGCTGTTTGTTTCGCGGGTGTGGGATGTGGATCCGCGCCTGATCCGTGGGGAAAGAGCGCGCCATCCACGATCGAAGGGACGGTCGTCACCGGCACCTTCCCCGGGCGGGCGAGCGCATTCACCGCGACGACCGAGAGCGGCGACACGCTCCGCGCGCCGCTCGACGCCGCCGGCGCGTTCTCGATGGAGCTGCCGAGCCATCATCACTACCGCTTGAGCGTCGAGACGGAGGGGGGCACCGTGCGCCTCATCTTCCCGCGCGCGTCGAATCGAATCGACGACGCCTTCGCCCTGAGCACCACCCAAGCGCGGATCACCCTGGGATCGATCCGCTACATCGCCGATCCCAAGGCGCAGCCGGTGAGCGCCGCACCGAACGACTGCACCGACGGCACTCGCAACGGCGGCGCAGGGCTCTGCACCGTGACCGCGGACCACAGTGAATGCGAGGATGGCTATCGAAGCGCGTCGCCCTCGGTGTGCAGCGATCTCGACGTCGTCCTCGGCTACGGTCAGCTGTCGGTCCTCGAGTCGACCGGCCTCGCGTCGGGCGCGTTCGCGATCGCGGCGCAGTCGCCGCCGTGCGAGGTGCAGGGTTGCTTCGTCCCGCAGGATCCGAACCCGCCGCAAACGCCGACGAACTAAGGTGACGGTGAGGCGCGCTCAGCCGCGTGCGGGCGCGCCGTCGTCGTCGAGCTCGAGCCACTTCACGAGCGTTTTGTAGTCGATTCCGAGCTTCTCGGCGGTGAGGTACTTGCGCGCGCCGAGCTGCTCGTAGGCCCACGCCGCGTACCGCCGCTGCACGTCGCGCATCGGGACGACCGGCCCGTCGAAGAGCGCGCCCGGGGCATGCCTCGAGCCGATCGCCGGTGGCAGATCGGCGAGCGCAATCTCCGCCTTCGGTGCGAGGATCACGAGCCGCTCGATGAGGTGCTCGAGCTCGCGCACGTTCCCCGGCCAGCCGTGCTCGACGAGGCGGCTCATCGCGTCGGCGCCGATCCGCTCGACCGCGGACCGCGGATGCTTCGCCTTCGCGGCGGCGAGGAAGTGATCGATGAGGAGCGCCAGATCATCGCGCCGATGGCGCAGCGGCGGGATCTCGATCGTCACCACGTCGAGGCGGTAGAGGAGATCCTCGCGGAAGCCCCCGCTCGCGACGAGCTCGCGCAAATTGCGGTGGGTGGCCGCGATCACGCGGGCGCTCATGGTCGTCTCTTTCGACGAGCCGACGGCGCGCACCACGCCGCGCTCGAGGACGTCGAGCAGCTTTGCCTGGAGGCTGAGCGGCATCTCGCCGATCTCGTCGAGGAAGATCGTTCCCCCGCGCGCCTCGAGGAAGAGCCCGGGGCGTGCGGAGGTCGCGCCGGTGAAGGCCCCCTTCACGTGCCCGAAGAGCTCCGTCTCGAGGAGAGCCTCTGGAAGCGCCGCGCAGCTCACGGTGACGAACGGCTCGTTCGCGCGCCCGCCGTTCGCGTGGATCGCGCGCGCGAGGACGCTCTTGCCGGTGCCGGTCTCACCGGTGATCAAGATCGAGACGTCGGTCTCGGCGAGGCGCTCCGCGAGCGCGCAGACGTTGCGCATGGCCGCGCTCTTGGCGATCAGACTGCCGAGCGAGAAGCGATCGCGCAAGGTGCGCTTGAGGGCGGTCGTCTCCCGACGCAGATTTGCTTCGTCGAAGGCGCGCTCGAGAAACAGCGCGAGCTCCTCCGCTTTGAAAGGCTTCGTGAGGTAGTGGTAGGCGCCGCGCCGGATCGATTCGATCGCCGTATCCATCGCGCCGTGCGCGGTCATCACGATCACCGGGCGCTCGGGCGCGGCTTTCTTCGCTTCGGCGAGGAGCTCGAGACCGGTGACGTCCGGCATACGCAGGTCGGTCACCAGCGCGTCGAATGCTTCGGACGTGAGGCGCCGCAACCCCTCCCGGCCGCTGCCCGAAGGCACCGCTTCGTAGCCGCGATCGTTCAGCCCGTCCGCGATCATCTCGGCCATCGAGAGATGGTCGTCGACGACCAGCACTCGGAGTTGCTTCCCTTCACGCATCTCGCGCATCGTCTGCTCCGTTCGCGACAGGTACTTCCACGCACGCGCGCGTCCCGTTCGTGCTCGCTCCGTTTCCCGAAGCATCGCGAGGCATGATGGTGAGCGTCCCCTGATGGTGCTTCACGATCTCGTTCGCGATCGCCAGACCAAGCCCGGTCCCCTTCTCCGCCGGCTTCGTGGTGAAGAACGGCTCCGTCGCGCGCGCCGCGGCTTCGGAGCTGATTCCCGAGCCGTCGTCCGTCACGACGTATGCAACGCGATCGTTCGATGCTTCGATGCGAAGCTCGACGTGCCCTCCGACCTGGCAGGCATCGCACGCGTTCAAGAGAAGATTGACGATCGCCTGCTCGAAGAGGCGCGGATCGCAGG
>JADMIO010703342.1_pt1 | contig 23448 bp, 21 predicted proteins | sample 8958161 | NCBI WGS metagenome assembly JADMIO01 (sample SAMN16585339, study PRJNA669376) | soil metagenome | isolation source: Crop rotation soil | place: USA: Cullars Rotation, Alabama | collected 2011
GGACGGTGATCTGTTCGCCGTTGACGGCCTCGGCGGCGAGGGCACGGTGCATCTCCTCCCAGAGCGTCTTGACCGCTGTCGTCCAGTCCGGGTGATCGGTCGCCGTGAGGACCCGCACCGGATACCCGCCGAACGTTCCGGCAGCGCGGATTTCCTCGGACGCCAAGGTGTACGCGTGGTACTCGGCGGCCATCGCGGGCGCCTGGGTGGCGAGCAGCGACTCCGGGATCCCACAGTTCTCGAACTGCGCCGCCTCGCAGGCCGCGAGGAAGTCGCGGGGGCGGGGATCGACGAGGACGGCCCCCACCACCTCGTCGGGGTGCGCTTTCGCGAACAGCTCCATGTACCCGCCGCCCATCGAATGCCCGACGACGACGTACGGAGGCGCGTACCCCTGCGAAGCGAGCAGCGTGCGCAGCTCTTCGACGATCGTCTTCGGGTCGCGCGGCGTCGTCATCGGGTCGCTGGCGCCGAACCCGGGACGCGAGTAGGCGAACACACGCGCGTGGCGCGCGACCTCGCTCGCCACCTGGTCCCAGTGGGTCCAGTCTTCGCCGAGCCCCGCTTCGAAGACGACGGTCGCGCCGCCGCCCTCGCCGGCGGTCGCGAGCTCGACCTGGCGGCCATCTACAGTGACGAGCCGCGCAGGAACTCTGCTGCTACAGCCCGCGAAAAACGAAATACCCAGCGCGAGGAGAGTGAGATGGAAGAGATGAAATGCGGCCTTCATGGGGAGTCTCCTTGTTCAGTTGCGAGTTGCTCTACAAATACGCGCCGCCGAGGCCGCGGACTTGAACGGAGGGGCTACATACGAGTGGCGCGCACCGCGCGTTGCCCGCCCAGCGCGGGCGGCGGATCAGGCGACGACGGCGAAGTGGCCCATCATTCCCGACGCGTGGTGCTCGAGGATGTGGCAGTGGTACATCCACTCTCCGACGCGGTCGTCCGGCATCCAGGCGATTCGCACGCGGCTCCGCGGCGACACGTTCACCGTGTCCTCCCACGAGCGGAACGCCGGCGGCTCGCCGTTGACCGCTAGCACTTGAAAGAAGAAACCGTGGAGGTGGAAGGGATGGTCCATGAGCGTGTCATTCACCACCTCCCAGACCTGCAGCTCGCCCACCTTGACCGGCTTGTCCCGATGATGCGGTTCCTTGTTCACGACGAACTTCACACCGGTGCTCAGGCTCGGACGGACACCGAGGTGCACCTCGCGCGACACTGTCACGTCTCCCGAAACCAGAGGCTCGATGGTCCGAAGTCGGCCACCGATCGCTGCCCGCGACGGTGACGCGGGCCCAACCCGCACCGTGGCAAAGCGCTCATCTCTCGATCGCCGGATCGTGCGGCGGTTGTAGCGTCCCGACGTCACCTCGACGATGTCTCCCTCCGAGAACGGACCCACGGCCAAATCGATCCGGTCGCCCGGCACGAGGAGGACCTCTCTCGCCGTGACGGGCTGCTCGATGAGTCCCCCATCGGTCCCGAGGATCTGAAAGGGCCGCTCGCCGATCGACAGGCGCACATAACGGGCACTCGACGCGTTCACGATCCGCCAGCGCTCGATCTGCCCAGCGGCCATCGGAAGGTCGGGTTCCTGGCGCCCGTTCACCAGACGCGTGGGTCCCTGCCGGCCGTCGTGCTGCTCTATCCATCCGCCCGGCGGCTTCACTTGTCCCTCGCTGTCGAGCGACACATCGTCGAGGACCAGCACGCGCTCGCCGTCGAGCGTGGGCTCGTCCCCGCCCCTGACGACGAGCGCGCCGTAGAGGCCGCGTTCGACCTGGACGGTCTCATTGACGTGTGGGTGGTACCAGAACGTGCCCGCGTCCGGGAGACGGAAGCGATACGTGAACGTGTCGCCCGGCGCGATTGGCCGCTGCACCATCTCGGTGCCGTCCATGGCGGCTGGTATCCGCAGGCCGTGCCAGTGGATGGCGGTCGCTTCGGGGAGTCGATTCGTGAATTGCACCTCCAGCACGTCGCCGACCTGCGCCTGGATCACCGGGCCGGGAACCTGGCCGTTGAATCCCCACGCCCGCGTGCGGCTCTCGGGCGTGAAGCTCCAGTCGACTTCCCGTGCGTCGAGCTCGAGCCGAACAACCGTTCGCCCCGGATCGGGAGTTGCTGCGGCCCGAGCCTTCTCGTGGGCTGAAGCGGCGTCGGGGGAGGTGCTGTGCTGGTGGTGATGGTGCTGATGTCCGGTCATGGTGGGCTCCGTCCTGTTCCTCGGCGCGTGATTGCGTCGTCGAAGCGATGCTGCGCGCGCAGCGGCTCACGGACCACGACGTGGATGCCGTCGTTTGTGCCGTGCCCTGCTCGCGGTGCGGTCCCCTTTACGCCGTGCGTTCTTGAGCACGCGGCCTGCCGACTGCCAACTAGCCGACGGTTTCTGCCATAGTGGGCTCGTGCGGCGGGTCCTGTTGACCGGGGTGCCACCCTTCGAAGTTCAGGATCTCGCGGGTCCGCTCGAGGTCTTCTCCCGCGTGGATGGATACGAGGTCGAGATGGCCTCGCCAAACGCGGACGGCAGCATGGCGATCAACGCCGGGCTCAAGGTCAGCGGCGGCGTCTATTACAAGAAGGTGTCAGGTCCGGTGGATACCCTCTGGCTCGTCGGCGGTCCCGAGGCGCCGTCGGGCATCTATCCACCCGATTACCTGGAGTGGTTGCGAGCGATGTGCGGTCAGGCGAGGCGGGTGGCCGCGAGCTGCCTCGGCACGTTCGTGCTGGCCGCCGCCGGGGTCCTCAAGGGCAAGCGGGTCGTCACGCATTGGCAGTGGTGCGACAACCTGGCTCAGCGCCATCCCGACGTGAAGGTCGACAGGTACGTCATCTTCACGAAGGACGGGAACGTCTACACGTCCGCCGGGATTAGTACGGGCATCGATCTGGCGCTGGCGTTCGTCGAGGAAGATCAGGGCCGCGCGGCGGCGCTCGCGATGGCGAAGTGGCTGGTCCTTTACGTCCGACGCACGGGAGCCCAAGTCCAACTGAGCCGCTTGCTCGAAGCGCAGGCAACGTGGACCGGCCGCTTCGACCGTCTGCAAGAATGGATTCTCGAGCACCTGGCCGAGGAGCTGAACGTGGAGAAGCTCGCGGCCGCCGCCGGGATGAGCCCACGACACTTCGCTCGCGTATTCCGCGGCGAGAAACGTGTCACGCCGGCGCGATTCGTGGAACGCCTGCGCGTGGAAGCCGCGGGACGGATGCTGTCGGAGTCGGAAGCAGGTCTCAAGGAAGTCGCCGCTGCCTGCGGGTTCGGCAGCGCGGATGGCATGGCGAGGTCGTTCGCTCGGGTGACGGGTCTGGCGCCGCGCGAGTACGCTAGATCGCAGCAGCCTGGGTCGCAGCAGCGAGAGCAGCCGAAGCGTAGGCTCACCAAGAGGCCCGCCGTCAGACCCCGGGCTTCGCGACGAGCGCGCGCTTAGCGCCTACATGAGCCGCAGCGAGTCCGCGGTGATCCCGAACATTCGGCGGAAGGTTCGACTGAGGTGGGACGAGTCCGAGAAGCCGGCGTTGTGAGCGGCGTCGGTCAGAGACGAGCCCGCCGAGAAGATCTCAGCCGCGCGCATCAGTCGCCGCCACAGCAGGTAGGTCTTGAAGGGCAGGCCTGTCTCTTCAACGAACAGATGGCGCGCCCGTCCAGTGGATAGCCCGACGTGCGCAGCGGCGTCCGCCAGGGTCACGGGCGTCTCGAGCCGCCCAGCCGCCCAGGCCGACATCTTCCGCACGCGCACCTCGGGCCGCTCGTCGCGTTCGCTGCCGGGAGCCAGCTTGCTCAGGAGCGCGCGGCCGAGGTCGATCAGGGATTGATCGCTTCGCTCGGCCGACTCGAAACCGGCGGAGAGGCGCGCGGGCAGCCCGCCTAGTCTCGCCGCGGGAATCGACACGAGGGTCTCGTTGGCGAAGAACGTGCGCTGCAGTTGGCGACCGGGCTCTCCTTCGGGATCTACGTACAGGTGGGCGACCATGCCTTCGCCCGCGAGCGCGTGCTCGGTGTCCGGCGCGACCGCCGCCGCATCGCCGCCGACCTGCCGCGCTCGATTTTCTAGCGTGAACCATCCCCGCAGCGAGAGGGTCACCTGGACCGCGTGGTGAGCGTGGAACTTGGTCTTGGGATAAGGCCCTTCACCCGGCCGCGTGCCGAGGACCCACAGGCTGGCGCCTTCCCAGAAGACCATCCGGCCGTAGGCCTTGATCGCCATTCGTAGACCCTACTTCGTTTCGGCGCGGAAATAGCCCCTTCGTTCAAGTGCCGAACAGCGCCGGCGACTAGGGTCGAGGTCATGGACATTCACGTCGAGCTCGAGGCGCGGGAGACCGCATGGCAAATCGCACCAGGCCGCAAGGTGGCCGCGTGGGGCTACCAGGGCATGGTCCCAGGACCGACGATCGTCGCCCAGGTCGGAGACACACTGGTCGCGCACCTAGTGAACAATCTACCGGAGCCCACCAGCATCCACTGGCACGGGCTGCGCCTGCCTGCGCCGATGGACGGCACGAGCTTGGTGCAGCGGCTCGTCCAGCCGGGTGACAGCTTCGAGTACCGCTTCGAGCTGCCCGATGCGGGCACGTTCTGGTACCACTCGCACGCGACCGAGACCGTGCAGATCGAGCGTGGGCTCTACGGCGCGCTCGTCGTACTGGGCCCCAACGAGCCGACCTTCGACGCGGATCGTCTGTTCGTGCTCGACGACGTGAAGCTCGATCGCCACGGTAACATCGCGAAGACGGCGCTCATCGATCGCCACAGCGGACGCGAAGGCAAGGTGCTCGTGATCAACGGCCAGAGCGAGCCCGAGTACGAGATCGCGGCGGGCCAGGTCGAGCGCTGGCGTATCGTCAACGCCTGCAGCGCACGCTACGTCAGGCTGTCGCTCGGCGGTCGGCCGTTCCGGATCATCGGCGGCGACGGCGGCCTGCGGGACCAGCCTGTCACTGTCACCGAGACGCTGCTTCCCCCCGCGGCGCGCGTGGAGCTGGCGGTGGGCCCGTTCGACGACGAGGGCGCTGAGATCGCGATCGAGTCCCTGCCCTACCGCCGCACGGCTATGAAGCGCCCGCGCCGCGACGTCTGGGGCAAGCTGCGGGTCGGACCGCGCGCGTCGTCAGTGGCATCGATCCCGGCGACGCTCGCGACCATCGAGCCGCTCGTGCCCGAGGGCCCGATCGAGCCGACACGGACCGTGCGCCTCGGCGCGCGAATGACCCTCCACGGCCACGACTGGTTGATCAACGGTGAGCAACACCACCACGACGCCCCCGTGAAGGTGGGCGAGCTGCAGGTCTGGGAGCTCGTCAACGAAACCGGCATGGATCACCCGTTCCACCTGCACGGGTTCTTCTTCCAGGTCATCGCGATCGACGGGGCACCGGTCGTCCCCACCTCCTGGGCGGACACCGTGAACATCGCCGCTAAGGGACGCGTGACGATCGCCTTCCGTCCCGACGATCGCCCCGGCAAGTGGATGTACCACTGCCACATCCTCGAGCACCACGCGGCCGGGATGATGGGCCACTTCGAGGTGGTGCGGTGAACCGAGCAGTAGCCGGACCGGTCAGCCGTCCGCTGGCGCGAAGCCGGCGAGTCGCCGGGCCCGCGACGGCCAACCTCCGCCGTCGGCGCGAAGACATCGCAGCGGGAGATGAGGTACCGTCGGATGGTCGAGGCGTCGTCGACCGATCATGCTCAGCCAGCGCCAAATTCTGCTTACGCCGCCGCGGATCGCGTGCTCCTCGCATCGTCGATTTGTCGCGCTGATCGACGTTCTCGGCATGCGCCGCTGGGTCGAAAAGGTCGGACCGGAGAAGCCCGCTCAGGAACTGTTCGCGCTGATGACGGTCGCGGCGGACGCGCAGGTCATAGAAGCCATCGATGCGAACGAACGCCGGAGCACGCTCGGTTCCGTGGCGGGAGCCCTCTTGGCATCGGATTCCATCTTGGTGTACGCGGTCGACGACAGCTGGGCCTCGCTGAGCATCGTCAGCGATTTCGCCGCGACGCTCGTCGAAGCGGGGCTCGTCAACGGAATCCCTCTCCGCGGCGCCATCTCGGTCGGAGAGGTGGTGATCGACCGCGATCGTGACCTATACGTCGGGCTGCCACTCGGGGACGCCTACGAGTCCGACCACAAGCACCGATACCGTGGCGTGGGCGTACACGTGACGGCTCGTACCGTGGCGGCCCTCGCCGACCGGGTACACGCCGAGCCGCCTCCCTTGTATCTGCTTCATGGCTACACGGAGGCGCTGTTCCGCGGTGCTCAGGCGCGAGGTGAGCGCCTGGTCTGGTTCGGCGAATCTCTCTTCGTCGACCACTGGGGGCCGGAGTATCTGGCGGGAACAGGAGACCTCGAAGAGGCCCGGGCTGCTATTGCCCGCTTCGACGCGAGCTTCGGCGCCCGCGGACTGCCCGAAAACGCCGACGTCGAGCTGAAGCGCCTCCAGAGTCGGGAGTTCCTGATGGACCGGTTTCGGCGTCGAAGCGAGTCGCGGCAAACGCTGGCGCTGCCGATGGAGGTTTGGATCGCCGGCTGGCAGACCGAGATGCAGCGGTTGCTCGCTATTGGTCTTCGCGACCGAGCAGGCGAGCCCGGCCCGTCGCCGAGCGGTCGCTGAGGTCAACGAGTAGGAGCAAGCCCGCCAGCGTCACCTTGACCAGATGGTGGACGGCGGGCTTCGACGGACGACGCGCGTACCGTCTGCACAGGTGAAGCGTTCCGGGCACTGTGTTGCTGGTGGCAGCCGCACTTGGTAGGGACATGCTCATGGCCGCACCGGGGAGCTGGGAAGTTCTGCGGTTCTGCTTCTCCGGAGGCGGGCGCGGCTCACTGGCGGACGGTGTCGCGGTTCTCTCCGCGTGGTGCCTCACGCTGGCCATTCTTGTCTTCAACGCTTTCTTTGGGCTGCTGCTGCCGGACGGGAACCTCCTCCTCCGGGGTGTCGGCACGCTTATCCTGTCCGCGCCGCTGCTGTGGCTCTACGCCCGGGCGAAGCGCTCGGTAGCCCAGCAGACCGGTCGCGAGACAGCCGATCCAGGATCTCGATGACTCGAGGGAAGTCACCGTTCAGGAGGGCATTCTTGGCGACAAGAGCCAGCCTGGGGGTCACCTCGTTACAGTCGTTACAGAGCGGACTATTTTGACCTGTCGTGGCGCCATCCAACCCCGCGTCCTGCCTCGCGTTCGTGCATTCCACGTGAGGTCTCGTGAGGTCTCGGACACTTTCGAATCCCGCTGGGGTCGCTATCTAACTACGGTTTCAGACTACGGTTTTCGATCCGCGCTACCGTCTTTGCCACGTGTTTGCCACGGCGGACGGGTTTTCGAGCGCGCGAATCAGCTCCGCACCGTGCCCCGGGGCGAGGTGCGAGTACCGCATGGTCATCGTGATCGTGCTGTGGCCTAACCAGTCCTGCACCTGGCGAAGCGGGACGCCCGCTGAGACGAGCTGAGACGCGAAGGTGTGCCGGAGGTCGTGCCATCGGATCTCTCGCAGCCCTGCCCTCCTGCACGCGCTCCAGAGTCGCTCGTGCAGCTGCCAGAGCGTGAGCGGCTTCCCGTCGGCTCGGCAGAACACCAGCTTCCCCCGAAGGTGCTTCATGCGTCGGAGCGCTTCCACGAGCCTCTCCGTCATGGGCACCTTCCGCACTCGTCCCGACTTCGTCGGTCCGACCTCCCCGCGCGTCGACGAGCGACGGAACACGGCCAGGTTGTTGTGCCAGTCGATGTCCCCCCACTCCAGCGCCAGCTGCTCGCCCGCGCGCGCTCCCGTGTCGAGCGCGAACGAGAGCAGCGCCCGCTCCTCGTCGTCGCGCGCGACGGCGACCAGCTTCGTCACCTCCTCGCGCGAGAAGAAATCCCAGCCCTTGTCGGTGACCTTCACCTTGGGCAAATTCGGGATCCGATCGATCAGCTCCCACTCGACCGCCGAGGCGAAGATCCGTCTCAGCGTCGCGCGGATGTTCTTGATCGATTTGTCCGAGAGCGTGTGAGCGCGCGTTCCGTTCTTGCCGATGGGGCGCGGCTTCCGCAGATCCGCGAAGAAGTGATCGACGACCTGACCGCGGATCTCGTCCAGCCGAAGCCGACCGAGCGCCGGGACCAGGTGCCGTCGTACGTGGATCTTCTTTTCGCGGATCGACATGGGCCGATTCCCCGCCGATGCCGGGTACGTCGGTAGCCACTGCTCGGTCACGAACTTCTCGAAGGTCGGCACCTCCTTCGTCACTGCCGGTGCGGAGGGTGGGTGCAGCGTGCGCAGCACGTGATCGCGCTCCGCACGCTCGCACTCCACCTTCGTGTTCAGCGTCGGCGTGCCGCTGATCCGCTCCGTCTGCCCATCGGGCAGCTTCACCACGATTCGGTAACGCCATCGTCCGTCTCTATCGCGTCGTACCGCCATTCCGTCCTCCAGACGGCGCGACGCGGCCTTGCTCCAGGCTGGACGCTACCACGGAGCGAGATATTCGAATCGCCCGGCCGAGCCGGATCGCGGGGAAGCGGCCACTAGCGATCTCAGCGTAGAGCGTCTTCACGTTCACGCCGAGCAGCCCCGCCGCCTCCCGCACCGTCAGCACCGGCCTTTCCGGCACCGTCACTGCACCGCCCATGGCTAGAACGGCACCTTGTCCGACGGCACTGCACCGCCATCCGCTGCACCGCCACTGCCACCCGCTGCACCGCCACTGCCACCCCCGCCAGCACCTCTGCGGACCGGTTCAGACAGGGGTTCCAGATGCTCCGCGAACACCTCGAACTGCTGCATCCTGCGACCACTATCGAGGACCTTCACCTCCGTGGGACGGATGAAGACGCGACTACCAACCTTCACCGAGCGGAGGCCGCGGAGACCGGCACGCTCAGACACGCCGATCACCTTGCTACCGTCGGGCTTGCGGACCGCGTAGGCGTTATAGACGTCTCCGGACGTCGCGCTTTCCTGGACGCCACGCCAGATGAGCGTGCCTTCAAGTTCACCTTCTTCGGGCTTGTACCAGGCGTCGATCTCCGGGCGATCGACACGTGCAGCACCGCGGACCCAACTTGGAACGTTCGACGGATCAGACATGACTTCCCTCCAGGAAATTCGGGCGTGGGTTTGTGCGACCGACCGGTCCCGCCCGCCCGAAGCGCGGAATCCAGCCGGGAAGCTCGTTCAGTAGGCCTGCGACCGTGACGACCTCGAAAGTCCATCCGCGTCCGCCGCAGTGAGCGCACGTCACGGGATGGAGGACAGGAACGTCCTCGTCCTCATCGGCCCCGCGCCAGGCGCCCAGGCACTCGAACAGCCGATCACCCGACAGGGCAACCTCTACGCGCGCCGCCAGCACTGGGTCGATGAACTCGCCGCGCCCTCCCCGCAGGATGCGGGCATTCTTCGGCGAGGCCGCCTTCATCATGTATTTCGCAACCTCGCGGATGGCCTTCGACGGGCGCGGGACGTACTTGCAGTTCACGAACGGCGAGGCGCCGACTCGGAACATGTACGTGGCGCGAAGCCTGTTCAGATCCGGCCTTCGCCCGTGAAAGAGCGCATGGACATGAACGGCTCCGCGCGGCGACACCTCGACCGAGATCGCCATCGCGCGACCGATCGCCTTCAGATACTTCTTCCAGACCCAGCCGACGCCATCACGGACGACCGTCTTGCGGCGGCGCAGACCTTCGACCGAAAGGTCAGCCGGATCCGCCGGACCGTATTGCAGCGTGAAGGTCAGGAAGTAGAGCGACATCCGCCGCGGACGCTGTCCCGAGTGCCACTTGTGCTCCAGACGATTTCGCGCGACGTCCGCACGCCGACGAGCGCACGTCGGGCATGACCGAAGGTCACAGTCCGTCTGAACGCAGGCTGAAGCCGCGTCGAGCGCGCCGCAGCTGCGACAGCGAGGCACGCGCGCGAACTGACCGCACGCCCGTAGCGCACGTGCTTTGCGTATGAAGCTGCGACGCCGCTTCCCTCGGGGCGTATGCGTGAATGCAAGCCGCGCCAGCTCGGTGGCGACACGTGCCCGGTACTCCTGCAGCGTCAGCCAGAGCGGACCGAACGGGAGGGATGACGAGGGAATGACCGGAAGACTTGTTCCGTAAGTATCAAGGTTGGTGGCGCCGGCTACGCCGGCACCCGGACGAGGGGGCTCCGCCCCCTCGCGCTCCCCCGCGCTTGGCACCTCGGGGTTCCCGATCGGCTCGGAGGGGACCCTTTGGAGGCCAAGAGGCGAGACGCCCGTTTCCGAGCGCCTCGCCCACGCGTTCGGTGTACCCGTCGGCGCAGCGAGCGGTGCGACCGTCTCGCCTCCAGGATTCCGAAGATTCCGTCCTTCTCCGCAGCGTGCGCTCAGCACCCATCCAAAGTGCTATTACGGCGCGCTCGCCTCAATTCCGAGATGACGTCGATTTCATCGGATTCGTACTTGCCAAGTAAGATCCACCCCATAGGCCGGCGATCCGGGCTATTTGCGGTTTCGACGTCGGTCTCGGTCGCCTCCGCCGATCGCTGCCTTCCGATGAACCTCAAGCATCTTCTTGACGGCAGAGACCGTGTAGCCGGTCGCCGACGACAAGGCGGCGTAAGCCTTCTCGAAGGGCCGATACGTCTTCATCCGGCTCTCGAAACCTTCTCGCGTGTCGTCGGCGCCGTCTGGAAGGTAGAAGGGATCTGTCATGTCGCGATAGTAGAGATCGCGAGCGTGGAGGAAGATCCAGTCTGAAATGGGAGCGTCGGCGCGCGGAAAGTTCTGACTCCAGTGGCGTCCGACCTCTCCGCGCCGAGCTCGGCGGGTGTCTTCGTGCATGGCCTCCATTATCGCGGCGCCGACTTCCTTCCAGCGTTGCAGGATCTCGAGCGAGACGTCGTAGGCATGTTCCATCAGGGGGCCTCTTGCCTCGCGTGCCGCCTCGGCAATCCGCTGCCACTCGGGGCCGACTAGTGTGCCAAAGCCTTGTCGGCGCCCGCTCGGGAAGAACGCGACCGGTCGCCAATCTGGCAGCTGTTTTGCTAGCAAGGCCTCTATCGCGTCCGATCGGAGCACGTGCTGCCATTTCGCCAGCCGCTCTTCGCACGGTTTGGGCGGGTATCGTTGGCCGGTCATCTCGATGTATCGCCACTCCTCGTCGCAGTTGCGGCGATGCCAGGGGCACTCGAAGGCCCCCGTCGGCAAGAAACTGACCTTCGAGCCAAACCGCGCCCGCACCTCTTCACCGCCCGGAGACGACATCCAGATCATGAACGCGGTCATCAGCCGCGAAGAATCTTACGCCGACACGACGGGATCAGGTGGAACGTGCCGGAGCGTATCGACCGATTTCCTTGCCGACGACGACCTCGTCTGAAACGCTTTCAGACGATGCGTGCTGCAGGGTTGCTCCTCCTGGTGTTCGTGGTCGGCCTGCTTATCGGAAGGCAGGTTGCATCGCGGGTCGAACGTGCCTGAGGCTCGGCTCTACCTTTACCGCAAGGCGGGCCGCTCGGTCTGGGATGCGGAGTTCTGGCTTCCAGACGGTCACCGACGGACCTGGAGAACGGGATGCACTGATCGGGGTCTCGCCGAGCACACCGCCCGGAATCGACTGGAGCGGATGATGGCGACGACCGCCGACACGAACGCCAGCGTGTCGGACCAAAGACCCCCAGCTGAAACCGCCCTGCCATTCGCTTCGGCCGAGATGCCCGCGGCCGCTGCCACAGGTGCCCCGCCGGCCGAGACCGATAAAACCTGGACGGAGCGCTTTGACGCCTGGTTCTTCGCTGATCTGAAGAGCCTTCTCTCTCCGCTCTGAAGGCTATTCGGCGTCGCACGGTTAGGGCCGTGAGATGCTGGCGGTCCGCCCGAAGCGTCGTGTGGGTGGAATCCCAGCCAGGCGCCCCGGCAGACGGTCCATGGGACCCTCCGTCCGCAACCTCGCGCCAATCTCGCGCTCGGTGTACGATTCGCACGGCCATGCGGTCGCATCGCATCGCTCGGACTTCCCCTGGACTGACGGGATGCCCCTGAATGAGGCGCGCACACGCGCGCAGATGATCGATCCGCAGCTTCGGCACGCCGGCTGGCGACTCGACGACCGCAGCCAAGTGCGGTTCGAAATCCCGGTAGACGGCTACGACGCCGAGCCCTGGAACGGCATCACGGACTACTGCCTATACGACCCGGGCGGCAACGTGCTCGCCGTCGTGGAAGCAAAGAAGTTCAGTCGCGATCCCCGCGACGCCGACGAACAATTGCGGCACTACCTCACGGAGATCAGTAAACGCCAAGCGTACGTCCCCTTCGGATTCATGGCGAACGGCCTGTCCACCTTCTTCTGGGAGTTGGGGCAGGCCAACCCTCGCTTGGTAGCTGGGTTCTTCTCCGCAGAGGATCTCCAGCGCTTGCTCTTCCTTCGTCAGAACCGCCAGCCGCTGGAGTCCGTGCCCATCGACGTGAAGATCGTCGAGAGGCCCTATCAGCACGAGGCGATACGCCGTGTGTCAGAAGCGTTTGCGCGCGGCAAGCGACGAGCTCTTCTGGTGATGGCGACCGGTACGGGCAAAACCCGCACGACGATGGCGATCATCGATCTGTTCCTACGAGCGCACCAAGCACAAAACGTCCTATTTCTCGCAGATCGTGACGCCCTTGTTGATCAGGCCCTGACGGACGGGTTCAAAGCCCATCTGCCCCACGAGCCCCGCGACCGCATCTACACGTACAAGGTCGACAAGACGAAGCGCCTCTTCGTAGCGACTGAACAGACGATGAGCCTCTGCTACCAGAGCTTCAGTCCCAGCTTCTTCGACCTAATCGTGTTCGACGAGTCGCATAGGTCGATCTTCCGCCGATTCACCGAGGTCATAGAGTATTTCGACGCCCGCATGATCGGTCTGACTGCTACGCCAGCAAACTTCATCGACCGCGACACCTTCCGAGTCTTTCAGTGCGACACTGAGAACGGTCGTCCGCTTCCAACCTTTCTTTACGACTACCCTACGGCAGTTCGCGAGAAGTTCCTCGTCGACTTCAGCCTCTACCAGGCACGAACACGTTTTCAGCGAACGGGAATTCGAGGGATCGATCTCAGTGAGGAGGACCGGAACGCGCTCATAGAGCAGGGCATCGATCCCGACATGCTTGACTATGACGGTACCGATATCGAGGTGGAGGTCAGCAATCGAGACACCCTTCGCCGCCAGTGGGAAGAGATCATGGAGGCGTGCCTCAAGGACCAGTCTGGTCAGCTGCCCGGCAAGACGATCATCTTTGCGATGACCAAGAAGCATGCCGGACGGATTCGCGAGGTTTTTGAGGAGATGTATCCGCAGCACGTAGGACTCATCCAGGTGATCACGTCCACGACGGAACGAGTTCGGGACGGAAGCTACGGTGACGGGCTCATAACCAAGTTCAAGAAGAACGACTTGCCCCGCATCGCCGTATCGGTCGATATGCTGGACACCGGCTTGGATATTCCGGAAGTCATCAATTTGGTGTTCATGAAGCCCGTGCAATCGCACATCAAGCTCTGGCAGATGATCGGCCGCGGTACGCGCAGTCACGAGGTGTGCAAGTACTTCGCGCGCCTGCCGGAAGGTCGAAAGACCGAGTTCAAGATCCTCGACTTCTGGAGCAACGATTTCGCGCGGCAGCCGACAAACCGTGCACCAGAGAATATCCCCGTGCTGGTGTCACTCTTCAATACACGGCTCGCACTGCTGGAAAGCCAGCTCCCTGATCAGGCCACTGAAGTCTTCAAGCAGGCAGTCTTCGACCTGCGCGTCCAGATCGACCGAATTCCGCGAGACAGTTTCCCGGTGAAGAAGGTGCTCGCTGAGGTCGAGGAAGCGTGGTCGGACGCCTTCTGGGTCCTGGTGACCCAGACCAAGATCAACTTTCTCCGAGCGCGTGTTGGGCCTTTGCTCCGCTACGCGGCGGGCGTGGACGTCGCGGCCGAGACATTTACCCACAAGACCGAACGCCTCAAGCTGCAGAGCCTGCGCGGAACTCCTTCTCCTTCATTGATGCAGTCGATCGCCGAGGACGTCAGCCTGCTTCCCCACTACGTGCTTCAAGAGCCGAGGTTCTCAGATAGCCTGCAGTTGGCGCTTTCCCAGACGCTGCCGGCGGCGGCGCCCGCGCAGCTCACCAAGCTCGCTCAGGATCTGGCACCCCAGATGAGAAACCGCCGGAACCGTCCGAGCGCGTTCCTGAAAATCGACCTGCCTGACTTCATTGAAGCGCGCGGATACGTCTCCCTCGGCGAGGGTGGCCAGCAGGTCTACGTCGATGAGTATCGGAGGCGCATCGAGAGCCGCATTCAGCAGATCGTCGAGACTCACCCCACGCTGGAGGCGATCCACCAGGGCAAGGAACTTACCGACGAGCAGCTCGTTGATCTCGAGCGGACCCTAAATCGGGAGCTATCCGCCAACGATATCCAGCTTTCGAGCGCCAATATCCGCAAAGCGTATGGCCTCAAGGTGGACAACTTCCTCGCGTTCCTGCGGCACGTGTTGTCCCTCGATTCGATTCCCGACTACCACGAGGTCGTGCAGCGTGCCTTCGAGCGGCACATCAGCAGCCACCAGTACAGCGCGGACCAGATTCGCTTTCTGCGCTCTGTACAGGAGGTATTCCTCCAGAAGCGCCGCCTAGTGGAGGCGGACCTCTATGAGCCGCCGCTCACAGGCTTTGGCGCGAATGCGGTCGAACGGTACTTTAGCCCGGTCGAAATTCGCGAGATCTTAACCCTCACCGAACGCCTCGCCGCCTAGACCCAAGATGCTAACCGACTCGGTACTTCGCTCACAGGTTGATGCCCTTTGGGACAAGCTCTGGTCGGGCGGCTTGTCGAATCCGCTCGACGCCATCGAACAGCTCTCGTTTTTACTATTCTTGAAGCGCCTCGACGAGCGGGAACAGGAAGACGAACGAGCGGCCAAGAGACGCAACCGACCTCTTGACCCGGTCTTCAAGGACCCGACCCTGCGCTGGCGCTACTGGACGCAGCTACCCGCCGACCAAGCGCTCAAGCACGTTAAGGAGAAGGTGTTTCCTTTCGTCAAGTCACTCGGCGGGGCCGGTGGTTCCTTCGCTGCGCAGATGGAAAATGCCGAGTTCAAGATCCAGCGGGCGAGCCTGCTCATCGAAGCGTGCAAGGCCATCGACGAGATGAAGGTGTCGAACCAGAACCAGGACGTGCAGGGTGATCTCTACGAGTACCTCCTCAGCCGTTTAAATACTGCGGGGACGAACGGCCAATTCCGCACCCCTCGACATGTCATTCGCATGATGGTCAAGCTTCTGGACCCGCAACCGGACGAGCGGATCTGTGACCCGGCGGCTGGAACTTGCGGTTTCTTGGTGAACGCCTACCAGCACGTCCTAGAGACCAACACGCGCAAGGACGTCCTGAAGTATGACGAGGAGGGCTTTCCCCACTTTCTGATCGGGGACAAGTTAACGCCGGATCAACACCAGTTCCTACAAACCAAGGCCCTCACTGGGTATGACAGCGACTCCGGCATGACCATGCTCCGCATCGGCAGCATGAACCTGATGCTACACGGAATCAGCGCACCACGGTTCCATTACGCCGACACGTTGTCCAAAGCGTTTCAGGAAAGCGACTGCTACGACGTGGTACTTGCGAATCCGCCCTTCAAAGGTGCGGTCGACTCCGCTGACGTAAATCCGTCGTTGCCGTCGAAGGTGAAGAAGACCGAGATCCTGTTCCTCCATCTTTTCCTTCGCTTGCTTGAGAATGGCGGCCGGGCCGCCGTCATCGTCCCTGAAGGAGTGCTCTTCGGATCATCGAACGCACATGTCGAAGCAAGGAGGAAGCTGATCGCAGAGAACCGGCTCGACGCAGTCATCTCGATGCCGTCCGGCGTCTTTCGGCCCTACACCCCTGTGTCCGCGGCGGTACTCGTCTTCACCAAGGGTGCGACCTCAGACCGCATCTGGTTCTACGACATGGAGCACGACGGCTTCTCACTAGACGATAAACGACAGAAAGTGCTCGAGAATGATATACCCGACGTGCTCGACTGTTGGGCGCATCGACGCGACCCGAGCTTCCAACAGAAACGTACCCAGCGCTTGGCCGCAGTTCAGAAGGACCTCACTCCTCTAAAAACGAGCCGCCTTGAACACCACGCCACGATTCATCGCCTCCGCTTTGAGGAGGCAACTGCCAGCGACGGGAACGGCGTCAAGGCACGCATGGTCCGAGAACAAGCGGAGCGCGAACTCGCCGAGCTTCAGGCCAGAATTGCCCCGCTCCAGCAGGAGGTAAACCAGCTTGGAAGACAATTTTGGGTCAGTAGGGATCAGATTGAGGCGCACAAATATGACCTGTCGGCGAGTCGGTATCGGCGGATCGAACATGATGATGAGTACTACGAGAGCCCTCTGGTTACACTCGACCGCTTGCGAGGAATCGACGCTGCCGCCGAAAGCGATATCGCGCTGCTAACAACCGTACTTCAAGCGAAATAGATGCACACCGAATCGCTCGCGCACGTCTGCGCCTTCATCAGAGACGGGACGCATTCATCGCCGGAGCGAACTCGAACAGGAGTGCCTGTTCTCGGTGCTGAACATGTGAGAGATGGGAGACTGAGTTTCGCAACAGATCGATTCACCTCACAGCGTGAGCTGGAGGTGTTTCAGAAACGTCTGCGACCCTTAACGGGAGATGTCTTGCTTACGATTGTCGGAACCATCGGCCGGGCGGCAATCGTAGAGGAGCAACGCGACCTCGTATTTCAGCGAAGCGTCTGCGTTCTCCGGACTAACGCGGATCGCCTGCTTCCAAATTACCTGCGTTTCGCTCTTGAGTCACCGTCAGTTCAACAACAGCTCGTGCGCGAGACACATCAAAGCGCTCAGGGTGGCGTGTATCTTGAGGCACTGAACGACGTTGAGATTCCTCTGCGTCCACTCGCTGAACAACAACGCGTCGTCGACATCCTTGAGCGGGCGGATCGGCTGCGCCGATTGCGGCGCTACGCGCTCGAACTCAGCGATGCATTCCTACCCGCGGTGTTCTTGGAGATCTTTGGCGACCCACGGACAAGCTCACACAACTTCGACACAGGGAGCATCGATGACGTTGTCCAGTCATGTCAGTACGGAACGTCGGAGAGGTCTAACCCTGACAGGCGCGGGTATCCAGTGCTGGGCATGGGAAACATAACGAGCACCGGAGAGGTGGACCTAACAGAGTTCGCGTACGTCGATTTACCAGAAGCCGATTTCGTCTCCTTGAGGCTTCAGCGCGACGACATCATCTTCAATCGAACTAACTCGACGGAGCTGGTCGGGAAGACAGCTTGTTGGCGGTCCGACATGGAGGCGGTTCTGGCGTCGTACCTGGTTCGCATTCGCCTTCGAGCAGCAGTCCACCCTCTCTTCTTCGTCGCTCTTTTGAACACAGCATACTTCAAAGAACTCTTCCGATTGCGCTGCAAGAAGGCTGTGGGCCAATCGAACATAAGCCCGACTCTTCTCAAGGAGTTTCGGATCTTCGTGCCACCCCTGTCGCTACAGGAGCGGTTCGCGCGTTTGGCGGAGCGCCATGACGTTCTTCGTAAGCGGCAGCGGGAAGCGCTGCGACAGGCTGATCACTTGTTCCAGTCTGTGCTCCGCCGCGCCTTCCCGCTCGGGCGGTGGCGGCCGTCGATGTCCGGGGGGATCTCTAAATCTGAGAACCCGTAACTACCAAGCAGATCGCGCTCGGCGTCACCGACGACGACGGAGGCACGCAAGTATTCGAACACTTGGAATTTCTAAGGCCTTCGCAGGGTTAGAGTCAAGGTCTTGTTCCCCATTCCGATGATCCTTACGAGGCTTGCAGCACCCAACATGACCGCGGTATGACCCTCGCGCATATGTCAAGGAGGTATCTCAGGAGTCCCCTCGTCGAGGCGATTTTCGAGTTCGCGCCAAGGACGTCCGCCTTCGATGAAAGCAGCATGGTAGGTCTCCGCGCAGCGTCCGATGGATATCCGAACGAAGAGGTCATTCGGCCACAGGGCTTCCGGCTAGAGTTCAATCCTTCCGGACCGCCTGTCGGCACGGCTCACCAAGGGGCCGAACGTTATCGTCGGTGGAACACGCAAAGGACCCGTCTAGCGCAGTTCGGCCAGGACATCTTCTGTTTCAACGTACTGCCCCCGTATGGCCGATACACCGAACATGTCCCGGAGATTCAGCGTCTGTTCGCTGCCTACAAAAGTGCCGCCAAGCCCTCGGGGGTCCAATTTTTGGGACAACGATACCGAAACCAGATTCTCCTGCCATCCCAAGTCTCACCGGCCTCTGACTTCTTCACACTTTATCCGAAGCTTCCGTCTGGAGCCCGCCCGCATCCTCCCTTCTTTCTTCAGGTCGAAATGAAGCAATTCCCTGACGGCGGCCAGGTGGTTGCGACGATCGGATGCGAGGAGCCTAGCGGCCCCGATCACAATCCAACGTACGTACTTGACCTCTACGCAAGAAGCCCAGACAATCCGGCCATCGATTTTTCATGGGACGTGGTTAGCGAGTGGCACCTCCAGGCCCACGAAGCAATCACCGTGGCGTTTGAATCGGCCCTGACTGATCACGCCAAACGGATCTTCGGGGCAGAAAGCGCGTCGTCATGAGTGTTGAACTCGCACCCCCTTTCTTCTTCGGATCTGGATTTTCCGTCCTCAACCTACGGGACTGGCACAAAGTCCTATCGAAATCTCTCGAGACTCAGCAGCTTTCCTCAGACGCATTCAATGCGTCGATACGCGGATGGCTCTCCTATCTGGATTCCTTGACGATCCCGCGTGGTGGAGTACGTACTGCACACGTCGATGCGGTCCTCTCGCTGTGGAAAGTACTCTCTCGAGAGGTCGGAATGCCAATGCGGGCCCCCCTCACACAGGTGACGGGAGACGACACTATCCAGCTAGCGTGGGAACATGGTCAGCTGTATTTTGACATTGACGTTTTTTCGGATGGCCGGTTCGCGTGGTTCTTTCGAGATCGCGCATCGGGAACGGCGGAGGGATCGGAGGACGATCGTTTGACGTCCATTCCTCCAGAAGCGCTTCACCGCCTAAAGTCGGTTCTCGAAGAGTAGGTGCCGCGAGGCAATGCCGGCGCACCCGGGGCAGGAGCTTGAACCTGAGAAGTCTGTATTCCGACTGGTTCGATCGGCGTTTATCCCAGAGGGCGCTGAGTTCCCAACCGGGGGTACCTTCGAACCTTCGAGTGAGGAGAAAGCCAGTTCGCCCGTCAGGGTGTCTGTTTGGGATCCAGAGCTAACGACAGTTGCGCAAGCTCGCGCCTTGTACAGTGGTACGGCGTCCAACATAGCTTGCATCCTGCGCGTCAAGGACTTGGCCAAGCTACGCGCGCGACGACCACTGCTCCGTGTGGTCTGGGAACCGATTCGGCCAAACCGTGGCCCAGGATCCGACGGACATTGTGGAATCGAGGGGCTCAAGCGGCCGGACTCGGAAAGTCGAGTTCAGCACAAGGTGTTCCTCGACGACCTCGCGGCGCTGGCGCGGCGATTTGACGAGGTATCCTTTCACCAGGCGCGAGCGCGACGAAGAAGCCGCGTATGGCAGGCGATCGAGGTACTGTTCGCGGTTAGCTTAGTCGTGACAATCGCGGCAGTACTCCTGCGGATGATGTCGAAAGAGCAGCGCCCTACGCCGCTGGCCACAGCGGACCCGGCTGCATCGTCGACGACGCGTAAAGAGGAAGCCATTGCCAGCGACTTATCAGCAGCGATGGAAGAGTCCGAGAAGGCATCGGATTCGGGCTCACTCGCGCGTACGACATTCAAAGAGGGATACGTTTATTTAGGCCTCTGTGATGGAAACAACTGGTCCGTTTCATTCTTCTCGGGTCTCCCGGATTGTCAATCGACCAGTCCCAAAATGGAGATCTCGGCGCTTCGTGGAACCAAGGTTCGGGCGACACTCCCCACAGGCGGAACGTTCGGAGCCGAAGTTGGCCGACTCACGCCGGGTGAGCGGGTCAAGCTGATCAGCATTCGTCCTCGAGCCGGCGACTCCGAAGGGCGCAGACGATTTATGTGGGGCGAGATCAAGCGGTGACCCGCTCGGCTTGATGCAACTGAGTAAGTGCGAGCGCTACGGTACTGTGTCGGATACCGTGACGAAGGCCTAGCGCTGAACGGACGAACGGGGTTGCCGAGCCGCGAACTTCGTAGGCAAACTCGTTCGCGATGAAGCCAGCTATTTTCGTCCTGTTCCTGGGCGGGTGCGCCCAGGGTGGCGCCGCGATGCTCGTCGTCGATGCCGGTTCTGGGACCGGGGGGTCCGGGGCAGCGGGCGGAGCTGGCGGCAGCGTGCAGCGTCAGGCATCTGAACTTTACGCCAGCGGCTCGCGCATCAAGATGCGGGCCGGGCGTACCGCCGACGGCGCGGCCCAGTTCCTCGGCTGGCGCGATACGCAGCGCAACGAGAACTGCTCCTTCCGGGTCTTCGCCGGACAGCTCCGGTGCGTGCCCGACTTCCTCTTCATCACCCCGAACGGTTACTACGCCGATGCCGCGTGCAGCGTGCCCGCCGCCCCAGCCAGCGCCACCGCCTGCCAGCAACCGGGCTACGTCGGCACCACCGACACTTGCGGTATGGCCACCCATATCTACATCACCGGCGCCGTTTCCGCGGCCTACCTCAAGGCTGGCACGAGCTGCGTCGCGGCCGCTCCGACGATGGCCGTCGCCGCGGGCGCCGAGGTCGATCCAGCGAGCTTCGCCGCCGTGACCGAGAGCGTGGAGTAGTTCCACGCGATCTTGCTCTGGCCTACACTAGACGAGCGGCCAATAGATCCGCCTGAGCGGAACCAACGCCCGTGTTTCTGCGTCCAGCTTCTCGTAATGTTCAACCAGTAGCTGTCGGACACCCTGCAAGTCTATCAGGGTGGTTGGCACGCTCGCGCGCTCGGCCTCGTACTTTGCTTCCTTCGAAAAGGAGCCGGTGCTCACGTAAAGGCACCGATCGCCTGCCTTGCGGCCGCCCAGAAACGCGCGGATCTTTTCAGCGCTCATCGGGGTCTGGGTCCTGTGCTTGACCTCGACGAAGATACGCGGCTCCTGTAAGCCCAGACCGTCTGGAGACGCAGAGATGTCGACACCTCGGTCGGCGCCCGGAGCGGCCACCGTTGTGCGATAACCCATCGCGCGCAAAATCCCAGCTATCAAGTCCTGCATTTGCTTCCAATCGAGGCGATTGATCGCATCCTCGATGAACTCGTCGGCCTTCTCGCCGATCTCTTCTCGAAGTACCGCCTCCGGGACAGCGTCTTCGTCGGTAATGTCCTTGGTGGTTTCAGGAATATCGCTCTTGGTCGACCCAATCGGCAGTGCGTGAGTACGCAGGTCTTGTGCCGCGTCGGGTCCCACCTTGAAGAGCGTGGCGATGGAGCCGAGACTGTTTCGGCTTTCCACTTTGAGTTGATCTCGCGGAACCTGATGCGTCCACTGCACGCGCCGGATGTGAGGCTTGTCCGAGACGAGCGTAGGCGCCCACTCATATCCGCTCGTGACCACGCCGACGAAGTAGAGGCGCTGTTCTCGGTCGAAGGTGACGATTTCGTCGCTGATCTTGATTTCGACCATGAACCGCAAGAACTGGCTCGCCCAAACCGCCCGGCTCCCCTCCTTCTCGTCGGGGTACTTCTCGGCGTAGAGTCTCAGGAGCTCGTCCTTCTTGATCGACGGGTCCAGTTTTCCCAATCGCGTATCGCCCAGCGCCACCAGTCCCTTCTTAATGAAGTCCTCAAGGTTGTCGCCGCCGCGACCCGCACGAACCATCCACATGTTCGCCACGATGCGGGTATCGGACCATGGGCTCGGCGCCGGTTCAAGCCGCCTGGCGCATCAAGGGTCGAAGGGGCCTGTGGCTTTGCCATCCATTTGCCACGACTCCAGGGAACCCCACGGTGCCTGACTGGTCGCGACGACCCCACACGGATCCTCGAACCGACCGACATCACTCACGATCTCGCGCAAGGCCGCGCCACGCCTGAAGTTTTCGTGAGTGCCTGTCGGCCGGTTCGAATCCCGCTGGGGTCGCAGTTTCTGAATGATTTTGCCGACGGGCTCCGGCCGTGGGTGCCGGCGCCGTCGGCTCCGAGGAACCATCGCAGGAACGCGCCGAGCAAGCGAGCGCCTAGCGCGTATCTGGTTCGATCACATAGCGAGATGCGAGATCGGCGTACTTCGCCCGAAACATGGCCAGAGCTTCCGTCTTGCTGCCCGTGGAGGTGTCGCAAGCCACCCTGCTCGAACGCCTCCGGGCGGCGTGATCGGCCGCCGCCCAACGATCGGTGCACCTGCGGCTACTCGGGCTGACGAGTCTCCTGCCTGGCTACTAGCAGCCGGGAAAGCAGGCGGTGCCCATCCGCTCGGCGGCCTTCGCGCGTCCGGCGGCGGCGATGTCGAGGACCTTGCCGACAGTCTCGCGCGCGACCCGCTGGAGCTCCGGCGTGGTTGCGTACTTGCCCAGCAGCCGCTGCCCGAGCTGCTGGTGCGCGCGCTCGTTCGGCTGGATGTATTCGCGGTAGATGCGCAGCATCTTCTTCGCATCGCCGGGCGTGCCGTCGGTCAGCGATGTCCGGCCCGCGCCGACGATCGGTTGATCGCGGCCGCCCCTTGTCGCGCGGCTTGGGTAGCTGTGCCATGCGATTGCGGCGGCGCTGCACAGCGAGGCCTGCACGGCAGTGCCGGGTCGGTGCCGAGACGAACTACGCCGCCCGCAGCGCCACAGCAGTGAGGGGCAGAGAGCGTGCGACGGCAAGGCCGACGGGTGCTGACGTCGCGTCGGTTTCTCCGACCATTCGCGCTCGTATTTGCTGTTTGTGCAATCGTCGGCTGATTCCCATAAGGGCATCACGGGTCGTCCGACCCGGGGCTCTGTGGACATAGGGAAGGTATTCAGCTGGCGGGCGACCATGGCGCAGGCGCATGCCGACCACCCAGCAGAGGAGCGGATCATGCACCATCTCGTTCGTCGGAGTCAGAAGCCAACTCGCACCGTGTGGGGCACAGCGACCTGGATCGCGGCGCTCATCGCGACCGGCGCCTGCGGAAACGGAGGTCCGACCGGCGTGGCCTCCGAGGTTCAACGGGCGGTCACGGGCACCATCACGATCTCGGGTCGGGTCGCGTTCGCCGGGTATCCGGTGCTCGGAGATCCGGTGATTCCGGGCGTGACCGTCACGCTCTCGGGCGCCCGCTCGGCCGTCCAGACCACCGATGCCAACGGCAACTACGCGTTCTCGGGGCTGCCGCCCGGTTCGTATTCGGTGCGGCCGACCTTCGCCGGGGTTTCGCTCGCCCCGGACGTCGTGAATCTGAACAACCAGACGATCGACGTCGTCGAGCGGTTCTACGCGACGCCCCTGCCCGGCGGGTGGCTGCCGTCGCGCGTGTTCGGCCGGGTGGACCTCACCCAGGC
>JADMIO011053126.1_pt1 | contig 23447 bp, 25 predicted proteins | sample 8958161 | NCBI WGS metagenome assembly JADMIO01 (sample SAMN16585339, study PRJNA669376) | soil metagenome | isolation source: Crop rotation soil | place: USA: Cullars Rotation, Alabama | collected 2011
CCGCCGAGACCGCCGGTGACGTAAAACCTGGGTGAACCGCCGAAGTGGTACGACCCCGAGCCTTCCCAGATATATCCCCGCTTTGTCGTCTGGGCGTCGGCGAAGTTCAGATTTCGGATATATCCGAGGTGACCTTCTGCTTCAGTGTTGTCCGTTAGAAACACTCCTGCTTTCACGCCGTATACGCCCTCACTCTTCACTTTGAGCAAATCGAGAAACTTCTGTGGAAAAAATCCGCCTGCATACGGATGAATTTCAATCTGGCGGGCGGCCGCGGGCAAACTGCCGCCCAGCATCATGAACAGCAGAAGTGTCAGGCAGCGTCGCCGGACGGCGACGACTCCAATATTTACGCCACTCGGAACAGGCTCTGAGCGAACGGCCATTCGTCGTCGACCCACTGCGACTCGCAGTCGAAGCCGGTGCGGCGCGCGAGCTCGACAATATCCTCGAGGCGGAATTTGTAGCTGCTTTCGGTCCATATCGTTTCTCCCTGACGGAACCTGACGCTGAAGCCGCGGCCCACGACCACGGTCTGCTCCGTCATGGAGCGCAGGTGCATTTCAATACGATGTTCCTGCTCGTTATAGATTGCCTGATGCTGGAAGCGGGACAGCACGAAGTCGCCGCCCAGTTCGCGATTGATGCGCGCCAGCAGGTTCAGGTTGAAGGCGGCGGTCACGCCGATAGGATCGTCATATGCGGCGATCATGCGCGGAGTGTCTTTCTGTAAGTCCGTACTGACATAGAAGACATCACCCGGGATCAGAAGCGAGCGAATCTCGCACAGAAACTCCTCGGCTCTCTGCGGCTCGAAATTACCCAGCGTGCTGCCCAGAAACAGCAGCAGCAGCGAAGCGCCTTGCGGCCGCAAGCGGATCGCTTCGCGCAGACCGTCGAGGTAGGACTGGGCGATCGGCACGATTTCCACCGAATCGATCTGGCTGAGCTCGCGCCTGCATTTCTCCAGCGCGGACTCGGATATATCAATGGGGCAGTAGATGGTGGGTTCCCTGGCCGCCAGCTCCGACAGTATCCATCTTGTCTTGGAGCCGGAGCCGCTACCGAGTTCCACGACCATGGCCGGCCGTGCCAGCCGCTGCGCCAGCCCTTTCGAATGGAGGCGCAGGAGCCGGGCGTCGGCGCGCGTCAGGCCATATTCCGGAAGGACCGTGATGGTATCGAAAAGGGCGCTGCCGACCTCATCGTACAGATACTTGGAATAAAGTTCCTTCTGTCCGGGTTTCGACAGTCCCTGCCGGACGTCCTCGGCGAACTCCGCAATGGAGATCGCGTCGCCCAGCGGCAGAAACCGCCTGGCCGGCCCGGGATTCAGATCAGTTTTCGACACATCGGAAGCTCGCATAAATATTCGGATATAGGGGTTGAAACCAGTTGCGAAATGAGCGGCGCAGCAGAACCGATGCCGTGCGGGCGGAGCCGCCCTTCATCACGTAATGCTTGCCGTCGAAAAAGTCCGCCGAGTAGCCGGGATAAAAATCGAATACTTCGAAGCCGGGGAATGGCGCAAAAACTGTGGAGGTCCACTCCCAGCCATTTCCGACGAGGTCGCCGACACCGAAGGCGCTGTTGCCGTCGGGCCATGCGTCAACACGCGTTGGGTTCCAGCGGGCAAAGTCGAAGTTCCCGTGATTCCACTGAGGCGTTGCCTCGCCCCAGGGATAGGGCCGCTCCTCACCCTGCGGCGTCCCGAAGGCAGCGCGGTGAAACTGAGCTTCGCTCGGTAATGATTGTCCTTTCCATCGCGCGTAGGCTTCAGCTTCGGCATGACTGACGTAAACCGGCCATGCCGGCTGGAAAGGAATATCGGCAAACATTGTGCGGCAGAGCCATCCTTCAGCCTGCCGCTTCCAGAAGTTCGGATGTCGAACGCCTGCGGCGGCCAGCCAATCCCAGGCTGCCGGGCTCCAGAGCGACCGCTCCTGATAACCGCCGGCAGTGACGAATTCGAGGAACTGACCATTGGTGACCTTGTAGCTGTCGATGCCGAATTCAGGCACGTCGAGCTGGAGAACGCCAAACTCATTGTCCCAGCCAAAGACGCCTGCATTTCGCTTCATGCCGAGCGTCGCGATTCCGGAAGGAATGTCCACGCGCTTTGCGGCGACCGGAGCGGAATCGTTTTCATGGCGGACAGGCGGGGCATACTTCAGGGCGTATGGCAGCCAGTGCAACATGTACGCGAGCGTCTCCGCATGCATCAATCGATGTTCGATCGCGACTCGAAACAGCAAATCGTCCGAGGCGCGGCTCAAACAAAGATCGACCGCTTCCCGAACGCGAGTGTTGTAGCGGCGGATCTCCGTTTCCCGAGGCCAGTCGCCCGGCTGGTCCTGTGGCAGAGCGCCATTCGTGGGATCGATGCCGAACGCAAAGAGATGATCGAACTCCGGCTGTGGAGATTTCATTCCGAAGGGACCGGCGCAGATCAGGTTCCAGTCGAACGCTTCCAGGTGTCCAAGATAGAACACGATGCGATGCCGTTCGCGAATAGGCCGCTCGCCCAGCGCTTCCGGGCGGATCAGCTTGAAGAGCTCGTCCGACCGGGCTCTGGCCGTTTTCAGCTGAAAGAGCAACTCCTGTCGAACCAACTCATTGACGGCAGTCGCGGGCACCTGGTCGTTGTACCTCCTTAAGCGCGGACATTCACTTTAGCACACGAAACAATGCGAGAATGACTGCCGCGGCGCGCGCCGCGACGCGGCTTGTTCTCCTGAATGGCTGGAATGACTTACACCATTGAATTCGACAAGGTCGACTACCTGGTACGCGGCCGGAAGCTTCTGAGCGATGTGTCGTTTCAGATTCACGAAGGCGAAATGCTCGTGCTGCTTGGACGAAGCGGGTCGGGAAAAACGACAACCCTGAAGCTCGTCAATCGCCTGCTGGAACCGGCTTCCGGCCGGATCCTGGTCGAAGGCAGGAGCACCTTGAGCTGGGATCCCATTCAGCTTCGGCGCCGTATCGGGTACGTCATTCAGGACGTAGGACTCTTCCCGCATTTCACTGTGGAACGGAATGTCGGGCTCGTTCCTTCTCTCGAGTTGTGGCCCGCGGAAAAAACCGCGGCGCGCGTGCGCGCTTTGCTCGAGCTGGTAGGACTGGACGCGCAGGTCTATGCGCGACGTTTTCCAAGGGAGCTGTCCGGTGGACAGCGCCAGCGTGTTGGGGTGGCAAGAGCCCTCGCGGCCGATCCGCCGATACTCTTGCTTGACGAGCCGTTTGGCGCGCTCGATCCGATTACCCGTTCGGAGATCCAGCAGGAATTCCGGGAACTGCATCGACGGCTGCGGAAGACCATGATTTTCGTCACGCATGACGTTCGCGAAGCTTTCCTGCTGGGCACGCGGATCGGACTTATGCAGGATGGGCGATTGATCGCGATCGTCAAGCCGGAGGAGTTCCTGGCGCTCGATCATCCGGAAGCGCGCGCGTTTTCGAAGTGCATGCTATGAGAGTTCTGGAGTTCATGTGGACAAATCGTTCGGAAGTGATTCAACTCACCCTGCAGCACCTCGTGCTGGTGGCGGTGGCGATTCTTATCGCCGTGGCTATCGGCGTTCCACTCGGCATACTCATGACGCGCAGGCCCGCCCTTAGCAGACCGATACTCACGTTCGCCAACGTCGTACAAACGATTCCGAGTCTTGCACTTTTCGGGTTTCTCATACCCCTTCCCATAGTGGGAGGAATCGGCGCGAGAACGGCGATCATCGCGCTGCTGCTCTATTCGCTGCTGCCGATCATCAAGAATACGTTCACCGGAATCATGGGCGTCGATCCGGCGGTGCGTGAAGCCGGCCGCGGCATGGGAATGACGGACGCGCAGCTTTTGAGGCAGGTGGAAATCCCTCTCGCGATGGGCGTGATGTTCGCGGGAGTTCGCGTGGCCACCGTCATCGCCGTGGGTGTGGCGACGATCGCCGCGGCGGTCGGCGCAGGCGGTCTGGGAATGTTCATATTCCGTGGCGTGTCGATGCTGGACTATCGCCTGATTCTCGCCGGCGCCATACCCTCGGCTCTGCTGGCGCTGGCCGCCGACTTCGGTCTGGGTGCCGTGGAGAAGATGTTTACTCAGGAGAGACAAAGTTGATGCGAATCCTTGCGTTGTTGCTGGCGGCGGCTCTGAGTTCCTGCTCGGGAGCGGATCGAATTGTCATCGGCTCCAAGAATTTTACCGAACAGGTGATCCTCGGCGAGCTTGTCGCGCAGGAGATCGAGCGGCAGGCGCATCTCCCGGTCGATCGGCGGCTGAATCTCGGTGGAACGCTGATCTGCCACCAGGCCCTGACTGCCGGACAGATGGATATTTATGTGGAGTATTCCGGCACGGCGCTAACTGCGATTCTCAAAGAACAGACCAGCAACAATGCCGGCCAGGTCCTGGAAAAAGTTCGCGCCGGCTATCGCGATAAGTTCGACGTCGAATGGACCGAGCCGCTCGGTTTCAACAATACCTTTGTGATCGTCGTGCGCGAGGCTGACGCGAAGAAACTCAATCTCAAGACGATTAGCGATGCGGCCCCGCACACGAGAACCTGGAAAGCCGGCTTCGGATACGAGTTCATCGAACGCGAGGATGGTTTTCCCGGACTGTCGAAGCTCTACGATCTGCAGTTTCCGTCATCGCCTCGCGTCATGGATCTGGGCCTGACCTATAAGGCACTGGCGAGCGGGCAGGTCGATGTCATCGCCGGCAATTCGACGGACGGACTGATCGACTCGCTGCAGTTGTTCGCGCTCGAAGACGACAAGCACTACTTTCCCCCATACGATGCTGTTCCTCTCGTTCGTCAGCAGACCCTGAAAAAATATCCTGCAATCCGAAAAGTTCTCGCCGGACTGGCGGGGAAAATTTCGGAGCAGGATATGCGGCGCCTGAACTATCAGGTCGACGGCGAACACCGCGATGTTGCAGAGGTCGTCCGCCAGTTCCTCGATTCGAAAGGCTTGTAACGAAGATATGGCCGTCGCTACGACGGTGTGAACGAATTTGGAAACAGGCGTAATCCCCTCCTGGAACAGGAGGGGTGGCTGCGCATCAAGGAGATGCTGCGAAGCTACCTCTGAAGGCGCAGACGGGGTGGTCAGGAATGGATTCCGCCTCAAATACGCTCCGAGAACGATTTACCCGTGACTGACCACCCCGTCCGCGCCTCAGCGGAACGGGGCTTTTTTGATGGCGCGGCCACCCCTCCTGTTCCAGGAGGGGATTACGCTTGTCCCCTCAATCCGTTCGACCTCACTTCTCATCGGTTCAGTCACGATTTCCTCCCTCGACACACTATTCAATTCGACGACTGCGCAAATTGTCTTACGCAGCGAACATCGCTGTAACAGGCGGTTGGCAGATTGGCTGGGATTCGAAAGGAGCGATTGTCATGACTCAATTTCGGCGCCTTCATTTACCTTACGTTTTCCTTCTGTCAACCCTGGTGGCGGGATCGGGCTGCGCAGTCCGCAAGGTCCAGGTCGACCGTCCTGTCGTCACATTTCAAACCGATACCTATCTGGTGATCCAGACCTCTCAGGACCAGTTCACCGTGCTGACGCGATCGAAGGCCGCGATCGACGAGATCAACAAGCGGCTGGGCTGCACCAAGGCCAGGGTGTGCGCCGGTCAATGGAACGGGGAAGTGTGGACGATTCAACGATCGAAATGAGCTCGAGGCGCAAAGCGGAGGAGACGAAACCCATGTTCACTTTTCGGTATTGCACCATGTTGTTCGCGGTCTTTTTCGGCGCGGCAGGCGCCCAGGCTCAGGTCTCGCTGACAGGCGCGACTCCTTACACGCAAAGCTTCGACACGCTCGCCAACAGCGGCTCATCTTCGGTGCTTCCGGCCGGTTGGCTCCTCAACGAGTCCGGCAGCAGCGCGAACGCCGACGGCAAGTACACCGCAAACACGGGATCCAACAATGCCGGCGACAGCTACAGCTACGGCGCGGCGGGAACCGGCGAAAGGGCATTCGGCACACTTTTGAGCGGCACCCTCACTCCGTCGATCGGCGCCTGCTTCGCCAACAACACGGGCGGCGGCATTCAGTCCCTCACGATCGCCTACAACGGCGAGCAGTGGCGCCTTGGCCAGTCCGGGCGCGGGGCCGACCACCTTGATTTCTCGTACAGAGTGGGATCCGCCGATATCACCTCCGGAACGTGGACGTCCGTGCCATCCCTCAACTTTCTTTCACCCATCACCTCCGGAAGCGTGGGCGCGCTGGATGGAAATGCGCCGGCGAACCGCACCGCGATCTCCGGAACGATACCGGGTCTTGTGATCGCGAGCAGCCAGATTCTCTGCGTCCGGTGGTCGGACTTCAACGTGACAGGTTCGGACGATGGGCTGGCGGTTGACGATTTCTCTCTATCCTTCACCTCCTCGGGTCCGATCAGCCCGTTCGTGTGTGAAGACGGAATCAAGACATCCACGGCGATTCATACGATCCAGGGAAGCGCCACGATCAGCGCCATGAGCGGACAGACGGTAGAAGTCGAAGGCATTGTTGTGGGTGACTTCCGGGCATCGAATCAACTCAAGGGATTCTATCTACAGGAGCCGGACGCCACCTGGGATTCGGATCCGTTCACGTCGGAGGGGATATTCATTTTCGACAATGCTCTGGGACTCGACGTGAACATCGGCGATCGAGTTCGCGTCAAAGGCACCGTCGACGAGTTTTCCTCCTCCGGATCCTTCCTGGGATCGAATACCTCTTCACAGTTGACGGAGATCGGAAACGTACAGAGTAAGTTGGTTTGCAGCACAGGCAACGTCTTCGCTCGTACCGCGGTGTCTCTCCCTACGGCAAATGCGGGAGATCTGGAGCGCTATGAAGGCATGGCCGTCGAGCTTGCCCAGCAACTGACCGTGACCGGGAACTTCAGTCTGGGCACATTCGACCAGCTGGACCTCGCTCCATCGGTTCTGTATGGGCCCACGACTTCCGCTAATCCGGCATCGTGGCCCGGACAGGCAAGTCTGATCCGTCGCAGCGTCATCGCGCTCGATGACGCCAGTACCCTGGCCAATACCAGCCTCTATCCCACGATGTTTCCTGCCGGAGGATTGAGCGCGGCGAACACCCTGCGCGTGGGCGCGCTGGTCAACTACGATGCAAATACCGCGACGAACACGCCGCTGGCGGGTGTGCTCGACGACCGTTTTGGCGAGTACCGGATTCAGCCGACCTCTCCGGTGACCTTTTATAACGCCAATCCGCGGCCGGACATTGCGCCGATCCTGTCGGGTGTCGGCGGGCGATTCCGCGCGGTCAGCGCGAACGTTCTGAACTTCTTTACCACGTTCGGAAGCCGCGGCGCCGACACTCAAACGGAGTTCGATCGTCAGAAGACGAAGATTGTAGAAGAACTCATCGCCATGGACGGAGACGTCTTCGGGTTGGGCGAGGTGCAGAACTTCGCCAACGGAAACACCAACGGCGGCGCCTACACCAACGCCGCGCTGCAGTCGCTGGTTGACGGGTTGAACTGCAGAAGAGCCGGAAACCTGCCGGCCTGCACGAATCCTCCGGCAATGCCGTTTGGTTTCATCGACACGCTGGGTTTGGGCGCGTCGAACGGCACCGACGCCATCCGCAGCGCGATCGTTTACCGGCTCGACCGGCTGCTTCCGGTCGGCGGCCCGGCGCTGTACTACCAGAACGACTCCAACCGGCCGTCGCTCGCCCAGACCTTCCAGCCGGCAACGGGCGCGAAGGCTGCCGAGCAGACGTTCACATTCGTCGTGAATCATTTCCGGTCCAAGGGGAGTGCCTGCGGCGGAACCAGCGACGATGTTTTTCAGGGAAACTGCAACGGCCTGCGGCTCAATATGGCGCAGAACGTCGTGAGCTGGCTCGCCGGCAATCCCACCAGCGATCCGGCGGCGGCTAATCGCAGACTCCTGCTCGTCGGCGATTTCAACGCCTACTACGGCGAAGATCCGATTCAGTATTTCGCGGCGAATGGTTACGCGAATCTCGTCGCCGGCATCATCGGCCCGAGCGCCTATTCCTACAACTTCGGATCGCAGGCCGGTTACCTCGATCATGCCATGGCCAACGGCGCCATGAACCTGCTGGTGAAAGGCGTCGCCGAGTGGCACAACAACGCCGACGAGCCGAGCTCGCTGCAGGCGCTCAACAGTTCCATCAAGAGCGCTGCGGCTCAGACCGCCTATTACGCGCCCGACCCGTACGCGGCTTCCGATCACGATCCGATCGTCGTGGGATTCAATCCGCTCGCCGGCGATCTCAATGACGACGGAATCGTGGGTACGGCCGATCAGCAGTTGCTGGCTGCGGCTATTGGAAAGAGTGCTTCGGCTGTCGATCGCCGAATGGATTTCGACGGGGATGGACGCATCACGCTGAACGATTACCGCGTCTGGACCGCGTACTACCGCGGTTACATTCAATAGGAGCTGGTATGAAGGGCAAACTCTTTCTCGTTGGCCTTATGTTGATGTCTACGTCGTTGGTCGCTCAGGCGGACCCGATCACGCTGAATCTGGCGTCACCGATGCGTGCGGGCTCCGGATTCGATGTGCTCGTGCAGGTTGAGAACGCGTTCCATGGCCGGCCGGCGGGCGATCTGCTTGTGGCATTTGGCTTCAATGTCGCCGTTGGGGACGACGCCGTTGTCCAGTACACGGGCGAGACGCCGGGCTCGCTGTTCACTGACCTTTCAGGCTTTCCCGGCGGTCCGGCGGTTGCGGGCTTTGCGGCAAATCCGGCGGGAATCGGCCCCTCCGATTTCACCGGACCATTGACACTGGCAACGCTGCACTTTAACGCTCTGGCTCCCGGCACCACCGCGATCGGGGTCACCTGGGACGCCTCGGATTTGAATCAGGGCTTGATCTACGCATTCCTGCCGACCGGCGCAATCGCCGCGTCGACCGTCGTGTCCACTCTGCCGGTGCCGGGAACCTTGCTCCTCCTGCTGTCCGGGCTTGCGCTCCTGATTATTGACCGGTTGTCGGTCAGGAGCCGGGACCCGCAACGCGCGGATACCCGGCTCTTAAAGCGCGCGCTACACCTGCTGGGCTGTCATGGTTACTGAGATCTGACCGAGTTCGCTCATATTCGGCCGTTTGAGGTTAATCGTCGCAGACTTCGTGACGGGTGCCATGTTTGGAGTCAGGTCGAAGGTCAGCGAGCCGACGCCGCTGTCGTCGCCCCCGAGGGTGCCCTTGTCGATCTCTTTTACGGTGATCGTGAACTTCTTGCTTAACGTGCCGGACGCTACCGAATAGGTCGCGACTCGCTTGCCGATCGACTTGACGCCTCCACCCTGGTCCACGACGCTGTATTCCGGATACGGGTCGGGCCAGTGCACGACGTTGCTGCCTTCCTGTACCTTGATGTTGAGTTCGAGATTGCCCTCGCCAATGCCCTGGCCTTTCAGAGACTTGACCGTGTCGAGAGCCACATAAACGTTTGCCATACGAATTCTCCCTTGCTGATATGTATTCGAAGCGTTCCTGAATCTCAGTTGCGCTTCTGTGGGTAAGCACGGAAAAGGGAGACGGGCAGTATCATGAGGGGTAGAAAAAATGCCCAGGGACGGAATTAAAGTCACCTGTAAAGCAAACATATTAAGTTAGATAACGGTGTGTATATTCTAATACCATCAATAGAACCATCATGTTGGTCTCTAAATCGGAGATTGGCATGACTGCCTTAAGCACACGAACGTGGACCTTCGCTGTCCTGCATGCGTCGATACTTTTATCACGCAATATGATCTTAGCGGAAAGGCAGCGTGTCAGGTTATGTGGGAAGTCACGAAAACCTTCAAGGTTAAGCTCGGCGGCAACTTTTATATCAATGTCGGGACTCTCGTGGCATTCAAGGGCAAACCGCTCTTCACCTTGAAACGCCACGACGAAAGCGGAGAATTAGGTATCAACTTTGAGATTTACGACGCAAAAGGCAAGCATGTTGCGACAGTGAAGAGAAATCAGATTTATGTGGGGAACAAAGAGGATTTCGAGATAAGCGGTTCTGCCGACACGTATGTTCTCAAAGAAAAAACTTCAGGCCGTGTCCTGTGCGAAATCAAAAAGCGAGGCGATGCCGAAACCGAGTTAGATGTCTCGGTGCATCTGTATACTCCAAGCGGGTTCCTTTTCGATGCGACGCCAGAGCGAACCAATTTGGGTGGGGTCGTTCTTCAGAATAATACAATCGTCAATTCTGGAACCGGTATCGCTCTCAGTTAGCTTCGGACTAGATCATCGGCCGCTTGAGGCCCCTCAACAGGGAACGCGTTCGGATATCCAACGCGGCCTCCACTTCCGCCGTGTTGTACTCAATCCGGTAGTCACCGATTTCTTCCATGACCGCGTTTTGCAAGGGACGCGTCTGAAGCGATTGCGCTGTAAACACGATCGCGGCCTTTACCTGCGGCGGTGTGTTATTAGGGCGCCAGCCGGCCATGTAATCCAATTGCACCACATCATTGATGCGCAAGCCCGGACTGTATCGCAATCCCCAGGTGTCCAGCGTGACAAGTGCGCTGTATCCGGCGGAATCGAAGTCTACGGCCGCGTCGTTAACGGCCATCGTGTTGATGCTGGCTAGCGGGCCGTCATCCAGAAGCAGCACGTCCTCAGCGTCCATTCGGTAGGGAAGGACGTGGCTTTCCTGAACCCGTCGCTCGAACAGAGTGGTAACGCCCAAGTGCGCGGCAATGAGGCTGTGCGCCAAATCAATGAATGGTTCAATCGAGGGCGACGCAGAACCGCTCAATCCTTCGACGTCTTCGCGGGTGATCAGCCGCTTCATACTGCGCCCTTGATTCGGGATGGCGTCGCCGTTGCCGGCTGCACCCGTATCGCACGGCCCGCAAACTCCAGGTTCGATAGTTGGACCATGACAGCCTGAGGATCACCTTCAATCTCAGCAAACGCAAACCCGCGGCTTCGGCCGTTGTCGCGAACGATCGTCAGTTTCTTGCAGTGGAAGCCGTTCGCTTCAATGAAGTCTCTCAGCGCGCTTTCGTGAGCGCTGTAGCGCAGATTGCCGACGTAAAATCTCATGCCACGTCGTCCCCCCTCAAGAATGAATTCCGATGCCACTGCCACGTGGCGAATTTTGGCCCGCCCGCGATTTGCGAGGAAAGCTCTGGATCGCTAACGATCGTCGGCAGAATGGCAAACCAGCATTCGTCCAGCAGGTCGGCGTCCGCCCAATCCGATCGCCGCGCCCTGGCGCGCATGGAGGCCGCGTTCAGTCGGCGCCCGCTCTCAAGCTTTTCCGTCGTCGTTCGACGCAACCACGGCTTAACACGGTTGCAGTGGGTCGCATTCTCAACTGACAAGCGTCCTGGGTTGTCGCGGCGCGCGACGCGGATTCGCTCGATATCCTCGGCAGAAAACAAAAACGGAGGAGAATAAGGAGCAGGGCGCGGCTGAATTCCCACGGTCTTGGCCCATTTGTAGACGTCGCTATGTGAGACTCCCAGGGCGGTCACGGCGCCGGTGATCGTCACCATCCCCGCTGGCACGATGCTGAATTCCCGAATCCTATCCACATCGGAGTCTGAAAACTCGTAAACGATACCCGGCGGGCTGGGAGGCTGTCGCTGGTAGACCACCCCAACCTGTAACCGCTTTACGTGATAGCGGAAAGTATCGGGGTGCATCGAAAGCTTTGCTGCTGCGTCTTTGCCCGTCATGTCAAAAGAGGCGCCGCCGCGGGAGGAACGCCGGTGTGAGGCCGGTGAAGGGCGCGGACGGCGCATTTCCCCCTTCACGAAAATCAGTTCGTTGCTGCTGTACCTGCTGGACGCGGGTTAAAGCCTTCCTCCAGTCGTACCTCGTCAGGGTCCAAAATCTTTGAATCCACGGCAATCTTCCAGGCGGCCCAGCGTTCGGATGGCGCACCGCGAAGCAAGCCGGAAAGGTCGACTTCCAGCCGGCGACTGCCATTTGTAAACACGGAACGCTGAAACTCCGCTTCCAACTTGCGAATCCAGTAGCTCAGCGTGCCTTGCGCGAACCAGCGCAGAACGGTTTCCGAGTTTGTGAAAGTGCCATGTGATAAGTCGCCAATTACTGGTGGCGGGCAACCGAATAACCTAGCGAGTTCTTCAACCGCGAAACGGCGCGATGCTAGAAACTCCGCATCTTCCGCCGACATGCTGATGGTTTTCCATTTCGCCGCTTGATCGAGAATCAAGACCTTGCCGGCGTTGCTGGTTCTGCTGTACAGCGTCTTAATTCGGCTCGCAAGCGCTTCGCGTTGCTCCTTCGTCAGTTCGCCATCGACTTCAACGACCCCGCTGGGAATAACCCCATTCGCGTATATCGAGGCCGCGAAGCTTTGAACCGCGGCGCCCACTTGCAGGACCGAAGCGGCGCGTTGCAATCGGGAACGGCCGATCAGCCCATCATCCGATCGGTCGCGGAGATGAAGCACCTGATCCTGAAGCAGTCGACGCATGCGGCCCGTTCCGCCAACGGAATTCAAATCCGTGATATCGAAAACCAATCGGCCGGTTGGTAGCAATTGGATATTGCAATACTCCCAGGGAACCGGCTTCAGACCGACGACGGTGCCGCGCCCGTCGCTGACAATTTCTGCCAGCGCGTTCCCACGGAGTAGAACGGATGCCATCAGCCATTCAATGAAATCGGGCCAGCTTTGATGCTCGTTCGCGCCAAACTCGATTAAACGGCTTATAGGGTGCGTTTCGTCGATGGTCCGGCCCTTTCCCTCACTTCGGTAGACGTAGCAAGGGAGCGAGGCCGTCGCGTTTGAAATCGCCGACACACAGGCGGTAACCGTGCTCAGGTTTTCGGCCATGTGGGGACTGACGAACGGCCCGCCCAGGTCGATACCGCCGCGGAGTGCCGCCCAGCTGGGTTCTACCGCGGCCCGCTGCTGCAATTCAATTGCTGGTGACTCAATAGCCGTTTGCAGCTTTAGGCAGGCATCGGCGATGCGGCGAAGGATGGCCATTTATCGGCACGTCTCCAGGTAGGCTTTCGCCAGATTCAACCGCGGAGTCTTCGAGCGAGGGACAACACTGGTCCCATCGTAAGCCGGCCATGCGCTGACAACGGAGATTTCGCGAAGGTCGATGTTCGTCAGCGTCCGCTTCCGCCCTTCCCAACGTTCGCCGCCCGCCGGCACGAGGAAGCCAAAACTTGCGCCGCCTAAATCGCCACGTTCAGCCAAAGCCAACACGTCGCGGCCCGCCTGAGTATCGGGAACCAAAAGCTCAAACTGCAAACCAGCGGAATCCTCCCCGAGCTTTAATGTGCCGCTGCGGGTGCGAGCGAGAAGTCGCGTTGTGTCGTGATCCACGACGCAAACGACGTCCCGCCCGCTGGCGAGGGAGGCGCGGAAGGCCCTCGGGGAAATGATTTCCGTGAAGTCGCCAATGCGCGCTTCGACGTTGAACTTTGCCGCATAGCCCTCAAGCTTGCGGTCCTGCCGTCGAAGTTCGAGCACTGCCCGGTGTTCGATCGCCATTTTAGGCCCCCGGTGTGGTGTCGACGGTCGCCGCTGCGAAGCTTTCGAGATGCCGAACTGCTATATCTGCTGTAATGATGCCTCTGACCGATACATTTCCTTTGGCATAGGCCGTAGACTCGTATGGATTCACCAGCAGGTCCAACACTGACCAGTAACCTAACACGATATCGGACCACTTGCCGAACACCAATCTGCGGTTATTTCCCGAACTGTCCACCGGCAGCTGGTTGGTTGTGGCAACCGGATAGTCCGCCAGCGTCCGCGCACTTTCCATGATCATCGTATCCATGCCGTCGACGCGCGGAGTGCTGCGAAGCTTGCGGACCACTGACGCGTCTGTGATGAAGCCGGCACCTTCCGAGTTTCCCAATTCGACGCGTTCGATAAGCTGAAGAACCCCTTCCCATGTCGGCGGTGACATATCCACCGTATCGTCGATGTCGAGGTTCAACAGCCCGGTAGGTTCCACGCCCCCGGCCCCGGAAATCGCAGCGTTGTCGACGGCTTCGGCCAGCACTTGAGCAAAATCGTCCCGCACGAGGTTTTCAATATCGGGCGTCGATTGCAGCAGCATGTTGCGACTGAATTCCGTGATGGCGCCCACGTGCTTGGGCCGAAGTTCGGCCGCGGCAAACTCCAGGTCACTGGCGGGAATCGGTGTGTTCTCCGCGAACCAATGAGCAACGGCCGATTTCTTCAGGTTCGGAATGTCGACGTTGCCCACGAGGCCCGACAGGATGCGCGCGCCCAGGCGCCGAATCACCAGCGCGTTGCGCAAGCGGTCTGTGTACTCCGATGCCAGAAACTCCGTGGCGATGAGGTTTCCTCCCGGCCCGCCAGTTGGCGCCGTACTCGTGATGACGACGCGCTTTTCGAAAACCTGCATCGGGACCGCGATGCCATTGAATTGCATCCCCGATCGTTTCGCCAGTTCGTTGGAAATCTCGCGTTCCCGTCCGCAGTCGATGCGGGCCGCAAGGTCTGGAACCTGCGAGGCGATTGCCCGCACCAACGAAAACTTGCGCAATTCCGCGTCAAGCTGGCCGTCCCCGCTGCTGTGGATTGGGGTTCCCTGCATTCGGCGTTCAGCTTCATCGACGGCTTGCTGACGCTCGATTTTCTTTTCGACGCCTGCCAGTTCGGTTTTCAGCGTGTCGAACTTCGTCGATTGTTCGCCGCTTAGGTCGCCAGCTTCGCCCGCCGGCCCGTTCGTGATCGCGCGCATCTCTTCGACGATCTTTGATCGCCGTTCCAACAGTTCCCGCAGGCTCATTGTTTGAACTCCTCGAAAATGTGAGATAGATGAATATCTATATATCGATTCGTAAGGAAGTAATCAATGGGATTGCGTGGCCCGGGTGCCAAAGCAAAGAAGAACGTCCGAACGAGGAAGCGCTGGCCCTGGCAGAAAAAGGGGCTGACGCGGGCTGAACGCGTTATCACGTTTATCGAGTCGCTGAAGGTCACCAGCGGCGCCCTCGCGGGCCAGTCGTTCACCTTGCGGCCCTGGCAGCGCGAGATTGTTCAAGCATGGTATGCGACCGATTGCGAGGGGCGCCGCATCGTGAGAACGGGCTTGCTCACGATGGGCCGGAAGAACGGTAAGACCGAACTCGCGGCGGTCCTGGCGTTGTGTCACTTGCTCGGGCCGGAACAGGAACGCCGTGGTCAAATCGTGGTCGGCGCAACCGACGCTGATCAATCCGGCCTGATTTTCGATTCGCTGGTCGCATTCATCCAAGACAACCAATGGTTCGCGGCGGAATGTAACATCAAGCGGCACGAAAAGACGATTGAACACCTGCCCTCGGGTTCGAAATTCAAAGCCCTGTCATCCGATGCGAAGAAATCACATGGTTTGAGTCCGTCAGTCGTGATCCTCGATGAATTGGCGCAGTGGGGAAGTGGCGTCGGGAGGAGCCTGTTTGACGCCTTGACAACCGCTAGCGGTGCTCGAAAAGATCCGCTCTGCGTTGTCATCAGCACGCAGTCCGCCGACGAGCATAACCTGATGTCGACGTTGGTCGACTACAGCAAATCCGTCAGCAGTGGCAGCATCGTTGATCCGACGTTCAGCGGGTTTGTATATGAGATACCGCCGGATCTTGATGTCTTCGACGAATCGAACTGGCACCTTGCTAACCCGGCCTTGGGCGACTTCCGGAGTCTCGAAGACATGCGCACGCTGGCAGAGCGGGCGCAGCGCATGCCCACGCTGGAAAGCACGTTTCGAAATTTATTCGCCAATCAGAGAGTCGATGCCGATGAGCGGTGGATCCCTCCCGCGGAGTGGTTCGCTTGCCAGCGATCGGAACCTATCACCGATGACGACCTACTGGCCGCGGGCCGATGCTATGGCGGTCTAGATCTGGGCAGCGTGCGCGATCTCACCAGCTTCGCGTTGTTCTGGCCGGCAACCGGCTTTCTGAAAGCGTGGTCGTGGTGTCCGGCGGACAACCTGGAAGCCCGGGGACAGCGGGACCGTGTCCCGTATACCACCTGGGCGCAACAAGGTCACATCGAACCGACTCCCGGCAAGGCGCAGGACAAACGCAAAATCCCGCTTCGACTCGCCGAACTGTGTTCCAAGTACAAACCTGTGGCGATCGCTTATGACAAATGGGGAATGACCGAACTTGAGCGGGTAATGTCTGAGGAAGGGATCCGGCTACCGTTGAAGGTCTGGGGCCAAGGGTACGCGTCGATGTCGCCGGCAACCAAGGCTTTCGAAGAGCGGATCTTGAACCGCCAGCTGGTTACGGATCCGAACCCGGTTCTCACCTGGGCCGTCTCGAACGTTTCGATTGAATCCGACGCTGCCGGCAACAAGAAACCATCGAAAGAACGATCGCGGGAAAAGATAGATCCGGTTGTGGCGTCGGTCATGGCCGTAGGCATTTCGACTGCCGAACCGCCTCCGCGCAGCTACAATTTCGCTGAAGAGATGGTGATTTGCGCGGGTGACGACTGAACTTACAGGGCGTGAATGCGGCACGCCTGTCCGCCGGCCTTCAGATACAGCAAATTATTTGGTTTTGTTCGACCACCAATGATCGGGATCGATCGGCATTCCGTCGATGGTCGCGCCCTTCAGTCGCGCGGGCCGCGGCGGGCCAACGTGCATCGGCTTGCCGCTGGTGTCGGCGCGGGTTTTGATGCTGTGGTGCGAATGGCACATTGCTTGAAAGTTGCGTTCCTCCCACGGAGCGCCACCATCTTCGATTCGCACAACGTGGTCCACGTCCTCAGCTGCAACACTCAAGCCGATCGTGGCGCAGAGGCAGCAGAACGGGTGCGTCAGCAAGAAAGCGGCCCGAGCCTTGCGCCAACGCCGGCTGGAATAGATCGCACCCGGCTTATTGGCCATTGCGCTTGAATTCCGCCAGTGCGTGAGCCAGCGCTGGCCGCAGGAAGGGCCGCGCCGCCATCCGGCTTGTCCCGAATTCCAGATGCATGGCGTAGGGTACGTTCGCCACGACGCGGCCAAGGACGCGCTGCTGATCGATCGTCACGGTGGACTGTATCGAGGCTAAAAGTTCACCAGATTCGCTGTGGGGCATTTTCCCTGGCGAGGAAGGAGTCGGGCCGGGGGTCGACACCAAACGCTGGGCCTCGGCTTCGACAGCGCGCGCTAGCGGCGCGATGATCTTCCCCCGAACAGCATCGGCCAGCTTCCGCTCAAAGTCGGGCGTCGGATTCAGTTCGATGCGAACAGTGTTCTTCATTTCATCGCCTCGGCGAGATCGTCCAGCCAATCCTGAAACGAATCCTCGGGAATGTGGTTCACGGCATGATACAGGATGGCAAACATACACGACTGACAGAGAACGATACCGCCCAGCCGCTCCACGATCAGGAACGTGTCGGCAACCTCGGGGTCCGTCGTGTTCTCCCCCGTCAATCCGCATCGCTTGCAAGTGTAGTGCACGTTCGTTCCCCCTTCTCAAAGGCCTGAACCCAGGCTGTCAAGGTCGGGATTGATTTCGGGTGTTGCCATTCGGACTGCTTTTTCTCTTCGATGATGTTGAGCATTAGTTGAAAGCACTCAGGGGATGGCCGTAGGCTGAGAAACGGTTCTCGGGCCTCCCTTTGCGCGAATTTGTTCGGGTATTCCGCACAGAGAGTTCTGAAATTCGCTTGCAGATCAGAGAGCGGCCCCTCCCCCTCTGGACTCACTTTCTGATTCTGTTTCTGCTTCTGATTTTGCTGCTGCTTGTGATTCTGTTCCTGATTCTGATTTGGCGAACGCTTTCCGGAAGGGTTTGGCGAGGGGTTTCCGGAAGGGTTCGGCAGAGGGTTTCTGGAAGGGTTCGGTAAAGGCTTTCCGGAAGGTTCGCGCCACGCTTCGCGGAAGTCTTCCTGGAAGTCTTCAAGAAAGGCTTCGACGTGATTCTTAATCGCGGCCTTCAAGCTACAGTCGGGAAGCTCCTCGTATGCTTTCCGCCATGCCTTAACGACGTTCGGGTTTTCGGGTTTGTTGTCATTGACCACGCTGGGCAGGAAAACCAAACGGGCCGACCAATCGGCGGTGGCGATGGCATGGGTTTCCAGTTCCGCGAAGACTCTAAGAAAGCCGTCACTGTCCCAATCCAGCGCTTCGGCGAGAGCCGCCTTCCCGGCTGGCACGACGCCCGGTATAGTCGTGGTGAACGGACCGGCGGTGAGATAGATCACCAGAGATTGCGCGTTGGGCTGTGGCCTGGATAGTTCCCGAAACGGGAATGCGTTCCACGACTGGCAATAGATCTTCCTGTAAATGCTCATGGTTCCTTTCTTTCGAGTCTCAAGATGCCATCCTCGCCGGAATGGGCATCAATGTTTGTAGATCAAGTTGTTTTGTGAACAGTGAACACATGTCACGGCGTTCACTGTTCACTGTTCACTGCGTGGTGAGGGAAGTCGCCATCGATGTCCACCCATTCGGTATCATCATCATCCTGCTCGTTCGGTTTGGAATGAGTGGCGGACGGACCTTGAAGGAAGGCATGGACTGGCATCAGGTGCGGCCAGACGGTATTCCGAATGGTGTCCATTCCCGCTTGGTCAATCCCCAGAACCTGACAGGCTCCGACGATGCTGGCATACGCCTTGATGAGCTTCGCGTGTTCGCGTCGCACTCCGGGTGTATGTCGGTCGCGCTCGTGAAAGACGTGGCCGCTATCGGTACTCAAGATCCGGCTGAGTTGCGGATCGTGAAACCCGGCACGTTCGAGTTTTAGGCGGCTCACGGCCCGGCTGATGCGGCGATAGCAGGTGTAGCACAGGTCCTTAGCGGCGATTTCACCCAGCTTCCTGCACTCTTGGCAGGTGGCAACTTTGCGCTTGTCCCTCATGCGGCACCGCCTTCCAGCTTACGCATGTAGGCGCGAAGCGTAGCGATTGACCATCGCCGGGAACCGGATTGCAGGACCGTCGGAGCAGGGAACTTCTTTGCCCGAATCCACCGCCATAGCGTGACCGGCGAAGTGCGAAACAAGCGGCAGAGGTCACCAGAGTTGAGATAGCCGTCACCAGTCGCCGGCAGGGTTAGGGGTTGTAGTACAAATTGATTTTCTGCGCGCGACTTCCGCGCACGTTTGGTTTTGCGTTGCATATACACACGCCTCTCCAAGAACGAAGATGCGTTTTGGTATACGCGGGGGTTAGTCTTTGCTGCGTGTCCTCTCGCAGCGTGATCGCAGATGTGCGGCGAAATTAGCAAATGAAACGGGAGGTGTCAAGATGATCAACGGGAAGTGGTTCCGTGTCAGCGGCGCATCTTCACAACTGTGGCGAGCGGCGCCGCGGTTGCGAACCGCGCCCAATCGTTCATCAGCTTGACGCGTTGGTCAAAGAACGTCGTCCGCAGATAGTGCCGCTCGATGCCTTCCACCTTATGCGCCAGCGCTGCCTCAATCACCAGACTGTCAAACTTCGTTTTCTCGTGCGCCCACGTCTTGAACGTTGCGCGGAAGCCGTGAACCGATAGGTTTTCGCATCCTTCGATGCGTTGCAGCGCTTTCAGCATCGCGACATTCGAAAACGCTTTGCCCGCTGAAACCGGGAAAACCAAATCATCATCGCCATTCAATTGCGCCGCCTGTTCGATGATTTCCACGCATCGGGGGGATAAGGGAACACAGTGGGGTTCGTCTTCCTTCATACCCGATCGCCGCACACCTTCCTTTTGCAACCGTTCCGCGGGAATCGTCCAGGTTTTCGCTTTGAGATCCAGTTCGCCCTTGCGGGCGTACAGTGCTTCCGACGTCCGCGTAGTCGTCAGGATAGTGAATTCCAACGCCAGCTTGAGAACCTCCGAACAGCTGGCCACGCGAATCTTCTCCAGCAAGGCGGGCAGGTCCGAATAGGGAAGCGCCGCGTGATGGCCCTCTTTCGGTTGCGATGGAAGGGCCGCGTGGATTCCCGCGCACGGGTTCGGCAGCGCAATCGTCATATTGCCGGCCATGACGGTCCGCCATCCGCGGATCGTTGCCCAATCGAGAACCCGGCGAATGCGGGTGAGGGTCTTTCTGGCCATGTCCGGTTTCGTGGTCCAGATTGGTCCCACGGCCCGCAGCACGTCGGCCGCGTCGACCGTTTCGACCGTCTTCTTACCGAAGGCGGGGAAGACGTGGTTTTCCATCGAGCGTAACCAGTTTTCCCGGTTGCCTTCGTTCTTCAGCGTCGGCGCCACTTCCTTGTGAACCTGCTGGGCTGCATCTTCGAAGGTCGGAGTGTTCGCCTTCCGTTTGTCCAGGCGCCGCACTTCTAGGACGTCCTCACCCTTCCGGGCCTTCGCGCGCAACTTGCCGGCTTCGTCCCGGGCTTCCGCCAGCGACGTGATGGCCAGACCGCCCAACCCGATATCCTTCCGCCGGCCCCGAACCATCGTGCGGAGGATCCAGGAACGGGCGCCCGAATCTTGGACAACCAGATAAAGTCCGTTCCCGTCCGGGTGCATTCCGGGCCGTAGTTTTTTCAGGTTTAGCGCCTCCAGCCGGTTCAATGCCCGCCGCAGGCATTTCTTGCTCTTTTTCATCCCATCATCCTTACCATCAATTTTAGTGCAAGGCGATGGTACGGGAATGCAATGGAATGAAACAAGCAAAACTTGTAAGCGACTTTAAATCAATGGCTTGCTGAAAGTAAATGACAGGCGGTGAAATGCAATGAAAGGGTAGGAAAATGCCCAGGGACGGAATTGAACCGCCGACGCCGGCCTTTTCAGGGCCGCGCTCTACCATCTGAGCTACCTGGGCACGGCGAACTTATAGAGAGTAGCGGACTGCGAGGCTGTAGGTAAAGGCGGAATTTGGATGGAACTCCGGTTCCATCGATGGAACGCGCCGCCGTGGGCCCGGGGCCTACCGTATTGAAAGCACGCCTTCAAGAGACTGGAACAACGGTTGCTTCAGTCGTTGCGATGTTTAAAGTAGTTATATTCTCGTCCGGTTCCGCGAGCGCCATTGGACGGCTCGCTCGCAGAATTCAAAGTGAAGTCCCCGAGGCCCAGGTGGCCGGGATTCTCCAGGAACGCAGGCCTGGCAAGTCTTTGCGCAAACGCGTCTCGACATTCGCGAAGAACCTGAAGCAGCGGGACTTCGTGAAGTATGCCGCGGGCAAAGTGGTCCAGAACGCCGGCCGCAAACTGACGGGTCTGGCAGAGGCGGGCCTTCGTTTCGTCCACGCCGGGCGGCCGGTTTATCCGGCGGCCGAAAGCATGAACGACGTCTCGCAGGAGCTTGGCTGCCGCTACCTCGTCACCACCGATTGCCACTCCCAGGAAGCACTCGACTTCGTGCGCAGCCTCGGAGCGGATCTGGGACTGGTGTATGGGACGCGAATTCTAAAGCCTTGCCTGTTCACGATTCCAAGTCTCGGGTCGATCAACATTCATAAGCGCAAGGTTCCCGACTATCGCGGCGGCGGTCCTGTCGGATTGTGGGAGATGCTCGACGGGCAGCCGGAGTTTGGAGTCACGGTCCACGAGGTCGAGGAAAAGCTGGATGCGGGAGCGGTGATCAATGCCGCGACGATCGCCATCGAGCCTTTCGATGATCTGACCTCGATGGCGCTCAAGGCCCACGTTGTCGCGAACGATCTGCTGGTCAAATCCGTCGCGGACTATGCCAGAGGCACCGTTCACCGCGCGCCGCAGCATGGCGAAAGCCGCATGTTCAAGAATCCGAGCCCGCAGCAGCTGGCGAAATATGAAGAGGAACTCGCCAGGCGAAGGCCCGGTTTCCGGGCGGCGAGAGGCCGTTCGAGCGCAAAGCTGCTGGCGCGAAGCATCGTCGGAACGCCGGTGGTGGCGGCCCGAAACTGGATCCGGCGGTCTCGCGGCCGCTTCCCGGTGATGATCCTGTTTCATCACCTCGTTGCGGATCGTTCCCATGCGTTGGGCATGTCGACCACGCACTTTCTCAGGCACGTCGAGTTTCTGCGGAAGTTCTATCAGATCGTGTCGCTGAGCGAGGCGATCGAAATGCTGCGAACGAACAACGTCAAGGCGCCGACGGTCGTGCTCACGGTCGATGACGGCTATCGCGACAACTTCCTCACTCTTCGCGCGATTCGCGAACGGATCGATCTCCCGATCACGATGTTTGTAAGCACGGCGATGCTGAACAGCCAGGGGCGGTTTCCCCATGACGTTCGTCATGGGAATACGGGTTTTGAAACTCTGACATGGGACCAGGTGGCGCAGCTGCAGCGCGAAGGATTCGAGATCGGCAGCCACACGCGGACGCACTTCGATTGCGGCTCGACAAACGTGGCGGCGTTGCGCGACGAGATCGCAGGATCGAAACAGGATCTGGAACGGCACCTCGGCCGTCCCGTGGATCAGTTCTCGTTTCCGTTCGGCCTGCCTAAGAACATTTCGCCGGAAGCCATGAAGCTGGCGGGCGAAAACTACACCTACGTGAGCTCCGCATACGGCGGCAGCAACTTTGCGCCGGCCGACGGCGTCGTCAGGCATCTGCGCCGCTGGGCGCATCCGAACGATCTGTGGGAACTCGAGTTGATGCTGCAGGGAGCGCTGGAGTTCGAGCCTGTCAAGAGTGACGCCGCGGTACCGGCGTTGAGTTCGGAACCCCAGGCTTTCCGCGCCGCGTCTTAGGCGCCGGCTTTACGCCGGCGCCCGCAGGCTGCGCCTCAAAAGTTGCTGGTTCCGGGCTTTGCCACGAGTTTGATGTCGCAGATCTGAGTTTTGAAGCCGTTTACGTCCTTGCAATTGATGCCGAGGCTGCCGACCTGACGGTCGTTCGGCTCGATCATCTTCTGCTTTACGAGTTCGGCGTAAACCTTCGCTGAATCGTAGTCGGCGATCGTGTATGCGACGTGGTCGAAAGACTTGAGCTCGGGCGACGTCTTCCCACCCTCACGTATCGCCGTCGGGATCCACATCGTATCGCCGAACCACAAATACACATCCCGGCCGCCGTCACGGCCCTCGGGCATGTTGTCGAACAGAGCCCTGTAGAAGTCCGCCAGCTTTTTGTAATCCCGGGAGAGCGTCACAATGTGGTTTGCGCTGAGCGTCTTCCAGACTTTTGGCGTCGTCGCGGCCATTTTCGGTTTCTTCAGATAATCTTTCGAAAAGACGCCCACCTCACTGCCGTCGATATCGTTGAACCAGAAACCGCGATCATCCGATTTCGGACTCACGCCCAGGCGCTTCAGTCCCGCCTCGACGCTTTTCTTGTCAAAGTTCTCGATGGTGAAGGCAAACTTCTCCAGCCGAGGCGCCTCTTCCCCGGCATTCGCCTGCCGGACGATCATAAGGGTATCGTTGCCTTTGTCGCTGTACCACAAATGGACTTGCTTCGCATCCTTGTGTCCCGTTTGCATACCCAGTACTTCGGCATACCATTCGCTGGTTTTCTTCAGATCGGGCGCAACATAGGTGTAATGGTTGACCCACGCCGGTTTGAAGAGGCCCGCGGCCTCCGACGA
>JADMIO011621116.1_pt1 | contig 23443 bp, 25 predicted proteins | sample 8958161 | NCBI WGS metagenome assembly JADMIO01 (sample SAMN16585339, study PRJNA669376) | soil metagenome | isolation source: Crop rotation soil | place: USA: Cullars Rotation, Alabama | collected 2011
CTCTTCCGATCTGACCCGGAGATTGCGCGCGCGGTTTCCGGGGGCGTTACCGTCGTGCAAGTGCTGCCCGGCAGTGGCAACAATATTGGGGGCTGGGCCACCATTGTGAAGCTCAACGGTGGGCAAACGCTTGACGAAATCAAGTTTCAGGGCGCGCCTGCCAGCATGAAGTGGGCATGGGGCGAGAACCCGAAACGGGTGTACGGGAGCAAGGACAAAGCGCCCGCCACTCTGATGGGCGAGGCCGCGGTGGTGCGGCAGCGGCTTTATGACGCACAAAATTACGCCGCTAAATGGAAAGCCTGGGAGGATGGGGGCAAGAAAGGAGCGCCGCCGGAGCGCGACCTGCAACTGGAGGCGCTGGCCGATGTGCTGGCAGGCAAAGTGCGGCTCAACATCCACTCCTACCAGGTGAATCATTTCGAGGCGCTGTTCCGCATCGCCGATGAGTTCCATTTCCAGATTGCGGCGCTGCACCACGCGCTCGACGCCTACATGATTGCACCCGAGATCGCGCGGCGGCACATTGGGGTGGTCACGTTCGCCGATGCCTGGGGCTTCAAAGTGGAGGGCTGGGACGCTATCCCTCAGAACGCATACATCCTGTGGAAGGAAGGCGTGCTGGTGAGCCTGCACACGGACAATCCGGTGATCGAGGAGCGCGATTACATCGAGCAGGCGTCCATCGTTAATCATTACGGCATGCCCGATGAGGCGGCGTTGCAGGCGGTGACCATCAACCCGGCGAAGATTTTGGGGATCGACAACCGCGTAGGCTCAATTGACGTAGGCAAGGATGCTGATTTGACGATCTGGAGCGGAAACCCGCTGGAGCTGACGTCAAAAGCTGACGAGGTTTTCATTGACGGCAAAGCTGTGTACACGCGTAAGGACGGATTCCTGCCATGGAAGGGGAGGCCGGCTACGCTGGTGCCCTAGGCAAAGTTTCAAGGTTGCAAGGTTTAAAGGTTTTCAATTTTCAGGTTGCAGGTTTCGGAGGACTGCCCGGCACTGGTTGAAGGTGCAACTCTGGTGGCGTCATCCTGAGGGGTCTTCAGGCCCGAAGGATCTCGCGCGCACCAGCAATCACTCGGCGCTTCACGCGAGATGCTTCGAGGCTAAAGCCTCTCAGCATGACGCCATTGCTAACGTGGGTAAGAAAGCAAAAAAACATGCAGAAGGCTATGATGCGTCACATACTCCACCTCGCTGTGAATGCCGTTACTATCGCTCTGCTATTCGCTGGATCGCCGGCCTGGGCGCAGAACACCATCGCCATCACCGGCGGGCGCGTGCTCACCGTCAGCCACGGCGTGATCGAGAACGGCACGGTGCTGGTGGAAGGCGGCAAAATCGCGGCGGTCGGCCACAACGTGAAGGTGCCGAGCGGCGCGCAGGTGATTGACGCGCGCGGCAAGGTAGTCATGCCCGGCCTGTTCGACGCGGGCGACAAGCTGGGCACGGTGGAGATTTCGGCGCTGCAGATCACGGTGGATTCCACCGAATACACCGAGCCTCTGCAACCCCAGCTGCGAGTGCTGGATGCGCTGAATCCGGGCAGCGAAAACATTCTGGTGAGCCGGGCAGCGGGGATAACCAACGCGCTCTCCACTCCCGCGGACGGCAACCTGATTGGCGGCCAGAGCGCAGTGATTCAGCTCGACGGCGACACTGTAGACGCGATGGTGGTGAAGTCGCCAGCCGCTCTGCACATAAGTCTCGGCGAGCAGAGCAAGACGACGTACGGTGAAAAGAATCGCGCCCCACAAACACGCATGGGCGAAATTGCCATGCTGCGCCAGGCATTCTTGAAAGCGCAGCACTACAAGCAGGTGCAGGACGCCTATGGACAAAAGCAGAGCGGCGAGAAGCCCTCAGCTCCGCCCGCGCGCGATCTGATGATGGACGCGATGGTGGCGGCGATGGAGGGCAAGATTCCGGTGGTGGCGCATGCCGACCGAGTAAGCGACATGGAAAGCGCGCTGCGCCTGGCGGATGAGTTTCACTTCCGCCTGATCCTTGCGGATGCGGCAGCGGCGTGGCGCATTGCCGACCAGCTGGCGGCGCGCAAAATACCCGTTATCGTGGGGCCCATCCTGGAGGAGCCTGGGCGTATGGAGTCAGTGGACGTGCGGTTAGATAATGCCGCACGGCTGTACAAGGCGGGGGTGCCCATTGCCATCCAGACTTCGGCGGACAATGAGGTGCGCAACCTGCCATTCGAGGTGGAGTACGCCATTTCTTATGGACTGCCGGAAGAGGCGGCGCTCGCGGCGGTCACACTCAATCCGGCGCGCTTCTTCGGCGTGGACAGCCGGCTAGGCACCATTGATGAAGGCAAAGACGCCAACCTGGTGGTGCTTGATGGCACGCCGTTTCGCGTGAAAACGCATGTGGTGACCGAACTGATTGACGGCAAGGTGGTGGACCTCTCGAATCACCAGACCAGGCTGTACGATTTTTACAAAAAGAAGTATGGAATTCAGTAAAGCTTTTGGCTCTTGGCTTTTGGCTTTTGGCTCTTGGCTCCCGTCCTTGATTCTGAGCACAGATTCGAGGCAATAGGCTCCTGGCGTTCTGCTGGTATGCAGCCAGCCACCCAGCCACCTCACACACACTGGCAGCTTTTAAGTTGACGAGCATTGCCCTGGGTGTTACCGTGGTACTTAGGTACCAGATGCGAAGCGTGGATACTTCCGATCAGAAATACACGGTTGAGCGGGTACAGACCGGCGTGCGCATGGAGAAGCGGCTTTTGAAGGTGCTGCGCGCCTTCGCCGACTACCACGATTTGACCTTGGGTGACCTGCTGGAGGGAATCGTGCTGCACGCCTTCGATGGCAAGTGCCCGTTCGGCGAAGCCAGCCTGCAGCGAATCAGGGAACTGAAGCGCTTCTATAACCTTGACCTGGACTCTGGCGCGAGCCATCGCCTTGTAGAGAGGGAAATGAGTAGCCGGAGCGAGAAGCAGAAGAGAAAGAAATGAGCCGTCAACGCATCCCCATCGTGACTCTCCGGTGGGCATTGGGCCTGGTAGTACTCGTCGAGGCGCTGCGCTTCGCCGTCTCTCCGGCAATGGCTGCTCATTTCGCACGCACCGGCTTGCCCCTGTGGATTCGGCCAATGCTGGGGTGGCTGGAGACTGTGGCGGCGATTCTGTTCCTCATCCCCGCAACCGGACGCGCAGGTGGATCCACGTTGCTGCTGACCTTCGCCGCAGCGGTGGCACTCCACTTTCGCCTTAGGGATTATGGAGTGGGTGCCCTGGTCGTATATGCGGCAGCTGTCATCGCCTGCATTACGGATCACGAAACAAAGCTGGGGAATAAAGCCGCATGAACCTGAGCGAAGACGAATTCGTGGCGCGCTTCGAGGATGCTACGCTGCCCAACGAATCCTTCCATCACAGGGATCATGTGCGAATGGCATTCCTGTACCTGCGCCGGTATCCCGCGCTGGAAGCGATTCAGCGTTTCTCCGTGGCCCTGACAAGGTTCGCGGCGGCGAAGGGCAAGCCCGGTCTCTACAACGAAACCGTCACGTGGGCATTTCTGTTTTTGATCAGGGAGCGCATGGCCCGCAGCGGAGGTAACCTCACTTGGGAGGACTTCGCCGCGGAGAATGCAGACCTCTTGAGCTGGGAAAACAACATACTCCGCAGGTACTATCGAGAAGCGACGCTGAAATCCGACCTGGCCAAGAACACTTTTCTGTTACCCGACAAAATTGATGCGTCTTCGGGCAATTGGTAATTGATGGTTGATAGTTTGGGCTCGCCTTGCTCATCATTCGACAGGAGAGCGAGGACCAGCCGTGCCTGCGGCATTTGATTATCTCTGGTTGCATTCCCGCCACTGAAGTGGCGGGCTACTTTCAACCGTCGCTAACGCGACCGGTTGCGCGCGACGCCAGGTGAAGACGGACGTGACGAGAATTCAGCCCAGTATACCCAGCGGTCGGTCGTAGCCAAATCATCATAGCCCCGGCAATCGGGCACCTCAGGAGAATTAGTTGCTGATCAAATTCTTAAGTTCCCGGAGATCAGCGACGGACGCATCTGAGACCAGACACAACTGCATGTCTCCAGATCGCCACATGATCCAGTTGTAGCCCTGTCTGGAGCCGGAAGAGTCGGAAAGTTTCCTTTGGCTGCGTGCAGGCCATGCAAAAAGGTTAATGAGGTGTTTTCGGCGCCCGTAAACGACGCCGGCAACAGTGCGCCCGTCAACCACGTCCAGGCGTCCACCCAATAAGGGAAATCCCTGCGCGGTGTAGTCAGCAACCGGGGGAACAAAATCAACTCTGCCGTCGAACCATGGTTTGACGGTGTGCTGGTCGGTTGATTGCACATCGGTCAAATGTCCTGGCTGTAAAGAGCGCACGTGCGCATCTATCAGCTCCGCAATAATTGGAGCAGATGGCTGTGGGACCAGGAAAAAGACAACCACGAATGTCGCCGCTACAGCCAAACCGGCGAAAGCAGGTACCAGGAATCTCCTGCTCCAAGACAAAGCGGACGTGCGGGCCGCTCCATCGGCCAGCCCGAGTTGTTTGCGAACCCGCTCACGCAGTTGGGGCGATGCATATTCATACAAATTGCTCTGCTGCAGGCGCCCGCGCAAGGATTCCACCTTTTGGAGCGTCGCCTGGCATTCGGCGCAGTTTTCGAGATGACGCTCGAAGTCTGCTGACCTGACCGCGTCGAGTTCACCGTCCAGATAGCCGTGAACGGTGGTGGGCGAGAATTCGCAAATCAAGACGCCTCCTTTGCTGCGGCGCTGACCAGGGCTCGCTGCAGCCGCTCGCGAGCGCGGGACAAGGTGGACATAACCGTGCCCATGGGAATTCCGGTCACCTCCGCGATCTCTTTATAGGAGCAGCCTTCCAGTTCCCGCAGCACCAGCACCTCGCGGGAACGTGGGGGCAGGGATTCCAAGGCCCGCATTAGTTGCTGGCGCTCGTCAGCCTGGGCTGCGAGAGTCTCCGGAGTCGGACCCGGGCGCTGATGCAGATCTTCATCAAATTCGGTCATCATCTCCGCAGGGCGGTGCTTCTCGAGCCAACTATAACAAGTGTTACGAACAATCTGCAGCAGCCAGGCGCGGGCATCGCCTCCGCGGAAGCGGTCAAAAAAACGGTAAGCCCGCAGCATCGCCTCCTGGACCACATCCTCGGCATCGGCGCGATTGCGAAGCAACCACCGCGCCAAGTTGGCGGCGCTGTCCAGATGCGGCAATACGAGTTGTTCAAACCGAGTTTTGTCCTGCGGTTCTAACACGTCCCTGCCATCCTTATGTGACTGTTACGACGTAGACTTTATTCCTCCTTCTCCAGTTACGCCCAAAAATCGCCCGCGCGGAATAAAACGCGCCGCGATTCGGTTCATGCAGGTGTAACACGTCCTGGCAGGCGGCGCGGGCAGCACTAACGATGTGCTCGCGCCACCCAGCCCCGGTGTGTGGACGTGTACTGCTCCGGCTAGGGAGATGAAGAATGAGCAAGTCGAACCTATTTAATAAGGCCTCAGGGGGCTTCATCGAGCACGATCATAACAATGACGGCATTGACCGCCGCGGATTCCTCAAATGCATGGCGTGGGCAGGCGCCGGGGCTGTTTGCATCATGCAGGGAGGCGTACTGAAGTCCTTCGCCCTCGGTTCAGACGAGCAATCCGCAAAGCTGCACAAAACAGGACAGCTGAGTTTCGTTCAGATCAGCGACAGCCACATGGGATTCAATAAACCGGCAAATCCTGACGTGATTGCCACGCTCAAAGCCGCAGTGGACAAGATTAATGCCCTTCCCCAACCCCCGGAGTTCATTCTGCACACAGGCGACATCAGCCATCTGTCCAAACCAGAGGAGTTTGACAATGTTGACCAGATCCTGAAGGCCACGAACAAGGAGATATTTTTCGTGCCCGGAGAACACGACTTTTTGAACGATGACGGAGCCATGTTTCGGGAACGCTATGGAAGGAGTTCCCAAGGGCAAGGCTGGTACAGTTTCGACAAAAACGGTGTGCACTTCATTGGCCTGGTGAATGTGATCAATCTCAAGGCCGGCGGTCTCGGCACGTTGGGGAACGAGCAACTGGAGTGGCTCGAACGCGATGTCAAGCACCTGAAATCCAGCACTCCAATCATTGTGTTTGCCCACATTCCATTGTGGACAATCTACCCGCAGTGGGGCTGGGGCACCGACGACAGCGCGCAGGCCCTGTCGTATCTGAAGAAATTCGGCTCAGTCACGGTGCTCAACGGCCACATTCACCAAATTATGCAGAAAGTGGAAGGCAATGTGACCTTCCATACCGCCTGCTCGACGGCCTTTCCACAGCCGGCGCCCGGTAAAGGCGACGGTCCCGGACCAATGAAGGTTCCGGCCGAACAGCTGCGCAGTGTGCTAGGCATCACCGATGTCAATTACAGGCGCGGGCGGCACGCCTTGGCAGTTCTTGACTCATCGCTCACATGAGGCGCCAGCCCGGCAGGCCTCATATCAACTTAAGGAGAACTAACGAACATGAAAAAGAACATGCTTTTCTCGAGTTTAGCAGTTGCAGTTCCTCTTGCGGTGACTGTTGCCGCTGTCTTAATGCTTCAACCGGCGCGCTTGAAGGGAGAAGACAACAAATCTCAAGCGGTGGAAGTAAGGGTGGACAACTTCACCTTTACTCCTGAGACACTTACAGTCGCGGTGAACAAACCCGTCACCTGGGTAAACAAGGATGATATCCCGCATGTGATCGCCAGCACTGACGGTTTATTTAAGTCCAAGGCTTTGGATACGGATCAACAATACTCATTTATCTTCAGCAAGCCGGGTACGTATCCCTATTTCTGCGCGATTCACCCGAAGATGGTGGGGAAAATAGTGGTTCACTAATTACCAGGACGAGTGCGATGGTGAATCTTTGCCTGGGAACAATTGCATTGTGCCGCGCAAACGGTGTTTGGCTCATCCACTTCCAGAGCAGGTCACTCATATGCTCATGGTGGCCGCCTGGGATGAGGCGGGCATTCCCGAATCAATTTCCTCCAGGCGGCGTCTTCTGGGCTCCACGCCGAAGAGCAGCACCACCAGAATCTGAACCAGCAGAAGGGCAATCATAAAACCGAGGACACCGCCGATGCCGTGTGCGCGTAGAAGGGCCACGACGATAAATGGCGTAATGATCGTCGCTCCACGCCCGAACGTATTGCAGATTCCCGCCGCGCGCATGCGTACTTCCGTGGGGAAAAGTTCCGGGATGTAGATGGCGAAAAGCAACGTGACTAAGACGTAGATGGGAATGATCAGCAAAAATCCAACGGCCAGAAACACGGCAGGATGAGTGATGAAGGGGTAAATGGCGCCCATAATAATGGTAAGCAGCGAAGCGCCCAGGATGGTGGGCTTGCGTCCCCATGAGTCCGCCGTATAGGCGCCAATGGCGGAACCCAGCGGAGCTCCCAGGGAAATCACCAGCGCATAACCGAGCGAGGAGGCGATGCTTTGCCCTTCTTGAACGAAGATGGTGGGCAACCAGGTAACGAAACCGTAGATAAGAGTGTTGATGACGATCAGCGTGGTGGCTCCCAGGATCATGCGGGGGAGGAGGCCTGGACCCGCCAGCGACGCCAGGCTGCGGGAAGGTGGCGGCGAAGGAGGCGCCGGCGGGGGAAGGGTCTGACCCGCGCGGGAGACCTCGCGCTCGACGCTTTGCAAAATAGCCTCCGCTTCTTCCCGGCGCCCGATGGATTCCAGCCAGCGTGGTGATTCGGGCAAGGCTTTGCGCAAATACCAGACCACCAGCGCTCCCACTCCGCCCAGCACGAACATGACCCGCCAGCCAAAGCGCGGGATGATCAGCGTGCCCAAAAGTCCGGTAACAGGCAGGCCGCCGACCACAAACACGGAAATTGCGCCGAGCCATTTACCGCGCGCTTGCGGGGGCACGAATTCGGTCATGGTTGCATAACCAACAACGTTTTCGGCGCCCAGACCCGCGCCCATCAAGAAGCGCAGCAAAATCAGTACTTTCATGGAAGGCGCAAAGGCGCTGGCGATGGAGGCCAAGCCAAAGATCGCCAGATTTCCCTGGTAGGTAAAACGGCGCCCGTAGCGGTCGCCCAGAAATCCCGTCAGGAACGACCCCAGCATCATTCCCACGAAGGTGACGGAAACAAACTCCGCATTCTGGCCCAGGGTGGAAAAGCCGCTCTTGAGCGTGGCGCCAAGCACACTGGCGGCCACATAGATGTCGAACCCGTCAAAAAACATGCCGATGCCGATCAGCCAGAGGATGCGGCGGTGAAAGGCGCCAATTGGGAGACGATCGAGACGAGCTCCGGCGTTCACCGGTGGGAGTGAATTCATTTCGCCTTTTTCAGCACGGCCAGGCTGTCGCGAGTGAGCACTTCGGCAGCCAGGCGGCAGTTCTCGGCGAAGCTATTCTGCTGAGCGGCCAGGAAAAACTCCTTGCAGCGGCGGACAGCGGCAGCGTCCAGGCGAAGAATCCGCTCCACCAGCGCATCGGCGTCGCTCTTCAGGGAATCTGCGGCGCACACCTGGGAGATAAGACCAATTTGCAGCGCATGAGCCGGACTGATGGCATCGGCCAACAGGACTAGTGGGAAAGCAAAGCGGGGCAAGGTGTACTCGCCCAGATAGGCCATGATGGCGGATGGCGGCAGGCCAGAACGCATTTCCGGAAAACCCAAGGCTGCGGTTTCAGCCACCAGAACAAAATCGCACACGATGGCGAGCCCAAAACCGAAGCCAAGCGCATCTCCCTGAACTTCCGCCACGCTGATCAGGGGCAGCATTCGCAAGCGGCGCTTGACCTCAATCAGGCGCCTGGCTTCATGGCGAATGCCGGCCTCGTCGCGGCCGGCGCGCTCGCGTCCCGTACAGAAGACATTGCCTCGCGCCCGGATATGCAGCACTCGCGCTCGCGGCCGCTTTGATTCTGCGAGAAGCTCGGCCAGCATTGCGTCGAACATAGGGCCGGTAACCTCATTCCCATGTTGGGGATTGTCTAGTGTGAAACGGAGAACGTCTCCTGCGCGCTCAATGATCAAACCAGCAGCGACGGGACCTGAAGGACGGGACACTTTCTGAGCTGACACGCCCGACACGGTATACGGGAAAACAAAGCCATGTCAACCAACTGGCATCAAATCTTCTCAGAGTGCCCGACCATGACTTGTGTAAGCGGACTCGGCGGATCAAGACATGCTGGAGCAATCACACGTCGAGCCGCTTCTCATAATCCACAGTCTCACCATGTTCAAGGTTGCGCCGCAGAATCCGCAGGTACATTGCCCAGCAGAAACACGAAACCCGCCAGTGCTCGTTCTGCTCCGGCCATCCAGTGTGGCGAAAAATGACGCGGGTACTATCGTTTCCATCCGGAGTCAATTCGCATCGGACGCGGGTCCCCACCCAATCCGGATGCGCATTGACCATTTCAAGCTCAAACAAAGAGGGCGGTACGCAGCGCGTGACCTTGCCCTGCCAGTCAAATTGCGGACCGAAATACAGGCGAAGAACGCTGCCCTCACGGCTTTCTCCACTCGAGCTTTTTGTCCACCATTTCTCCAGGCCGTCGGGCGAGGCAAATAGTGGGAACACCAGTTCCGGCCGGGCTTTCACCTTGAACTCATGAATAATGTCCGCCATGTGCCCTCTTACAGTTTCCAACATTGTCGCTGCATGGGTTAGTAGCGTTACCACAAATATGACAGTTGCCTGACGAATCAGCCGCCATAAAACTAGTTTTGTGACCACCTTGTTCTCAGCCGGCCCAGAAAGTAATCAGGACAGTTGCCTGCGGTCATGAACGAGGACGCCCGAAAAAAAGAACGTAGCCGTCGGCGTCCTGTAGCTCGAATCCACGCAGCCCATCGCTCGTATCCTTCAGCGGCATGTAGAAGTCAATATTACGCGCCGAATACTCCTCCGCTAGCGCGTCCGGATCGGGCACACTCACGTAGGCATCCCAGCGCGCCCAGCGTTTCTTGATGTCTCGCTTGTGGTTCGGCAGCGGTTCGAGACCAACATCTTTAAGCATGATCATGGCGGCTCCCCTCTGCACGATACCGAAGAAGATGTCGCCGGGCTCCGGGCCTTGATAGGTAACGTCGAACCCAAGACGATCTTGATAAAAGGCAAGCGCCGCGGGAACATCCTTCACAAGGAAGAACGGGGCAATGCCGGAAATTGCTGCTTTCATCACGTCGCCTCCAGTTCGGACGTTCACTCGCGCGAAGGCGAGCGCCTACGACATCTCAATATCTTTCTTATTCCCCGGGGTGGCGCGGGGTCACTAATCCAATTCCGAGTTTAAGGGAGACTTTGATAACGGCAACATGGTTTGCTCGCTACTGAGAAGTGGGCCCGCCTTCACCCGTTCTGCTCACTGAAGCAGAGAACATAGCCGTCCAGATCCTCGACGTAAAAGTCGAGACAGGACCACGGTCTTTCTTCCAGCGGCTTGATGATCTGAGCGCCACGCTTCTCCAGTTCGTGAAGCAAAACTCGAATGCCAGAGACGGAAATGTGCGCGTCCAGGTGCTCGTTGGCTTTACGATGCGCCCTCTCGGCCGGCAGCTTCGGCGCGCATTTCAGATGGATCGCAAATCCGTCGCGCGTAACGGCCGCGTAAAACGACTCGTACTTGAACGCAAGTTCGAAGCCCAGTTCCTCGCGGTAGTAAGCAATAGCGCGATCAAGGTCATCAACGAGAAACTGCGGAGCTAGGCCAGTAAGGCGCGCTACTTGATTCACTGCTGGCATGGAAATGTCGTGCCTCCCTGCTCGGCCTTTCGCCGCAGCGTCTGCAAGCTGTTTCGCATTGTCGATCGCGCTCAACCTTCTACGGCGCCGCATGTATCACAGATCGGCTACTTTTCGCAGGCGGCCCTCCACGATCTTGCGAAATTCATTGGGGGCTGCGGGCTGAGCGATTTCCAACGTCAGGGTCATCTGGTCTGTTGCAGTCCGGATGTATGTCAACCGAAACCGCGGCGCGCTCTCCTGCTTATCGCTCAAGAAGGTAAGGATTTTGTTGTCCGCAGAAAACGTCGCGGAGTATTGGATCACATGCTGCTCGGTGTCGTAATAGAATGCGCGCGTCTGCCGGGTTGCCGGATCGAAGTACACGATCATAATGTCGTCGTGCACATACTTTGGTCGTTCCTTGGTCGCTGGATACTCAGAGTGATTGCGGCGCATCCAGGCTTTGTTCTGTAAATCGGGCTCAAAGGTAAAATAGCCGGTTCCCTGACCCACTTCTGCCGAGCCTTCTCCAACCCACTTACCTTCTAGAAACTGCCAGGCATGCCAATCGGGTTCGGCGCTCTGCTGCGCCATTCCCGCAGTACTGAAAAGCAACACCATGGCGAAAGCAAATAATAGCTTTGGCATCGGCATTTGCAATTTGTTTGCTCCTGAGTGCGGGGGATGTTCAGCCATCTTTTCTGGGATTCGTCACGGCGCAAGCCTGAGTGAATGCATCCGACGTTCCACTTCACCAGGTTCCAGGATTTCATTCTTGCCAGCAATTGCCCAAACGTGTCCATAAGGATCGGTTACACAGCCATAACGGTCACCCCAGAACATGTCAGAAGGAGGCACCGTCGGCTGTGCTCCCGCGTCAACAGCCTTCTTGTACGCTGCATCGGCATCAGGCCAGAAGAACTGAATGACAGTTGTCGTTCCTCCAAGGGATTGGGGAGACGCAATGCTGTAATGCGCTTCCAGGCGGCTCTTGTCTCTCGGCAAGTTGTCGTCGGAAACAATGACGAGAGATTCTGCAATGCGCAAATGTACGTGCAGACCGGTGCCTGTCGGCTGTAATGAGCGATAGACCTCGCGAGCGCCGAACGCTCTTTTATAGAACTCAACCGCGCCCGACGCATCATGAACAACCAAATGCGGAATTGCGCGCCCCGCCGGGACCTCAGACCCTCTCACCGTCATTTGCGTGCTCCCCGTAGTTTTGTTGGCAGTTCTCTCTTGGATCTTTTCTGTTTTTCGGCGGTTGCGAACGACCACGCGTGCCCATAAGGATCAAAAAACGGCCGGTATTTTACGATCCATTCATAGATTTCCCGAATCGGTTCTGCCCGGAGGCGGTAACGTCTAAATCTCCCGTCTTTGCGAGCCTCGACAAGTCCCGCCTGGCGCAAGTTTTGCAGGTGCAGCGAAACAGCCTGTTGCGTACCGGAAAAATGCGAACACAACTCGGAAGCAGTTTTCTCGCCCGACAAAAGCACGTCCAGCAAGTCGCGGCGAGTGCGATCGGCAACGGCGCGAAAAACACCTGCCTTGACAGTCATCGCGCTATTATACAAGCGCATGCTTGTGTGTCAAGATGCACTATTGCAGGGTCAACCGACTGGAAGAGCGAAGTAAAACAGAGAGCCTCGGCCCAGTTGACTCGTAACGCCGATAGTGCCGCCGTGCAGTTCAACGACGGCCTTGGCAATGGCCAGGCCCATGCCTGTGCCCTGAATCAGCATGCGCTGGTCTCGGCCTCGATAGAATTTTTCGAAAATCATCTGCTGCTCGGTATCGTCAATTCCAGGACCATGATCCGCCACGCTAGTGACAATATGGCCATCGCGAAGCTCGGCTGTGATCTGAATGGGGGTGCCCGGCGGGGAATACTTGACCGCGTTATCGAGCAGGTGCACCAGTACTTCAGTGATGCGGTCAACATCCATGCGGACGAGCGGGAGGGTGTCTGGAATATTTACCTTTAAAAGGTGGTGCTGCAGCGCGCATTTTAGTTTCTCAATGGCGGCATCGGAGGGCTCGCGAATGGGATGCATCTCCAGGTGAAGCTCAAGTTGGTGCGCATCCAACTGTGCCACTTCCGCTGCTTCTCCGATCAGGTGGTTAAGTCTGTCGCTTTCTTCGTTGATCACAGCGAGCAAGTCTTTGCGCTCCGGCTTGTCCAACTGGACGTCGGACAACAATGTCTCGGCCGAGGCTTTGATAGCTGTCAGAGGAGTACGGAACTCGTGGGTTACTGAGTCCAGCAATACCGAACGCAGGCGGTCACTCTCCCGCGCCGCTTCCGCTTTCGTCAACTTTTCCACGGTGGAGGCGCGCTCGATAGCGATCGCGGTCAGGCTGCCGATCGCCTCCAGGGTCTCGCGTGACAACTCACAGCCCGAAAGGCCAATGGTTCCTACTGAGCGCACTCCCATGCGGAGTGGCATGAAACAGAGGCTGCGCTGGCGATCGAAGACGGGCTCCCCACGGCCGCTGATGGCTTTGAGCTGATCGGGAGGAAATTGCGACCTGCTGGCCGGGTCCAGATAATACGTTTCATGCTTACTCTCCAGGAACATGGCCGCGCCCGTCACTCCAAAAGAATCAACCACATATTTGGGTATCAGGTTGAGCAGCTCAAAGATATTCTCGGAAACCAGCAATTGCTGGCTGAAGGCATACAGGCGCTCCACTTCACGGCGCCGCTGGTTCGATTCCTCGGCCTTGCGGCGTGCGCGCTCTGAAAGCTGGCTGGCAATGATTGCTGTAAACAGGAAGGTAAAAAGAGCCACCCAGTTCTGCGGATCGGCAATCGTCAGGTGCAACAGGGGAGGAAGGAAGAAGTAGTTGTAGGCCAAGGTGGCGAGAATGGCCATAAAAATGGCATAACGAAGCCCCCACGTGGCCGATATCACCAGTACAGCCAACAGAAAGGTGAAGCCAACCGTTGTAGGATTGACGTGCAGCCCGCGGAAGTAGACGGCGGTGATAAGGCAAACCGTCGCGGCGGCCACCAGAAAACGTAGTATCTGGTTTTCAGTAACTCGTTTCACATGGCAGATTGTAGCAATTCGGCACTGCAGCCGCGTGCCGGGGAATAATCACAATGCCCAAAACGCCCGAACAATGGCTGGAAGAAGTAACTCCCCAAAAGAAACAGGGGATCTTTAAGTTGTTCCTGGGGTATGCGCCGGGCGTAGGCAAGACGTTCAATATGTTGAGCGAAGGCATACGCCGCAAAAGCCGCGGTGAGGATGTGGTTATTGGCCTAGCGGAAACTCATGGGCGTAAAGCCGTCGCCGAATTGGCCTCAAAATTGGACACTGTTCCGCGCCGCAAAATGGACTACAAGGGAGCATCCTTCGACGAGATGGATGTGGATGCGATTCTGGCGCGCAAACCGCAAGTCGTTCTGGTCGACGAACTTGCTCACACCAACATAGAAGGCAGTAAACACGCCAAGCGCTACCAGGACGTGATGGAGTTGCTGGACGCCAACATTGACGTGCTTTCCACCATGAACGTGCAGCACATCGAGAGCCTCATGCCTATGATTCACCAGATTACCGGCGTTCAGGTGCGCGAAACGGTCCCGGACTGGGTGATGCAGAGGGTGAGCGAGATCGTGCTCACGGATTTGACTCCAGAAGCATTGCAGACCCGCATGCGGCGGGGAGACATCTACCCGCTGGATCGCGCCGAACGCGCTCTGGGACATTTCTTCCGGCCGGGAAATCTGCTCGCGCTCCGCGAGCTGGCGCTACAGCAGGTCACCCGGGCGGTGGATCGCAGCCTGGAATCACTGCTGGAGAAGGAAGCCGGCGGGAAAAGCGTTGGCGTTCGCGAGCGCATCGCGGTATGCATAAGTTCCAGCCCCGCTGCTCAGTATCTGATTGCCCGCGCGGCCAGAATGGCCCAGCGCATTGACGCTGAGCTGTTCGTCATTTACGTGGACATCGGAGTTGATGACCATCCTCAAGACCGGCGGTCTCTGGAACAAAATGTCAAGTTTGCGCAGGATGTAGGCGCCCAGATCATCCGCGCCAAAGGCAACAAAGTGGCGGAAGAGGTAGCCAAGGTGGTGCGCGAGAAGCACATTACCCAGGTGGTCTTTGGCAGGTCCGCGCAAACAGGCTGGCGCAGATATTTGTATCTCTCTGCTATCCACAAGTTTTTGAGGGATGCCCCTCCGGTGGATGTCCACATCGTCACCCAGGAAGTGAAGTGAGCTATATGTCCGCGGAAACCGGCAAAGGAAACATCCTGGTGGTGGATGACGAGCCGCAGATAACCCGTGTGCTGAAGACCACCTTGTCCAGCCAGGGATACGCTACGCGCACCGCCGGCGACGGTAGAGAAGCTCTCCAGGCGATGAAAGATTGGACCCCCGATCTGGTGATCACCGATTTGAGCATGCCGAACATGGATGGCCTGGCACTCTGCCGGCATATTCGCGAACAATCGCAAGTTCCCATCATCGTGCTGTCGGTTAAAGGCGAGGAGAGAACAAAAGTGGAAGCGCTCGATGCCGGAGCCGATGACTACGTAACGAAGCCCTTTAACATTAACGAACTCCTGGCGCGAGTGCGGGCGGGCCTGCGGCGGATCACCGCGGCCCGGCAGCCGGAAACAAAATCAATAGAGATCGGGGATTTCCAAATTGACCTGGAAAAACACGCGGTCCGGGTGAAGAACCGCGATGTCCGCCTCACGCCCAAGGAGTTTGACTTGATGGTGCATCTTGCGCGAAATCCGGGAAAGGTCATCACGCATCGCGTCTTGTTGGCGGCGGTGTGGGGAGCCAATAGTGTAGAGCAGCCGGAATATCTTCGAGTCTTTGTCGGCCACCTGCGCAAGAAACTTGAAGCAGACGAAAGTGCTCCCCGCTACATCGTGACCGAGCCGTGGGTCGGCTACCGCTTTGAGCCGGGCGAATGAGCCGGCGCAAACAACCCACTAACACCAGAATCCGACCAGCTTGAACACGTGGTGTATGAGCCCTCGCCTTCCGCAGTATGGATCGATCCCGGCCCCCCTGCTCTGATTGGATCGCACCACCCGTACAACGCATTGAATAAGGAGTGTGTGGATTACGCTTCCTGAACGTTTACGAATTTTTTATGAACCTTTTATCCGAACTTTACGAAATTTCCTGTCCAATGTTCTGGAGACAGCTGATTCCAGGCTTTGGCCTGGAGCGCCGGTGCCATGAACAGAGCCCATTACCTTTGCTGGATCTGTCTGTTGATCTGCAGCACTGGATTTGCGCAAGGCATGGAGCAGCTTGCGGCAGATGCCGGTCTGAACGAGCAGCAATCTGACGCGCAGGTTGCGCCAGCCCCATCTTCCCTGTGGCAGTTCGGTGGCTTTGTGGACGCGGCCTACCTGCTGGATTTCAATCATCCTGCAAACGACCTATTTCGCAGCCGCGGCACCACGTACAAACTGGATGAACCGCTCATCAACATGGCAGCCTTGTACTTGCAGAAAAACACGTCCGAAGCCTCCCGCTGGGGGATGCAAGTAACCCTGCAAGCGGGGCAGGATTCAAGAGTGTTCGGCTTCTCCGCCACGGCGCCTGATCTGCCCGGCTCCGAGGGACTGCGTCATCTGGGTCCAACAAACTTTTCCTATGTTGCTCCCGCAGGCAAAGGGTTGACTATCCAGGGCGGAATTTCCAGCCTGATCGGCTACGATTCGCTTTATGCCAAGGATAACTTCAGCTATACCCGCCCCTGGGGCGCCGATTTCACTCCTTATCTCATGCTCGGCATCAATGCAAGTTACCCGTTCACTGATCGCTTAGTGGTCACCGCCTATCTGGTCAACGGTTACTGGCACTTGGCAAATGCGAATTCTGTGCCCAGTTGGGGCGCGCAGGTCAGCTACAAGGTCACCTCTCACGCCACCTTGAAGCAGACCGTCCTGATCGGACCGCACCAGGCCAATACTAGTCTGGAGTTCTGGAGGTACCTGTCGGACAGCATCGCCGAGTGGAAAACTGACAGCTTTACTATGGCGTTCGAGTACCAGGTCGGCACAGAGGACGTGGCGAGCCCCGGAGATCCGCGGGCTTTATGGATGGCGGCGCAGTTACCCCTGCATTGGGTGTTGAGCAAACACTGGAGTGTGACCGAAAGGCCTGAGGTGTATTGGGATCGAAACGGGCGGCTCACAGGTTTCATTCAGACCGTGAAGGCCAACACTGTCACCCTGGAATACCGGCGGCCTTACCGCCAGTTCACTGGAATCGCAAGGTTGGAGCACAGAATTGATGATTCTCGCGGTCCGCAGGGCGGATTCTTTCGGGGCGCGTTTCTTCCGTCGGGCGCGGTAGGTCTTACGCCAACCCAGAATCTCCTTGGGCTCGCCATCATTTTGACGTTCGATTCGCAAGCTCAGCCTTAGGGCTGCGTGGGTGGGAGGTGAATTATGCAAGATGTTCTTTGGATAGCAGTCACCATCGCATTTTTCTTTTTATCGGTTGGTTATGTGCGCTTCTGCGATCGCATGAAGTGAGGACAAAGCTATGAACTTGGAAGCGATGATTATGTTGGCGGTGAACGTGTTGACTACGGTGTATCTGGTCTACGCACTGCTGCGCCCGGAGAAGTTCTGATATGACTGCGAACGGCTGGTTCCAAATCTTTTTGTTCCTCGCGCTGGTATTCCTGGTCACCAAGCCCATGGGCATTTATATGGCGCGCGTGTTCAGCCGCGAGAAAACATTGCTCGACCTTGTACTGCGGCCGCTGGAACGGTTGCTCTACCGGATTACCGCGGTTGATGAGAATCGCGAGATGCGCTGGACGGAATACGCCATCTCGATGCTGCTGTTCAGTGCGGTCTCGATGCTCGTGTTGTATCTGATGCAGCGGTTGCAAGGTTACTTGCCGTGGAACCCCCAGAAGTTCGGGGCGGTAAGTCCGGCCCATGTGGCCTTCAATACCGCAGCCTCTTTTACCACCAACACCAACTGGCAGGCCTACTCGGGTGAAAACACGATGAGCTATTTCACCCAGATGGCGGGCCTGGCCTACCACAACTTCATGTCGGCCGCGGTGGGCATAGCTCTGGCTATCGCCTTCATTCGCGGTATCGCCCGCCGTCAGATGGAGACTATCGGTAACTTTTGGGTTGACTTGGTCCGCACCTCCCTGTGGGTCTTATTGCCGTTTTGTGCGGTGGGAGCTTTGGTCCTGGTGTCCCAGGGTGTCACCCAGAATCTTCGCCCTTACGACAAGGCGTCATTGGTCGAGCCACAAAAAGTGCAGAAGGTTGGCCCGGACGGCAAGCCCGTTATGGGTCCCGATGGCAAGCCGGCAATGGATACGATGAGCGAACAAACCATCGCCCAGGGACCAGTGGCGTCGCAGGAGATGATCAAGGAATTCGGCACCAACGGTGGCGGCTTCTTTAACGCCAACAGCGCCCATCCATTTGAAAACCCGACTCCGCTGACCAACCTGATTGAAATGCTGGCCATTTTCACCATTGGCAGCGGACTCACCTACACCCTGGGTCGGATGACCGGCTCGCAAGCCCACGGCTGGGCGGTGTGGTCAGCGATGGCGATTTTATTCCTGGCCGGCGTGACCGTGGCCTACTGGGCGGAAGCCCGCGGCAATCCGCTGCTGGCGGGAACGAACCAGCGCGTCACCGCTCAGCAGGCCGGCGGCAACATGGAAGGCAAGGAAGTCCGCTTCGGTATTGCCAATTCCGCTCTTTTTGCCACTGTGACTACGGATGCCAGCTGCGGCGCCATCAATGGCTGGCACGATTCCTACACCCCGCTCGGCGGCCTGGTACCGCTGGCCAACATCATGATGAGCGAAGTGGTATTCGGCGGCGTGGGCTCCGGCTTGTATGGAATGTTGATTGACGTCATTCTTGCCGTATTCATCGCCGGTCTCATGGTGGGCCGAACGCCGGAGTACTTAGGCAAGAAGATCGAGTCCTACGACGTCAAGATGGCGATGCTGTTCGTGCTGATCTTCCCTGTCATCATTCTGGGCTTCGCAGCGATTTCGGTGGCGAACCAGTTCGGCACGGCCGGCATATCTAATCCCGGCCCGCATGGGCTAACCCAGATCCTGTACGCGTTCACTTCCGGCGCCGGGAACAACGGGTCTGCATTCGCCGGGTTGACTATCAATACGCTCTGGTACGACACGGCGATCGGCATCACCATGCTGGCGGGACGTTTCCTGATGATCATTCCCATGCTGGCAGTAGCGGGGAACTTGGCCCGTAAGAAGTATGTGCCCCCATCGCTGGGCACGTTCCCGGTGACCACTCCGTTGTTCACCGTGCTCCTGATGGGCGTGATTCTGATTCTGGGCGCTCTGACCTTTTTCCCGGCACTAAGCCTCGGGCCTGTCCTTGAGCATCTGCTCATGGCCACAGGAAAGACATTTTAAAGGGACTCTGCAATGGCAATGACAACAACCCAAACACCCGCTGCCCCGCACGTGCAAACGGTTCGTCTCGGGCACTCGCCGATGAAACCCCGCAAGAAGGCTATCTGGGAATGGAAGATTGTGCGCCGTGCTGTCTGGGATGCTTTCCTCAAGCTGAACCCGCGCAAAATGATGGGTAATCCCGTCATGTTTGTGGTGGAAATTGGCAGCGTGATCACCACCATTCTCCTCTTCCAGGGCGGCGCCGCCTTTAAGTTCAACCTGCAGATCACGTTCTGGCTTTGGTTTACGGTGTTGTTTGCGAACTTTGCCGAGGCCATGGCGGAAGGCCGCGGCAAAGCGCAGGCGGATACGCTTCGCCGGGCGCGCTCGGAAACGGTTGCCAACCGCATTGTCGAAGGCGTCAAGGTCGAGCAGGTGCCCAGCTCCAAATTGAGAGCTAACGATCTTGTCTTCGTTTCTGCCGGCGAGTTCATTCCCTCCGACGGAGAGATCATTGAAGGCGTGGCCTCCGTGGATGAGTCGGCAATCACCGGAGAATCCGCGCCCGTAATCCGCGAGGCCGGCGGCGACCGTTCTGCCGTGACCGGTGGAACTCGCGTGTTATCCGACCGCATCAAGGTCAGGATTACATCCAACCCTGGCGAAACCTTCCTCGACCGAATGATCGCCCTGGTTGAAGGCGCGGAGCGTCAGAAAACGCCCAACGAGATCGCGCTCAACATCCTGCTGGCCGGGCTAACGATCATTTTTCTTCTCGCCGTGGTGACGCTGCAGCCGTTCGCCATTTACTCGGGATCCCCCCAAACTGTGTTCGTTCTGGTTTCCCTGCTGGTCTGCCTGATTCCTACCACCATTGGCGGCTTGCTTTCTGCCATCGGCATTGCCGGCATGGACCGCCTGGTGCAGCACAACGTTCTGGCCATGTCGGGACGGGCCGTGGAAGCCGCCGGAGACGTCAACACATTGCTATTGGATAAGACCGGCACTATCACGCTGGGCAACCGGCAAGCATCGCGCTTTATTTCTGCTCCCGGTGTTACGGATCAGGAACTGGCGGATGCCGCCCAGCTCTCGTCGCTGGCCGATGAAACTCCCGAGGGACGCTCCATCGTTGTGTTAGCGAAAGACAAGTACGGCCTGCGCGGGAGAGAGCTTGGATCGCATGAAGCGCACTTTGTGCCCTTTACCGCCCAGACCCGCATGTCGGGTGTAGACCTGAACGGATTTGAGATCCGCAAAGGGGCAGCCGATGCCATCGCAACATACGCGTCTCAGAACGGCAACAGCATGCCTGCCGAGGTGAGAGCCACGGTGGAACAGATTGCCCGCTCCGGCGGCACGCCGTTGGTAGTGGCGGAAAAAAGCCGCGGCGCCCTGGGTGTTATCGAACTGAAGGACATCGTCAAAGGAGGAATCAAAGATCGCTTTAACCAATTGCGGGCGATCGGCATTCGGACGGTCATGATAACGGGCGACAATCCACTTACCGCGGCTGCTATCGCCCGGGAAGCTGGAGTAGACGATTTCCTCGCCCAGGCGACGCCCAAAGACAAGATGGACCTCATCCGCAAGGAGCAAACCGAGGGCAAGCTGGTGGCCATGACTGGAGACGGCACCAACGACGCTCCGGCATTGGCTCAGGCCGACGTTGGCGTAGCCATGAACACTGGTACACAGGCGGCCAAGGAAGCCGGCAATATGGTGGACCTCGACTCCAATCCCACCAAGCTGATTGAAATCGTGGAAATCGGCAAGCAATTGCTGATGACGCGCGGCGCCCTCGCTACCTTCTCCATCGCCAATGACGTCGCCAAGTACTTCGCCATAATCCCCGCAATGTTCGCCGGAACTTTTCCGGTGCTCAACGCGCTGAACATCATGCACCTGCGCACGCCGGAATCGGCGATCCTGTCGGCCGTGATTTTCAACGCGCTGATCATCGTCGCCTTGATTCCTCTGGCGCTGCGCGGAGTGAAATACCGGCCCATGGCTGCCGCGGCGCTGCTGCGCAACAATCTGATGATCTATGGTGTGGGGGGGATGATCATCCCGTTCATTGGTATCAAGCTGATTGACATGCTGATCACCGCCGTAGGGCTGGCATAAGGAGTCTTTATGAAAAAGAATCTTGTTACCGCCATATTGATGACCATAGCTACAACCATCCTGCTCGGCATCATTTACCCGCTGGTGGTCACAGGAATTGCCCAGGTAATGTTCCCCAAACAAGCGAACGGCGAACTGATCGAGGTCAAAGGCAAAGTGGTCGGCTCGCGACTTATTGGCCAGGCCTTCACCGCCCCCGGCTATTTCCACCCGCGCCCTTCGGCGGTCAGCTATGACCCAACCAATTCCAACGGATCGCAGCTCGGACCGACCAACCAAAAGCTCATTGACCGAGTGGAGGGAGATGTTGCCGCCGCTCACACGGAAAACCCCAGTGTGCCGGTACCCATTGACTTGGTGACGGCTTCGGCATCCGGCTTTGATCCCGAAATCACGCCTGCCGCGGCTGAGTTCCAGTTGGCTCGTGTCGCCAAGGAACGCGGCACGACGGTCGGGCAATTGAGAGCGTTGGTGGTGAGGCACACGGAAGGTCGGCAGTTACGAGTCTTGGGCGAGCCTAGGGTCAATGTGCTGGAACTCAATCTGGAACTGGATCAGCGATTCCCAATGAATAAGCAGGCCAGGGTCAACGGGCACTAGACGCCGGTCAACAAGAGACGCCACTCCTAATAACGACCGGTTGCCAGCGCTATCGAAAGCGAAATGGTTGAGGACGTAAAGAGGATCCAAAACGTTTACGGCAAGAGATGGCGAGAACAACGCGTGGGAGTCGGTGGCGCTAGTGGTGGAAGCGGTCTCCGAGGCCACACTTTCCCACGATCTTCCGGTTGGAGCCGCACGACGACGGATTCGTGGCATCCCGCTAGTCGCCCGCACATGCGGGAACGAGCGGCCAGTCGTCATGGGGCGCTACCCGGCAAAAAATGGAGAGATCTTAAAAGTCGTTCGCGAAAACGGCGAGTTCTCCCGCTCTGCCCGCCAGCATCAGACCCAGGAGGAGCAAAGTGAAGCGGGCACCAAATGGATAGCACCGTGCGAGACCTTTCCTGCGCTTGTTGGGGGGCAGCACCCGCATAGCCAGCCAGCATCTTACGTTTCATGTAGGAGGAGGAAACATGAAGAAGACTCTGCTATGTGCGGCTCTGGTTGCACTTTGCACCATGTGGGTTGTCGCGCAAGATGCGAGCAGCCAGCCGAAATCAAAGTCCCACGTGAGGACTATGACCGGCTGCCTCTCTCAAGGAGACAGTGCAAATGAGTTCCAGCTCACCACAAAGGATGGGGGTACCTGGGAAGCCCGGAGCGATCAGGTGCCTTTAGCCAAACACGTCGGGCATACCGTTAGCGTTACAGGCGTGGTGTCTCATGCAAAGATGCACAACCTGAAAGAGGATGCCAAGCAGGCTGGCAGCGACACAGGCGCCATGAAGGAACATGCCGAGCACGGTCACATGGAGATCACCAGTCTGAAGATGGTGAGCGATTCCTGCCAGTAATTACGGAAGTCGTTCAACCATTCCGTTCAATGAAAGCCCTGCAGTGCAACCCAGTCTGCGGGGCTTTTCTTGCTAACCCGCCTCCTCCAAATGACTCCCCGCGTTCGCCTGATTCTGAAGCAGCGCTGGAAATCAGCCGCTTAGTGGTGGGCAGTGCAGGGCTCGAATCTGAGGCGCTTTGGCGGGTCTGGGCCCTCAGCCGAAATCTTGAGCGTAGCGAAGTTGAGGCGCTTAGGCGGCGTCTGAGCCGCCTGCCGAAATCCTGAGCGCAGCCAAGGAAGCGCTTGGTGGGCAGTGCAGGGCTCGAACCTGCGACCTCGTGCTTGTAAGGCACGCGCTCTAACCAGCTGAGCTAACCGCCCCTCCGGCGATATCCATACTTTATCACTTTCGCTCTCAGCCAAATCGGCCTGGCGACAACAGGCCGTCACCACTACAAAGGCATCGTTTCTGCCACTGGCAAAAGTTGCACTCCCAGGCATCTCTTTCCTTGCTGCTGGAAATCCAAGTGGAATTAGAGGGCCCTGGCGACCTTCAGGCTTGAGTGTCGCACCACGGCCGTTTTTGGGGGCGCCTTTCCAGCAAATTTCGCACCAACAAACTTAGCAATAGCGGTTGCCCGGTGCGTTTTGATGCTGTGGGCATTGAGTGTCAGTCGCACGTCAATTTTCGCCTGCTGCGCCGTGTGGT
>JADMIO011398662.1_pt1 | contig 23439 bp, 20 predicted proteins | sample 8958161 | NCBI WGS metagenome assembly JADMIO01 (sample SAMN16585339, study PRJNA669376) | soil metagenome | isolation source: Crop rotation soil | place: USA: Cullars Rotation, Alabama | collected 2011
CGCGACAACTTGTCCACGTGGAATTCTAAGCTTAGGATCCCAATGTGCTGGAAAGAAGCCGCGGAACTTGGCGAAGAGCGTGACGGTGGAGTGAGATGGTCAATGACCTGGTGCCGCACACCCGGTCACCGTGTCTCATGAAACGAAGAGCTCGAGGGTCGACACGAGTGCCCCCGTCCTGCCGCGCCGCGATCGATCGGAGGTCGGCAAGCTGCAGCGTCGCGGCCTGCAGGGCGTCCACGATCTCGAATCCGTGCATCTTGACCGCGTTTGCGGTCGCGGCGTTGGATGTTCCCGCAAAGCGGATTCCGATCCCGGCAAGCTCCGCCGCGCACACGTCGAGCGCCGCCTTGTCGCTGTCGCTATGCCATGCGTGCGCCAGTGTGGTCTGGCCGGGCACTCATGCGGGCTCCACCAGGATGGCACGAAAATCGTTGACGTTGGTGTGCGTCGGGCCCGTATGCACGAGTGCGCCCAGACGATCGAAGAACGTACCGCTGTCATTGCGATCGAGATGGTCGCGCGCAGACAGCCCCAGGTCGCGGGCGCGAGCGAAGGAATCGGGAACGATCCACGCTCCCGCAGCGCCGGATTGGCCATCGAGCCCGTCGGTGCCCGCCGACAGCGCGTACACCTGCGCAGCGAGTGGCATTTGCTGCAGTGCCAATCCCAGCGCCAGTGCGAATTCCGTGTTCCGTCCGCCACGACCATCGCCTTTCAGCGTGACGGTCGCCTCGCCCCCTGACAACAGCACACAAGGCGCGGAGAAAGGGGCGCCCCGCTTCGCAATCGAGCGCACCATGCCGGCCTGCACCTTGGCGAGCTCTCGCGCTTCGCCTTCGATCGCATCGCCCAGGACATGACAAGCGAGTCCTTCGTTGGAAGCCACACTGGCAGCGGCAGCCAGGCCGTCCCAGGCACTTGCGATGACGCGATGCGAGTTGTTCGACAGGCAACCGTCATCCGGCCGCACAGCCTGCGACGCTCCGGCCTCGAGGACATGCTGCAGTCGGGCCCCTGGATCGATCGCGTAGCGCTGCAGGATGGCAAGCGCCTCCTGGGCGGTCGAAGCCGTCGCCAGTGTCGGCCCGGAAGCAACCAGTGCGGGATCGTCACCCGGAATGTCGGAAATGACGAGGGTCACCACGCGTGCGGGGTAGGCAGCCAGCGCCAGCCGACCGCCCTTGATGCCTGACAGGTGCTTGCGGACCGCGTTCATCTCGTGGATCGACGCCCCTCGTGCGAGCAACTGCTTCGTGATGCGCTGCTTTTCCTGCAGGTCGGTCCAGGGGGCGGGCATTGCACACAGCGACGACCCCCCGCCTGATATGAGTGCGATCACCAGATCCTGAGGGCCCAACCCGGCCACCGCGGCCAGCAGCGTCCTGCCAGCAGCCACGCTCCGTTCATCCGGCACCGGATGCGAAGACTCCAGCACACGAATGCGCTCGAGAGGCAAGGCTGCACCGGCTGGCACGACGACCGTGCCGGACAGTTCTCCGCCCCAGTTCACCTCGACCGCCTTCGCCATCGCGGCCGCCGCCTTGCCGATGCCGACAACGACCGTCCGGCCTTGCGGTGGGTCGGGCAGATGAGGCGGCACGACAAGGCGCGGATCGACAGCGGCAAGGGCCTTGCCGTACATGCGCAGCAGGGCTTCAATCTGCGGCGTTGGCGTCGGGATCGTCGCTTGAATCACGCGTCGATCCCGCAACTGACGGACAGGAGCTCGCGCATGCGTTTCACCGCAAGTTCCGGGTCGCTCAGAACGCCGCATGCGTCGGCGAGTTCGAAGACACGCGCGTAGTGCACCGCACCGCGGGCCGATTGCAGGCCTCCGGCCATCGAGAAGTGGCGCTGGTGCCCGTTGAGCCACGCCAGCAGGACGACACCGGCCTTGTAATGCCGCGTCGGTGCCCGGAAGAGCTCTCGGGACAAAGGACCGGTGGGGTCGAGGAGTTCCCGATATCGTCCGATGTTGCCTGCCGCCAGCTCGCCGAGAGCCGCCGCCGCGACCGGCGCGATCGGATCGAAGATTCCGAGCAGGCCATGCGAGAACCCCGCCTCGTCGCCCTGAATGAGCTCCGCGTAGTTGAAGTCGTCGCCCGTGTACATCTTCACGCCCGGCGGCAGGCGACGCCTGAGTTCGATCTCCCACTTCGCGTCGAGCAGCGATACCTTGATTCCGTCGACCTTGTCGGCATTCCGCTCGATCAGCCTGGCCACCGTGTCCATGGCGGTCGGTATGTCGCTTGAGCCCCAGTACCCCTCCAGTTCGGCATCGAACATCGGACCCAGCCAATGCAGGACGACGGGCTGCATCGCATCCTTGAGAATGCGTCCATACACTGCCAGGTAATCGTCCGCACCCTTGGCGCACCGCGCGAGCGCGCGGCTGGCCATCAGGATGACCTTCCCGCCCTCGTGTTCGACGACCGCCAGCTGCTCGCGGTAGGCCGCCTCGACGTCGGCCAACGTCACCGCGGAGGACGGCTTCAGCTGGTCCGTCCCCACGCCGCACGCCGCGTCGCCCCCCTCCTCGCGCGCATGGCGCAGGCTTCGCTGGATCAGTTCGCGCGCCACGGGCCAGTCGACGCCCATGCCACGCTGCGCCGTGTCCATGGCTTCGGCCACCCTGAAGCCGAGCGCGTACAGACGCTCTCGGAAAGCCAGGGTGGCGTCCCAATCGACGCGAGGCGACGCATCCCACGGATCGACCGTGGCGAAAGGGTCGATCACGACGTGTGCGGCTGCATAGACGACGCGATTGAACTTCGGCGCCGGCCCGGACGGTGCGATCGGTGCGGCCTTCAGCAACACCGTCTTGAGGCTTCCGTCCTGCTGGGGAAGGCGGATTTGCATGGGAGGTCTCCGATCTCAGGCGATGCGGCCAAGGATGTGATCCGCGGCCTTCTCCGCCACCATGATGGTGGGCGCGTTCGTGTTGCATGAAGGGACCAGCGGCATGACGGAGGCGTCGACGACGCGAAGCCCCTCGATGCCGATCAGCTTCAAGTCCGGCGTGACCACGCTGGAAGGGTCGCTCGTCGGGCCCATGCGGCAAGTCCCCACGGGATGGTGGTCGGTCTTCGCATTCGCGCAGGCGTAGTCGAAGAGCTGTTCTTCAGTCGCCACGCCGCGGCCCGGCAACACTTCGTTCTGGACGTACCTGCGTAGCGCCGGCTGGTTCATGATGTCGCGCGCCACCTGCAGGCCCTTGATGGCCATGTCGCGGTCGTGCGGATCCGACCAGTAATCGGGATCGATCAGGGGCGCGGACATCGGATCGCGGTCGGGCAGGCGGATCGTGCCGCGCGAACGCGGGCGGAGATAGGCGCTGTTCAGGGTGACGCCGGCATTGCGCAGCTTGGCCATGCCCGCTTCGATGCCCGAACCCAGGCCCAGATGGAACTGGATGTCGGGCGAGCGATCCTTGTTGCCGGGCTCCGCGTACCAGAAGCCCCCGGTCTCGAAAAGACTCGAGGCAGCGGGTCCCTTCTTCAACGCCAGGTACTGCAGACCGGCGATCGCCGCGTAGAACGGGTTGTTGAACTTGTCGTACGTGTGATCGCCGGTGCATTCGGCAATGACGAAGAGGTCGAGATGGTCCTGGAGATTCGAGCCGATGCCCTTGGAATCGTGCACCACATCCAGTCCGATGCTTCGCAAGTGATCGGCCGGGCCGATGCCCGACAGCATCAGCAGCCGCGGAGAGCCGAAGGCCCCGGAAGACACGATGACTTCCCTGTCGGCACGCACCACTACCGGCGTACGGCTGCTGCCGGTCACCAATTCGACACCGACCGCACGGCCGCGCTCCGTCACGACACGCAAGGCCTGCGACCGAAGCTTCACCGTGAGGTTCGGTCGCGATCGCACCGGGTACAGGAAGCCCGTCGACGCCGAGGAGCGACGAGCGTTCAGCTGAGTGAGCTGGTAGTACCCGAGGCCGTCTTGGCGGTCACCGTTGAAGTCGGCATTGAACGGGATGCCGAGCTCCTGGCCGGCCTGGAAGAACGCCTCGCAAATCGGGAGCGGGCTGATGGGATTCGAGACACCCAGCGGGCCGCCGTAGGCATGGAACTCGTTGGCGAAGCGTTGATTGTTCTCGGAGCGCTTGAAGTACGGCAGGACATCCCGATACGACCAGCCTTCGGCTCCGGCCTGGGTCACCCAGTCGTCATAGTCGGCAGCAGCGCCGCGCGTGTACAGCTGCGCGTTGATCGAAGAACCGCCGCCGATCACCTTCGCCTGCGTGAAGCGAAGGACACGATTCTTCAGATGACGTTGAGGCACGGTGTGCCAACCCCAGGAGCCGATGCCCTTGGTCATCTTGGCGAAGCCAGCGGGCCAATGGAACAGCAGGTTGTCGGCCGCGCCGCCGGCTTCGAGCAGCAGGACCTTGACCGACGGATCGGCGCTGAGCCGGTTGGCAAGCACGCACCCGGCGGACCCTCCCCCGGTGATGATGTAGTCGTAGCTTTCCATGGTCAGAGTCTCGGGATGGACAGTGCACCATCCACTTTGATGACGGTGCCGGTGGCGAAGCCCAGCTGTCCGCCTGCGACGGCCGCGACCGCGCGTGCGACATCGTCCGGTTCGCCCCAACGCCCCATCGGAACCAGTCCGTCGGCGATGCGCTGGTCGTACTTCGCGGACACGGCATCCGTCATCGGCGTGCGGATGACGCCGGGCCGGATCTCGAAGACGCCGATGTCGTGCGGCGCCAGGCGCAACGCAAACAACTGCGTCGTCATGCCAAGACCGGACTTGGAGACGCAATATTCGCCGCGCTCGATCGAGGCCATCTCGACGCTGACGGAAGACACCGTCACGATGGATCGAGCGTGCGCGCACTCGGACGCCAGCATGTGACGAGCGACGGCCTGCGTGAAGAAGAAGGTGCCCCTCAGGTTGACACCCAGCAGCCGGTCGAAGGCTTGGGGGCTGACGTCCAGCAAGTCGCCACGTGCAGGCGAGCCGATGCCCGCGTTGTTGACCAGGCAGGCCACCGGCCCCATGGTCGCGACGATCCGCTCGATCACGCCGTCGTGCGAAGCGACGTCGGCCAGGTCGCAATCGAAGAACACCGCGCTGCCGCCGCAGGAAGCGATATCGCGCATGACGTCTTTCGAGCCTGCACCGTCGACGTCGGTCAAGGCCAGGTCGAAGCCACGGCGGGCGAGCTCGACGGCGATGCCTGCGCCGATCCCGCGCCGGCCCCCGGTCACGACCGCCAAAGGTCGCTGAGAGTTCATGCCAGCACCTCCGTCCTGAGGTGATGGCCCACGCGCAAGCCTTGCGCCGCGACGGTGAGTGCGGGGTTGACCGCCGCCGACGAGGGGAAATAGCCGGCATCCACCACGTACAGGTTATCGTGATCCCAGGCTTTGCAGAATGGATCGAGCGCCGACGTGGCCGGGTCGTCGCCGAACCGGACGGTTCCGCATTGGTGGGAGACCACTTCGGTGCCGAAACCTTTGGCCAAGACGATCGGCCACCCGGTTCCGCGCAGGATCTGGCGGCACTTGTCCACCCAGCGTTGATGCGCCACCAAGTTGGTGCGATGCCAGTGCAGGTTGATCGCGCCGTCGGGCCGCACCGTCACGCGACTCGCGGGATGCGGCAGGTCTTCGCTCTGGGCGTACCAATCGACGCTGTGCTCGGACAACAGCTGACGCATGAACTTCGGAACGCCGGCGAGGGGGCCGCGCAGCATGGGTTCGCGGATCTTTCCGAGCAGTTGAAGGCTGCCGAGCGGCGTATCGCCCGCATGCTCGCCGAAGTAGAAATCGTGCACGGCCAGAGTCTTGGGGAAATTCGTTCCGTTGCGCTTGAACGGATGGACTGCCATCAACGCCGTGGTGTTGTGGGTCATGTAGTTGCGCCCGACGACATCGCTGCTGTTGGCCAGTCCACGCGGGTTCTTGTCGTTGGCCGATCGCAGCAGCAGCGCCGCCGAATTGATGGCGCCGGCACTCAGCACGAACGTCCTGCCACGGACCAGGCCCTTGACGCCGTTCGCCAGCACTTCCGCGGCGACGATGCGCCTGCCGGTGTCATCGGTGATCAACCGGGTAACCATCACGCCAGCGCGCAACTCGACGTTCGGATGCTGGGTTGCCGGGCGGATGAGGCGCACCTCGGCGTCGCCCTTGGCGCCGATCATGCACGGAATCGCGTCGCAATTCGCGCATCGGCGGCAGCGGCCGCCTTGGCCGAAGTCGACCGCGCTGGGCATCGGGAAGGGGCGCAGCCCTTGTGCGCGAAGCTTGACGTCGATAGCGGCGAGCACGGGCTCGTCCGGGATCGGCGGATGCTCGTAGTCGAGCGTGCGCGGTGGATCCGTCGGATCGACGCCGCCCTTTCCGCGAACGCCAAACAGTGCCTCGGCTTGGCCGTACCATGGCTCCAGGTCGGCATAGCGGATCGGCCAGGCTGGCGAGATGCCCTCGGTGTGCTTCAGCTCCTCGAAGTCGCGCTCGCGGAAACGGAACATGGCCGTGCCGTAGAACTTCGTGTGGCCACCGACGAAATAGAACATGCCGGGATGGAACGGCCTGCCATCCGCGTACCAGGTCTCCCTGGTGCGATACCGGTTCTCGACGAACACGGCCTCGATGTCCCAGTTCTCGGGTTCGGGCAGCAGTACCGGCCCGCGCTCGAGGATCAGAACTCGAGCGCTGGAGCCGACGAGCCGATTTGCGATTGACCCGCCGCCGACGCCGGACCCGATGATCACGACGTCATGGTCATCCCCGGATGCGTTGGTCATGCGATCAGGCTTTCCGTCTCGGTATCGAAGCAGACCAGTTTCCCCAGGTCGACCAGGAAGCGCGCCGTCTGCCCCGGCACGAGTGGCACTTCCGGTTCGAGACGCACCGTGAATTCGTAGCCGCCGAAATCGATGAGTACCAGGGTGTCGGCGCCCGTGGGCTCGATCACCTCGACTTGCGCCTCGAAGAATTGCTGCGAGAGCCCGGCAATCATGTCGACTGGCGCCAGCGAAATGGCTTCGGCCCGGATGCCGGCAATGACCTCGCGTCCGACGTAGCCCTGCAAGGCTGCGCTCGTCGGACTGGGCGGAACGTCGATCCTGACCGATGCAACGCCCTGCCCTGCCACGAGCGTGATGCCCCGGTCGCGCCGCTCCACTCGTACCTTGGGCAGGTTCATGCGCGGCGAGCCCATGAATCCCGCGACGAAGGTGTTGGCGGGACGGTTGTAGACCTCATGGGGCGTGCCGAGTTGTTGCAGCACACCACCCTTCATCACGGCGATGCGCGTGGCCAGCGTCATTGCCTCGATCTGGTCGTGGGTGACGTAGACGATCGTTGCCTTCAGCCGCTGGTGGAGCTTCTTGATCTCGGTGCGCATGTCGACACGCAATTGCGCGTCGAGGTTCGACAGCGGTTCGTCGAACAGATACAGCTTGGGCTCGCGCGCCAGCGCACGCCCGATCGCCACGCGCTGGCGCTGGCCGCCTGACAACTGGCGCGGCTTGCGCTCCAGCAGATGCCCGATCTGCAGCATCTTCGACACCGACTGGACGCGCTCCATGCGCTGGGCCTTGTCCACCTTGCGCATCTGCAGCGGGAACTCGATGTTCTTGGCCACGGTCATGTTCGGGTAGAGCGCGTAGGACTGGAACACCATGGAGATGTTGCGGTCCGCCGGTGCGACGCGCGTGATGTCCTGGCCTTCGAGCGTCAGCGTGCCGCCGGTGGGCTCCTCCAGTCCCGCGATGATGTTCATCAGGGTGCTCTTGCCGCAGCCCGACGGACCGACGAGAACGAGGAATTCGCCGTCCTGCAGCCCGATCGAGATGTCGTGCAGGATCTTGACCGGACCGAAGCTCTTCTGGACGTTCGCGAGATTGAGTGATGCCATTCTTTTCTCCTGGACCGGGCGATCAGCCCTTGACGGACCCGGCCATCAGGCCGCGGACAAAATACTTGCCTGAGACGAGGTACACGACGAGCGTCGGCAACGCGGCGATGAAGGCGCCGGCAAAGTGGACGTTGTATTCCTTGACCCCGGTGCTGCTGTTGACCAGGTTGTTCAGGGCCACCGTCAACGGGTAGGAGCTGAAATCGCTGAACGACGCGCCGAACAGGAACTCGTTCCAGATGTTCGTGAACTGCCAGATGACCGTGACCACGATGATCGGCGTGCTGTTGGGCAGCAGGATCTTCGTCAGCACGCCGAAGAAGCGCGCGCCGTCCATGCGGGCGGAGCGGATCAGTTCCACCGGGAAGGCGGCGTAGTAGTTGCGGAAGAACAGCGTCGTGAAGCCGATGCCGTAGACCACGTTCACGAAGATCAGGCCCTTGATCGTCCCGGCCAGGCCCAGCATGCCAAGTGTCTTGGCCATCGGGATCAGCACGATCTGGAACGGGATGAACACGGAGAACAGCATCGCGGCGAACATCAGGTTCGCGCCGCGGAACTTGAACTGCGTGAGGATGTAGCCGTTGAGCGCACCGATCAAGGTGGAGATGGCCACCGCGGGAATCACCAGCAGGAACGAGTTGATGAAGAACGGACGCAATCCCGTGGGCTGCACGCCAATCTGCGCCGTGCTCCAGGCGCTGAGCCAAGGCGCGATCGTCCAGTCGTGGGGCAGTGCCATCAAGTTTCCGTTGCGGATCTCGTCGAGCGGCTTCAACGAGTTGACGACCATCACGTAGACGGGCAGCAGGAAGACGATGGCCAGCGTCACCAGGACGACGTAGAGCGCGATCCGTCCGAGGGCGATGCCTGTGGCCGTGCGCGGCGCCATCGCGGCCGGGATGGCGCCGTGGGTGAGTGCTTTAGCCATGCTTCACCTTGCGCATTTCACTGACCAGGTAGGGAACGACGATGATCGCGATCGCGCCCAGCATCAACACGGAACTGGCCGCTCCGACCGCCATCTCGTTTCGCGTGAACGTGTACTGGTACATGAAGACGGATGGCAGCCACGTGGAGCGGCCGGGGCCCCCATTGGTAAGCGCAACCACCAGGTCGTAGGACTTGATCGCCGTATGCGCCAGGATCACGAATGCCGAGACGAAGACGGCACCCAACTGGGGAATGATCACGTTGAGGTAGATCTGCCAGGTGCGCGCGCCGTCGACCTTGGCGGCATTGATCTGCTCCGTGTCCACCCCTCGCAGACCGGCGAGGAACATCGCCATGACGAAGCCGGTCGTTTGCCAGACGGCAGCGATGACGACGCAGTAGATTGCCATCTCGCTGTCCTTGATCCATCCGAACGAGAAGCTCTCCCAGCCCAGCAGATGCATCGAGCGCTCCAGGCCGACGCCCGGGTCGAGCAGCCACTTCCAGGCGGTTCCCGTGACGATGAACGACAGCGCCATGGGATAGAGGAATACCGAGCGGAGGATCGATTCGGCGCGTACGCGTTGGTCGATCAGTATGGCCAGTCCGAGGCCAAGAGCGAGCGCGATGCTGATGTACAGCGCGGCGAAGATCGACAGGTTCTTCACCGACACCCACCAGTTGTCCAGGTTCAACAACCGGTGGTACGCGGCCGTGCCCACGAGCTCCGTCGACGGCATCATCGTCGAGTCGGTGAACGACAGGTACATCGTGAACATGATGTACCCGTAGACGCAGATCAGCGAGAGCAGCACGCTCGGGCTGAAAAGCAATTTCGGCAAGAAGCCGGCTTTCATGGCAGCACTCCGCGGTGGGCGGCGCGATGCCGCCCACTGCCTGGTCGATGAAGGTTCGAGATCAGCTCTTCGCCGCGGCGGCGAGTTCGGTCACCGCGGTCTTGTCGTCGATCTGGCCGTTGAAATGGCGCGTGATCACGTCGTAGAACGCGTTCTTGATGGAGGCGGGAACCGCATGGCCGTGGGCAATCGATCCCACGAGCGTGTTCTTCGCCGAGGCTTCCTTCGCGTCACGGATGGCCTTCTTGCCGCAATCGTCGAAGGCCGCGTCCGAGACGTCCAGGCGCGCCGGGGCAGAGCCCTTGACGACGTTGAAGGACGACTGGAACGCCGGATCCATGATGTCCGTGGCCAGCTTCACCTGCGCCGCCGTCTTCGCCGGGTCGGACAGCTTGAACATCACGAACTGGTCGGTGTTGAACGACACCGTGCCCTGCGTGCCAGGGAAGCGGTAGCAGAGGAAATCCTTGCCGGGAACCTGTTTGGCGTTGATGAACTCGCCCTTGGCCCAGTCACCCATGATCTGGAAGCCGGCCTTGCCGCTGATCACCATGCCCGAGGCCACGTTCCAGTCCCGGCCGCTGAAGTCCTTGTCGACCAGCTTGCGGATCTGCGCCATGCGCTGGAAGACCTTCAGTGTCGTCGCCGAATTGAGCGCCTTCGGGTCGAGTTCGATGAACGCCTTGCGGTAGTAATCGATGCCGCCGGTCGACATCACGACGCTGTCGAAGATCGTTGCTTCCTGCCAGGGCTGGCCCCCGTGAGCGATGGCGATGAAGCCCGCCTTCTGGACTTTTTCTGCGTCGGCGATGAACTCGTCGAAGGTCTTCGGCTCGGTCGTCACGCCCGCCTTCGCGAGAACGGCCTTGTTCGCCCAGACCCAGTTGGTCGAGTGCAGGTTGACCGGCGCCGCGATCCACTTGCCGTTGTACTTCGAGAACTTCTGGATGGCGGGCGGCACGGCTTGGTCCCAATGACCCTTCGTCGCGACGTCGTTCAGGTCGGCGAGCACGCCGCCCTTGGCCCAGTCCAGGATGTCGAAGCCCAGCATCTGGACGGCGGTCGGCGGGTTGCCCGAGGTCACGCGGGCGCGAACGGCCGTCATCGCGGCTTCGCCGCCGCCGCCGGCGACGGGCATGTCGTTCCACTTGACCCCCTGGCCCTCGAGCGTGGACTTCAGCACGTTGAGGGCCTTCGCCTCGCCGCCCGACGTCCACCAGTGCAGCACTTCGACGCTCTCCTGTTGCGCGAATGTGGACGTGGTGAAGGCGGCGGCGATGACCATGCCGATGAGTGACTTCTTCATTTCGTTGTCTCCGTAGTTGTCGTCATTTAGGGAAAGGGTGATTCAGCGAGGCAGGTACCAGCTATTGCGTTCGCCGAGATGCATGTGCAGGGTCTTGGTCTCGGTGTAGTCCTCGGTGGCGAATCGACCCAGTTCGCGTCCGATGCCGCTTTCCCGATACCCCCCGAACGGCAGTTCGGCATGGCCCTCGAGAAACGTGTTGATCCACACCGTGCCGGCCTTGATCCGGCGCGACGCCGTCATGCAGGTGCTGAAGTTCGAGCTCCAGACCGAGGCCGACAGGCCGTACAGCGTGGAGTTCGCGAGGTCGACCGCCTGGTCGACGTCATCGAACGTCAGGATCGAGAGCACCGGACCGAAGACTTCCTCCGATGCGATCGCCATGTCCGGCGTGACGCCGACCACGACCGTGGGCTCGACATACATGCCGCGGTCGCCGACGCGCGAGCCACCCAGGACGACCTTGGCACCTGCTGCCTTTGCACCCTCGATGTGCGAAAGAATCGTGGCCAGTTGCTTGTCGGTCGTGATCGCGCCGACCTGGATGCCCTGTACCAACGGGTCGCCCATGCGGACCTGCTTCGAGCGTTCGACCACCGCGGCCGCGAAGCGGTCGGCGATCGATTTCTCGACCAGCACGCGGCTGCCGCTGTTGCAGCATTGCCCCGCGTTGAAGTAGATTCCGAAGACGACCGCGTCGATCGCGGCATCCCAGTCGCAGTCTGCAAAGACGATCTGGGGATTCTTGCCACCGAGCTCCATCGACACCTTCTTCAGCGTCGCGGCCGACTTGGCGACCGCCTGCTTGCCCACGGCGGTGGAACCGGTGAACGACAGCATGTCGACATCGGGATGCGTCACAAGCACCTCGCCGACGATCCGTCCTTCGCCGACGACGATGTTGACGGCACCCGGCGGGACGCCGGCGGCGATCAGGATCTCGCCAAGCATCACTGTCGTGCCCGACGTCACCTCGGCGGGCTTGACGACAGCGGTGCATCCGGCCGCGAGCGCGAACGGCAGTTTCTGGCTGACGATCAGGAACGGGAAGTTCCACGGAGTGATCACGCTGACGACACCGATTGGGTCGCGCAGCACGACGCCCAGGGTCGTCTCGCCGAGCGTGTTGTAGCTGTCGCCGTGCAGGTTGCGCGCCAGGGTCGCGGCGTAGTGCCAAAGGTCGGCCGCGCCTTCGATCTCGGCGAGCGACTGCGCCAATGGCTTGCCGTTCTCCAGCGTTTCCATCAAGGCAAGTTCGTCCTTGCGCGCAAGGATTCCTTCCGCCACGTTGCGAAGCACCTGGGCGCGGTCTGCGCCCTTCATGCGCGGCCAGGGCCCTTTGTCGAAGGCCTGCCGAGCCGCGGCCACGGCGCGTTCCGCATCGGCGGTGCTCGCCTTGGCGTAGACCGCAACGACATGGTCGTGCGCGGGCGAGCGGCGCTCGAGCGTCGCACCGTTGGCAGCGTCGCACCATTCGCCGCCGATGAGCAGGCGACCCTTGAACGGCGCCCGCGCGAGGACAGCGTCCGCGTTGAGGGGGGAAGTGTTGATCATGATCCGTACCGATTCGTTGAGGCGTTGAGGGGGTCAGTTGCCGATGTAGACGGCGGGCCGTTTCTGCTGGAAGCTGGCGATGCCCTCTGCGGCGTCGCGCGTGCTGGCGGCCAGGGCGCCGGCCATGGCCTCCATCGCCGCGGCCGCGCCCTCGCCTGAGGCAGCGTTGACGAGCTGCTTGGTCAACTGGAGGGCCACGGGTGCCTTGCCCGCCATGTTCTGGGCGAGCGTGCTGGCACGGGCGAGCAGTTCGCCGGCCGGGATCACCTCATGGACGAGACCGCACGCCGACGCTTGCGTAGCAGACATGCGCTCACCGCTGAGGGCCAGGTATTTCGCACGACTCGCGCCGATCAGTTGCACCATGCGTTGCGAACCCGACCAGCCGGGGCACGTGGAAATCGATGCCTCCGGCAGCGCGAACTGGGCCCTGTCGACGGCCAGCCGGATGTCCGACGAAATGGCGAGCTCGAGGCCCCCGCCGAAAGCGTGTCCGTTGATCGCGCAGATCACGGGCTGGCGAAGCCGAGCCCACTGGTCGAACACCTGGTGGCCGCGCTTGACCCACGTGCGCCACATGTCGAGCGGCTGCAGCGCCGCCCATTCGTTGACGTCCGCACCAACGCAGAACGCCTTCTCGCCGCCACCGGTCAGGATGACGACGCGAACCTGCGTGTCGACGTCGAGCTCGCGCGCACATTGCTCGAGCGCGTCCAGCATCGCCGGCGTCAGCGAGTTCAGCTTGGCGGGTCGGTCCACGGTGACCGTAGCGACGTGGCCGTCGCGCAGCAGCCTCACGAAGTCCTCAGACATGGATGACCTCCTTCGCCTGCAACTGGAGGCCGATCGGCGCGTCGGTGAACAGGCGCGCGTCCATCAGCTTCAGTTCGCTCGAGACCTTGAGCGGAAACTCGGCCTGCGCCAGGATGTCCCGTTCAAGGTCGACGCCAGGCGCGATCTCCACGACCGTCAGGCCGTCGTCGTTCATGTCGATCACGCAGCGCTCGGTCACGTAGCGCACGCGCTGGCGACGCTGCTTGCCGACGACGCCGCTGAAGGTGACGTGTTCCGTGCCGTTGACGAACTTCTTGGTCTTGCCTTCCTTGACGATGGTTAGCTTGCCGTCGCCGACCTCGACCTTCGCGCCCGCGGTGAAGAAGCCGGAGAAGACGATGCGCCTGGCATGCGCCGTGATGTCCACGAACCCACCGCAGCCTGCCGTCAGGTACGGCTTCGCACCGAGCTTGGACACGTTGACGCTGCCGTCCTCGTCGACCTGCAGGAACGAGAGCAGGGTCACGTCGAATCCGGCGCCCTGGAAGTAGGTGAACTGGTTCGGCGAGGCCATGATGGCGTCGGCGTTGGAGGCGCAGCCGAATGCGAAGCCGAGCAACGGCATGCCTCCGACGGCGCCCTGCTCGATGGCCCACGTCACTTCGCCATGCAGACCTTCTTCAAGCAGGATGCGTGGCACGTTGGCGGAGATGCCAAAGCCCAGGTTGACGTCGTGGCCGTGCGCGAGCTCCATGGCGGCGCGCCGGGCGATCACCTTCTCCGGCCCCCATTCCTGGGCCTCGAACGTCGACAGCGGCTGCAGGATCTCGCCGCTGATCGCCGGGTCGTAGACGGTCTGCGTGGTCTGCCATTGGTCGGGGTCGAGGACCACGAAGTCCACGAGGTTGCACGGCACGTGCACGTCGTGCGGGCGCAGGCTGCCGTTCTTCACGACACGCTTGACCTGCGCGATGACGATGCCGCCGTTGTTGCGGGCCGCGAGCGCCTGGTCGAGGCCGCCCAGCAACGCGCCTTCGTGCTCGTAGGTCAGGTTGCCGCGCTCATCGGCGGTGGTCGCACGGATGATGGCGACGTTCGGCGCGATCGCCGGGAAGTAGAGCCACTCCTTGCCGTCGAACTTCTCCTTGCGGACGACCGGGTGGGCCGCGGCGGCGGCGTTCATCGCGCAGCCGTGCTGGTCGGGGTCGACGAACGTGCCCATGCCGACCTGCGTCAGCACGCCAGGTCGGCGTGCTGCTGCGTCGCGATGCATGTCGAAGAGGATCCCGCTGGGGATGTTGTAGGCCTCGACCTCGTTCTCCACGATCATCTGCCAGATGGCCGGCATTGGCAGCGAGGACGGTCCACTCGGATAGGAACCGGCGAGGATCCGCGCGAGCAGCCCCTTGCGCGCGATGTGGTCGATCCCCTTGATGCCGTACATGTCCCCGGCGGCGATCGGGTTCAACGTCGTGAGGTTCCGGGGCGCGCCCGTCTCGTCGAACCGCTCCCCGATCGCGTGCAGCACCTTGTCCGGACAGCCGAGGCCACTCGACGAACTGATCGAGACGACATCGCCGTCACGAATCAGGCCTGCGGCCTGGCGAGGAGAGATGACCTTCTTCATGGAACTGCTTTCAAATCGGATTGACGATCTGGGTGGCCACGCCTGTGCGGCACGCCTGCACGACAGCGAGGGCTGCGTTCAACGATCGGATACCGTCTTCCGCGGTGGCCGCAGGCTGGCCTTCGCCGCGCAGGGCTGCGCAGAACGAGGCAACCCCGCGGACATAGAGGTTCTCGTGATGCACGGCGACTGCCTTCTCGCCATCCGCGTTGCGCAGCACGAGTTCGCCGACTCCGCGTTGGGTCATGACGTTGCGGCCGACGATCGAGCCGGCCTCTCCGTGCACCTCGATTCCGTTGCCGCCGAACCTCACCGTGAATGCATCGTGCAACTGGGCAACAACGCCGTTGTCGAAGCGCAGGACGGACATCACGCCATCCTCCAGGCCTTCCTTCGCAAGCGACGCGCTCTGCGTCATGCCCACCGCCTCCACGGGCTCCGCGTCCAGCAGGAAGCGCAGCGTGTCGACGTCATGGACTGTGATGTCGAGAATGACGCCTCCCCCGGCCTGCGGCTTGTCGATGCGCCAGCCCTGCAGGTGCGGTGGCAGGTACACCGCATGGAACACGCGTGCGAACAGGGGCTTGCCGATGGATCCAGCCTGGATGAGCTCCCGGATGCGACGATGGGTGGCTGCGTTGCGAAGGTGATGATTGGTCGCCATCACCACGCCCGCCGCCTTGCATGCAGCCGACATTTCAAGCGCATCGGCGACCGACAACGCCAGCGGCTTCTCGCACAGGACGTGCTTGCCGGCCTTGGCCGCGGCGATGACCTGGTCGCGGTGCAGCTCGTTGGTCGTGCTGACATACACGACCGCGACTCGCGGGTCCGCCAACAAGGCGTCCACGGAGTCGTACGACGCGTCGATTTCGTGCTGAGTGGCGAACTTGCGTCCGCGCTCCCGATTGCTGCTGGCCACGCCGACGACGTCGTGACCTGCCTGGGCGCGGATGGCGGCGATCATGTGCTCGCTGGCGATCGTGCTGGCCCCGATCAGGCCCCAACCAAATGAACTCTGTGCCATTCTGTCTCCGTGCGATATGCTTGTTTGGAACGGTTGAATGAAGTATTGGATCGTTCCAATTTGAAGTCAAGGCCTTTGCCTTGTTTACGGGAAATCACCTAGACTCCATGCCGCCCAAGTCCACGACATCGTCCCGCCAGGTCACCATCCTCGACATTGCGCGAGCGGCGGAGGTCTCCAAATCCACCGTCTCGCTCGTGCTGCAGGGCAGCGAGCTGATCCGTCCGGAAACGGCCGAGCGGGTTCGCCAAGCCGCCCTGAAGCTGGGATACGTCTACAACCGCCAGGCGGCCGAGCTGCGGCGTGGCACGTCGAATCGAATCGGCGTAGTCATCAATGACTTGATGAATCCGTTCTTCGCCGAGGTGCTGGTGGGCATCGAACGCAAGCTCGTCGATGCGGGATATGTGGTGTTCATGGCGCACACGAACGAGAGCGTGGCGCGCCAGCAGACCGTCCTGACGGCGATGCGGGAACAAGGCGCTGCGGGCATCGCGATCTGCCCCGCGCTCGGCACGGACGCGTCCATGGTCAGTACCGTCGAGTCCTGGGGCATTCCGCTCGTTGTCATGATCCGTTCGCTCGCCGAGGGGACCTACGACTTCGCCGGCTCGGACAATGAGTCTGGCGTTCGTCTAGCGACCGAGCACCTGATCGTGCAGGGGCATCGGCGCATCGGCTTCATTGGCGGCGAGACAGGCATCGTCCTCGATCAACGTCTGCAGGGATACAAGGCGGCCCTGAAGGCGGCGGGCATCGAGTTCGATGACAAGCTCGTCTTCCTCAGCCGGCCCAATCGGGAAGGCGGCCACAGGGCCACCTCGGCGCTGCTTGACGCGGATCCGAAGATCGTCGCGGCGGTCTGCTACAACGACCTCACGGCGTTCGGCGCGCTGTCGGCACTCGGGGAGCGCGGCATTCGTGCGGGCGACGGTTTTGCCTTGATGGGCTTCGACAATGTCCTTGCGGCAGCGCATTCGAATCCTCCGTTGAGTACCGTCGATGTCAGTCCAAGTGAACTGGGCGAACACGCCGCAGCGCTGCTGCTTGGGCGAATACAGCAACCCGACCTCGCCACGCAGCAATTCCTGGGCAAGCCGCGGTTGGTGCTTCGTCAGTCGGCCTGAAGAAGGGGTTTCAATCCGGCGATCGAGTCGACATGCCCCGTGGCTCCAGGGCTGTCGCTGGCTCCAGGCCTCAGGGTCCGGATCGTCATGATTCCAAGCCGATTTCCGGCAGCGATCTCGGACTCGGGGTTGTCGCCCACCACGAGCAGTTCGCCGGCTGACAGTCCGGAGTCCGCAAGGATCTGCTCGAAGGACGATGCCGTCCCACAACGACGTCCAGACACGGTCGCCCCCGGCGGGCCTGGATCTTGCCGCGCTGCAACGAACCGCCTCGTGCACGCATGGCCACGCCCATCTCGATCACGATTCCGCACCAACTCGGCCGCGCCGAGGCTCGACGCCGAATCGAAACCGGCTTCGCGAAGATCGTCGGACAACTGGCCGGCAGCGCGGGCCCGTGCAGCGAACGATGGGACGGCGATCGGCTGACCTTCAGTGTCGCGGGGCTGGGGCAGACCCTTTCGGGCGTCGTCCATGTGCTCGACGCCGCAGTGACGATGGAACTTCAGCTGCCGGGCGTCCTCGGCATGATCGCGGGCGTCCTCAAGGGGCGAATCCAGGCGGCCGGGCAGTTGCTCCTCACCAAGAAGTAACGCCGGATCCGCCGAAGGCCGCCACGCGATCACCGTCGAACCGGTCGATATGTCCTGCACCGGCCCGACCAGACGTCCGAAGAGGCTCTTGAGCCGTTCCACCCGCGCGTGGTCGCGCATGCGACCACTCGGCAAGGGATGCGTTCCTCGGGGACAAGGTCAGGGCAGCTACGCGATCGAGCGCGCGTTCGACGAGCTCTAGTCCACAAGCCCGCTCAAATGCCGCTTCCGCAGGTCCGCCTGGATCTTTCTCAAGAGGGCCGCGCCGCCCTTCTCGAGCTGCTCCGCCTGAGCACCGGTCTCCGCGGTGACCGGCAAATACTTGCGGCCCCAGATGCCCAGTTGCGCGACGGTGGGCAACAGGTCGATGCCCATGGGGGTCAGGCTGTAGATCGCCTTCTGCTTGTGGGTCGGATCGCCCGTCCTGCTCAAGATGCCTGCATCGACCAGGCGCGCAAGCCGCTCCGCGAGGATGTTGGATGAAATGCCTTCGTCGGACCGCAGCAGTTCGCGGTAATGGCGCTTGCCGGCGAACATGAGGTCGCGAACGATCAGCAGGCTCCATCGGTCCCCGATCACGTCGAGTGCGAGGCTGATCGGGCATTGGGACCGAAGGGTCGATCCAACGTCAGTCATGGGCAGGTTCTCCAGAGTGCTTGCATTGTCGCATCAGTCCGGATAGAGTGAAACTGCTTTCATTACGAAAGCAGACAGGCGACGCTCAAGACTGGACATTCAAGGACATCCGCCGTCGTGGGCGCTACCGGTCGACCGCCGCCATGGGGTTTTGCTCGACGATGCAGCAAGGACGACGAGTCGTGGGAAGGCGAAGAGCGGACGGCCCCGAGCACGACGGCAACCACGCGCGAGCAATGGGCTCGCCAACATTCGAGCTGAAAGGATTCCCGATGAAACGCCTGATCCTGCAAATGCAGATGTCCGTGGATGGTTTCGTCTCGGGCGCCGACCCGGGGCTGGACTGGACCCTCTGGGACTGGGGCCCCGACTGCCCGTGGGACGAGGCGCTCAAGCGACGCTTCAACGAGACGCTGGCGCAAGTCGACACCGTCCTCTTGAGTGGCCCGATGGCCCCTCCCTACATCGATCACTGGACGCGGATGGCCCGGCAGTGCGCGGGCGACCCGGACTACGCTTTCACCGAGCGGATCGTCGCCGCCCAGAAACGCGTCATCAGCCAATCCCTGGGCGCGATCCACCAGCCGCGCACGACGATCGGCCGCGGCTCGCTCCGCGACGAGGTCACCGCGCTCAAGCAGCAGCCCGGAGGCGACATCATCTGCTTCGGCGGCGTGAGCTTCGCGGCGGGGCTGCTGGAAGCCGATCTCGTCGACGAGCTGCAGTTCTATGTCAATCCGTACGCGATACGGGCGGGTCGTTCGATCTTCAGGCAGCCGCGCCCGCTTCAATGCATCGACGCCACGGCCTATCCCTGCGGCATGGTGGTGCAGCGCTATCGGCCCGCCTGATCTCCTTTCGCGCGGGCTCTCAGGTCTTGCAAAAAGCGGTGTACGACCGGCGCCGGTTCGCGTCGACCGGGGAAGCGCATGTTCCGTGCGCGCCTTCGTCGATTTCATGAAGGAGGCGAACCCGCTCGGGTACCGTTGGCAAGGCAACGGGTTGCCCGGGCGGCGTGACCGCGGCGCCGGATCGCCGCGTCTTCACTCGCCGGCGATCCACCGCGCCGCCGCGTCCGCCGTGTCCTGCGGCGTCGTGTTGAACGCGATGGCCGCGTTCGGCGCTGCCCGGTGGACGGCGTTCACCAGCCGCTCGAACAGATGCAGGCTCTTCGGCGGGATGCGGATGCCGCCGCCGATGACGACCGCATCGTAGGTCGCCGCGGAGAGGTGTCGCTTGACATCCTCCGTTGCCGACGCGTCGGGCGCCACGAGGCACAGGTCGGCCGACCATCCACGATCGGTCATCTGCTGCATGCCGATCGCGATGCCTGCATGGATCTTGGCGGCGTCGAAACCCGGCGGGAGCGCCGGATCCGAGAAATCGACGGTCTCGGGCTGCTGGCCGATGAACAGCACCCGCTTGGCGGCATGGGACGAGGTCATGAAGGGCTCCTGGTTGGATGGAAGGAGGGATCGGGCAAGAACGAAGGCCGGTCAGGCTTGCCAGCCACGTGCGGTCTCGTGCGCGAACGCACGATAGCTGCGCGGCGGGTGGCCGAGCAGGGCCGTGAGACGCTCGATGTCGGCGCGCGTCGCCACCGCGCCATCGAGCTGGTAGCGGTTCATCATCGCGCGCAGTTCGTAGGCCAACCAGGCCGGTGCCTTGGTCTTGATGGCCTGCTCGAAGGCATCCAGGTCACCGCCTGCGTAGCGCACTTCGCGACCGAGGGCTTCGGCCCAGATCGCCGCCAGCGAAGGTCCGGTGAGCGCGTCGGGGCCGACCAGTTCATAGGTCGTGGGCGGCAATGCGGCCGGCGCGCGATCGCGGCGCAGCAGTTCGATGACCGCAGCTTCGGCGATGTCACGCACGTCGACCATCGACACGCCCTGGTCACCGATCGGCGAGACGTAGAGGCCGGCCTTCGTCAGCGGATCCTTGAACGTCGCGTCGTTCTGGATGAAGTACGCCGGACGCAGGATGGTGGCGGGCAGGTTCAGTTGCTCGATCATGCGCTCGACGGCGTGCTTGGCCGTGAAGTGCGAGACATCGGTGTACTCGGCGCTGCGGGCCACCGACAGGTAGACGATGCCCGAGACGCCCACCTCTCGCGCCAGCCCCAGGGTGTTGACTGCCTGGGTCAGCTCGTCAGGGACATTGCTGACGAGCAGGAAAAGGGTTTTCACGCCGGTCAGTGCCTGGCGCATGGCGTCGGCATCGAGCAGATCCCCTGCAACCGCCGTGACGCCGGCGGGAAAGGCTGCCTTCTCGGGCGAGCGCGTGAGCGCGCGCACGCTGGCGCCGCTGGCGGCGAGTCGAGCGACGACCTGGGAGCCGATGCGGCCGGTGCTGCCGGTGACGAGGATGGACATGATGATCTCCAGACGTGGGTGGCAGCTGGTGGCTGCGAAGGGGGAACCGTTGCGCTGTCGTCCCCGGCGGGGTCGGCACGGCGGTTTGTTCCCGTGACTGAAGATTAGTCCGTCTCGTAATCAACGCACAGCCGGTAATATCGAAACGAGCCGTCTCATAACTGGAACGGCTGCATGTGCCTGCGCTGGTCGATTTGCGCCTCGTCGCCACTCATGTCCGCGCGAGCCGGACCAGCGGCCAGCCGCCAGGCGACGCTGTCGCGCTGCGTGCGCGAGCCTGAGGACGGGCTGGGCGTGCGTCTGATCGGGCGCGCTCAATTCGCCCAGGCGGAGCTCGACCGCCGCATCAAGTCCTCAGGGAGCTCGTCGGCCAGCACCGCGACCGACTCGGAGTCGAGTCGCCTGCGGGGCGCCGCGGCTCAGCCCGTCAGGCTGCCGCCGCCATGCGACCCGACTAGTGCAATCGAGCGCGGCTGAGCGCCCCTGCGCAGCGCGATCGAATGCGGGATCAGGTGGCTTCGAGCCGGAAGGGCTTGGTGCGCTTTTCGTAGCTCGGCAAACCCCCTTGCGTCCCGCCCGGCGTCGCAGGCACGATCCTCGGTTGCGGGATGACCTTCGCGGGCGTTCGACAGGCGGCGTATGTCGTTGCCGTTCCTCGCCGTGGCCGCGCTCTTCATCACTTGGGTCCGCCGGCATCGGCGGTGGCCTGCGGCGGCAACCTGATGCCACCGGCAATCACGCCCACGCGCATGAAGCCCGCCGCGTCGCGGCCGGCGTGCTGCGCGCCCGCCGCGCCGGCGGCACCCTGGGCCCCGCCCGGTGCCGGCGCGCCGGGCGCCGCTCCCGGCTCGGACGGCAGGGAGACGAAGGAAAGACCGCTCGATCCGCCTTGCATCTCGAAGGACGCGGGGATGACCGCGCCGTTGCCCAGGCTCGCCACGACGGGCGGCCTGGCGGACAGCGTGGCCTGGGCCTGGCTGACGGCGCCCAGCTCGGGGGGCGTGTCGATGCGCGGGCCGATGGTCAGCGTGCCGTCATGCACCGTGATCGCGTAGTTGCCATTGGCCAGTTGCGCGGCGCTGATGGGATAGGCACCGACGGTCTCGCCCGCGGCGCGGCCGAGCGCGCCCGTGAGCGTGTCGCCGGCGACCAGCGCGCCGGTGGTGACTTGCCAGGTCAACGCGGGATCTGCGTCGCCAAAGGCCTTGGCCTTCGTGTCGGCCGTCACGGTGACGGCGCGCCGAGCGATGGTCAGCGTGCCGTCGTGCGCGGTGATGGCGTAGTTGCCGTTGGCCAGGTCGGCGGCGCTGATCGCGTAGCCGCCGACGTTCTCGCCCGAGGCGCGATGCAGGCTTCCATCGAGGCTGTCGCCGTTCACCAGCGAGCCGCTGGTGACCTGCCAGCTCAGCGCCGGATCGGCATCGCCGTAAGTCTTGTTTTTCGCGTCGGCCGTCACGCTGATCGCGCGTCGGTCGATGGTCAGCGTGCCGTCGTGCGCGGTGACGATGTAGTTGCCGTTGGCCAGGTCCGCGGCACTGATGGCGTAGCCGCCGACGTTCTCGCCTGAGGCGCGATGCAGGCTTCCATTGAGGCTGTCGCCGTCCACCAGCGAGCCGCTGGTGACTTGCCAGCTCAGCGCCGGATCGGCGTCGCCATAGGTCTTGTTTTTCGCATCGGCCGTCACGGTGATCGCGCGTCGGTCGATGGTCAGCGTGCCGTCGTGCGCGGTGACGATGTAGTTGCCGTTGGCCAGGTCCGCGGCACTGATGGCGTAGCCGCCGACGTTCTCGCCTGAGGCGCGATGCAGGCTTCCATTGAGGCTGTCGCCGTCCACCAGCGAGCCGCTGGTGACTTGCCAGCTCAGCGCCGGATCGGCGTCGCCATAGGTCTTGTTTTTCGCATCGGCCGTCACGGTGATCGCGCGTCGGTCGATGGTCAGCGTGCCGTCGTGCGCGGTGACGATGTAGTTGCCGTTGGCCAGGTCCGCGGCACTGATGGCGTAGCCGCCGACGTTCTCGCCGGAGGCGCGATGCAGGCTTCCATCGAGGCTGTCGCCGTTCACCAGCGAGCCGCTGGTGACTTGCCAGCTCAGGGCCGGATCCGCATCGCCGTAGGTCTTGCTTTTCGCATCGGCCGTCACGCTGATCGCGCGCCGATCGATGGTCAGCGTGCCGTCGTGCGCGGTGATGGCGTAGTTGCCGTTGGCCAGGTCGGCGGCGCTGATCGCGTAGCCGCCGACGTTCTCGCCCGAGGCGCGATGCAGGCTTCCATCGAGGCTGTCGCCGTTCACCAGCGAGCCGCTGGTGACCTGCCAGCTCAGCGCCGGATCGGCATCGCCGTAAGTCTTGTTTTTCGCGTCGGCCGTCACGCTGATCGCGCGTCGGTCGATGGTCAGCGTGCCGTCGTGCGCGGTGACGATGTAGTTGCCGTTGGCCAGGTCGGCGGCGCTGATGGCGTAGCCGCCGACGTTCTCGCCCGAGGCGCGATGCAGGCTTCCATTGAGGCTGTCGCCGTCGACCAGCGAGCCGCTGGTGACCTGCCAGCTCAGCGCCGGATCGGCATCGCCGTAAGTCTTGTTTTTCGCGTCGGCCGTCACGCTGATCGCGCGTCGGTCGATGGTCAGCGTGCCGTCGTGCGCGGTGACGATGTAGTTGCCGTTGGCCAGGTCGGCGGCGCTGATGGCGTAGCCGCCGACGTTCTCGCCCGAGGCGCGATGCAGGCTTCCATTGAGGCTGTCGCCGTC
>JADMIO011456543.1_pt1 | contig 23435 bp, 16 predicted proteins | sample 8958161 | NCBI WGS metagenome assembly JADMIO01 (sample SAMN16585339, study PRJNA669376) | soil metagenome | isolation source: Crop rotation soil | place: USA: Cullars Rotation, Alabama | collected 2011
GACCGCCACGGCCTGGAGCGCGTCGCCGCCGGTCCCAATGACCTCGAACCGCTCGCTCCGGAATTCCGTATCGCCCGTCATCGCGTTTGCCTCTGTTTGGGTGGGAACCTGTCACGGTTTGCGCTCGGTATGATGCCAGGGATCGTGCGCGGGGAGAGGGAGGCGGCCGGTGCGGACGGGGTTGGGTAGTACAATTTACGCCGCGTAGGCCGCGACGGTCGCCGACCGTCGCGGCGTGTGTCTTATCCCGCACCCGAGCAGTCAGCAGAACGCGGTTCGCGGCAGGTCTCGGGGTGCTACCGATACCGAAGAGGTCTAACCATGTCCGTTACGACGAACGGTCACACCGAGTTGACCAAAGAGCAGATCATCGAGGCGATCCGGCCCGTCAACGATCCCGAGATCGGCCGCGGGCTCGTCGAGTTGGGGATGATCCCGAACGTCGACGTCGACGGCCGCAACGTCACCGTTCATGTGGAACTGACGACGCCGGCCTGCCCCTTGCGCGGCAAGATCGCCGACGACATCCGCGCGGCGCTGGCGACGATCCCCGATCTGGGCGAGGTCGGGATCACGTGGAGCTCGCGGGTGCGGGCGAGCGGTGGCGGGCGCAGCGACGCCGAACCGATCAAGGGGGTCAAAAACACGATCGCCGTCGCCTCCGGCAAGGGCGGTGTCGGCAAATCGACCGTCGCCGTCAACGTGGCGACGGCGCTGGCGAAGGCGGGGGCGTCGGTCGGGTTGCTGGACGCCGACGTCTACGGTCCCAGCATCCCCCTGATGATGGGGACGCACGACAAACCGATGATGCGCAACCAGCGGATCGTCCCGTTGGAGGCGCACGGGGTGAAACTGATGAGTATCGGCTTCATCCTGGACCCGGAGAAGGCGCTGATCTGGCGCGGTCCCCTCGTCGCCCAACTGATCGGCCAGTTTCTCAACGACGTCGATTGGGGCGAACTCGACTACCTGGTGATCGACCTCCCGCCTGGCACCGGCGATGTCCAGTTGACCCTCGTCCAGAAGATCCCGATCTCCGGCGCCGTCATCGTCACCACTCCGCAGGAGGTGGCGCTGGCCGACGCGGTGAAGGGGCTCAAGATGTTCCAGGAGGTGAAAACGCCGATCCTGGGCATCGTCGAGAACATGAGCGGCTTCGTCTGCCCGAGTTGCCACGAGGTGCACGACATCTTCGGCAGCGGCGGCGGCAAGCGGACCGCCGAGCAATACGACGTCGAACTCCTCGGCCAGATTCCCCTCGAACCGAGCGTCCGCGTCGGCGGCGACGCCGGCACCCCGGTCATCGTCTCCCACCCCGACTCCGCCACCGGCAAAGCCTTCGAGCACGCGGCCGAGCGCATCGCCGGCCGCCTGAGCGTGGAAGCCGCCAAGAAACCGCGCAAGCCGACGATCATGCTGCGGACGGTGCGGTAATAGCGAGGGACTGTAGCCATGAGCGGGCATCGACCGTGGTCCGAGATCAGGGCCAGCGTCGAGGCAAAACCGGGTGCGCGTGAAGAGATCGATGCCATCAAGCGGGCGATGGACGATGTCCTCCGGTTGGCCGAACTCCGCCACGAGTTGCACATCACGCAGGAGGAACTCGCCCACGCCCTTGAGGTGAGCCAATCGAATATCTCGCGCATCGAGCGAGCCGAGGACCTTTACCTCTCGACGCTACGCGGCTACGTGGAGGCGCTCGGAGGGAAACTCGAAATTCGTGCCGTCTTCCCCGAGCGCACCGTGTCATTGACGAACCCGCGATAGTGTCGGCTCATCCGATGCCCGCTTTGGGATTGGTGCCCCGCCATACCTGCGTTGTGGTGCGGAAGAGTACCGGCCCGGCACGGCGCCAACTTGTGACAAACGGGGGACGGACGGGCGGGACCGGGACGGCTAGACTGCGCCGCGACGGGACCGGCCGTCGGATTGCCGTGCCGGATGCCGCGATGGCGAGGACGCCGCACCACGATGCCGACCGCGACGCGCAACGCGACCCGCCCAGACCCGGCCGCGACCGAATCCGACGCCCGCTTCGCCGCCGTGATGCGGGCCAGTCCGGTCGCCATCGTCATCAACTCGCTTCACGACGGGCGAATCGTCGACGCCAACGACGCGTTCCTCCGGCTCTTCGACTACACATTCGATCAGATCGCCGGCCGCACGTCGCTTGATTTGGCGTGGTGGGTCTATCCCGAGCAGCGTGAGGCGATCGTCGGCGCGCTCCGATCGGGGCAGGTCGTGCGCGACTTCGAGGCCGACGTCCGGTGCCGCACCGGCGAGATCCGCACGGTGATCGCCGCGGTCGACTCGATCGCGATCGACGGCGTACCGCACGGTCTTACCCAACTCTTCGACGTCACCGACCGTCATCGCGTCACGCGCGCGATGAGGGAGCGGCAAGCGCGGCTGGAACTGATCAACACGCTCACGCTCGGTGTTGCGAGCGGGTCCGCGATCTCGGCGATCGAATTCGTCTTGCTGGAGGTAGGTCGCCGGTTCCCGGATCTCCTCATTGTCTATCTCGCCTTCGACAATCCCAATGAGATCGTGGTCGGTGCCACCAAGCGCCCAGAGCGTGTGCCGCTGGCGACGATCAGCGCGCTCACCTCGGGACTCCTCGCCAAGCCGCCGGTGCCCGCCGATCGCCTGCCGGCCGTCGTCACCGATGTTTCGGGCGACGACCGCTGCGATCTGTTTGCGGAGACGTTGCGCGCGGGCGGAACCGGCGCCCTCGTCGCGGCACCCGTCGGACGAGCCGATCGTCTCAACGGGGCGCTCTGCTTGCTCGCCCCCGACGCCCGTGCCTGGACCGACCACGAAATCGGGACCACGGCCGAGGTCGCCTCGATTCTCGGACTCGCCATCGAGCGGGACCGGGCCGAGCGCGACCGGCGGGCGGCCGAAGCGGTACTCCGGGCACGCGAAGCGCACTTCCGCCGGAACGAAGAGCGACTGAGGCTGGCGCTGGCCGCCGCGCAGATGGGTACCTGGGATTGGGACTTGGCGACCGGGAAGCTCTCTTGGTCGAGCGAGACCGAACGCCTGGTCGGGCAGGAACCGACCGGCGGCAGCTACGGCTACCTCGACTTCATGGCGACGCTCCACCCCGCGGATCGGGACCGGGTCGACACCCTCGTCCAGCAAACGCTCGCCGCCGGCGACGACTACGCCGCCGAGTACCGCACCGTCCAACCCGGTGGGGAGGTACGCTGGACCCAGGCCCGCGGCCGGTTGGAGCGGAACGACGCGGGGCAACCGGTTCGCCTGCGTGGCGTCGCCATGGACGTTACCGCCCGCAAGGTGGCGGAAGAGGCGCTGCGCGAGGGCGAGGAGCGCTTCCGCGCCGCTTTCGCCCACGCCGCGATCGGCATGGCCCTGGTGGCGCCGGACGGCCGCTGGTTGCGCGTCAACCGCGCCCTCTGCCGCCTGGTCGGGTACGAGGAAGACGAGTTGCTCCGCCTGACGTTCCAGGACATCACCCATCCCGACGACCTCGACGCCGATCTCGATCAGGTGCGGCGAATGCTCAGCGGTGAGATCGAGGCCTACCAGATGGAGAAGCGCTACTACCGCAAAGACGGGCAGATCGTCTGGATTTTGCTGAGTGTCTCGCTGGTTCGCGACGCCGCCGGTGCCCCGCACTACTTCGTCGCGCAGATCCAGGACATCACCGCCCGCAAGCGGGCCGAGGAGGCGCTCGTCCAGGCGAAGGAGGCGGCGGAGGAGGCGAACCGGCTCAAGAGCGAGTTCCTGTCGACGATGAGCCACGAGCTGCGGACGCCGATGAACGGCATCATCGGCTACGCCCACCTCCTGCTCGACGGGCTGAGCGGCGAGCTGTCCGCCGACCAGGCGGCCGACGTCAGCCAGATCGCCGCCAGCGCCGACCATCTCCTCCGATTGATCAACGACGTCCTCGACCTTGCCAAGATCGAAGCCGGCCGGATCGAGCTCACAACCGAAGACGTCGATCTTGGTCCGTTGGCGCGACGGGTCGGCGACGACTTGCGGGCGCAGGCGATCGCCAAGGGCATCGACCTGGTGATCGACCTCCCCGCGCGCCCGACGGTCGTCTCCGCCGACGCCATGCGCGTCCGCCAGGTGCTCTTGAACCTGGTCGGCAACGCGATCAAGTTCTCCGAGGTCGGCCGCGTCGCCGTCGCCGTGAGGCGGCTCGGCGGGTGGGCGGAGATCGCCGTGGCGGACACCGGGATCGGCATCGGTCCGGATGCGTTGCCGCACGTCTTCGACGAGTTCCGGCAGGCCGACGGCAGCACCACCCGCCGGTTCGGCGGTACCGGGCTCGGTCTCGCCATCGCCCGCAAATTGGCGCGACTGCACGGCGGGGACATCACCGCGGCCAGCATCCCAGATGCCGGCAGTCGCTTTACGCTGCGCCTGCCGCTCCGGGGCAACATGGCGCCCGCGCCGCCACCGGGGGACCTCGGTGACGAACCGTTCGAGGACGCGGTCATCCCCGGAACGCCGCCGGTGACCGACTCGTTGCCGATCGTCCTGGTGGTTGAGAACGACGATCGGGCAACGGCCCTGGCGACGCGGGCGATCGAACGTGTCGGCGCCCGCGCCGTCGCCGTCCGAACGGGTCTCGGTGCGTTCCGGGCGCTCGCGACCGCGCGTCCGTCCTTGGTGTTGCTCGACATCGCCCTGGCCGGACCGATCGACGGGTGGCAGGTGCTGCACGGCATCCGGGCGCGTTCGGACCTGAACGGCATCCCGGTTGCGGTGATCAGCGTCGTCGACGAACCGCGGTTAGCCGCCCAACTGGGCGCCACCGTCTGCCTGCAAAAGCCCGTTGCCCGCGGGACGCTGGAAGCGACGATCGGACTCCTGATTGCGGAGGCAACGACCAGCGGAAGTGCGGTGGGTCGTCGGTAGGCTCGACTCGGAGAGAGGTCCTTCGCTGCGCTCAGGATGTTCATTGAGGGGTGATGCTCAAACCGAACATCCTGAGCGCAGCGAAGGACCTCTCCGTCGTCTGAATGGCCCACGACACTATTAGCCGTCGCTTCCTGCCATCCGAAACACCTCGTCCAGGATCACGAACGCCGCCTCCGTGTCGGCAAGCCATCGATCGTTGTCGGTGTCCCAATCGCGGACGCGGCGGAGCATCTCGGCCATCTCGCCGGTGTAGGTGGGATCGACGGGCGAGGTCGGTTTGAGGGCTTGCCAGTCGTGCCAACCCGGATCGTAGCCGGCGCGTGGGTTGCGGACGTAGAGGCGGTAGGAAGGCGGTGCGAGACCGACGAAGAGGGTGCCGTCGGTGCCGTAGAACTCCATCCGCCAGGCTTCGACCCAGGGATGCGCCTCCCAGCCGGTGATGTCGAACGTGACGAGTTTGTCGCCGTAGTGGAGGACGGCGGCGGCGGCGTCTTCGTACATGAGGCCACCGAGGGGAATCTCGACCGTTTCGCCCTTGACCAGGAGCGTGTCGCGTTTGTAGCCGTGGGCGAGCACAGGCGGTCCGGCGGGGAGGGTGAGTGTGGAACCGATGACGCGGCGGGGGGCGCCGAGCAGGTGGACGATGAGGTCGAGCATGTGGCAGCCGTCGGTGAAGAGGAGACCGCCGAGGTCGCCGGGGACGCTCTGCCACGGTTCCGCCGCCCCGCCGACCGGTGCCGCGGCGTGGGTGCGGACGAGGGTGACCGGGCCGAGGACGCCTTCGGCCAGGATGCGCCGGACGTGCGGCAAGACCGGCGAATGGCGAAGCTGGTAGCCGATCTGGAAGGGCACGGGATGGCGGCGGAGATCGGCGAGCATGGCGCGCATCGCCGGGAGGTTCGGGGCGCCCGGTTTCTCCAGGAGGACGGCTTGGTTGCGCTCGATTGCCTGGCGAACGTAGGCCGGGTTGTCCGGGTCCCAGCCCTCGATCACGACGAAGTTGATGCCGGGTTGACCGAGGAGCCCGGCGGCGGAGGGAAAAGCGCGCACACCATGATCGAGCTCGAGCGCCGCGCTGAGGCGCGGGTCGGGATCGTAGCAACCGGCGAGGCGAACGCCGGGTTCGGTTTGGAGTAGCGCGATGCGGGGGAAGATGTGCGGGTGCGCGCAGCCGCAGAAGGCGACGGCGATCTCCTCGGGCACCGGCTGTCCCCTCCTCGTTGCTTGATGGTGTGACGCCGCGAGGGTTCGCCTTACCGTGCCGCCTCTTGGGTCAGGCGCGGCGCTTGGTGTAGGGGTCGAGGGCGTCTTGCAAACCGTCGCCGACCAGGTTGACCGCGATGATGGTGATCGTGATCGCGATGCCGGGGATGGCCATCCACCAGGCGTGGTTGAGGTAGGTCAGTGCGGCCTTCATATCGGCGCCCCATTCGGCATTGGGTGGGCTGACCCCGAGTCCTAAGAAACTCAGCGACGTCGCGATGATGATCGCCCAGCCGATCGCGGTGGTCGAGAGGACGAGGATGGATGTCGTGACATTGGGCAAGATGTGGCGAAACATCACGCGCCAGGAGCTGCCGCCCATCGTCACCGCCGCGATCACATATTCGTCGTTCTTGGCCGAGAGGACCGAGCCGCGAACCAAGCGAACGAACGGCGGGATTAGCGAGATGCCGACCGCGATTTGGATGTTCCTGACCCCTGGTCCCAGTACCGCGACGATGGCGAGGGTCAGCAGGATCCCCGGAAACGCCAACATCACGTCGACCAACCGGAGGATGAGCGAGTCGACCCACCCGGCGAGGTAGCCGGCGAGGAGGCCGGCGACGATGCCGACCGCGGCGGCGATCGCGACGCCCAGGAGCGAGGCGCTCAGCGTCAGTCGTCCGCCGTAGACGGTCCGGCTAAACACATCGCGGCCGAGTTGGTCGGTGCCGAACGGATGAGCCCGGTTCGGCGCAACGAGTTTCGGACCGGTGAGGATCTTGGTCGGATCGAAGGTGGTGATCCGACTGCCGACGGCGTCCAAACTGACGACGACGACGCAGATGAGGATGATTGCGGAAACGCAGGCGCCCTTGTGGCGGGCGAATCGCCGCAGGAAATCGCCGAGTTGTCCGTTCACCGCCGGCTGCCGAAAGACGGGCTCCTCGACGGCGAGGGTGCGTCCTTTGATCGACGTTGCCATCGCGTAGCCCCAACGGCGTTTACGAATAGCGAATGCGCGGATCGAGCAGTCCGTACGAGAGGTCGACCAGGAGGTTGACCAGGACATAAATCGTCGACAGGATCAAGACGATCGCCTGGACCATCGGAAAATCGCGGTTGAGGATCCCATGGACCAACAGGTTGCCGATCCCCCGCCGGGCGAAAAGCGCCTCGACGACCACCGCACCGCTCAGCATGTTGCCGAATTGCAGACCGAGCATCGTGACGACCGGAATCAGCGCGTTTTTCAGCGCGTGGCGATAGACGACGGCGGTTCCGGTCAACCCCTTTGCCCGTGCGGTAAGGACGAATTCCCGCCGCATGACGTCGGCCAGATTGGCGCGAACGAGTCTGGCGATGATCGCGGCGTATCCCCATCCCAATGCCAGGGCCGGCATGAGGAGGCGATCGAGACTCCCCTGGCCGGTCGAGGGAAGCCAATGGAGTCGAAGCGAGAAGAGATAGATCAAGAGGATGCCGATCAGATAGTTCGGCATGGCGACGCCGAAAAGCGCGAAGATCATCGCCCCGCTGTCGACCCAGGTCCGTTGGCGGAGCGCCGCGAGGATACCGAGACCGAACCCGATGACGATCGCGACGGTCATGCCGGCGAGGGTGAGTTTCAGCGTGTCGGGGAACGCGCCGCGGATTTCGCGCAGCACGATCGACTGGCTGCGAATCGAGCGGCCAAAGTCGCCGCGCACAGCGCGGGACATGAACGAGCCGTACTGCTGAATCAGCGGTCGATCCAGACCCAACTGATGACGCAGCGCGGCGCGCTGTTCGACCGAAGGGCTGGCGCCTTGCAGCATGATGTCGACCGGATCGCCCGGTAAGAGATGAACGAGCATGAAGACGGCGACGGAGACGCCGAAGAGGGTTGGCACCGACATCGCCAGACGCCGCAGGATATACGTCCCGATTGGTCACGCCCTTTCAGCGTCACGGACGCGAAACGCGTCCCGGAAAGACAAGACGTGGCGAACGAGCAACCGGCATGGTGACAGAGCGCCCGTCTCCGCGCAAGGGCGGAGACGGGCCGCGACCGAGGCGTTAGCTGAGGAATCCGACATCGTAGAAGTTCGGATAGCCCTCGGCGTTGGTGTGGAGACTGTCCATATCGACGCTCGCCTTGGCACCGAGCACGAGCCGCTTGTGGAAGGCGGGCAGCCCGGCAACGTCCGCGAGGACTTTGCGCACCGCCTGGTTGTAGAAGTCGGCGCGCTTGGCGTCGTCGCCGGTCGCGAGCGCATTGGCGAGGAGTGTTTCGACGTCCGGATTGGAATACTGCGATCCGTTGCCGATGCCCATCCCGGCCTTCGAGAAGAAGGCGGTGAAGGGACCGGACGGGTCCGCCCACCAATAGAAGGTCCAGTTCGCGCCGTTCGGGGCGTCGGCGCCCGAATTGATCGCGGAATTCCAGGCCGCGAACTCCAGACTCGTGATCTTGACGTCCATCCCGATCGCCTGCATCTGGGATTGGAGCGCCGCCGACATGTCGTCCATCCCGAAATTCGCGACGATGTAGAGGTCGAGTTGGAGCGGTTGGCCGGCCTTGCTCCGCGTGCCACTGCCCGTCCAACCGTTACTCTCGAGCAGGGCCTTGGCGCCCTCGACGTCGACTTTGAACAGGTCCTTGGTCGTCTCGTCGTAGCCGAGCATGGTCGGCTCGAGCAGGTTGTAGGCCGGTGTGAGCGTCCCCTTGAAGAGCAAGTCGACGATCGCCGCCTGGTCGAACGCCATCATCATCGCCTGGCGGACGGCAAGATCGTTGGTCGGTGCCCTCTGCGTGTTGAGACAGAGGATCCAGGGAGCGCCGCCGGTCTCGCCGGAGAATGTCTTGTAGTTGCTGTCGGCGCTCAGACTCGCCAGATCTTCCGGCCCGACACGATCGATGACGTCGGCGTCGCCGGACTTCAGCGCCGCCAGCCGCGTCGCGTCCTCGGGCAACAGCCGGTAGACGAGACTGTCGAGGACCGCCGGTCCGGTGTGATTGAAGATGGTCGGTCCCCAGGTGTAGTCGGGGTTCTTGACCAGCGTGACGTGATCGTCGTGGACGTGTTCGGTGAGCATGAAGGGACCGGCGCCGGCCAGGTGGTCCTGATAGTCTTTGCCCCACTTTTCGATCGCGGTCGGAGATTGGGGGGAGAGCCAGGTGGTCGTTGCCATGTTGAGAAAAGCGCCGTTCCCTTCTTTGAAGTTCACCTTGATCGTGAAGTCGTCGACAATTTCTGAGGAATCGTATGGGCCGAGCGCGGCAACAGCGGCGCCCAACTTCTCCCTGACGATACGATCGAATGTATATTGGACCGCCTGTGCGTTGAAGGGGGTCCCGTCGTGGAACTTGACGTCGTTCCGCAGTTTGAGGGTGTAGGAGGTGAAATCCGGGGTCGACTCCCACGAGGTCGCCAGACCGGGGTAGTAGGCCGGGTCGCCCGGTTTCTTCCAGACGATGCGATCTTGGATCCCCTGGTTGATCAGGGCCTCGATTTGCAGCGTACCCGCCTGGGGATCGAGGTTGGTGACCGGCTGCCAAAATCCGTAGGTGAGCGTGCCGCCGGGTTTCGATTGTGCGCCGGCGCGGCGGCTCGGAAGCGCGACGGCACCGAGTGAGGCCGCACCGGGCACCGCGATTCCCAATGCCGAGAGCCGGGTGACGAACTCGCGTCGGGTCAGGCCGGACGTCAACAGACGAAGCTTCGGATCGGTCGCCACGGGTTCTCACCTCCGGTACGTGCCGCCACCGGCGATGCACGGGAGCACCCCTGACGGCGGTTCCAAATTCGGACGTGGTCGCGCGCTTTGTGGGGGTAGGCTAGACCCGGTCCGAAAGTCTGTCAACAGGCATCCGAAAGGAACGCAAAACCCAAGCCTCGGGTCGGCTGCCTACAAGACCGGCTCGGGCGCCGGCAGCGTCGCCCAGTACCGTTGCGCGCTTCGGTAGCTGGAGATGAGGAAATAGCCGATCGCCAGGGCGAGAAGGCCGACGACGATGCCGTCCCAGACGGGGTGCCGCGCCAGCCAGGTATGGGGCGCGGGTCCGGCATTCGAGTCGTGGGTCGCGTAGAAATGCCGCTCCATCCGCAACCGCCAGAGATCGACCAAGCGGATCGTCAGCGAGCCGATCAGGGCGGAAAACCCGAGCCAGGTCAGATACGGCGCGAACGCCTCGTCGTGCACGACACCCCTCCTGAGGGGGGAGTCTAACAAACGGGCGACCCGCCTTGCCGCACCCGTCTAGGGAACGCGAAACCGGTAAGATGCCGCCGGATACGTTCGCCAACGGGCGAACGAATCGACCGAAGGAGGCGCACGATGGCGGCGGGCGACGCGGCGAAACAGTTCGCGCTCGGTTGGGTGGAGACGAACCGGCAGCGCCTCTCCGACCTGGACCTCGAGATCTGGCGCTACGCCGAACCGGCCTGGCGCGAATACAAGTCGGCGGCCGCCTATTGCGATCTCCTGCGCCGGGAGGGCTTCGACGTCGAAATCGGATCGGGCGGGATGCCGACCGCGTTCATGGCGACCTGGGGTTCCGGTAGGCCGGTGATCGGCGCCTACGCCGAGTACGACGCGGTGCCGGGTAACTCGCAGCAACCGGTTCCGTACCAGGCGCCGCGCGAGGGGTTGCACCCGTATGCGGCCGGTCACACCGACCCGCACTCGATGCTCGGCGTCGGCGCGCTGACCGGGGTCCTGGCGGCGAAGGCGGCGATGGAGCGCGACGGTCTGCCGGGCACGTTGCGCTTTTTCGGCGAACCCGCCGAGAAGGTCTGCGGCTCGAAACCGGTCCACGCCGCCAAGGGCTACTACGACGGCGTCGACGCCTTCATCGCCTACCACCCGCTCAACGCCAACACGACGGTCTGGGAGACGCACTGCGGGTCCTACTGGAGCGCGGTCTTTACCTTCGAGTGCGCCCACCCCGAGCGGTGGCTCGGACGTGAGTTGACGCCGAAGGCGAGCGACGACAGCGCCGCGAGTTCCCACATCACCGCCCGCTGCCCCGGCGCGATCGACGCCCTCTGCCTGATGTACACGCTGACGAAGTACACCAAGGAGGCGATGTTCCCCCACACCGGCACCTGGACCCTCAACGAGTTCATCCTCGCCGCCGGCGACGCCACCTCCGACAACCTGCCGCCCCGCTTCAGCCAGATCCAATATTCCTGGCGCTCGCCCCTCCTCTCGGTCCAGGAACAGATTTACCGCGTCCTCGACAACAACGCGAAACAAGCCGCCGCCGCGACCGGTTGTGAAGCCTGGGTGCAGTGGGTCACCAAAACCCGCGTCGGTCTCGCCAACAATGCCCTGGCCGATCTGACCTACCGCAACCTGGAACGGATCGGCCCGCCGGTCTACGGGGACGAGGCGCGTAGGTTCGGCCGCGAGATCCAGAAAAACCTCGGTCTGGATCCGATGGACGACCCGTTCCCGGCCGTCTACGGACAACTGACCCCGCCGCGGGAGTACGAGGCGGCGACGCGCCGTCTCCTCCCGGACTGGCAGAAGAACTTCACCTCCGACGACTACGTCGAGTACACCTGGCACGCCCCGACCGTCCGCCTCTTCACCGGCCGCCCCGCCCTCAAAGCGCCTCGTGCTGGCTACGAGTACCCGGCCTGGGCCTACAACGCCCTCGGCGGTCGCCCCGAGATCGTCGATCCCGGTCTGTTCCTCGCCGGCAAGACGATCGCGGCGACGATCCTCGACCTGGTCACCGCCCCCGACGAACTCGCTCGCGCCAGGGCGGAGTTCGACGAGCGGACCGGTGGCGGGGTCGGCGGCGAGAAATGGGTAGCCCCGCTCCTGCCCAACGACTTCGCGCCACCGGTCGATCTCCGCTGGCCCGAATACGTCACGACGGCGCGCGGCGAGGAGTGGTGGCTGCCGACACCGCATGAGGGAGCGCGACAACGGATCGCATAGGGAGCGAGGGCGCTGACGCGCGCCGAGCCGTAGGCTGGTACCTAACCCGTCGTCATTCCGAGCGAAGCCGAGGAATCTCTCTCCGCCAGACGAGACGCGCCTACGAGACGACGGTGCCCAGGGGGCGCCCGCTGCGCTCCGGGAGATTCCTCGGCAAGCTCGGAATGACGGGGTGGGGGTCGGCGGCGCCTTGAAGAATCCCGGCGAATTGCGCGCATTACGACGAGTTCGGCAGCCCAATCCGTTGCGCTCCGCCATAGACGTTGAACCGATCGCCACGCAGGAAACCGATCAGCGTCAACCCGAAGCGCCGGGCGAGATCGACCGCCAGGCTGCTCGGCGCGGAGACGGCGCAGAGGATGGGCACCCCGGCGGCGACGCACTTCTGGGCGATCTCGAAACTGCTCCGCCCGCTCACCACCAGGATCTGCTCGCCGAGTGGCAGTTTCCCCTCCAGCAATGCCCAGCCGACGAGCTTGTCGACCGCATTGTGCCGCCCGACGTCTTCGCGAACGGCGATCAATTCGCCGTCCAGACCGAAGAGTCCGGCCGCGTGGAGTCCGCCGGTCGTCGCGAAGAGTCCCTGGGCGCGGCGGAGTTTGTCGGGCAACCCGTAGAGCACGTCGTGGGGGACGACGGTGCCGGTGGGAAGCGGGGCGATGCCGCGCCGCTCGACCTGGTCGAGACTCGACTTGCCGCAGATGCCGCACGCGCTCGTGATCCCGAAGTTGCGATCGAGGAGGAGCGGATCGACCGTCGCGTGCGGGCGGAGGTCGACGGTGACGACGTTGTACTGCTGCTCGCCGTCGCAGGCGTCGTTGCCGACGCAGTAGCTGAGCCGATCGACGTCCTCACGGGACGAGATCAACCCTTCCGAGAAGAGGAAGCCGGCGGCAAGCTCGAAGTCTGCCCCTGGAGTCCGCATCGTCACCGCAACGGAGCGCGTCACGCCGTGCGCGTTCAGCCGGACCTCCAGCGGCTCCTCGGTCGCCAGGACGTCCTGCTGGACACGGGCGCGACCGGCTTCGACCACCCGCACGCGGGCGCGCGTCTGACCGCGGCGCCGGCCCTCCATCGCCGCTAGTCGGCCGCCAGCGGCGCGGCGACGCGCTCGACCCGGACGAGCGCGTTGTAGTCGGGGACGTGCGAGGCGGGCGAACGGTGGCTGTGGTCGATCAGGACGTTCCCCTCCGGCCAGTGGATCTGGAGGTTGCGCGGTTTGACCGGGGCCAGTTGCACCCGGCCGCGGTACTCCCCGACCTCGTTCCGCAGCACGATCGCATCACCCTCGCGCAGTCCCAATGTTGCCGCATCGGCCGGATTCATCAGCACGGAGTCGCGGACGGCGCCGGTGATCGCGTCCTTCGCCGCGTGGACCATGCTGTTGAACTGTTTGCCGCGCCGGGTGGCGACGGCGAACATCCCCTCCGGCACCTCCGTCGCCGGCGGGAGGGATGCCGGCAGGAAGTGCGCCTTTCCGTCCGGCGTCGCGAATCGCCACCCCGCGCAGAGGTGCGGCCCGCCGTATTGCACCTGATCGCCCGTCGCGCGGAGGTGTTGGATACCGTCGTATGCCGGCACCACCCGTGCGATCTCCTCGCGGATCGCCTGCGTTCCCGCGAACGTCAATCGTTCGGCCAGGTTCGGTCGGACGCGCCGGGCCAGGTCCAGGTAGACCTCCCACTCGGGACGGGCCTCGCCGATCCGGCGCCCTTCGATCTCCGGGCTGAACATGATTCGGCGCTCGGTCGAGGTCTGAGTGATGCCGCCCGGCATCTCGTACCGCGTCGCCGACGGCAGCAGGACGACGGTGTCGACCGGATCGACCAGCATCTGGCTGGAGACGACGATGTCCTGGTGGACGCGCAACGGCACGCGCCCCAACGCCTCGTCGACGTAGACCGGATCCGGCAATGCCTCCAAGAAGTTCCCGCCGGCCGAGAAGAGCACGTCGAGCTCGCCCCGGTGGGCGGCGTCGATCATCACCGGCGTGGTCAAGCCGGTCGTCGCGGGTACTGGAAATCCCCACTGTTCGGCCAGCCGTGCCGCGTTCTCGGCGGTGATCGGCAAACCGCCGGGGAGGACGGTCGCGTAGGCGCCCATCTCGGCGCCGCCCTGGACGCCGGAGTGACCGCGGATCGGCATCAGCCCGCACCGTTCGCGCCCGACGAACCCGCGCGTGAGGCCGAGGTTGACGATCGCGCGGACGCCGTCCTCGCCGAACTCGTGTTGGGTAAGACCCATGCTCCAGACGAGCACCGCCGTCTTCGCCTCGCCGATCAGCTGCCCGAAGGCACGCATCTCGGCTTCCGGCACCCCGGCCAGCGCCTCCAGACGCTCCCAAAGCTGCTCGGAAACGGCGGCGCGAACGTCGTCGAGGCCGACGGCGTGCTCCCGCACGAAGTCGTGGTCGAGGAGATCGCGTTCGAGGACGTGCTTGAGGGCGCCGTTGAGGAAGGCGACGTCGCCGCCGGTGTTGATGAGGAACGTCCGGTCGGCCAGCTTCGTGCCGAAGAGCGCACTCTCGACGACCGAGGGGACCCAGTACCGCTCCATCCCCGGTTCGCGGTAGGTATTGACGAGGACGATCTTCGTGCCTGCCTTTTTCGCGTAGTACAGGTATTTGGTGGTGACGGGCTGGTTGTTGGCCGGGTTGGCGCCGACGAAGACGATCAGGTCGGTCCCGATCCAGTCGCCGTAGGAGCAGGTCGTCGCCCCCGCCCCGATCATCGCCTTGAGCGCGACGGTACTCGGCGCGTGGCAAATCCGTGCCGCGTTGTCGATCGAGTTCGTCCCGATCGCCCGCACCGCCTTCTGCACCGCGTAGTAGGTCTCGTTCGGCGTTCCCCGGCTGGTCAGGTAGAAGGCGAGGCGGTCGGGCGTCGTGTCGCGGATGCGGTCGGCGACGAGATCGAGCGCCGCATCCCAGGAGACGCGGCGGAACCCCGCCTCGCCGCGCGTGCGGACCATCGGGTATGGCAACCGGCCGAGGGCGCGCAGCTCGGCGCTCGGTTTCTTCCGAAGGGCGGCGATGTCGGCCAGCACCGCCGGATCGAGGGCGGGCATCGTGTTGAGGCGGAGGAGGCGGAGGCGGATGTTGCAGAGGTGCGTCCCGTCCATCGTCCAGTCGTGCAGACCGGCCACGCCGAGGGCACAGCCGTCGCAGACGCCCTGGGTGAGGATGCGCCAGGCGAAGCCGGCCTCGTCCCGGTTTTCCCAGATCGCGCGGGCGATCTCGTTGAAGTTGTTGGGGTGCTGCTCGCCGATGCCGAACGGTTTCCAACTCGCCCAGAGATCGGGCTGCCACCCCGTCTTGACGCGCGCCATGTGCGGTTTGCTGGACTTGGCCACGACCGGCTCCTCTCTCGGGGGAGATTATGCCACTGGCGTGTAGCGGGTTCGATGTCCGTGGCTGCTTGTCTCGGTTTGGTCGTTCGGCGGGGCTAACCAGTTGTGGGATGGGGTATCGAGGTTTTGGTGGACACGCGGGGCCAATGGTGGTGCAAGGGTAGTCTCCGCGGTACGTGCTCCGGCTGAGATCGGAGTGGCAATTCCGAAGGAGACAATGCACCGTGCGCGTCACCTGACGCGCGGACGCCTACCCAGCCCCTGTACACCCGATCGATTTGCCCTCGGCGCCAATTTACTTCTGGCGACAGTCTATCTGATCGCGAAATGGCCAAGGAGCTGGAGAGGTTCGGGCTTGATGTCGAGGTTGTTTTCATGGGCGGCCATGAAGAGATTCCGGAGAATGTCGGGTCAGTCCCTGCCGAGGATCAATGTGACGTCGGCACCGTTGAATACGTGCGAGAGATTTGAATGCGCAACAAGGACCAGCATGTCGCAAAAAAGGCAGTTTATGGGAGATTCAGTGACGGAGGTCCCGCTCAGAAAGCTTGGCAGAACTGTGGCTTGACGGTCGAATCTGTCATCGCCGAAACGGCTTCCGCGTACCAAACCCTGCCGAACCGACGCTTGCCGTAGAGGGCCAAGCAAGCCAGTCCCGTCGGAACAATTCGATTCCAATACCTGGTAACAAAACCGATCAACGACTCAGCAGCGTCTTCGACGAAAAGCAGTTTGTCGTGTTCGAGTCCCCGCAATTCGACGAAATTGGACATGGAGGTGTTGACGCGGGTTTCGAACGCGAGCTCGTACTGGAGCGTCTGAGGATCCTCGACCAATCCCAAGCAGTGCATCCTGGTGATGTGATTGGGTTGGACCCCGAGTTCCTCGCCGAGTTCCTTCTGGATGTTGACAAAGGGATCCACCTGGACATCGCCGTCCAACATTGCCGGTTCGATCATGCCACCGCAGACATGTAGCCAGCCGGGAAACTGGAGCAAATCCGTGCGCCGCCGCTGTACGACTAGCATGCCATCGGAGGTCGCGATGACCGAACAGCAGCCGGTGGCGTTGGAGAGAAAGTCACGACCGAAACGCTTGCCAAACTCGACATGGCGCCGGTTGGTACCCATCAGTTCCTTGTAATCGGTTGGACCGAATGAGAGGTTGAGGCGATTGGCGTTGGCCCGCCATCCGATGAGGCGACAAAGGCGACGTAGGGGAAACGGTTGCCCAGCTTTGATTGCTGCTGATTCCAATTCTCGCCACACGGAGTCGATGGCGTTACGCGTATGGGCATTGGTCTGCGCCGCGCCTTCCGGATGCCATGAGGAGACGATGTTGCCCTGTTCAAACTGTCCAGCGAGGAGAAGCTTGAATGGTAAATGCGATTGCACGGTCCTTACCTTCCCAGGGTCGGAACGGCGAGCCGGCGCTGCTCCATGCCGATTCCGATCCCGGGCCGAGAGCGCGTGGCAGCGACGCCGACGACCAGATGATCCTCCGCGGCCGGCGGATGCCAAGCTGGAGATAGACCGGTCCTAGCCGACTGTTGCGCGTGGCGGACGCGCCAACCTGCAGGCATCGCGATTCCTTCCCGAGGAGTGTGGAAGGGGACTCGTCCGCGTTACCGGGCAAGCCCATCCTATTATCGCCAATGTTCCAGTTTGCCGCCGCGATGCACGTCACTGGTCCACGTTCGCGGGTATCCGGACCTTGAATCCTCGGTCGAACGCTGCCATGGGGAATCGGCTTCGCTTGTAGTGATCCCGTGCTCGGCGGTCCTTGAGCCAGAAGCCGCCGCTCAGTGCGGTCGACACGACGATGCTAGGTGCGACGAGGGGAAGGTCCCGAAACTCTGCTGGAATGAGGGCGGAGGAATAGAAGTCCAACAGGCCGAGGAGCAAGTTCACGCCTAGGCCACCTGCCAGTGCTCGCTTGAAGGAGGCGGGGGGTGGTCCGTATTCCTCGAACGCTGTCAATTGCGATGAGAGTGTAGCGTATGCCTCAGAGATATCCATGCCGCCATCAATGATGCGGCGAATGGTATTCTGCAGCTCGTGTCTGAGGTCAGTCGTCTGCTTGCGAATTGCGAGTATCCGGTCAAAGTTTCGCCAGGTTTCGTCCCATCGGGGAATGCTGTCTACGATGTCGTCGTCGGCGGCGAATCGCTTGCTACGCCGAAAGTCCTGAAAGTTTTCGTGCGTCATGGTTGGACTGCCAAGGATGACCTTTTCGAGGGCCTCCCGCTCCCTCCGTGAATTCCTCTGCAGCGCTTGCTTTGCCTCGGGATTGGTGATCTTAGGCAAGAGGGGTAGATCTGGCAAGAATTCGGAGATGAGTGTGAGAAGCGCCGTCATCCGATGATATTGTGTCTCGAAGGCCGGGAGGTCTGGGGCCCAGATTGGCGCGACTGATCGCTTCTTTGCGTATGACGATTTGAGGATACCGGAACGGTACGGGAACGGGAGAGTGTGATCGAGTTGTCCTGCGATGTAGAGAAAGAGGTCACGATTCATGTGGGCAAGGTGGGTGGCGAGCGGATCGCGTTCGCGACCCGCGGCGGCTTGGTCGGCGAGATCGGCAACGAGTTTACCGTCTTCTGATCGCCTGACGGCATCCCAAAACGCCGTCTTGTCGGGCAATTGTGGTGCCAGATCTTGGGCCGTAATGAGTCCCTCTTCGGCCAATTCCCGGTATACCCAGGCGCTCAACCAGTAGTCGTGCCATTTTAACTCTCCCAAGAGACCATCTTTGTCGCAGATGACCTTGTCGAACACGAGGAAGAGCGCGCCGTTTTCCAGCAAATCGGTCGGAAGCCCTTCAGGCTTGCGTCCATCGACAAGATGTGCGACGTGCCACGTGCTGACGACCAGGTTGAGCGTCCCCGCCGTTGGGGTGGACGGATTCGAGTTAGAGACCATGGAGGCACCTCAATCAGTGCGATTGGCGGACGCCGCCCTTCTTGGTGACGGTTTGCTTGCGCCGCATGGGAGGCTCTCGTTCAACACGCGGTTGTCTTGCAACTTAGAACCCAACCGCATCGTCAATCCTCCGGCAACGCCACCATATCGAATTTTGGTGGGCACTGAGCGATCGGTCGTGCTCTTACGTGAGTTGCCGAGCAACGAGCATGAGGCCGCTGCCTCCTATTCTCCTGCTGGACGAGTCAGCCGGGATCAGCCACCGCTGTCTGCTCTGTTGGCCGCGTGACAGCGAGCCGATTGCTTGTCTACGCTAGAAGCGTCCGAACGGATTCCAATCCCTGCCGTGCTCGCGTGCCGGGTCCTCTCGTATCGGATCGCGTGCCGACAATAGTGATCGCAAGATCGGGAGCGTTAAGATCTGCCGCCTCGCATCCCGAACCGAAGCGGTCTCAACTGATCGCGAATTGGGCCGAGCAACGAGTCCGCCGTCATCGATCTCGGTCGCCTCGGAGGACGCCATGTAAACCGGAGACGTATTCCAAACACTATCACGGCAATTCATCAGACGAACTCGATAGCTCCTGTTCCTCCCGAATCAGCTCCGCCAGCTTGTCCAGCGACTTCGGGTCGTTGACTTGCAGCCAATACTGACTCGGGATCACGAAAGCGAAGAGTTTGCGTTCTGCCGACAACTGGGGAAAGAGCACGCCTTCGAAGTCGACCTTCCGCGTCAGGTCGAACAGCGCGCGAAAGTAGGCGTAGACGGCGGGGGAGAAGAGCGTGACGCCCGTGTGCGCGGGTACCGGGACGAAGGGGTAAGGGCTGACCTCCTCGACCACGCCGCCGGAGATTCGCATCCCCGTGTAGGGGACGCGGGCGCCGTCCACCATCACCGCCGTCGCGACCATGCCCCGTTGCTCGCCCGCGAGGTGGGCGGCGACGATGTCGGCGGGGAACGAACCGGGATAGCGGGCGATCACGTCGTCCGGGTTGTGGACGATCAGGTAGCGGTCCGAGGGGATGGCGCCGTTGTCGAGCGCGTTCCGGATCGCGCCGCCGCGCCCGACCGGGATCGCCGGGTCGTGGCTGTAGCTGAGGCGGACCCCGAGCGACGCGCCGTCTCCCAGCGCCTGGACCACCGAGTCCGCGAGGTGGTAGACGAGCGCGACGAACTCCCGAAAGCCGGCGTCGCGGTACATCCGGATCGTGCGCGCGAGCATGGTGTCGCCGTCGGGCAGGCGCAGCGCGTTCTTCTGGACGCCAAAGCGCTCCGTGATCGCTTGCAGCCGCGACCCCTGACCGCCGACCGGGAGCGCCACGACGCAGTTGGCGGCGAAACGCTGGAGGTCCGGCGCCGCGACGTGAACCGTTTCCGACGTGTCGCAGATGGCAGCGCGCAAATCGTCCAGCGCCCGTTCCAAAACCGGTCCCTCCCCTGCTTCGCGCCCGCCATGGGCGGTTTGCCGGGCTCGACCACGAACGGCTCCCGACTCGCCGCGATTATCCCACGCTCCCGCGCTCTGCCTCGTCATGCTAGCATCCGCGGTCCTGAACGACCGCGGGCACCTGCAACAATGGGGAGGACCGATGGCGAATCCACAGGCGACGATCCAGGCGATGCTTGACGACCTCGTCGCGTCCGGCGACGAGACCGGACTCCAGGTCGCCGCCTACCACCACGGCGATCTGGTCGTCGATGCCTGGGCCGGGGTGGCCGATCCTGCCACGGGCACGCCGGTCACGCCCGACACCCTCTTCACCGTGTTCTCCGTCAGCAAGGGCGTCACCGCCACCGTCCTCCACGTCCTCGCGGAACAGGGCAAGATCGGCTACGACGATCCGATCGCCAAACATTGGCCGGAGTTCGCCCAGAACGGCAAAGCGGGAACGCTGGTCCGCCACGCGCTCAGCCACCTCTCCGGCATCCCGCAGATGCCGCCCGACACCTCGTCCGACGACGTGACCGACTGGCCCGGCATGTGCGACCGCGTCGCCGCCCTAACTCCCCTCTGGCCGGCGGGCGAGACCCCCTGCTACCACGCGCTGACCTATGGCTGGATCGTCGGTGGTGTCGCCGAGCGCGCCGATGGCCGTCCGTTCCCCCAAATCTTCGAAGAAGAGCTGGTGCGACCGCTCGGTCTGCACGGTCTCTACTTCGGCGTCCCCACCTCCGATCTGGGCCGGGTCGGGACGATGGAAGAGGTCCAGGCGCTCCGCGACGAGCCGCCCGGCGCCATCCCCGACGTCGCCCCCAAGGGCTCGATTGGCGACGCCCAGATGAACCGGACCGCGATCCGCCAGGCCTGCCTCCCGGCCTACGGTCTCTGCGCCAACGCCCGCTCCCTCGCGAAGGTCTACGCTTCCTTGATCGGCGACGGCGTTGACGGTGTCCGCCTCCTCCCGCCCGAGCGCGTCAAGCAAGCCACCGCGGTCCAGGTCGATGGGCTCGATGCCAACAGTGGCACCCCGCTCCGCTTCGGTCTCGGTTACGGTCTCGGCGGCCCTGACTCGTCGATGGGGCCGCGCGTCACCGCCTTCGGCCACGGCGGCTACGGCGGCGCCCACGGGTACGCCGATCCCGAGTACGGCTTGGCGGTCGGATTCACCAAGAACCGTCTCGTCGTCAACGACGTCGGCGTCGGCTCGACTTGGCACGTCCTGCGCGCGATCCGCGCGTCCCTCGGTATCCCCGACTGAAGGAGTTTCCGGCGTGATCACGATGGCCGTCGAGGTCGGCGGGACCTTCACCGACCTGATCTGGCTCGATGCGGCCGGTCGGATCCGGACGCACAAGGTCCCGTCCTCGCCCGGCGATCCCGCGGTCGGCGTCATCGCCGGGTTGGAGGAGGCGCTGGGCGACGACCTGCGCCAGCTCGCCACCGTGTTCCACGGTTCGACCGTCGCCACCAACGCCGTCCTCGAACGGAAGGGGTGCCGCGCCGGGTTCCTGACCACGCGCGGGTTCCGCGATCTCCTCGTCATCCAGCGCCAGCTCCGCGGCGACATCTACGCCATCGTCTCGAAGAAACCGGCGCCGATTGTCCCGCTCGCCCGCACCGCCGAGGTGACCGAGCGGGTCACCGTCGACGGCGAGATCCCGATCCCGCTCGACGAATCGGATCTCCTGGCCGCGGTCGAGGCGTTGCTCGGCGAGCACGACCTCGAAGCGCTTGCCGTCTGCTTCCTTCACTCATACCGGAATCCGATCCACGAGCTGCGGGCGCGGGAGGTAATCCGAGAGCGCGCACCCGATCTCCCGGTCGTCCTCTCCAGCGAGGTCCTGCCGACGATCCGCGAGTACGAGCGGGCCAGCACGACCGCGATCGCCGCGGCGCTGGCTCCCCTCGTCGGCCGCTATCTGGAACACCTGGAGGGCTACCTCGGGGAGCGCGGCATCGCGGCGCCGATCTTCGTGATGCAGTCGTCGGGTGGCGTGTTGCCGAGCGCCGGTGTCCGCGCCCGTCCGGTCGAGTTGCTGCAATCGGGCCCCGCCGCCGGTGTCGTCGCCGCGATCCGCCTTGCCGAACGCCTCGGCGATCCCGACCTGATCACCCTCGACATGGGCGGCACCAGCACCGACGTCTGCCTCGTCCGCGACGGCGTCGCCGAGGTCAACGCCGAGCGCGAGGTCGGCGGTCTGCCGGTCGGTATCCCAAGCATCGACATCGCCAACGTCGGCGCCGGTGGCGGCAGCGTCGCCGGGCAGGACGACGGCGGTATGCTCCGCGTCGGGCCGCGGAGCGCCGGCGCCCGCCCCGGTCCCGCCTGTTACGGCCACGGCGGCACCGATCCGACGATCACCGACGCCGTCGTCCGCCTCGGTTGGCTGCGACCCCACCGCTTCCTCGGCGGTCGCATGCCGCTCTTCCCGGAACGCGCCGATGAGGTGCTGGAGCCCCTGGCCGCCGCGCTCGGGCAGTCGGTGGGCGACGCTGCGCAGGCAATCGTCGACGTCGGCGTCGCCCACATCGACGGTGCCGTGCGGTTGGTCTCCGTCCAACGGGGGCACGACCCGCGTACCTACGCGCTTTACGCCTACGGCGGCATGGGACCGCTCGTCGGCGCCCTCTCCGCCGAGGAGATCGGCATCCGCCGCGTCGTCGTCCCGCCGCACCCCGGTCTCTTCTCGGCCCTCGGCCTCCTCCTCGCCGACCTGGAACGGACCTACCGCCAAACGCGCCTCGCCCGCCTGACGAACGAGGCGATCCCGGACGCGCTGGCCGTCTTCGCCAGCCTCCGCGCCGACGCCGAGACCGAGTTCGCCGGTTACGGCTACGACCCGCTCCGGATCGAGGTTGCCTGCCAATTGGAGATGCGCTACCGCGGGCAAGGCTTCGAACTCCTGGTTCCGGTCGAACTCGACCTCGTTGCGCGGGAGGGCGTTCCCTATCTCGCGCGGGCGTTCCAGGCGGTTCACCATGCCCGCTACGGCACCCGCCACCCGACCGGCGCCGTCGAGATCGTCACCTACCGCCTCGTCGCCCGCATCCCGACCGATCGCGGCATCCTGGACCACCTCTCCCCAGGCGACCACGGCGGTCGGCCCGAAGTCGAGCAGACGTCTGTGACCTTTCGCGGCGTCTCGCAAGCGTGTTCGTTCCTTTGGCGGGAGCACCTCCCCGCCGGTTTCACGACGCACGGTCTGGCGATCGTCGAGGAACCCACCGCGACGACGCTGGTGCCGCCCGGTTGGTCGCTCACCGTGGCAGCGAACGGAACCCTGGTTCTGGGAAGGGGAACCGCATGACGATCGACCCCTCAACCTTCGCCGTCGTCAGCCAGGGGCTCGCCTCGATCGCCCAGGAGATGGGCGAGAAACTCGTCCGCTCCGCCTTCTCGACGATCATTCGCGAGGCGCGCGATTGCTCCACCTCGCTCCTCGACCGCGACGGCCGCGTCGTCGCCCAGGCCCAGTTCTGTCCGATCCACATGAACTCGTTCACCAAGGTCTTCGAGGCGTTCGCCCGCCGCCACGATCTCTCGAGCCTCCGCCCCGGCGAAGCCCTCCTGACCAACGACCCCTACAGCGGCGGGCAGCACCTCAACGACTTCGTCCTCTTCACCCCGATCTTCTTCGGCGACGAGTTGATCGCCTTCGGCGCCAGCATCGGTCACCACATCGAC
>JADMIO010703343.1_pt1 | contig 23431 bp, 24 predicted proteins | sample 8958161 | NCBI WGS metagenome assembly JADMIO01 (sample SAMN16585339, study PRJNA669376) | soil metagenome | isolation source: Crop rotation soil | place: USA: Cullars Rotation, Alabama | collected 2011
CCGCGACTTCAAGTCACGTGAATTCCAAGCTTCGGATCCCACTGTGCTGGAAAGACCGCCGACCTGACCGCCGAGACGGTGTTGATGTCGATGCTGGAGAGCGGACTTCGGCACATGCCGGTGACCACGGCGCGCGGCGGGGTGATCGGCGTCCTCGAAGACGCCGACCTTCTGGCCGCCTCGGCGAGACAGAGCTTCATGTTGCGGCGCTCCATCGGTCTCGCCGCCGACGTCGACGAACTGCAGGCCGCCGCGCAGCACGTCACCCATACCGCCAGCGCGCTGTTCCGAAGCGGCACGAAGGCATCCGCGACGAGCGGCATCCTCTCGATCGTGATCGACAGCGTGGTTCGGAGGGCCCTGGAACTCGCACTCGCCGAGGCGCCGTCGGACGCGGGCACTCCGACGTCGGGCTTCGCGTGGCTGACCCTCGGCAGCATCGCACGACGTGAGGCGATGCCCTCCTCGGACGTCGACAGCGCGTTGTCGTGGCGCGACGACCTGTCGCCGGCCGGCGACCAGCTCAGGGCGATCGCGCGGCGTACCCACGCCATCCTCGACGGTTGTGGGCTGCCGTCGGACAGCAACGGAGCCGTCGCCTCGAGTCTCAATTTCTCCCGTTCTCAAGGTGATTGGGCCCGGGCCGCCCGGGGTTGGCTGGAGGATCCGCTCGTCGGCAAGGGATTGATCCTGTCCTCGCTGCTGCTCGACGGCAGGGTGGTCTGGGGTGAGGCCGCGCTCCACGCGATCCCGGCTGCCTACCGCAGGATGCGCGCCGAACATCCGAACGCGTTGCGGCTGCAACTGCTCGACGCGTTGTCCGGTCGGGTTCGCGCCCGGTCCCTGCGCGACGTGCTGTCGCGTCGCGGTGGCACGTTCGACCTGAAGAGCCACGCGGTCACGCCCATCGTGAACTTGGCGCGGTGGGGCGGACTGGTCGGTGACGTCGCGTCGGCGTCGACCCCGGCTCGGCTCGAGGCGGCCGCGGCCTGCGGCGCGCTGAGCGAGCGTGACGCGGCGACCCTCGGTGAGGTCTTCGTGATGCTGCAGCGGCTGCGGATGACCCATCAGGTCGAGCAACTTGCGGTTGGGCACAGTCCCGGTGACGTGATCACCATGTCCGAGCTGTCCCCGCTGAACCGGAGCTTGCTCAACGACGGACTCCGCGAGATCGCCGCCGTCCAGAGACGTGTCGGCAACTTCGGCATCCCGGCCGTATAGGGTCGGAACCGATGCCGAGGCCGGAGAGCAGAACGACCCCAGAAGACGGCGGACGGTCTGCGTCCGTCCAGTCAGTGGACCGTGCATTGCTGGTCATGGAGATCCTGGCTACCAATGGGCAGGCCGGTGTCACCGAGATCGCCGCCGAGCTGGGCGTCCACAAATCGACTGTGTCCCGGATCATCTCGGTACTGGAAGCACGCGGATACGTCGAGCAACTCGCCGACCGCGGCAAGTACCGGTTGGGCTTCGCGATCGCCAGGCTGGCCCGCGCCACCAGCGGCCAACTCGACCTGGTGAAGCAGAGTCAGGCCGCGTGCGACGCGCTTGCCCTCGAGTCCGGGGAGACGACGAATCTGGCCGTCCTCGACGGCGACCGGATCGTCAACGTCGCGGAGGCCATCGGCCCCGCCGGCATCGCCTTGCGCACCTGGGTGGGGCAGAGCTGCCCGGCGCACACCACCTCCAGCGGAAAGGTGTTGCTTGCGGCGCTCGACGACGCTCAGCTGCGCGAATGCCTCGGCACCCGGCTCGAGTCGTTCACCGACGCCACCATCACGACGCGGAGCGCCCTACAGGCCGAGCTGGGCGTGGTGCGCGAGCGGGGGTGGGCATGCGTCCGGGAGGAGCTGGAGGTTGGGCTCAACGCCGTCGCCGCACCGGTGTACGACGCGTCCGGCCGGGTCGTCGCGGCGCTGAGCGTGTCGGGGCCGTCCTATCGGCTCGGCGACGACGAGTTCGACGCGACCGCGAAGCGCACCATCGCCGCGGCCGAGACGATCAGCCGCCGGCTCGGTTGGATCGACGTCTCCACCCGCCCCTGAGAGCTCGGCCTCAGAAGAACGTGCGGACCAGGTCGACGACCCGGCCGTCGTCGTCGAGGACCGGGATCATCTGCCACTTGTCGAACACCGTGCAGGGATGGGAGATCCCGAACTCCAGCCACGTCCCCACCTCGACGCGATCGCGGTCGGCGGGCCCCACCCGCAGATAGGCGTGCTGGTCGTTGAGTTTGGTCACCGCACTGTCGCGCAACGAATGGGCCACCGGCAGGTCCTGGTCGAAGGACACGTCACGTCGGCCCATCGTCACCAAGGCCAGATCGGGTTCGGGCCGCGACACCACCTGCGCCCACACGGACAGCGCGGGCCGTAGGGCTCCCGTCAGCGGTGAGGTCCGACCGTAGAGGCCGTCGTCGTGAGTGAGGTAGCACCCGCTGCGCAGCACCGTGCGGACCGGCCCGACGCCCGCCCACCCTGTCAGTTCGTCGGCAACCAGGTCGAAGTACGTGCTGCCGCCCGCCGTGACGAGCACCTCGTCGCCCTGGAACGTCGTCGCCAGGCGGCCCACCGCCGACCGCAGTTCCCGCAGGTAGGCCCGCACCCGCCCGCTGGCCTCGTCGGTCACGTCGTGTCCCGTGGCGGCCTCGTAACCCGCGACGCCGACCAGGCGCAGCTGCCGGGACGCGGCCGCGGCCCGCGCGACGGCGTCGACGGCGTCGGCGCCCCGGCAGCCGGTGCGCCCGCCGGGCATCCCCACCTCGACGCAGACGTCGACCGGCCGTCCGGCACCTGCGGCGGCAAGGGTGGCCGACATGATCTCAACCCCGCGCACCGAGTCGACCCAACACACCAGGCCGAAATTCGGATCGCCGTCCAATTCTCCTGCCAGCCAACGCAATCCGGCCTCGTCGACCAGTTCGTTGGCCAACACGACGCGGTCGACCCCGAACGCGCGAAACGTCCGCACTTGACTGATCGTCGCCAGGGTGACGGCCGTGGCGCCCGCGTCGAACTGCCGCGCGAGCAGTTGCGGGGCCATGTGGGTCTTGCCGTGCGGGGCCAATTCGACGCCCCGGTCGCGGCACCACGCGGCCATCGTCGAGAGGTTGTCGGCGATTGCGGACTCGCGCAGCACGCACAGCGGCCCGACGGCACCGGCGGCGAACGGGTCGACGCCGGCGGCACGCACCTCGGCGGGGGTCTGCGCCCACCAATCCGACGGCAGACCCTTGAAACGCCAGTCCAACGGTTCGTCGGCAAGGGCGGCGACGGCAGTCGCGTCGACGGTCGCGGGCATTGACCCATTCAAGCCTCATTTAAGCTGGCACGTCGTGAGCTCCGCAGATGTTTCCGAGGCCGGTCAGACGAACGACGACTCCGATCTACCCGAGCAGTTCCGGATCCGTCAGGCGAAGCGAGAGCGACTGCTCGCAGAGGGGCGCAATCCGTATCCGGTCGAGGTGGCCCGTACCCACACCCTGGCCGAACTCCGATCCGCCTACGCCGACCTGGCGGTCGACACCAAGAGCGGGCAGATCGTCGGGATCGCCGGTCGCGTGGTCTTCGCCAGGAACTCCGGAAAGTTGTGCTTCGCAACGCTGCAGGAGGGCGACGGCACCCAGCTGCAAGCGATGATCAGCCTGGACGGCGTCGGCAAGGAGTCGCTGGACGCCTGGAAATCCGACGTCGACCTTGGTGACATCGTGTTCGTCCACGGCGAGGTGATCAGCTCGCGGCGAGGCGAACTGTCTGTGCTTGCCGATTCTTGGCAAATCATCTCAAAGGCCCTGCGGCCCCTGCCCGTCGCGCACAAGGAGCTCAGCGAAGAGTCCCGGGTGCGGCAGCGTTATGTGGACTTGATCGTGCGTCCGGAAGCTCGCACCATTGCCCGCCAACGGATTGCGGTCGTTCGTGCGGTTCGTTCGGCTTACGAGCGACGGGGCTTTCTCGAAGTGGAAACACCGATGCTGCAAACCCTCGCGGGAGGTGCCGCCGCACGACCATTCGTGACCCACTCCAATGCTCTCGACGCCGACCTGTTCCTGCGCATCGCACCGGAGTTGTTCCTGAAACGGTGTCTGGTCGGTGGTTTCGAGAAGGTGTTCGAGATGAATCGGAACTTTCGAAACGAAGGCGCTGATTCCACACATTCGCCGGAATTCGCCATGCTCGAGACTTATCAGGCCTACGGTACCTACGACGATTGCGCCGTCGTGACGCGCGAAGTTATTCAGGAGGTCGCCGACGAGGCGATTGGCACCCGAAACGTGCCACTGCCCGATGGCACGACCTACGATCTCGACGGGGAATGGGCGACGGTCGAAATGTACCCGTCGCTGTCCGAGGCGCTTGGCGAGGAGATCACTCCCGATACGCCGGCCGACCATCTCTGGTCGATTGCCGAGAGCCGCGGTGTCGAAATCGCTCGCGATCGCGGATTCGGGCACGGCAAGCTCGTCGAGGAACTCTGGGAGGACGCCGTCGGAGTAGACCTGTGGGCGCCCACCTTCGTGCGAAACTTCCCCGTGGAGACGTCGCCCCTGACGCGCGAGCATCGCAGTATCCCCGGAGTTACCGAGAAGTGGGATCTCTACATCCGAAACTTCGAATTGGCCACCGGTTACACCGAATTGATCGACCCCGTGGTGCAGCGGGAAAGGTTCGAAGCACAGGCAAGGGCCGCTGCCGCGGGTGACGACGAGGCAATGGTTCTCGACGAGGACTTCCTGGCGGCATTGGAGTATGGGATGCCCCCGACCGCCGGAACGGGAATGGGCGTCGACCGCTTGTTGATGGCGTTGACGGGCTTGTCGATTCGGGAGACGGTTTTGTTTCCCCTCGTACGCAGGGATGCGCGTCGCCTCGGCGGCTGAAGGCGTTTCATACTTTTGTGTTGAATTGCGTGGGTTCCTATGCCACCATTGTTCAGGGTTTCGAGCGAAGTATGACTACGCGCCCGTGCAGAAGGGGCAGTGTGAGCCAATGGCAAAAAAAGTGACCGTCACGTTAGTCGATGATTTCGACGGTGAGGGTTCTGCCGACGAGACCGTCGAATTCTCACTCGACGGCGTCAGCTATGAGATCGACCTTTCGTCGAAGAATGCGACGAAACTTCGCAACGATCTCAAACAATGGGTAGAGGCAGGCCGCCGTGTCGGTGGCCGTCGCCGTGGCCGCTCGGCCGGATCGGGCCGTGGACGCGCGACCATTGATCGCGAACAAAGCGCCGCAATCCGGGATTGGGCGCGCCGTAACGGACACAGCGTTTCGACGCGCGGCCGCATTCCGGCCGAGGTGATCGACGCATTCCACGCGGCAACGTAGCCGCGGGTAGCCATACGCACGTACCCCCGTCGGGTAACGGCATCGACTTTCGCTAGCGGCGAAGCGTTGTCGTGCCCGTTGGCGGAACCGATCCGCACGGATCGGGCGTTGGAACCCCTGCGGCCTGGAAATGGTCACCGTTCGGTCTTTCACTACGAGAGGACAAGCGGGACACCCAGAGCTGCCGCCCACTACAGTGGACGTCAAGCGCAGAGCACGGTTCGCCGTGTGAGGACTGCGCTATCTACGGAGGGCAGGTAACCACCGATGTTCGAACGCTTCACCGACCGCGCACGGCGCGTTGTCGTCCTGGCTCAAGAAGAAGCCAGGATGCTGAACCACAACTACATCGGCACCGAGCACATCCTCCTTGGCCTCATTCACGAAGGCGAGGGTGTCGCGGCGAAGTCGCTCGAGTCGCTGGGCATTTCGCTGGAGGGTGTGCGCAGCCAGGTCGAGGAGATCATCGGACAGGGCCAGCAGGCACCGTCCGGGCACATCCCCTTTACCCCGCGCGCCAAGAAGGTGCTGGAGCTGAGCTTGCGCGAGGCGCTGCAGCTCGGCCACAACTACATCGGCACCGAGCACATTCTGCTCGGCCTGATTCGTGAGGGCGAAGGCGTCGCCGCCCAGGTGCTGGTCAAGTTGGGTGCCGAGCTGACGCGCGTGCGTCAGCAGGTCATCCAGCTGCTCAGCGGCTATCAGGGTAAGGAGACCGCCGAGACCGGCACGGGTGGGCGCGGTGGCGAGGCGGGCAACCCGTCGACGTCGCTGGTGCTCGACCAGTTTGGTCGCAACCTGACCGCAGCCGCGATGGAGGGCAAGCTCGACCCCGTCATCGGCCGCGAGAAGGAAATCGAGCGGGTCATGCAGGTGTTGAGCCGCCGCACCAAGAACAACCCGGTGCTGATCGGCGAGCCCGGCGTCGGCAAGACCGCCGTCGTCGAGGGCCTGGCGCAGGCAATCGTGCACGGCGACGTGCCGGAGACGCTGAAGGACAAGCAGCTCTACACCCTGGACCTCGGGTCCCTGGTGGCGGGCAGCCGTTACCGCGGTGACTTCGAGGAGCGCCTGAAGAAGGTGCTCAAGGAGATCAACACCCGCGGCGACATCATCCTGTTCATCGACGAGCTGCACACGCTCGTCGGCGCGGGTGCCGCCGAGGGCGCGATCGACGCGGCGTCGATCCTCAAGCCCAAGCTGGCCCGCGGCGAACTGCAGACCATCGGTGCGACGACCCTCGACGAGTACCGCAAGTACATCGAGAAGGACGCCGCTCTGGAACGACGCTTCCAGCCGGTTCAGGTCGGCGAGCCGACCGTCGAGCACACCATCGAGATCCTCAAGGGGTTGCGCGACCGGTACGAGGCGCATCACCGCGTCTCGATCACCGACGGCGCGATCGTCGCGGCCGCCACGCTGGCCGACCGCTACATCAACGACCGGTTCTTGCCCGACAAGGCGATCGACCTGATCGACGAGGCGGGCGCGCGGATGCGCATCCGCCGGATGACCGCACCGCCAGACCTGCGCGAGTTCGACGAGAAGATCGCCGACGCCCGCCGGGAGAAGGAGTCTGCGATCGACGCGCAGGACTTCGAGAAGGCGGCCAATCTGCGCGATCGCGAGAAGACGCTGGTCGGGCAGCGGGCCGAGCGGGAGAAGCAGTGGCGCTCGGGTGACCTGGACGTCGTCGCAGAGGTCGACGACGAGCAGATCGCCGAGGTGCTCGGCAACTGGACCGGCATCCCCGTGTTCAAGCTGACCGAGGCCGAGACCACACGTCTGCTGCGCATGGAGGACGAGATCCACAAGCGGATCATCGGCCAGGAGGACGCCGTCAAGGCCGTCTCGAAGGCGATCCGTCGTACCCGTGCCGGGTTGAAGGATCCCAAGCGTCCGTCCGGTTCGTTCATCTTCGCCGGCCCGTCCGGTGTCGGTAAGACCGAGCTGTCCAAGGCGCTGGCCAACTTCCTGTTCGGCGACGACGACGCCTTGATCCAGATCGACATGGGCGAGTTCCACGACCGCTTCACCGCGTCGCGGCTGTTCGGTGCCCCTCCCGGGTACGTCGGCTACGAAGAGGGCGGCCAGCTCACCGAGAAGGTGCGCCGCAAGCCGTTCTCGGTGGTGTTGTTCGACGAGATCGAGAAGGCCCACCAGGAGATCTACAACACGCTCCTGCAGGTCCTCGAGGACGGCCGTCTCACCGACGGTCAGGGCAGGACGGTGGACTTCAAGAACACCGTGCTGATCTTCACGTCGAACCTCGGCACGTCCGACATCAGCAAGGCGGTGGGCCTCGGCTTCACCCAGGGTGGCGGCGAGAACAACTACGAGCGGATGAAGCTCAAGGTCAACGACGAGCTGAAGAAGCACTTCCGCCCGGAGTTCCTGAACCGCATCGACGACATCATCGTCTTCCACCAGCTGACGAAGGAAGAGATCGTCCAGATGGTGGAGTTGATGATCGCCCGCGTCGGCAACCAGCTCAGGGCCAAGGACATGACCATGGAGCTGACCGACAAGGCGAAGTCGCTTCTGGCCAAGCGTGGATTCGACCCGGTGCTGGGAGCCCGTCCGTTGCGGCGGACCATCCAGCGCGAGATCGAGGACGCCTTGAGCGAGAAGATCCTCTTCGACGAGGTCGGTCCGGGACAGGTCGTCACGGTCGACGTCGACAACTGGGACGGCGAGGGTGCCGGCGAGGACGCGGTGTTCACCTTCTCCGGTGCCACCAGGCCCGTCGTCGACGCACCGGATCTGGCCCCCGCAGGCGCTCCGGAGTAGTTCGGCAGAACTGAAACGACGAATGGGCGGTACCCCCTCGCAGGGGTACCGCCCATTTCGTCGTCTAGGAGTGGCGGCGCGGTCGCCTGTGCCTATGATGCTCGAGTAACCGACGCACGAAGGAATGCTGGTGAAAATCCAGAGCGGTCGCGCCACTGTGAAAGTCAGACCCGACGTGCGTCACTCGTGATACGGGACGCGAACTCCCGAAAGGACACCTGACATGACAACTTCCGAGGCCCGCCGGAGCGTAGCTCCCGCGATCGACTTCACCGCCACGAAGGCGGCCCTGTGGCTGTCGCTGACGGCCTTCTTCGCTCTGCTGGTGCTGTACTTCGTCGGCGTCGACCAGGGCGCAACGTCGGTGTTCGGCGACAACATGTACATCCACGAGTTCGTCCACGACGCTCGCCACCTCCTCGGGTTCCCCTGCCACTGACGGGCAGGAGAAACCCCAGAATGGAAAAGCGCATCATTGGGCGCGGCCTTTTGGCCGGCGCCGTCGCAGGCGTGCTCGCGTTCGTCTTCGCGAAGGTCTTCCTCGAGCCCGTGATCGGTCGGGCGATCGACTTCGAGGACGGCACGTCCGCGGCGCACGAAGCCATGGAGGCTGCCGCCAGCGGTCACAGCCACGGCGAGGGCGGCGAGCTGTTCAGCCGCGGCATCCAGTCGACGGTCGGCATGGGTTTCGGCGTGCTCCTGTTCAGCGTCGCCATGGGGGCGTTGTTCGCCGTGGTCTTCGCGGTGGCACACGGCCGGGTCGGCAACGTCTCGGCCCGCGCGCTGTCGGTGCTGGTGGCGGGCGCCATGTTCATCTCGCTGTGGGTCGTCCCGGCCCTCAAGTATCCGCCGAACCCGCCTGCGACCAGTGAAGACTCCACGATCTTCCAGCGCTCGCTGCTGTACCTGCTGTTGGTCGGACTGTCGGCTCTGCTGATGGTCGCCGCCGTGTACTTCGGGCGCCAACTGGCTCCCAGGCTCGGCGCCTGGAACGCGACCCTGGTCGGTGGCGCGTCGTACCTCGTCGCGGTGTTCGTGGTGATGTTGGTGCTGCCGACGATCGACGAAACCCCAGGACCGATGGTCAACGACGCGGGCGTCATCGTCTTCCCCGGCTTCCCGGCGGTGGACATGTACGAGTTCCGGCTCTACACGTTCACCACCCAGCTGATCGTCTGGACGACGATCGGCCTGGTGTTCGCGGCGTCGATCTCGAAGGTGTTGGACTCCCGACGAACTGGCGCGGAGGTCGGCGCCAGCACGTGAGCGAGATCGTCCGGCTGACCCTCGTCTCCCATGCGATGACGGATGCGATGGCAGCCGGACGATTTCCGCGTGACGAGGCCCTGAACGCGCTGGGGCAGCGCCAGGTCGACGCGACCGTCGACCTCGGGGTCGTCGATGCCGCCGTCTGTGCGCCCGAGACCCGCACCAGACAGACCGCGGACCTACTCGGGTTGCGCGCCGAGACCGAGCCGCTGCTGGCGGACCTGAACTGCGGCGCGTGGCGGGGCAGCGTGCTCGGCGGCGTTGGGCCTGCTGAGTTGACCCTGTGGCTCACCGATCCCACGCAGGCGCCCCATGGCGGCGAGTCGGTGGTCGACCTCGTCACCCGCGTCGGCGGCTGGCTGGATTCGCTGTCGGATCGCCGGGGGCGACTGGTCGCCGTGACGCATCCCAGTGTCGTCAGGGCCGCGGTCGTCTACGCGCTGAGTGCGCCGTCGGCGTCCTTCTGGCGCGTCGACGTCGGCCCGGTCTGTCGTACCGTCATGCACCTTCGCGGCGGGTCGTGGACGCTGCGGTCCACGGGCTGACACCAGTCAGGCGGGTTGGACGAGTCCGAATGCGCCTTGGGCGATCGACAGCAGCCAGCTCGCCGCCGTCAGGCTGCGGAACTTCGGCCAGTTCGCCTGGAAGCTGACCACCCAGGCCTGGCCCGTCCGGTCCACGGCGTACCAGCTGAAGCCGATGTCACCGGGCAGATTCCCGCCCTTGGCGCCGATGTATGTCCACTTCGTCTTGTCGAGATCGATGCCGGGCGTGGCCGACAGGATGTCCCTGACCGGCGCGGCGGGACCGACGGCAGCCGTCTGCAGGGCGGCGTGTACGCGGCAGATGTCTCCCGCGGTGCCGTACCACTCGGCCCTGTACGGGGAGGCTGGCGTGTGGGTGCGTTCCGGATCTGGTTCGTAGTGGCGAGTGTTCGTCTGCGCGATGATCGCCGCGCGATCACGGGGCGACGCGGACTTCCACTGCTCGCGCAGATCGGGTTCACCCCACCCCACTGAGAACAGCTCGTGGGTGTTGGGGAACGGCGTCATGCTGGCGGGGTCGTGGTGACCGGCGTGGACGAGCGCGCGTTCGACGGCGCCTGGCCCGAGCCGGGCCATCAGCAGGTCGGTCGCCATGTTGTCGCTCGCCGAAATCATCTGCTGCGCAGCATCTCTCACCGACACCCGGGCGCCGGGCGGTAAGTGGTCGAAGCCAGCCGAGCCGACCGCCTTGACTTCCTTGGTGATCGTCAGTTGATCGTCCCAGTCAAGGGTGCCCGCGTTGACCGCGTCCGCGACGCCTAGCAGGACGTAGAGCTTGAAGATCGACGCGAGGGGCAACGAGTCGTCGACGTTGCTGCCCGCCACCTTCGTGCACGTGCCGTCGGTGACCTTGGAGACCTGATACGAGTAGTGCGCGCCGGACTTGGTCAGTTGGGCGTCGACGTCCGCCCACTGCGTGATCGTCGCCTTCTGCAGGGTGACCTTGAAGCGGTCGACCATCCCGGCGTCATTGGTGCGCAACTCGATGTCTTGGCCGACGCCGTAGGAGGTCAGCAGGTGCAGGGTGGCCTGGCCGGCGCCGTAGTCGATGCCCGAGACGGTGAAGGGCCGGTCCCACCACATCCGGTCCATCATGAAGGCGATGTCGTCCACCTGGGGAGCGGCGGCGAGCGTCGAGACGCCGGGGACTCCGATCGGCCAGTCGGAGTTGAGCATGTCGACGGTCTGCTTGGCGCGCAGGCCCGGCGGGGTGTTGGTTTCGATGTGTGCGCCGTAGGCGGCCTCGGCCGGTGCGGCCGGGCCGGTGTGGGCACACCCGCACGCCAAGGCGGCAATCAGAGTTGAGGCAACACCGAGGGCTGTGGCCCGCAGTCCCACCTAGCTACGCTCCCGACCGCTGAACGTCCAAGACGACCTCGAACTCGAGAAGTGAGGCGCCGGTGGCGACGGGGTTGGCGCGCTGACCGGCGTGGGCCTCCACCGCGGGACCGCTCGCCCAGGCCTGGAAGGCCTCCTCGGACTCCCACTGGGTGACGACGAAGTAGCGGTCCTCGCCCTTGACGGGACGCAGCAGCTGAAATCCGAGGAAGCCGGGTTGGCCGTCGACTGCGTGCGCACGGTTGGCGAAGCGCTTCTCCAACTCTGGGCCTGCGTCGGCCGGAACCTCGATCGCGTTGATCTTCACCACTGCCATGGTGTCCACGTTACCGGTTCGTTATCTGTGGTCGGGGAGCTGCTGCCAAGATGTCGGGCATGACCTCGGACGTGCTGGTGGGTCGCGGCGGTTCCGGCGCGCCCATCGTCCTGGTGCACGGGTTGATGGGCCGGGGGACGACGTGGTCACGACAGCTGCCGTGGCTCACCGGGCTTGGCGAGGTCTACACCTACGACGCGCCGTGGCACCGCGGCCGTGACGTCGAGGATCCGCACCCGGTCAGCACTGAGCGATTCGTCGAGGACTTGGCCGACGCCGTCTCGGGTCTGGGGCGGCCAGCCACTTTGGTCGGGCATTCGATGGGTGGGCTGCACTCGTGGTGTCTCGCCGCGGCCCGGCCGGATCTGGTGACCGCGCTGGTCGTCGAGGACATGGCCCCCGACTTCCGCGGCCGGACGACCGGTCCGTGGGAGCCATGGCTGCACGCGCTACCCGCCGAATATGGCTCCGAGCAGCAGGTGCTCGACGAGTTTGGGCCGGTCGCCGGGCGGTACTTCGTGGAGGCGTTCGACCGCACCGACACCGGGTGGCGATTGCACGGCCGTCCCGAGCGCTGGATCGAGATCGCGGCGCAGTGGGGCGAGCGCGACTACTGGCAGCAGTGGCTAGAGGTGCGCGCGCCCACGTTGCTCGTCGAGGCCGGCAACTCCGTCACGCCGCCCGGCCAGATGGACCGGATGCGGACGACTGGAGCACAGGCGACGTACCTGCGGGTGCCGGGGGCGGGCCACCTCGTTCACGACGACGCGCCGCGGGAGTACCGCGACGCCGTCGAGCCCTTCCTGGCCCAGTTCTCCTAGCGGTGTTCACCCGTCCGGCCCGACGCCGGCCATGCCGGAACGTTCTCGAAGCGGGTGCGGGCGGCGTCGGCGTCGTGTTGGACGCGGTACCAGTCCGGGTCGCCGAATTGTCTGACGAGGTGGCCACGCAAGGTGTCGTTGCGGTGGCTGGCCCAGCTCAGCAGCGCGGCCAGCGCGAAGGGTGCGGACAGGATCAAGAATGCAAGTATCACGTTCATGGCAGCAATTATTTGACCGAAAACATTCCGCCAACAGTGGCAGTACGGACGGGGTGCATTAAGATGCTGCCATGCTCAAGAGCGTCTCGGCATTGGTTCTCGACGGGGTCGCACCCTTCGAATTCGGGGTGATCTGCGAGGTCTTCGGCATCGACCGATCGGCCGACGGCGTGCCCAACTTCGACTTCAAGGTCTGCGGTCCGGAACCCGGCGTGCCGCTGCGGATGTCGGTGGGCGCGCACCTGGTGCCCGACGCGGGGCTCGACGCCCTCGTCGGCGTCGACCTGGTCGCGATCCCCGCCTTCGTCGGAACCGACTACCCGGAGGAGGCGCTCGCCGCGGTGCGGGCCGCCGCCGAGGGCGGGTCGACCATTCTGACCGTCTGCTCGGGGGCGTTCCTGGCCGGCGCCGCAGGACTTCTCGACGGCCGCAAGTGCACGACGCACTGGATGCACGCCGACGACCTGGCGGCCCGTCACCCCACCGCGGAGATCGACCGCAACGTCCTGTTCGTCGACGACGGCAACCTGATCACCAGCGCGGGCACCGCCGCAGGCATCGACGCCTGCCTGCACCTCGTGCGACGCGAGCTGGGCAGCGAGGTCACCAACACCATCGCCCGTCGCATGGTAGTGCCGCCGCAGCGTGACGGAGGTCAACGCCAGTACATCGAGCAGCCCATTCCGGTTCGATGTTCGGAAGGTTTTGCACCGCAACTTGATTGGGTGCTCTCCAATCTCGACAAGCCGCACACCGTCGGTACCCTGGCCGCCAGGGCCAACATGTCGGCCAGGACCTTCGCCCGCAGGTTCGTCGAGGAGACGGGCCGCACCCCGATGCAGTGGGTGACCGACCAGCGAGTGCTCTTCGCCCGTCGCCTGCTGGAGGAGACCGACCTCGACGTCGACCGAGTGGCCGACAAGGCGGGCTTCGGCACCGCGACCCTGCTACGACACCACTTCCGCCGGGTCGTCGGCGTCACGCCGTCGGACTATCGGCGCCGGTTCTCCAGCGACGACTCCGATTGTGCTGCAACGGCTTAGGGGGCCGTTATCTCAGACGGCGTAGACGCACCAGGCGCCCGGCACGCCCTTGAGGCGATGTTCGCCGCGGTCGCTGAAGGTGCGGTGTGAGCCGGTCACGATTTCGCGCACCGTCGACGAGACGAGGACCTCACCGGGACCCGCCAACGCGGTGATTCGCGCACCGATGTGCACGGCCATGCCTGCGATGTCCTGCCCGCGGGCCTCCACCTCGCCGGCGTGAATGCCGACGCGGACGTCGACGCCGAGGGTCGCGACCGAGCCGACGATCTGCTCGGCGCAATCCAGTGCCACGCTCGGGCTGCTGAACGTCGCGACGAAACCGTCACCGGCGGTGTTGACTTCGCGTCCGCCGAAGCGTCGGAGTTCCCGTCGCACCAGATTGTCGTGACTGTCGAGCAGATCGCGCCAGTGGTCGTCGCCGAGGGCGGCGGCGCGCTGGGTCGACCCGACGATGTCGGTGAACACGATCGTGGTGAGCACGCGCTCGGCATCCGAGCCGCTACGCGAACCGGTCACGAACTCCTCGATCTCGGCGAGGACCGGCGCCGCGTCGCCCACCCAATAAAGCGTGTCGGCGCCGGGCAATTCGACGTAGCGCGCACCCGGGATGTGCTCGGCGAGGTAGCGACCGTGGCCGACGCCGACGAACGTGGCGTCTTCACGGTGCACGATCAGCGTCGGCGCGGTGATGGCTGGCAGCTTGTCCCGCACGTCGGCGTCGGTGAGCGCCTGGCTCGCCCTCCTGGCCATGCTCGGTGAGGCCGCCCGGTTGCCCGCGGCATCCCACCAGGTACGGAAGACCTGATCGTTGGCCACCGACGGCGCGACCATGGCGAGCACGTCGACGCCGCGCTCGACGGCGTCGGACTCCGTCGACGTCGTGGCGAACGAACCGGCGGCGCGGGGCTGGGTCCCCACCTCGTAGTCGGGTGCCCAGAGCACGCGGGCGGAACCGTTGACCACCACCAGGTTGGCCACGCGCTCGGGGCGATCGGCGGCCAGGAAGAGCGCACTCATCGCGGTGTACCCCGAGCACACGATGGTGGCGCTCTCGCAACCGACGGCGTCCATGACCGCCACGGCGTCCTCGGCCCAGCAGGCCGGGGTGATCTTGTCCGCTCCGATGCGCGAGGACATCCCCATCCCGCGGTGGTCGAATCGGATGACCCGGCAGAACGACGACAATCGCCGGTAGAAGCGGTGCATCGAGGGTTCGGAGTCGATCGAGTCGATCGGAACGAACGGCCCCGGCATCACGACGAGATCAGCCGGGCCGTCGCCGATCACTTGGTACGCGATGTCCAGATCGCCCCGCGATGCGTAACGAGTGCGCGGAGCCCGGGAGACGGGTACGGCCACCTGCCAAGGCTAGTTCACCAGCACGTTCGGCGGTCCGGCTTCACCGCCTTCTCCGCTGAGCGCGAACAAGCCGTCGGCGGTCTGCTCGACGAGGCCGTCGGTGAGCAACGAGTCCAACGCCCGGTCGCGCTGCGCGGGGTCGGTCAGCCACGCCACGTCCAATTGCGCCCGCGTCACCGGAGCCGCGTCGGCCCGCAACACGTCCAGCAGCCGACCGCGGACCTGACGGTCGGTGCCCGCGAACTTCTGCACTCGCCGGGCCGGCTCGGGCGAAGGCGGGAAGCCGGCCGAGCGCCATGCGCAGATGCTCAGCGGGCATACCCCGCACTTGGGTGATCGGGCCGTGCACACGATGGCGCCGAGCTCCATCAGGGCGATCGAAAACCCCGGCGCGCGTTCGTCATTGGGCAAGATGGCGTCGACGTCGGCGAGGTCGCGAACGCTGGCGGGGGAGTCCGCCCTGCCGTGCACGGCCCGGGCGACCACGCGGCGCACGTTGGTGTCCACCACCGGGACTCGCTTGCCGTAGGCGAAACAGGCGATCGCCCGTGAGGTGTAGGTGCCGACGCCCGGTAGCGCCAGCAACGCGTCGACGTCGTCGGGCACCACGTCGCCGTGTTCGGCCGCGATCACGGTCGCGCATTCGTGCAGCCGCTTGGCCCGACGCGGATAGCCGAGCTTTCCCCACGCCCGCAGAACGTCGGCCGCGCTCGCGGCGGCGGTGGCGGACGGCGTCGGCCATCGGGCCACCCAGTCACGCCAGATCGGTTCCACCCTGGCGACGGGGGTCTGCTGCAACATGAACTCGCTGACCAGGATTTGCCATGCCGAGACACCAGGCTGTCGCCACGGCAGATCCCGCTGCTCATGTGAATACCATTTGAGGAGTTCGCCCGCGTCGACCATCAGCGCCCACTCCAGGCACAATGTGGCCATGCCGAATACAAGCCCGATAACTGCATGGAAGGCACTCAGCGAGGGTAACGACCGGTTCGTCGCCGGTACCCCGGAGCACCCCAGCCAGAGCATCCAGCACCGCGCGAGCCTCGCCGAGGGGCAGAAGCCGACCGCGGTGGTGTTCGGCTGCGCCGACAGCCGGGTCGCCGCCGAGATCATCTTCGACCAGGGTCTCGGCGACATGTTCGTCGTGCGCACCGCCGGGCACGTGCTGGATTCGGCGGTCCTCGGTTCGATCGAGTACGCGGTCACGGTGCTGAACGTGCCGCTCATCGTGGTGCTCGGGCACGATAGCTGCGGCGCGGTCAAGGCCACGCTGGCGGCGCTCGACGACGGCGAGGTGCCTGGCGGCTACGTGCTCGACATCGTCGAACGCATCACCCCGTCGATCCTCCTCGGCCGCAACGAGGGCCTGACCCGGGTCGACGAATTCGAGGCGCGCCACGTCACGGCGACCGCCAAGCAGCTCGTTAGTAGGTCCAAAGCGGTGTCGGACGCGGTCGAGTCCGGGAGGCTGGCCATCGCGGGCGTGACCTACCATCTGGCCGACGGACGGGCGGTTCTTCGCGAACACGTGGGAGACATCGGCGCAGGCTGACCCGCGACACGCCGGGCGAGGTCGGACGTCATGACCCGACACCGCCTTACCGTGTATGTGTGCTGGACACCGAACCGCATCACCCGCTGCCGCCGGAGATCTACCGGCGCAGGCGGTTCCTCGCGATAGGCGTCGGAGCGCTCGCGCTCGTCATCGTGATTGCCATCGTCGTGGTGGTGTTCGCGAACAGCAGCGGAGACTCGGCTCCCACCCAGCCGACTTCGACTCCCGCGGCGACCGCACCCCAGCTTCCCGGAGCGAACCCCGAGGTCAAGACGCCGATCCTGCCGCCAGCCCAGCAGTCGCCGCCCCCGACACCGACCGCCGTCGAGGCCGTCGTCCCGCCGCCCGTGCTCAAGGAGGGCGACGACTGCCCCGACTCCACGTTGGCGGTCAAGGGCATCACCAGTCAGCCCAACTACGTCGTCGGTGATCAGCCGAAGTTCACCATGGTGGTCACCAACATCGGCCTGGTGGCGTGCAAGCGTGACGTCGGCGCCGCCGTGCTCGCAGCGTATGTGTACGGGCTCGACAACAACCGGCTGTGGTCGAACCTCGACTGCGCACCGTCCAACGAGACGTTGGTCAAGACGTTCAACCCCGGCGAGCAGGTGACCACCGAGGTGACGTGGACCGGGATGGGTTCCGCCGCGAACTGCCCACTGCCGCGCCAGCCGATCGGACCGGGCACCTACAACCTGGTCGTCCAGCTTGGCAACCTGCGGTCGGCAACGGTGCCGTTCACGCTGGCCGTGCCGGCCAACGTGCCGGCGGGCGAAGCGCCCCCGGCTCCCGCTGACGCGCCGCCGCCCGAAGTCGCGGCCCCCGCGGGCAACTAGCTCCACTGCGCGTTCGATTCTCGTTCGCGTTGGATGCGTCTAGCGCGGTCCTCAGCCCGGGTGGTCTTGCGTCGAGGCATAGTCAGCCCGGCGGTGTGACTCGCGGGCGCCTCCTGCGCGACCACCTTTGCCGTTGGCTCCGATAGTTCTGGAAACAGCAGTCGACTGCCCGGCGTGGTGGTGTGGGTGCGGCCGTCGGGTGCGGTCCACGCAATGGTGCCGTCGTCGAGTTGCTCGTCCCGCCAACCACTCTCGCCGCCCCAGAAGGTCTTCAGCAAGTGGTGTCTTCGGCATAGGCATTTCAGGTTGGACGCCGCGGTCGGCCCGTACGGCCACGGAATCGTATGGTCGACGTCACAATTCGTGGCCGGTGCCCGGCAGCCCGGGAATCGGCAGGTCAGGTCGCGGCAGCGCACGAAGTCGGCCAGCTTCTTCGACGGTCGGTATCGGGGTTCCGGTGGCGCTTGTCCGGGATGGACGATTCGGGTGATGGTGGCCCCTTGGCTGGCGCGGCACGCGATAGCCCCTGGCAGGAACTGTCCACCCATCAAGGCCGCGGGCCGCAGACTGGCGAGGCGACCCGGGGTGGGGGACAGCGCTTCGGTGAGCGTGAGCTCGCGCAGCGGCTTGCTGAACGACGCCGGGGGTTCACCGTCCAGGGCGGCGCGCTCGTTTGAGGTGTCCACTGCGGCGTCATCATCGGTGTCCTTGGTGTCGCCATTGCCCGTTGGTCCATCGTCAACCGTCGGGGGATGAGGAACCGGCGCGTCGGGTGCAGGCGGGGGTGGCGCAGGCCGTTCGTCGAGGGTGTCTCGATGGGCGATGACGTATACGACGACCCCGGTGGACGGCGGGTTCTGTGCGGCGGGGCAGTCGTCGGTCTCGCAGAGGCACGTCAGTCGGTCGTTGCCGTGGGCCAGGGCGCCGATGGCGTCGGCGCGGCGTTGGTCCTTGGTCCGCGGGTCGGCGGGGCAAACGGTGGCGGCGAACGCGTCCAAGCGGGTGTCCAAGGCGCGAGCGTCGGTCGTGAACAGCGATCCGAAGAGGGTGGCAAGCCCGCTGCCGTCGTCGACGGTGATGTCCACGCTGCGGCCGCGGGCCTTGGTCTGGGTGCGGCGCACGGCCTGCGGGTCGACCTCGGCGATGAGCGCGTCGACGGTCTTGTTCAGCTTGTCGGCCGACATCGGTCCCCATGATCCGAACGCCTCGGCCAACGCCGCGTCGAGCGCACGGAGGGCGTCGGGGTCAGTGACCAGCGCGGCTCGCAGGGTGATGGCCCTGACCAGTGGGTATGTGATCAGTCCAGCGCGGAAAGCAGCGGCCACCTTGGGGAATCGTTCCTCGAGTGCCACTCCGACGAGCAGCATGGTGGAGGCGGTTCCGGGCGTGAGGGACTGGGTGGCGCCGATGTGGGCCACGACGGCGTCCCAGTTGTCGACGCACCATTGGTCGCGGCTGGCCGATCCGGAGGCGGCGTGCGCGGTGTCGAGGATGGTCACCATCGCCGCTATGCGGCGGGCGCAGGCGGCGGATTCGACTCGGGTCCACGCGTCCACAGCACTGGCACCTGAGGTGCCGGTCGTAGCGGAAACCAATGAGTCGAACATGTATTCGAATTTACTCGTTGGCGGCCGAGGGCTACACCGAAATCTTGCCGTAGGCCCCAATCTGGGGATGAATCACCCACTGTGCACAACTTCGCAGTCAAAGCTCGAAAGTGTCAGTGCCACATGCTAAGTCGACCGCAGATGATCGGTACTAGCCAGCGTCACGACCGATCGATTGTGGAAGTGGTCGTCCTCGTGCAGGGTCGTGATGCTGCCCGGCCCGGCCAGCGCAAATCCATGGGTGACGATCACCTGCCACTGGACCGGCCGGCACAGAACGTCGTCCACAGCGGCGTAGACGCGTTCGGCGAAGCCCGCCTTGGTCTCCGCACCGTCGACGCCCTCGTCATGGTGCATCCGCTCTCCGGTCGGAGGCGGAGGTACGAACCGACTCTCGAGCCAACTCTGCGGTCGGCCCCCCGCGATCCCGTACGACTTCTCGCGTAGCCGCCGGTCGAACGACGGCGTCACCCCCAGGGTCGTCGCGATCGCTTCCGCAGTCCGCCGACAACGGATCAGGTCGGAGGAGAAGACGTCGACGGGCGCATCGCCGGGGATCGCGTTGCGGACGGCGACGGCGGCCGAATCGGCGTCGCGCCGGCCGGCAGCGGTGAGGTCGGAGTCGTACCAGCCGCCGACGATCCCCTCGACGTGGTGAGTCGCCTCAGGGTGCACCACGACGAGGACGGTGCGCACCGAGGATCAGGCCAGCTGGTCGGCGATCGTGGACTCCGCCAGCTGGGAGAGTCCCTCGCGGATGTGCCGGGCCCACATGGACCCGATGCCGTCGACCGACTGCAGGTCGTTGGCACTGGCGGCCAGCACCCCCTGCAGCGACCCGAAGGAGCGGACCAACAGGTCCACATGGGCGAACTGCAGTCGCGGAATGCCGGCCATCGCGCGGTAGCCCCGGGAACTCATGGCGGAGTCCTGCGCCTCCAGCGTCGACGGATAGCCGAAAACCCTAGCCAGCGCGGTGAAGTCGAGGAGTTCGTTGTCGCTGAGGGTGTCGAGTTCGTCCAGCGTCGCGAGCACCTGCGCGGTCGACGGCGGATCCGGGTTGGCGTGATAGTCGCGCGCAATCAGTTCGCGGGCGGTGTCGTTGTCGCCGACGAGTTCTTCGAGTTGCAGCTTGAGCTGGCGTCCGTCGGTGCCGAGTTCGACGACGTCGGCGTCGATCTCGAGGCTGATCCGGCGGACCATCTCCAGGCGCTGCGCCACCGTCATGACGTCGCGCAGCGTCACGAAGTCTTCGATCTCGGCGGTCGAAAGCTGTCGGTTGACCTCGTCGAGCCGGGCCTTGTACCGCTCGAGGGTGGCGATCGTCTGATTCGCACGCGACAGGATCGTTGCGGAATCGGGCACCACGTGTCGCTCGCCGGCCACGTAGACGGTGACGATGCTCATCGAATGGCTAACGGAGACAACGGGATAACCCGTTTGTACGGCGGTGCGTTCGGCTGACCGGTGTCGGGTTCCCGACTCGTCGGTCGGGATCGAGGGATCGGGGACGAGCTGGACGTTGGCCCGCAGGATGCGGGTTCCGTCGCTGGACAGCACGACCGCGCCGTCCATCTTGGACAACTCGCGAAGCCGCGTCGGCGCGTAGGCGATGTCGAGGGCGAAGCCGCCGTCGCAAATTGCCTCGACGGCGTCGTCGAACCCGAGCACGATCAGGGCGCCGGTGCGTCCACGCAGGATGCGCTCGAGTCCGTCGCGAAGCGCGGTACCCGGGGCGAGCTGACCGAGGGTCTCACGCAGTGTCGGTCGAGCGAGCTGAACGACGTTGCCGCGCCCGCTTCTGGCAGCCTTCACGGCAATCACCTCTCCTAGCGTCGGCCGCCATTGTCCCTCACATTGTCGGAGATGTTCCTGAGCACCCGCAAGGCCCCCGAAATGTTCTCCGCGGACTGCACCGTCAACCCCGCGGGAACGTCCTTCACCCCTGGCGGGATGACGGCGCACGTGAACCCCAGCCGGGCGGCCTCTGCCAGACGGCGGTCCATGCCCGTCACGCGGCGAAGGTCACCTGCAAGGCCGACCTCGCCGATGGCAACCACCGTCGTCGGCATCGGGATGTCGGCGTACGCCGATGCAATCGCCAGCGCCACCGCCAGATCCGAGGACGGGTCGGTCAAGCGCATCCCGCCAACCGTGGACAGGTAGATGTCGTTCTGCCCGACGTTGAGGTGGGCGCGCTTCTCCAGGACCGCGGTGATCATCGCCGCGCGGGCCGAGTCGATGCCGCTGACCGCCCGCCGCGGATTGCCAGCCGACGCCGAGCCGATGAGCGCCTGAACCTCGCCGATGAGGGGTCGCTTGCCGTCGAGTGTCACCGTCACCGAGGTGCCCGACACTGGTTGCGGGCGTTGGTCAAGGAACAAGCCGGAGGGATCGGCGACACCCTCGATCCCGTTGTCGTGCAACAGAAAACAGCCGACTTCGTCGGCGGCGCCGAAGCGGTTCTTCACCCCGCGCACCATGCGCAGCGCCGACGACCGGTCGCCTTCGAAGTGCATCACGACGTCGACGAGGTGCTCCAGCGAACGGGGTCCCGCGATGGCGCCGTCCTTGGTCACGTGGCCGACCAGGATGATCGCGACTCCGGTGGTCTTTGCGGCCATCGTCAGTGCGGTCGTGACGGCCCTGATCTGGGTGACGCCACCGGTGACTCCGTCGGCCTCGGTGGTCGACATCGTCTGAACCGAGTCGACCACGATGAGCGACGGCTTCACCTGATCGATGTGACCGAGCGCGGTCTGCAGGTCGGACTCGGCCGCGAGGAACACCTCGTCGTGCGTGCAACCGGTGCGCTCGGCGCGCAGCCGAATTTGGCCCGCCGACTCCTCGCCGGACAGATACAGCGCGCGGCGACCGGATTCGGCCCAACGATGGACCACCTCGAGCAGCAGCGTCGACTTGCCGACGCCGGGATCGCCGGCCAGCAGCGTCACCGAACCGGGGACGAGCCCGCCTCCGAGAACCCTGTCGAGCTCACTTACTCCGGTCGGGAAGTGCCTGGTGGAGCCGGGATCGATCGAGCTGATCGGGACGGCGGGCGAACTTGGTGCGACGGCGCGATTGGTTGCAGTGCCCGAGATCGGGGTGAGGACGGCGATCTCGTCGACCGTGCCCCAGCTGCCGCAGTCAGGACACCGGCCGACCCACTTCGCGGTGACGTGCTGACACTCCGAACAGCGGTGTTGCGAACGCGCCTTGGAACCGACCTTTGCCACGTGCCGACCGTATCGGGCGGCACCGACAGAACGGTGCCGGCGACGCTCAGTGGCCGCCCGTGTCGGCTTCGGAACCCGCCTCGACCGCTGCCTCCCGGCGTGGAGTCTCTCCCGCGGAGATCGGGACGTTGAGCTCCTTCTGGCCGGAGCGCTCGAAGGTGAAGGTGAACGGGTAGTTGAGGCCGTTGCTGATCGGCTCGGTGAGCTGGACGGAAGCCTCGACGGTATTCGCGCCCTCGGTGGCGTCCAGTGCGCTCGGCGTGCCGTCCGGCGTCCCCACGATCAGGGTGCCCCCTGCGGGCACGGTGAGATTCCCGGTGAGGCTCACGGTGCCGATGCTGGACGTGATCGACACCAGCCGGTCGTCCTTCTCCGCCGATTCGTTCACGGCGACGAACAGCAACTCGGCGTCGCCGCCGGGCCGGACGTAGTCGGAGGTCTGGGGTGCGCGCAGGTGCACGTTGCGAAGCGCGATTCCCGAGGTGGGGTCGCCGACCCAGGCGAGGGTGCCGTTGACGGCAGGCTGCTGCGACGCCGACTGGGAGATCTGCCCTGCGCTACAGCCGGACAGGACGATGGCGGCCGACAGGCCGCAAGCGGCCAGCGCGACGGCGGAAGTCCGCGTTTTCGAGAGCGTCACTGAAGCCTCCTGCTCGGCGACGGGACGACCGTGACGTGCATCCCGAGTGTCGACTATGCAGAGTAGTAGGTGGCGTGGAGCGGCGGAAGCCGAGGGCTGGCGACGGGGCTCGTCACACTGCTCCGAACGCCTCGTTGGGGGCTGCCGAGCGTCCTCCGGGGGTTTGCCGAGAGGCCTTCGCGTTGCACGGATTCCTCACCCTGTCAACCCCTAGTCTTCACCCAAGGTGCCCCTGACCTGCATCGTTGCGCAACACGTGTCTTAGCTCCGTGCTAACATTGGGATGTGAAAGGGGCTCGAATCTGATGATTTTCAAGGTCGGAGACACCGTTGTCTATCCACACCACGGTGCTGCATTGATCGAGGCGATCGAAACCCGAACCATCAAGGGCGAGCAGAGAGAATATCTCGTCCTGAAGGTTGCGCAGGGCGATCTCACCGTTCGAGTTCCTGCTGACAACGCAGAGTACCTTTCCAGCACATTGGGATCCTAAGCTTAGAATTCCACGTGGACAAGTTGTCGCG
>JADMIO010604120.1_pt1 | contig 23430 bp, 2 predicted proteins | sample 8958161 | NCBI WGS metagenome assembly JADMIO01 (sample SAMN16585339, study PRJNA669376) | soil metagenome | isolation source: Crop rotation soil | place: USA: Cullars Rotation, Alabama | collected 2011
CCTTCCCGCCGGCCCCTACGCCAAGATCAGCGTCGCCGGCGACCTGGAGATCCTCGGCGTGTTTACCGTTGCCGGCTCCTTCTCCTTTGAATACAGCGCCGCCGGCGTCGCCATTCACGCCGACGCAACTGTTCGCGTCCTCGGCATCAGCCTCACTTTGGTTGCCGACCTTATTATTGGATCCAGCGGCCTTATTTTCCGCGGCGAGCTCAGGTTCACCACCGCAAGCGCCTATATTCCTTTCCCGGGAATCCAGCTTTCCGGTGCGTTCATGCTCGAGATCAATACCACCGCCACCACCCAAATCGTATCGGGCTTCACTCTGGCCGCCAAAACGGTTCGCGTCCGCATAGATGGCGAGTTGAACATCATCGGCTTCAAAGCGGGCGGCACCATCATCATTACCGTCGGCGCCTCCGGGTTCCGCATCGAAGTTCCGGAGAGCAATCCACTTCACCTCGACATCGGTCCTTTCCACGCCGGCCTCTTCGGCTATCTGGACAGCAACGGCCATTTCCTGTTCACCGCTTACGCCAGCATCAACATCACTGCTGGTCCGGCCTATCTGAATGCCTATGCCTCCCTTACGATTGGCCATGACCGCTTCAACTTCCATTTCGACGGCAGCGCGGGCTTGAAGATCGCCGGCGTCGGCATTGGAGTGGAGGTTCACGCCGACGTCACCATCCAGAACAATCGGCTCACCGTCGAAGTTCGCGCCTGCGTGGATCTGCTCATTAAGACCGTCTGCGCGACTTTCTCCTTTAGCATCGGCACGCTCGAGCCGCCCGGCGCCGCGCAGCCTGATCCGCAGCCTATCCTCGCTACGGTTCTCCCAGACGGCACGCTCCGGCTCAACATGGGTTCGAATGCGCCCGCTCGTGCGATCGATGGCTTCACGGATGACGTCAACGAGACCTACACCATAACGCATGTCAGCTCGCAGAGCGGCAGCGAAACCGTCTCAGTCTCCGCTTTCGGGTTCACCCAGGAATACGCCGGCGTTAAGCGCATTCTTGGTGATGGCGGCAACGGCGATGATTTCATCCAGGTCGATACAGACGTTACATCCAATGCCGAGCTCCACGGCGGTGTCGGCGCGGATTCCCTTCTTTACTTCGGCACTGGCGTCGGCTTCCTCGACGGCGGCGCGGGTGATGACAGCCTGGCGGTCGGCCCGGGCAATGGGCACATCCTCAACGGCGGCCCGGACAATGATTCGCTCGCCGGCGACTCGGGCAACGACACGTTGAACGGTGGATCCGGCAACGACTCGATTTCCAGCGCCGGCGGCAACGATGTCATCACCGGCGGAACAGGCACGGATACCATTAATGCCGGCGATGGCGCGGATACGATTATCTGGACCGTGGGAGACGGCGCGGATGCGGTGATTGACGGCGGCGCTGCCTTGGGAGACCGCTTGCAAATCTACCTCACGAACGTGAGCGACGCCGTGAGTTTTGGCCCGGTGGCCGGCAGCGCCAGCTTCCAGGTCAACATGGCCGCGTCGATCCTGACTGTGGCGAATGTCGAGAGCTCGGACCTTTACGGCCAGGGCGGCGTCGACACCATCACCGTGAACGCCCTGGGTGCCTCGGCCCTGCGTGACATTAACCTCTATCTCGGCGCGGCCGAGAGCCCTGCTGCGACCGATAATGTTGTCGTGAATGGGTCGAACGCGGCGGACAGCTACACGATCTCGGTCTCCGCTGCCATCTTCAACATCGCTCGCGCTGGTGGCGAAACCGTCCACGTAAATGAAGCGGGCGCGGCGTTCGGCGGCGCCAATGTCACATTGAACCTGGGCGTCGGCGCGGATACGGCTTCCCTCAATCAAACTCTCGCTGGAATCGTCACCACCATTAATGGGGGCGATGGCAACGATGTTGTGAATATCGCCTCCGGCGCGGATCTCAACGGCATCGCGGGCAAAGTCATTGTCAACGGCAACGCCAACAGCGACACGCTGAACATCGATGATCTGGATGCCGGGCCGGACACCGGTTTCCTTTCCGCCACCCGCATCTGGGGATTTGATATGCCGGCCAGCGATTCAATCAATGGCGGCATTACCTACTCAGTTGAGAGCCTGAATCTTAATCTCGGAGTCCGTTCGGACACGGTCAATATTCTCAGCACCAGCGCGGGCAGCACCGTCACGGTGAACCTCGGGACCACCAGCAGCAACGTCGTCAATGTGGGCAGCAATGCTCCCGCCACCACCGGCGATCTGAACGGCATTGCTGGCAAGCTGGTTGTGAACGGCCAATCCAGCGGCGCTGCGAGTGACACGCTCAATCTCTACGATATGGACGCCGGCGCCCAATCCGCGTTCCTCGCGGCCGCGCGTGTTTGGGGCCTGGGAATGCCCGGCAGCGACGCGGTCAACGCGGGAATCACTTACACCGGAATCGAAGCGCTGAACCTCAATCTTGGCGCGCGGGCGGACACCGTAAGCGTCCTCAGCTCGGCGGCGGGAACCACGGCCACAATCAAGACCGGCAGCGGCAGCGCGAATACGGTCAATGTGAGCAGCGTCGCCCCTGCCGCTGGCGGGGACGTTAACAGCATCGCCGGCCAGGTCGTCGTTACCGGTGAATCACCCGCTGATACCCTGTTCATCGACGATATGGACAACAGCGGCGCCGAGACCGGTTTCCTGACCAGCAGCCGCGTTTGGGGTTTTGACATGCCCGGCAGCGACATTACCAACGGCGGCATCACATACATTACGATTGAAACCCTGACGCTGCGCCTGGGCGCGCGCGACGACACGGTTAATGTTCTCAGCACCAATGCCACGACTCTCACGACTATCTACACGGGAGCCGGCACCGGACATAACATTATTAACGTGGGCAGCGCTGCTCCCGCAGGCGGCGGCAATGTCAACGCCATCGCTGGCAAGCTCGTCATTGTGGGCGAAGCCACCGGAACCTCGGACGTCCTCAACGTCGATGATTCAGGCGATGCGGCGGCAAATATCGGCAAGCTCACCGCGAGCCGCATTAGCGGAATGGGGCTGACTGCGGACGACGCTACGCGCGGCATTGATTATAGCGGGATTGAAGCTTTGAACATTGCTCTTGGCGCCGGCGGTGCCACGTTCAACATCCAAAGCACCCACGCCATCACCCTGACGACCGTCATCACCAGCTCTGCTTCGGCGGCCAACATCCTGAACGTCGGCAGCACCGCCGGCCAGGTCGGGAGCGGCAATGTCAACGCCATCGCCGGAAAGCTCATTCTCGTTGGCCAGGCGCCATCGGACGCGGTGAACGTTGATGATACCGCCGACAAGGCGCCGAACAACGGCGTGCTCGCGTCCACCACCTTGACCGGCCTGGGAATGGCGGCGAACGACGTTGCCAAAGGAATTCAATATGCTGGAATCGATGCGTTGACGATCAGCCTCGGCTCCGGATCCGATACGTTCACCATCCTGAGCACGCATACAGGCAGCACCACCCTGAATGCTGGAAACGGCATGGATGCGATTGCCGTCCGCACCATCAGCGGCCTGACCACGATCAACGGCGGCGACGGAAGCGAAGTGATCAATGTTGGCAGCAATGCAACGCCGGACACGAATATTGCCGGCAACGTCAATGCCATTAGCGCGGCGCTGATTATCAATGGCAACGCGAATAGCACCGGCGTGGGTGACGTGGTGAACGTGGACGATACGAGCGATATCGCGGCGAACACCGGCGCTCTTACCTCCACCCAGTTGACCGGCCTCGGCATGCCGGTGGGCATTACCTATTCCGGACTCGAATTCCTCAATACCGATCTGGGCGCAGGCGGAGATACGTTTGATATCCTCAGCACCTTCGCCACCACCCGCGTTCTGCTCAATGCCAATGGCGGCGCCGATACGGTCAATATTCTTTCTGTCAACGCTCTGCCCGTCATTGTGGATGGCGGCGATGGCAACGACTCCCTCAACGGCGGCCCGGGCATCGATGATCTGTCCGGTGGCGCCGGCGACGATCACGTCGTGGGCGGCGGCGGCGCTGACTTCATCTCAGGCGGCTTCGGTGGCGATACCTTGAGCGCCCAGGGCTTCGTCGGCGCGGTGTTCAATGGCGGCGACGGCGTGGACATTTTCGAAGGCTCGGAAGGCGATGACATCATCTACGGAGGGGCTGGCAACGACATCTTGCACGGCAATGGTGGCAACGACACCATCTATGGCGGTCCGGGCGACGATACCATTCTGGGCGGGGCGGGGGATGACCATCTCTTTGCCTACAGTCAGGACGGGCTGATTGTTTCGGATGCCGATAGCCTCGACGGTGGCGATGGCAACGACACAATCTTCGGCAGCCCAGGCGCAAACCTGATCCAGGGAGGCGTTGGAAACGATTACCTCGACGGCGGTGGCGGCGCAGACACCATCCTCGGCGGCACGGGGAATGATGTTCTCATCGCGCAAGGCGCCGTCGGCGCGACTTTGGACGGTGGCGCGGATGATGACCTCATCTACGGTTCCGATGGCGTGGATAACATTCACGGCGGCGCCGGACGCGACCGCATTTATGGCAACGGCGGCAATGACGCGATCTTTGGCGACGCGGGCGATGATCTGATTGATGGCAAGGCAGGGGATGATACCATCGAAGGCGGATCCGGCGGCGATCTCATTCTCGGCGGCGCGGGCAACGATACGCTCTACTCCTACAGCCAAAGCCCGGCCGGTGATGATAACGCCGTCAATTATCTATACGGCGATTATGGCACCAATCTCAACGAGACAGGAAGCGGTGCGGATCGCTTGATCGGTGGGGGCGGCAACGATCTCCTGTTCGGAGAAGGCGGTGTCGACATCATCACGCCAGGCACTCCGGCGACCCTGGTTGATAATGGCCCGAGCGCTGCCGGCGGAACAAACACCTACGTCTCGCCAATGCCGTTGGCGCCGGGTGGGTTCGCGAATGAGCTCACGAATGGCATCTCTTTGCCCAGTCTCCCGGATCTCGCGGGCCGATGGACCGGATTCTCCGGCTCAGGAGAGGGCGCTGGATTGGGCGGTCAGTTTGGGATTGCTTCGGAGCCTTCCATCGTGGCGGGAGCGACTGCCCAGTTTGTCGCGTGGGTCGATGCGCGGAATGGGAACTCTGAGATTTACGTGGCCCGCTACGCTTCCGGTCAGTGGCAGCAGCTCGCGGGCAGCGCTCAGCTCGGCGGCGTTAGCAACACAAGCACCGAATCGCGACGGCCCAGCATCATCCTGGGGACCGATGGACAGCCCATTGTGGCCTGGACGGAGTTTGCCGGCGCTTCCAGCGACATCCGCGCGGCTCGCTTCGACCCCACGGCCAACGGCGGCCTCGGAGGTTGGGTGGCTCTCGGAACATCGCTGGCCGCGGGCGGCCTTAGCGGCACCGGCTCGGCCGATGAGGCAATCGCCTTGAACACCGCTGCCGGCCCTGTGGTGGTGTGGCTCGACGCATCAAGCGGCAAGGCCCAAGCCTACGCCAAACGGTTTGCGGCCAACGCCTGGACCGCACTCGGCGTCGGCGGCGCGAGCGGCAACGGCATCTCAGTCTCGAGCAATGGCATCAGCGATCTGGCCGCTGCCACGGATGGCGCGAAGATCGCCGTGGCCTGGTCGCAGCTCGATCCGGCCGTTCACCAGCAGATTTACCTGCGCGAATATAACGGCTCGGCATGGGTTGAATTGGCGGGTTCCGGCTCGGCGGGCGGCGTAAGCCAAAACACTGGCGCAAGCAGGACGCCCACCGTTGCCTATCTGGGCGGTGTTCTCTACACGGCATGGCAGCAGGAGGTGGCGGCTGGAATTGTTCCCGTTGATATCTACGTCGCGGCTTTCTCCGCTGGAGCATGGTCGGCGGCCGGTTCCGGGGCGCTTGGCGTCGGCGGAGTTTCGCACAGCGCCGGTATCGCCATGCAGCCCGCGTTGTCCGCCAACGGCGGCAAGCTCCATCTGGCGTGGCTTGATAATCCACTCGATGCAAGTGAAGTCACGACCCTGCATATCTATGCCAGGGTTTGGAACGGGACCGCATTCATCGAGGAAGTTCCGGGTGACGCCACCTATGACGGTATTGGCACTGCCACCCCGAACGCCCGCGCTCTCTCTCTTTCCGTCGATGGCACTGGGCATCCATTTATCGCCTGGGATGACGTCGATGTGAAGCGCCTCGTCTACGTTCGCGGCAATACATTCGACCTCAAGCGCCTCTTCACCGCGGATAATGTCACCTCGCTTCAATCGATACTCGACAGCGAAAACCTCTCACGCGGCGATGTCGTTGTGATGAGCGCTGGAACGACTTATGCCAACGGCGTCAGCATCAGCTCCGCGGATCCCGGAGTCCTCATCCTGGGAGCGCCTGATCACTCCACCGTCATTCAGGGTGTGGTCTCGGTCACCGGCGTGGCGGATGTGATCCTTCAGCGCCTCACGATGGGCGGCGGCATCAACGCCACAGCCACGGATCGAATTTCGATCGCTTACAATCAAATCAATGGCGCCGGACTCACTTTGACCGGCGGAGCGGAGGTCCGCGTTCTTCACAATACATTTGCCGGGACGCTCGGAATCCGCATCGCCTCCGCCGCCAGTGGATACATCGCCAGCAATGACATCCAGGCCAGCGGAACCGGATTGAGTCTGGGCGGGGTTTTCACGGGCTATATTCGCGCCAATGAGATTCACGGCGCGACCACCGGCGTGGTCTACGGCGCCGCTGCGACGCTGGACGCGAACTTGATTCACGACAATACCACGGGCGTGGCTGCCAACCTGGCGGGCGCCATCAATGGTTTTGGCTTCTTCGGCGCAGCTCAGCCCAATCAGATCTACTCCAATGTCACCGGCGTTGCTCTCGCAGGCCAGATGCAGAATCAGCATGTCTACGGAAATACCGTGGGCGTTAACGGCTCCGGTATCCTCGGCGCCCCCGATCTCTCGTTCGCCAATCTCATCGAGAATAACGCCACCGGCGTGAGCGCGTTCACGGGTGTTATCCAATTCAACCGGATTGCGGGCAACGGAGTCGGGATCGCGGCGACGAACAATCAGCTCGTTATCCACAACTTGATTTATCGCAATACCATCGCTGGTGTTTCGGTGAGCAACGTGGCCGGCGCGCAGATCGTCAACAATACCATCTATGCGCCGCTCGGGGACGGTATCCGGGTGGACGGCGGCTCCAGCAATACAGATGTCCGGGGCAACATTATTTGGTGCGAGTCGGGCTATGACCTTTACGTTGCCAACGACAGCCAGACCGGATTCTACAGTGATTACAACGACCTGCATGCCAGCGGCACGGGACGCGTCGCCTATTGGACCAAGGACTTCACAGACATTCTTGACTTGCAGGCCGATGTGGCTTTGATCGACCTGCATTCGATCGGACGCACCTCCGTCAACCCGCTTTGGTCAGAGCCGAAGTTCCTCAGCCGCGAATGGGACGACTACCGCGTCTTTGATCTTGTCGCAGGTCTCCGTTCCTCCAGTCCGACCGTCGACGCTTCCGATCCCCTTACGGATCAGGGTTTGCCCTCATTCTATAACAACCTGCTCCTCAACCCCGGTTTTGAGTCCGGCACCTCCAGTTGGACCGTGAACCTGAATGCCGGCACCAAGGGCTCCAATCCATCTCCTTTTGAGGGCGCCAGCTATTTCTACGCGTCGAATATTCAGCAAGGCTTCGCTGAGCAAACCGTCAGCCTCCTGGCCGCGGGCTTCTCCGCGGCAGAGCTTGACTCGCTCGATCTGGTCGTCGTCTTCGGTGGACGCATCCGCTCTCTTAACGAAACACCTCGCGACCAGGGCCAGATCACGGTGGCTTTCCTCGATGGAGCCAACGCTGAGGTCGGCATCGGCGGTCTCGCCGTCGCCCAAAACTCCGTCAACCGCTGGGAGCTCGTCGGCGGCAGATTGCGCATTCCCGCCGGCACCCGCTCCCTTAAGTTCCGCTTCGAAGCTACCCTTAGGACCGGCGGCACCAACGACAGCTACCTCGATCGCGCCTTCATGTATGTCGTCAACGACACGGTCGTCCCGAACATGGGCGCTTATGGCAATACCGCCGCCGAGCCTTCCGAGCCTGCCCGCGCCCATCTCGCCCTGCGCTTCCCCGATCTCTATACCGATTGGGAGCGCGATAAACCGCGGCTGATCCGCTGGGATTCCTATGGCAACGTCAGTGAGGCCAATGTGCGCATCGACCTTTACCAGGATGACCCCATCCGCGGTCCCGCGTTCCTTCTCACCATCGCGGCGTCCACTGCTGACGACGGCGAATTCAATTGGATTCCGTCCAGCAACGCCATCGGCTCGGGCACCTACGGCCTGCGAATTGTCATCTCCTCGGTCGCCGACGCGTCCATTACCGATCGCAGCACCGAACCTTTCACGGTCCCGGAAAGCGGCGACACCTACTGGATTGATGACCTGAGCAACGCCAACGACGAATTCACTCCTGCCGCCATCGGTTCCAATCGCAATACCGGCAAGCTGGCCACCGCGCCGAAGCCGAATCCGGTCAATGTTCTTCGTGTCTACGAACTCGCCAGCGGCGCCACCTTGAATGTCGATACGGGTGTCTATCCGCTCATCTACACCGTCATCGCCACTGCCACTCCCGGGGTCGGCCTGGGTCTCGATCGAGGATTCACCCTCCGCGGACCCTCCAACGTTTCCCGGGTCGCTGAGTTTGTCACGGCCATCCCGAACAATTCTGCCCAGACCCTGATCTTCATGGACGACGCGGACCTCATGACCGTCCGCAATCTCACCTTGACCGGCGGCTTCCACGGATTGTGGGCCACCCACGGCACCAGCGGCCTCACCGTGGAGCGCGTCACCGCTCGCAACAATGCCGGGAATGGCTTCCTCATTGATGACAACTCGGACTTCGCCCTTCTTAAGGATCTCGTCGCCGATAATCATCAAGGGAGCTACGACGGCGTCCAGATCGTCGGCGGTCCCGGCGGCGTTATCCAGAATCTGCTCAGCGCTAACAACCGCTATGGCCTGTATGTTTCAGCGGCGTCCGTCTCCATCACTGGCGCCACCATTTACAACAATCGCGCTGCCGGCATTCGCCAGGAGGGCAGCACCAGCGGCGCCTGGAGCAATCTTCTCATATACGGCAATGGCTCGGGGCTCGAATTTGCCGGCAACCTGACCATCACCAATGCCGTCGTTCGCGAGAACATCGGCAACGGCATCGATGCCTACTCAAGCGGCGCCGTTCTCAATCTCCAGAACGCGGAGGTGTTTGGAAATGCCAACGGCGTCATCATCCGACAGGGCCAAATTACCGGCAGCCGCATTTACAACAATCTCTCCACCGGCGTCTACGCCCCGTACATTCCAGTTACCCTTTCCGGCAACACCATTTATTCGAACGATTATGGCTTCTATAGCGATGCCTACCCCTCCGGATCCGAGGTGCTTTCGAATAACCTGTTCTACGCCCACCGCATCGCCGCCATTCGCCTGACCCAGTTCGGTCCCAGCGCTTACGAAATAGTCAATAACACCATTTACGAGCCCATCGCCGATGGCATCTACGCCACCACCGCCGACAATATTCATCTCCGCAACAACATCATCTGGGTCCAGTCCGGCTACGGCGTGCGCATTGCCAACGATTCCCAGGGCGACTTTACCAGCAACTTCAATCTCCTTTACGTCACCGGCGCCGGCAAAGTCGGATTCTGGCAGGGCGACCGCGCCACTCTCACCGCATGGCAGTTTGCCAATTTCCGCGATGGTGACAGCCTCAGCGTCGATCCTTTATTTGTCGATGCGGATGGAACCGACAGCGTACTCGGTTCGAACGTGATTCAGGGTCTTAACGCTTCCTTCTACATTGGAAACACCCTGGCCGCTCTCGCCGGAGTTCCCGCCTTTACCCGCGTGGATCGCCAGGTCAATTACTCCGCCTTCTTTGGCGCCCCGGTCCCGCAGGTCGCGGACGATAATTGGGCCGGACGCTGGACCGGTTTCCTGCGCATCGATGTGCCGGGAGACTACACTTTCTACATCAACTCGCTCGGACCCCAGCGTCTCAGCCTCAATGGCGCCCTCGTCATCGATGACTTCGCCTCCGCCTCCAACGCGGAGCGCAGCTTCACGCTCACGGTCGCCGCTCCCGGCTTCGTCTCCATCGCATATGAGATGGCCGACAACGGCAATCAAGCCCAGCCCCGCCTCGATTGGGTCACGCCCCTCACGTCTGGGTCGCGCCAGTCCATCCTGCCCGGCAATCTCGCCCTTTCCACCAACACCGGCGACGGCAAGGAGGATAATTTCCACGAGCAATCCGTGTTCGGCAGCTTTAAGCCTGGAACCGGCTATACCAATGACGCCGCGAGCAGCCCCGCTATCGATCGCGGCCGTCCCGGAGACACCTTCGCTGCCGAGCCCGCTCCCGCCGGCGGCTATGTGAACCTCGGCGCCTATGGCAACACCGCCACCGCGTCGAAGAGCCCGACCCAATACATCCTCGTCACCAACCCCAATTCCGGCGAGCGCCTGCCGCAAAAGACCAAGTTCGACATTCGTTGGCGCTCGGATGGTTTCGCCGGAAATGTGCTGATCCAGTATTCCGTCACCGGCCTCGCCGGTCCATGGCAGACCCTCTCGGCCAACGAGCCCAACGACGGCATTTTCAATTGGGACATTCAGCAGGGCGTGTTCAACGTCTCCGACCAATACCTGATTCGCATTACGTCCATCAGCACCCCCGCCATTAGCGACCGCACCGATGACGTCTTCAGCGTCATCCCGCCGATCTCCAATTATTACGTCAACGACGGCTCCACCGTAAACGACGTCTACACCACCGCTCCCGGCAACGACGCCAATGACGGACTGACGCCTGCCACGCCTAAGGCGGGCATCCGGGCCATCCTCGAAACCTATGACCTTGAGTTTGGCGACACTATCTTCGTTGATACCGGTTACTACCAGCTCACCACCAATATTCGGATCACGAATGCCGACTCCGGCGTGATCATTCGCGGGCCCGAAGGCGCTCAGCCTCTTGCCGCCTTCTACCAGAACCGCGTGCTCGAGGATAATCCGCTCGCTTACTATCGACTCGGCGAAACCACCGGCACCACCGCTGCCGATTCTTCCGGCCACGGCTTGGATGCGACCTACCAGAATGGAGTTGTCATCGGCCAGGAAGGCGCCTTGCCCGGCTCTTCAAACACCGGTGCGCGTTTTGACGGCGCGAATGATTACGTTTCGTTGCCCACTGGCTTCGCTAATTTTGGGTCGGGACTGTCGTTGGAGATCTGGATGTATCCAACCGCTGGCAACAACTACGCCCGTCTGTTCGATCTCGGAAACGGGCCCAATTCCAATAACATCCTGCTCGCCCGTCAGAGCACAAATAACAACCTCATTTTCCAGATTTATAATGGCGCCACCCCTGGTGGCAGCCTGGTCGCCTCCAATGTTCTCGAATTTAACAAGTGGCAGCACATCGTGGCGACCGTCGATTCCGCCGGCAACGCCAGGCTTTACAAGAATGGGCTCCTCGTCGCCTCGGGCGCCATTAACGCTCCGGTCAATATCGCCCGCACGAGCAACTTCATCGCCCGCAGCAATTTCACCACTGACGCTTATTACCGCGGCGGCTACGACGAAGCCGCCATCTACGACCGCGTCCTCACCCCCGAGCGCGTCGCCACTCACTTCTACTCCGCCACCGGCAAGGGCGCCGTTCTCGACCGGGCCAACGTCAACACCGGCCAGTATGTGTTCGAACTCGATAACGCCGACGCCGTCACAATTGCCAATCTTTCCATCACCGGCGCTTTCGACGGTATCGACGTCAACAACGGCTCATCGTCCTTCAACCTCCAGAACTCGATTGTCTACGAAAACGCCAACTCCGGCGTGAACATCGAGGACACCGCCTCGTTCAGCCCCACGATCAAGGACAGCTTCTTCTACGGCGACGTCAGCGCGGGGGCTTCCCGCGACCAGAATTACGGAGTCTACGTGCGCGGGCAGGATCCAACCATCCTTCGCAACCAGATGTTCCACATCAACGGCTCTCAGCAATACGGCATCTACCTCGATAACGTCGGGTTCAACGCGGTCGTCCGCGACAACATGTTCTTTAACAACTCCGACACCGGATTGATCCTCATCGCCGCCTCTTTTGAAGCGAGCGGCAACGTCGCGTTCAACAACAACCGCGGCTTCTATTATGACGATAATAACAGCGCCAGCCCCGGCCATGTTCATGATGACCTCGCGTTTGGAAATAATACCGGCTTTGAGCTGCGCGGCTCTGCTGAATATTTCAATCTAAACGCTCACGACAACGGAACAGGCTTCTACACGCCCAGCGGGGCGATGACCGGCATCGTTCACGACGTGGTCGCCTGGCGCAACACCACCGGCATCAATTGGAACGGCGGCATTCTCCAAAACGCCCGCGTCTACGGCAACTTCGGCACGGGCCTGTATCTTGGCTACGGCGCTTGGTCGGTGACGGGCGTTATATCTTACGACAACTACACGGGCATTCACAGCCAGAGCTATCACAGCGACAACACCTTGGCCAACAACCTCGTTTACGATAACCTTTACCGCGGCGTTCTGCTGGATGGTGTGCAAACGAGCAGTGGCACTTTGTTCTTCACCAACAACACGGTGATGGAGCTCAACGCTGACGCAATCCAGATCGTCGGCAACAGCCGGAACATCCAGCTCCGCAACAACGTTCTCTGGTCTGGCGGAGCCGGCCATTATGCCATCAACGTCGCCAACACTGCCCAAACCGGTTTCAGCAGCGACTTCAACCTTGTTTATGCCGTCAACAGCGCGAAGTTCGGCTTCTGGCAGAGCGACTTCGCCACCCTCGCCGATTGGCGCTATGAGCTCGGTTTCGACACCAATTCGCTTTCCACCGATCCCTTGCTCGTCGATGTCGACGGCAATGACAACATTCGGGGCTTCCAGGAGTTTGCTGGCCTCAAATTTGAATATTTCCCCAACGCGACATTCAACGGTGCGCCTGCGGCTACCCTTTACGACCGCGTCGTTCAGTTCGGGAACAACTTCGGCGCGTTCCGCAACTTGCCGGGTCCCAGTGACAGCCAGTCCTTCCGCTGGAGCGGTGAAATCTACTTCCCGGCCGCGGGTGATTACGTTTTCTACATCGATTCCGATGGCCCGCAGCGGCTGAGCATCAACGGGGCTTTGCTCATCGATGATTTCGCGGCTCCCTCGAACGCGGAGCAGCACGCCACCTACACCGCGTCGGCGTCGGGTTGGGCCACGTTGGTCTACGAAGTTGTCGATCCAGCCGGCGGCGGAAATACGCAGGCTCTGCTCGATTGGCGGACACCCGCCCAGCCGTTCCGGCATCCCGTGCGGGCGCAGGAAACCGACTCCGCCGCTTCAGGCGGATCGGCTCGCGACCATCTGGTTCTTCGTTATCAGGCTGACCCGGTCTCAACTGGAATCGACGACAATTTCCGTCTGTCATCCACTGCCGGCAGCCTGCACGACGCGGTGTTCGCCAATGATGCCGTCGATTCCCCTGCAATTGACGCGGGTGATCTGTTGTCGCCGTTTAATGCCGAGACCGCCCCGAATGGCGGCCGCATCAATCTCGGCTTCGGAGGCAACACGGCCCAGGCTTCGCGCACCCGTCCGTCGGCCCTCCAGTTGTTGTCTCCCAATGGTTTTGAAAAGCTGCGCGTCAACGGCGGCATCGCGATTACGTGGCGAACGATCGGCACCGTCGACTTTGTCGATGTGGCCGTCAGCCTTGACGGCGGAGCCACCTTTACCCCGATCGCGATGGGATTGCCCAACGATGGCAACTTTGCATGGAACCCGGGCACTGCGTCCAACCGTGCTCTCATCCGCGTCTCCAGCACCCTTGATCCCACCCTGCGCGACATCTCGGATAACCTGTTTACGGTCGGCGTCGAAGGCCATTTTTACTACGTAAATGACGGGCTTCTTGCTGATGATGTTTACACCACGGCTGCCGGCGATAATGCCAATAGCGGCACCACGGCCGCCGACCCGATGGAATCCCTCAACGCCGTCTTCAGCGCCTATACGCTCGGCCTCGGCGACATCATTTACGTCGACACCGGTTACTACCAGTTGCCAACGAATGTGCGCATCGCGGCCGAGGACGCCGGCGTTGCAATCGTGGGGCCGTATGGCGTGCTGGCTTCCCCGGGTAGCGGATATCAAAGCCTGATCGCTGCCGATGCGCCCCTCGCATGGTATCGCCTCAACGAATCTTCCGGCGCCAATGCCGTCGATGCCTCTGGCCATGGGCTCGATGGGACCTACACCAATGGTGTGGTCGTGGGCCAGCCCGGTCCATGGAACTCTGCCGGCAACACCGCCGCCCGTTTTGACGGCGTCAACGATTATATCGATCTGCCCGACGGCTTCGCTGATTTCTCCAGCGGGATCACGCTGGAGATCTGGATGTATGCGACCGCCGCCAATAATTACGCCCGTCTCTTCGACCTCGGCAATGGCGCCTCCAATAACAACATCCTCTTTGGCCGCCAGGGGACTAATGACAGCCTCATTCTCCAGGTGTTCAATGGCAGCACGGCTGGAGGAAGCGTCACCGCCAGCGGTATTTTGGATTTTAATCGCTGGCTCCACATCGTCGCGACCATCGATGCCAGCGGCAACGCGCGGATTTACCGGAACGGCATGCTCTGGACAACCGGCTCCGTCAATGCCCCCGTCAACATTACCCGGACCAGCAATTTCATCGCCCGCAGCAATTTTGCCAGCGATTCGTACTTCGCCGGCAGCTACGACGAGGCCGCCGTCTACAATCGCGTTCTCTCAGCCGACCGCATCGCTCAACATTTCTACGCGGGCGCTGGGCAGGGGGCCGTCCTTGACCGCGGGAATGTCAACTCGGGCGCCTATGCGTTTGACTTGAGCGACGCCGATTCCGTCAGCCTCACCAACCTCGCCATAACCGGCGCCTATGACGGCATTTTCGTCAATAATGGGTCGGCGAATTTCACGTTGCAGAACTCGCGCGTGTTCGAAAACGCCGATGCGGGCCTGATCATCAATGACGCCGCTTCCCTCAGCCCCGTGATCATTGACAATCTCTTCTACGGCGACATTGCGATGGGCGCTTCTCGCGACCAGAATTACGGCGTCTTCTCCCGCGGCCTCAGCCCCACCATCTTCCGCAACCAGGCCTACCATATTAATGGCAGCCAGCAGTTCGGAATCTACCTTGAGAATGCCGGGACGAATATCGTCATCCGCGATAATCTATTCTTCAACAATTCCGATACCGGCCTCCTCGTCATCGGCTCCTATTTCGAGTCTTCCGGCAACATCGCCTATTACAATAACCGCGGGTTTTACTACGACGACAACGCCGGAGCGACTGTCAGCCGCGTTCACGACGATCTCGCTTACAACAACAACACGGGCTTTGAGCTGCGCGGCGCCGCCGAGTATTACGCTCTGAACGCCCACGACAACGGAACGGGCTTCTACGCGCCCAGCGGGGCCATGACCGGCATCGTTCACGACGTGGTCGCCTGGCGGAACACCACCGGCATCAACTGGAACGGCGGTATCCTCCAAAACGCTCGCACCTACGGCAACTTCGGCACGGGCCTTTATCTCGCCTACGGCGCCTGGACGGTGACAGCCGTCATCTCATACGATAATTACACAGGAATTCACAGCCAGAGCTACCACAGCGACAACACCCTGGCCAACAACCTCGTTTACGATAATCGCGACCGCGGCGTGCTGCTGGACGGCGTCCAGACCAGCAGTGGCACCATGTTCTTCACCAACAACACGGTCACGGAGTTGACCGCGGATGCGCTGCAGATCGTCGGCAACAGCCGGAACATCCAGCTCCGCAACAATATCCTCTGGTCCGCTGGCGCCGGCCATTTCGCGATCAACGTGGCAATTACCGCCCAGGTCGGATTCAGCAGCGATTATAATCTGATTTACTTCACCTCGGGTGCGAAGCTCGGCTTCTGGCAAATCGACTTCGCCAACCTCGCGGATTGGCGGTACGAGCTCGGCTTTGATCTTCATTCCCTCTTCGCCGATCCGCTCTTTGTCGATCGCGACGGCGCGGACGACATCAGCGGCCTGCAGGACTTCGCCGGATTGAAGTTTGAGTATTTCCCAAATGGCACCGGCAACTTTGCTGGGACTCCTTCAGTAACTGTTTACGATCGCACCATCGACTTTGGCTCTACCTTCAGCCCGTTCCGCGGCATCTCGGGCCCGTCGGACAGCCAGTCCTATCGCTGGACCGGTGAGATTTTCCTGCCTGTCGCCGGCGTTTACTCTTTCTGGGTCAACTCGCTGGGACCCCAGCGCCTCACCATCGGCGGAGTCGTCGTGGTTGATGACTATTCGCTCGCGACTGCCACGAGCGTGGAGCAGAAGGGCGTATTCGTTGCTTCTTCGGCAGGCTGGACCACCATCAGCTATGAGGTCATAGATCCCGCCTCGGGCGGGGCAACCATGGGCCGCCTGGAGTGGAGCAGCCCTGATAATCAACGACGCCGCGCGCTTACCGCGTTCGAAGCGGCTCCCGGCGTATCCGAGCGCGCCATCCTCCGATACCAGTCCGCTCCTTCCAGCGACGGCTCGGACGATAACTTCCGGCTCCGCTCGGCCTTCGGCAGTTACAAGCCGGCCACGGCCACGTTCACCAATGACGCAGTCAGTTCGACGGCTATCGATGCCGGCGATGTTACGTCTGTCTTCGCGCGTGAGCCGGCGGCGAATGGCGCTCGCATCAATCTCGGCTTCGAAGGCAACACTCCCACCGCCTCCCATTCCGCCAGCCAGTTCATCCAGCTTCTGTCGTTTAATGGCGGCGACAAGGTTCGCATCGGCCAGGCCTCTCTCATCCGCTGGCGGTCTTCCGGCCTGGGCGTTGTTGATATCTGGTTTAGCCCGGATGCGGGAAGTTCCTGGACCAAGCTGGCCGACGATGAAGTGAACGATGGCGTCTTCGCCTGGAATCCAGCCACTTTCACATTGCAAGCGCGGTTGCGTATCAGCGACGGAACGGTAACGGACTTCAACGCGCCGGGCGCCGTCTATGATGTCTCTGACGCCATCTTCACCGTGGGTCAGGGCGGAAATCTTTATTACGTCAACGACGCCATCGGTGCCGGCGACCAATACGCCACCGCTCCCGGCAACAATAACAACTCCGGCACCACCGCCGCCGATCCCATGGCGTCTCTCAACGCCGTGCTGAACGCCTACGACCTCGGTGCGGGTGACACGATTTACGTCGATACGGGTTACTATCCGCTTTCGACCAATGTGCGTCTGGTTGCTCAGGACTCGGGCGTCAGCATCCAGGGTCCCACCACGAACACTGCGTTCAGCTCTGCCTACTCCCAGGTCGTCATGGCGGATTCGCCCTCCCTCTACTATCGTCTGGACGAAACCACGGGCAGCACTGCGAACGACGTGTCAGGTCACGTCACCCCGGCGACCTACGTCAATGGTGTCGTGCTCGGTCAGCCCGGCGCTTTGCTCGATAACCCGAATAAATCCGCGACCTTCGACGGGGTGAACGATTACGTCGATCTCCCCGATGGCTTTGCCAATTTCACGAACGGATTCACTTACGAATTCTGGGCCTACCCGACCGCGATTGCCGGCTACCAGCGGTTCCTCGACATCGGAAACGGCCAGGCCAACGACAATATTTTGGTGTATCGGCGCAGCACCACCAACGACTTGTCCGTCGCGGTTTACAACGGCTCGACTGCTGGAACTGAGATCACCGCCAGCGGCGCCCTCCAGCTTAATCAGTGGCAGCACTTCGCGATCACCATCGATTCGACAGGCTTCACCCGAATCTACCGCAATGGCGCGCTCGCCGGGTCTGGCCAGAGCGCCGCTCCAAAGAATATTACTCGAACGAGCAATTTCATCGGCCGCTCCAACTGGACTGGAGATCCCTATACGACTGGCGGTCTCGATGAAGTTGCTTTTTACGAATCCCTGCTAAGCGCCGATCGCATCAGCGCCCGCTACCGTGTCGGCAGCGCCAATGGAGCCTTGCTTGATCGTGGAAATGTCGTCGCCGGCCGATACGCCATTGAGTTCGCCGGCGCCAAGAGCGTCTCCATCCGCAACCTCACGCTCATCGGCGGAGAGTGGGGACTCGTGGGCAATGACGCCGATAACCTGATCCTGGCAGATTCCCGAGCCATTAATAACGCGGTCGGCGGTTTCTATCTCAATACCGATGTTACGGACGCGATCGTCTCAGGCAATGAGGCTTACGGAACCACCGGCATCGCATCGCTCGATCAGGACCAGGGTTTCTACCTCCGCGGTGATAACATGTCCGTGTTTAATAACCGCTCTTACAAGATTGGCGCGCAGTTTGGCTCTGGCATCGACATCGACTCCGCCGACCAGCTCGTGTTCCACCACAATCTCGCCTACAACAATATCAACGGCATCACCATCACCACGTTGCAAGCCGAGGTTTATGCCAACGAAGCCCGCGACAATGACCGCGGCCTTTATGTTACCGACGACGCCGGCAACTTCCGCACGCTCGTCCACGACAATTCGACACACGACAACGACGTTGATGGCCTTTACCTCGAATCGAGTGTGGAGGCCTACAACAACAGTTCCATTGTCAATGATGGCTCTGGCATTGTGCTCGGCAACTCTGCTGGAAATACCATAGCCCGGGACAACTACGTGTCGCGCAATGCCACTGGCATTTACGCGCGGGCGGGCCGCGTCCTGCACAACCGCGTCATCGGCAGCGCGGGCGCGGGCATTTACATGGACACTGCAAGCGTCTTGGTCAGCGCCAACACCGTCTACGGCAACGCTCGCGGAATCGAGGTCGTCAATTACCAGGGCGGCGCCGTCATCCAGGACAACCTTGTTTACGACAACAGCAACCAGGGCATTTATGTTCACGGCGCGGGCACCAGCGGCGCCAATGGCACCCTCGTCGTTAACAATACCGTCTATCACGAAGTCGGCAGCGCCGTCCGCCTCGAAAACAACGGCAACAATGTTCGGCTCTATAATAACATCATCTACATCAAAGGCGGCTTCGGCATCGAAGTGATCGGCAATGTGACCGGCTTCGACAGCAACTATAACGACATCTTCCCGGCTCTCCCCTCTGCCAGCGTCGGCAAATACCTCGCCAATCCAAATTCTGTCACGCTCGCAAACTGGCAATCCGTCACCGGCAAGGATGCCGGCAGCAAGTCGCGCGACCCGCTTTTCATTGATATCAGCGGCGGCGACAACATCCTTGGATGGGAGCAGCCCGATCCTCAAAGCCAGTTCGCTGACTTTGGCGGCGACGATAATTTTCACCTGAAAGGCGGCTCGCCCGTCATTGATTCCGCCGACGGGGAAGTCGGGCCTGCCCTCGACCTCGATGGCCGTGCCCGCGTGGACGATCTGGGCACCATCAATTCCGGCAACGGCGTCTTCCGGTTCTACGATATGGGCGCTTTTGAATTTGTCGGTTCGAGCGCGGACATCACGCCTCCTGCCGTGGTCACTATCACGCCGCTCGGTACGATCGACAATCTGCTGACCAATGCCCGGTTCAATACCATTGTCGTTCGGTTCAGCGAGCCCCTTGATCCCGTGAGCGCCACCAGCCCGGCTCTGTTCCAAATCGTTGAGGCTGGACCCAACGGATTGCTGGGTGATGGAGACGATATTCCCGTGACGGTGCCGAGCATGACTTATACGCCTGGAGACGTGGAGACCCGCTTGAACCTGGCCGGCCAGTTGCCGGGAGGAATCTACCGGCTCACGCTCGTGAGCGGCGCCATTGATGCCATTGTGGACCAGACCGGCAATGCGCTCGACGGCGACAGCAACGGTTCGCCCGGCGGCAACTTTGTCCTCAATTTCCGGCTCGATCTCACTCCTCCCACGGTCGTTTCCGTGTCGCCATCCGGCTCCGTTGCCGTCGGTCCAACGCAGTTTGCCGTCGTGTTCGCCGAGAATCTGTCGCTGAACACCACCACGGTTACTGCCGCTGGCAGCTACGTCCTCACGTCGAGCGTCGACGAAACCTTCGGAAACGCTGATGATGTCAACGAATCGGTCCGCATTACTGGCGTCACCTACGCCGCGGGATCAAAAACGGCGACGATCACGTTGAGCGGCGCTCTGCCAACTCGGCATTGGCTGCTCACCGTCCGAAAGACGATCATCGACCAGGCCGGAAATCAGCTCGGCAATGGGGTTGATTCCGCGAATCGCCTTGATGTCGGCGTTCCAGTCCTCAACCCGATCGGGAACAAGAACGCAAGTGATGGACAACTGCTTTCGTTCACAGCCACGGCTACGGATCCCGATAACAGCGGTTCCCTTTCGTTCAGCCTTGCTCCCGGCTTCCCCGTTGGTGCTGGCATCACTGCCGCCGGCGTCTTCACCTGGACTCCTACCGAAGCTCAGGCCGGTCAGACGTATCAGGTTCGGGTCATCGTCACCGATAACAACAACCCGCCCCTGAGCGATTCCGAGACGATCTCCATCACTGTTGCCCTTAATCCGGCGCCGACCGTGGTGGGGAATGTAATTAACAATGGTCTCACGCAGCGCTCGCGCGTGAGTGTCGTCGCCGTTCAGTTCAGCGAAAACGTCTCTGCCAGCCTCTCCGCGGCCGACTTCCAGCTCCAAAACATCACCACTGGCGCCATCGTCACCGGGATTACGCTGAGCTACAGCGCCGGCACGAACACCGCCACTTTGACTCTTCCCAGCCTCTCCAATGGGCGTTATGAGCTGATGGTTGTTGCTGCCGGTGTCACCGATGCCGCCGGTAAAGCTATGCGCGCCAACTACGTGGTCAGCTTCCACGTTCTTGCCGGCGATATGAACGGCGACGCCTCAACCAACGACGCCGACCTGGCCCTGGTATGGCTCAATAGCTTGAAAGCGCCGGCTCAGCAGGATCCCAATGCGGATCTGAACGGCGACGGCCTGGTTGATTCCACGGATGTAAACATCGTGAAGGCGAATTACTTGACCGTCCTGCCACCCCTCGTGGTCACGATTGTTTCGAGCGCCATCAACAACGGCCTCACCCAGCGTTCGCGGGTCACCGTCATCAGCATCCAGTTCAGCGACGACGTCGCTGCCAGCCTCGCGACTGCCGACTTCCAGCTCCGCAACGCCGCGACCAGCGCGACCACAACGCTCGGCCTCAGCTACAACGACTCCACCAAGACCGCCACGTTGACCTTCGCGGTGCTGCCCAACGGTCGTTATGAGCTGACCATTTTTGCCGCGGGCGTTGTCGCTTCCAACGGCCGAACTCTCCTCGCTGATTACAAGCTTCCCTTCCATGCCCTTGCCGGTGACGTGAATGGCGATGCGGTTACGAACGACCTCGATTTGTTCAAAGTCTGGCAAAATATGACCAAGCCCTTGGCCCAGCAGGACCCGAACGCCGACCTCGACGGCAACGGCGTGGTGAACTCCACCGACCTCTCCATCGTAAAGAACAACTATCTCACTACTCTTGCCCCACCCCCGGCCCCCATCATCGCTCCCGCTGCCCCTCTAATCATCGCCGATATGCCACTCGCTGAATCGGAGCCAATTCCCTCAGCAAGCGAAACCGACAGCGCGGTTCCGGTCGCCGACGAGGCATCTGAGGACGATGCCACGATTCATATTGCGCCGCTCGTCGAAGTTCCGGCCGCGGCGAACGCTCCTTCCCGGCAATCCGATTCAATTCACCTCGTCGCAACGTCCGGGAGTCTGCTTCTGCGCGAACAAGGCGGCCTGTCCGTCGTTCGGATCTTTGCCACCTTTATGCCTGAGCCTGCCCGTTTCCAGCCTTTCGCTGCCGAGCAGCTAAGTTCGAAGCCGGATCGGACCTCACTTCACGCCCGTTGGGATCGCAGCCTCCTGGAGGAATGCCTATCATGAAATTCCGTTACTGTTGCTTCGTCTGGATACTGCTGTTCGCGCTGACGGCCGCGTCGCGCGCTCAAGTCGTCGGTGTCACACTCCAGTTGGACACCAACACCATAACGGTGGGGCAGGGGACCACCCTCCATGTGTTCGCGCAGGTTCTCCCGGCGTTTCGCGCCACCTCCGATCGAATATTCTCCTGGTACGTGGACGTGGTGAATACCAACGGAGCTGCCGCTTCCGCCGGTTACGCGGCGATGCTTAAGCCCGCCTCCGACAAAGATCCATTGATCTCCTCTAACGGATTCACCAGCGGCGCCGATCGCCTCGCGATTTACGACACTTTCCTCAATCTGCCCCGGGCCGGAGTAACGAATCCAGTCGAGCTTCTCCGTATCCCCATCACTGGATTGGCGGCCGGCCAAACGCGCTTTAGTGTTCGCCACGGCACTGGACAGCCGAACCTGGCCCAGGACTTTCTCGTCGCCCCCACGAACGGCAGTAGCTTCCTAAGCGGCGGCGATTACACCACCGCGCTTGCGAACCTCACAGTACTGCCGGCATCTGGCGGCGCAACGAACGTCCCATGCCTCACGATTGCCCAGGCCAGCCTCGGCGGATCACTGCAGCGCATCACCCTCAATTACTGCCCGCTCGCAGGGTACGATCATTTCGTGGAGTTTCAGAATGCCATGCAGGGTGGTGCGGGTTGGCAATCCATAGCTGGCGGCCCCTTCAATTCCGGCCTCTATATCGAAACAAACAATATTGGGATGCGCTACTACCGCATTCGCGCCCAGATTCATTGAGGGTTTGCATGGTTCGAACAGTTTCTCACGAAATCCTTGAGAAAGCATTGACGCTATGGCGGTTGCGAGTATCTTCCGTCCTCCTTCGCTGAGAAGGATGTTCTTTCGAGAGGCGGTTTGAGGGCTGCGTGGAAGAAAGTCGGACAAGACTGACAAAAAAGTTTTGACGACAAAGTGTCGGGTGAGTAGGTTCATCGCACTTAACGAAGTTTGACTCAGTTGCCGAGTGTGGCAGTGATAATTCGGCGCTGAGGTTTTTTGTCCCCTAAAAGGGGCTTTCAGAGCTGGCCAGAGGGCCAAAACGTTGCGAAACGCATTGAATTCAGCGAAAAGAGAGGGCTGAAAAAAGTTTCTGGAAGTGATTGACGGCGGAGCGGAATGGGATAAATTCGCCGCCCCTTCGGAGAGAGGGTTGAAAGATTTAGGGATCGACGAGAGTTGGTTCCGCGGTTCCTGGAGACGGGAACGCTGTTCATTGAAAGTTGAAATGTGCGATGAGTGAAGAGCCCCTTCACGGTTCATCTGGTTAGTTTGGATGGACTGCTTGAAGGTTTTAAGTAATTGCAACCTGTCTGGTTTCACGACCAGACAAGGATCAGACTAACGTTTTTTCAACGGAGAGTTTGATTCTGGCTCAGAACGAACGCTGGCGGCGTGGATAAGACATGC
>JADMIO011538823.1_pt1 | contig 23428 bp, 19 predicted proteins | sample 8958161 | NCBI WGS metagenome assembly JADMIO01 (sample SAMN16585339, study PRJNA669376) | soil metagenome | isolation source: Crop rotation soil | place: USA: Cullars Rotation, Alabama | collected 2011
GCCGCGACTTCAAGTCACGTGAATTCCAAGCTTCGGATCCCACTGTGCTGGAAAGATCGCATTCGCGTCGGGAGGTCATTTGGCGTCTTTGCAGAGGGAACACGAGCGCGGCCGGGAGAGTTTTTGCCGTTCAAGAAGGGTGCATTCTTTATGGCGGCTCAGGCGGGGGTGCCAATCGTTCCCATAGCCATAAAGAACTCTGACTATCTGATGGGCAAAGGGACAGGCGAAGCTAGATCCGGCACGATTGAGATGGTGATGCTCCCGCCGGTACCAACCGCGGGATGCTCCACTGATGATGATGTTAAGGCCCTGGTAAACCGCGTCCACAAACTGATCGGACAAGAGTTAGGGGTCGACCAATCAGGTGACGCAGCCACCGCTTAAGGTTTTCGCGGTGGAGTCTCCGGTGGCTTCGGCTCTTTCGGCGCCGCATCTGGCCCTTCGATTTCCTTGATAGTCACCGTGGCATGGGCGGGAGCGAAGTCGGTGTAACGTACTCGTAAGCGAACATGAAGCGCGTCACCGTTGTCGAAAATCAGCTCCTCATCAGCATAGGCATAAGTGGGAAACCAGTAGCGTCCGTCAATCTGCTCTCGATAAGTTTCTACGACCGGATATTTGTCCGTCTTTGTTTCGGGAACACCCTTACCCTTCGTCTTAACGATTTGTAAATCCTGGTCCTCCACCCAAACACGACCCAGGAAAAACCGTTCCTTCGTCTTCTTCGCATCAGGCATCACTTTAGGGGTGACGTCGAAAACGTAGAGATTCAGCTCATCAATCTTTTCGGTGCCGACGTACTTGAAATCGTAGAGCGGAATCTTGGCTGGTTCTAAGGCGAATGGCTGAATGCCACCCAAATCGTCAATGTCTGTTTGCGTGATCGCGCTCAGCGAAGGCATCGGAAAGAAATTGATCTTCTCGAAGCGGTTTCCCTGATCGTCAAACGTGAACTGGGAGATACGGTGAAATTCGCCGGTTACCTGTCCTCCCATCCCGATACTTTGAACCAGTGCGTCACGTTTGAAGGAGTATTGGTTAAGCGCGCGGCGAAATTGCGTCTCTTTGTCAGTGAAGACCTTGATAATCCGGTCAACTTCGCTCGGGGAAAGTGTGCCCGGACTGGGCCTCGATTGCTGGGCTCTGACCACGTCCACGCCAGTGATTAACATCATCAGCATGGTGAAAGACAGCGCGAGACCAATTCTCATCTTTTCGAGCATGTTTTATTCCTCAGACTTCGAACGACCGGAGATTAAGTAGCCGCGAATACCGTTGCTGGCCGCACCTCAGATGCAGCGGGAAAAGGCGATGTTGCCACGTATTGACCCACCAGGCTGGACAGGCGACTGATTCACAAGTTTTGCCAAATTCCAGTTGCAAATTTTCTTGCATCTGGTGTAACGTGCCACCTGTAGAAAGATTTAGTTCCAGGTCCTTCGAGATTACGCGGAGATTGCAGGCGGTAATCCTCGCCGCTTTGCCACCGGGAATCCCTAGGCACCTCAATCGGGGATCGGATTAGGTCCTCACATCGGCAACCGGCAACGTGCGAGATTTCCCGTGAACCTCTGGCGCGAAAGCGCTTTAGCAACGCAGAGCGGCCGCGTTGCTAACGGGAAAGACGTTAAGATCAAGCTTTGGGAGGAGCCTGATCATCAGCTTGGAAACCGATGATGTGCGCGACGGCTGCTACTCCTTCTGGGCGGAGTTGCAATTAAGCCGTCGCGCACACCCCAGCTATCGACCGAGCCAGCCATTCCAAGTTACTGCTGAGCGAATTCAACGTCCACACGGTTGGGAATGATCCCGCGTTCGAACCCTTCATTGAGTAAAAGCTGCACTGCTTCCCGTCCACGATCAGTGTAATCCAGCGTCAGATCGTTTACCCACATTGCTACGAATCGATCGGCCAACGCCGGATCCATGTCGCGAGCAAACTGCATCGCATAGGCGAGCGCGTCTTCGCGGTTCGCGAGCGAGTAACGAATGCTCTCACGGAGGCAAGCAGAAACTTGTCGAATGATGTCAGTGCCCAGGTCGCGTCGAATAACGTTGCCTCCCATCGGCAGCGGCAGTCCAGTTTTCTGATGCCACCACTCTCCGAGATCCAGAACCTTGTGCAGACCCAGCGAGTCGAAGAAGAGTTGACCTTCGTGAATTAACAAACCAGCGTCGACGCGACCTGCCTGGACCGCGTCTATTATTTTGTCGAACGGAACCACTTCAAATTGGAAGTCAGGGTTGTAGATTCGCAGCGCCAGAAAAGCGCTGGTCAATTTGCCTGGAACTGCAATTTTCAAACTAGAAATATTTGCAGCGTCAATGGCTTCGCGAGAGACGACGATAGGACCATAGTTGTCGCCGATGGAAGCGCCGTGGGGAAGCAGCACATATTTGTCTGCCACGTAAGCGTAAGCGTGAAAGCTGATCGCCGTTACATCGAAAGTGCCGCGAAAGGCCTCTTCATTCAACGTCTGAATGTCCTTGAGCACGTGGGTGAATGCAAGACTTCCGGTATCGAGCTTGTTGGTGGCCAGGCCGTAGAACATGAAGGCGTCGTCGGAATCAGGTGAATGGGCTACGGAAATTGTTCGGGTTTCAGTAAGAGTTGTCATAAGAATTCTGTTAGGAAGTGTTCGTTGAGAACTAGACCAGACTCACATCTCTCCTTTTTAGCGGGTTATAAACTGTATCGCGCTCGACGGCTTCAAAACCGGCCTCTTCAATAAGTCCTGCCAACTCATTGCGAGACATGCGCACTTCGTTGTTCGACTCAATTGAGTAGCTCTCCGAAAGCTCACCGCCCTCAGTGATGGTTCCATCAATGTCATTTGCGCCGTAATGAAGGGCTACCTGCGCCAGTCTTTTTCCCAGCATTACCCAATAAGCTTTAACGTGGTCGAAGTTGTCGAGCAAAAGTCGTGACACCGCCATTGTTTTCAGGGAGTCAACACCAGATGGACCTGGCAGATGGGCCAACTGGGTCTTTTCCGGATAGAACGCGAGGGGGATGAAACATTGGAATCCATGCGACCGATCCTGTTGAGCGCGCAGACGAATCAAGTGATCGACACGGTCCTCGACTGATTCGATATGCCCGTAAAGCATGGTCGCATTAGTTTTCAGTCCCGCGGCGTGGACTTTCCCGGCCAATTGCAGCCAGCGTTCGCTATCACACTTGTGGGCGCAGATCATCGAACGCGTTGGCTCACGAAAAATTTCTGCGCCGCCGCCTGGACACGAGTCAAGGCCCGCCTCGATGAGCTGGTTGATTACTTCTTCGTCGCTCATCTTGTAGAAGTGAGCGAAGTGATCAAATTCCACCATCGTAAAGGCCTTGAGATGCAACTGCGGGTAGTGTTGTTTTAAACCGGAAAGCAAATCAGTGAAATAACTGAACGGAAGTTTGGTATTCAAACCGCCCGTGATGTGCAGTTCAGTCGCACCTTCCTTGACTGCTTCGCCGGCAACGCGAAGGCTGTCTTCAATGCTGTGCGTATAGGCGTCCGGTTGCCGGGGCGTGCGATAGAAGCCACAAAACTTGCAGTCCGCATAGCAGACATTGGTCGGGTTCAGGTGACGATTTACGTTGAAGAAGGTAGTGCGACCATGCTTCTTTCGACGCACGCTGTCAGCCAGTTTGCCCAGACCAGTTAAGTCATCTGTAGCGAACAACGCCAGGCCATCCTCGAAGGTGAGACGTTCTTCACGCTCAACTTTCTCGGCAATCGCAGTCAATATTCGATCGTTTGAAAAGTTCATGAAAGAGTCCTTATCAGAGCGGCTCCGCCAAAAGTCACGAGCAGAATCACACTGACGAAAGCATTGGTGGTAAAAAACGCAGCATTAAGTCGACTAAGGTCGTCGGATTTCACCAGGCGGTGCTGGTAAAAAAGTAAAATCGCCGTCGCCACTACTCCTATTAACGCAAACGGACCCAGCTTAGTTCGCCAGTAAAGGGCAACCAGTGCAGCAAACGCCCCGAAGTGAAGTAGTCGCGCGATCCACAGCGCTTTTGCCACGCCGAAATATCTGGGTATTGAGTGCAAACTAGCCTGTATGTCGAAGTCGTAATCCTGGCAGGCATAGAGCACGTCAAACCCTGCGGTCCAAAGCATTACAACCAGGGAAAGCAGGAGCGGCACGGGACTATCCAACGTTCCCCGCACAGCGATCCATGCACCGGTCGGAGCAATGGAAAGGCACCAGCCGAGCAGTAGATGCGATAGCAGCGTCCAGCGTTTAGAAAGCGAATAAAAAAGAACACTAGCCAGAGCGACCGGCGCCAGAATCAGCGTGAGACGATTAAGCATCGCAGCGGCCAGCAGAAAAGTGGCCGCCGCCACTAGCGTAAACGCCCAGACGAAACTTACCGACAGCAATCCCGCAGGTAAGGCGCGGCCCGCAGTCCGTGGATTACGCGCATCGAATTCGCGGTCGGCAATGCGGTTGAAGGCCATTGCGGTGGAACGCGCGCCCACCATTGCCACGGTTATCCAGAACGCCTGTCGCAGTGTTGGTAGTCCATCTGCCGCGAGCACCGCACCGAGAAATGCAAAGGGAAGGGCGAAGAGCGTGTGCTCGATCTTGATCATCTCGAGCGTGGTGCGAACGTTTCTGAGCAACGCAGTCATTTAGTGTCGTCTTCAGTAACGGCAACCGTGGCGCCGACTTCTTTCAATCCACGCCATTGTGTGGCGCGGGAATGTGGCACGCCTAAATGATCGAGAACACGGAAGACAAAATGATCTACGAGTTCCTCGATGCTTTGAGGTCGGTGATAAAAACCCGGACTGGCTGGAATAATGTGCGCTCCGGCTCGCGACAAACGCAGCATGTTTTCCAGATGAATGGCGTTGTAAGGGGTTTCGCGGGGTACCAGCACCAGCCGTCGACTTTCCTTCAAAGTCACGTCGGCGGCGCGATGGATCAAATTGGTGCCAGCGCCCGAAGCAATCGCTCCCAGAGTGCCCATCGAACAGGGAACTATGACCATTCCTTCTTGTGGATGAGAGCCGGAGGACGGCCGCGCTGCGATGTTGTCCAGGCGATGCAAATGAATCAGTCGCGACTCTAACGGCAGACCCAACCAGCGATTAATTGCGGTCCGGTCGGCATTCGTCAAATCAACGCCGAGCTCGACTTTTGCAACAGTTCGCGCCGAGTCTGACAGGATGAGATTAATGCGTTCTACTACGCCGCTGATAGCCAGATGAAACAGGGTTCGTTGCGCGTAAATTGAACCCGAAGCACCGGTGATTCCTACAGTAAATTCCATAATCGTTTCGCATTGAAATCTTACGCGGCGGGCAAGTGGCGCGCAAGTTAGTCGATTTGTTAGACAACGTGGCAAGACTAAATCGAACCGGGAGCTGTAGCGACTGGCCGAGACTCAAGCTAGATTGCAAGTTGATACTGATTGGGACTGCTAGAGCATGAATCTTTGGCCGGTCGCTACGCCTCCGGGTTCTGATTCAGTTTCTGGTCGTCTGTTGAAACGAGTACCCGGTGTGGACTGATGCGCCCAAAAGTAAAGGGCACGGTCGCCCGTGCCCTTCAACCACAAACCAAATTTCAAGTCCGCTATCACGACTACGGATGTAGCAGCCAGAAATTGTAACTGCCCGAACCGCTGTAAGAATAAACTTGCCAGGTGTAGTAGCCAGAAGTTCCTGAGTAGTTAATCGTTTCGTTGCTGGTCGCACTCGTCGAGCTGGCAACGGTTACCCAGGCGGATCCATTCCACTTCTGCAAGTAAAGATCGAAGTCTGCGCCCGAAGCGGGTCCAACCAGACATCCTGTGTGAGCACCGCTGACGCCACTGTAGTAGTACGTCCCACTGGGCTGGTACTGGTAGCTTCCTGTCCCCGAAAGGGATCCGGTGTACAACGTGCCGCCTGCGCAAGCCGGCGGCGCCCCACCACCGCCGCCAGTTGTCAGCAGCGAATAAAGCAAGCGATTGGGCGAGCCGGTACCGATACCCGTTAAATGATTCGTGGTGGCGGTCGTGATGATCGCGTTCGCCACCGTCGCCGGCGATGCGTTTGTATTGTTCTGCAAATACAGCGCAGCCACTCCCGCCACATGAGGCGTCGCCATGGATGTGCCGCTGATCGTGTTAGTGGCGGTGTCGCTCGTGTTCCACGACGAGGTTATTGACGAACCCGGCGCGAACAGATCCAAACACGTTCCGATGTTTGAAAAATCCGACTTCGCATCGGTGCTGGTCGTGGAACCAACAGTCAGCGCTGCCGGAACGCGGCCAGGTGATTCGGTGCAGGCATCGACGCCGTAGTCGTTGCCGGCAGCAATCGCGTACGTCACTCCGGCATTAATTGAATTCTGCACGGACGTGTCGAGAGCAGTGGATGCGCCTCCGCCCAGACTCATGTTGGCGACTGCCGGAGTAATGCGGTTGGCGGTGACCCAATCCACGCCGGCGATGACAGTCGAGTCAGTGCCGTTGCCCTGGCAATCCAGCACTCGCACCGCGTGAAGCGTTACGCCCTTTGCGACTCCATATGTCGAACCACCAACCGTTCCGGAAACGTGAGTTCCATGCCCGTTGCAGTCGTTTGTGTTCTGCCCGTCTCCGATTGAGTCGAAACCGATTACCGCGCGACCTCCAAATTGAGTGTGCGTGCGACGAATGCCAGTATCGATGATGTAGACGTGGACGCCAGCGCCTGTCGGTGTGTAGACGTAGGTGCCGTTCAATGGCCGGTCTCGCTGATCAATGCGATCAAGGCCCCAGGTCGCGCCGCTTTGTGTGGTGGTAGCTCTAACTGGCCCATCCTCCTCTACAAACTTGACGCGGTAATCCTGACTCATGGCTTCTGCCTGGGCTTCGGTCATCTCGATGGCAAAGCCGTTAAGCGCGTGCTGATAGATGTGTTTGAGTTGTCCTTTGTAGTTCGCGGCCATGTCTTGCGCGATGTATGGCGCAATCGAATACAGACCTTTTGGTCCGACGACAGCATCGTCAAGTACAACGATGTAGCTGTTTTCGATCTTGTCAGCCTTGTGAAGCAGTTTGCCTTTTTGCGCCCGACTGCGCGTAGGCACCGAAGCGAAAATCATGAGGCCGAGAACCAGGCCGGTGAACAGAACTATAACCTTCCTCATTTTGTCTCCTTTTGATTGATGTAAGGGTTGGAGGGGGTGGGCGCCGCCCGCTTCGGCAAGAAGACTGCGGGGAGATAAAGCCGAATTGATGGAAACAAATAAACTGACCGCTCAGCATAAATCTTGTTGCATGCAAGCCCAGACAAAATCGGGCTCGTCAAATTCTTGTTTATCCTGGTTCGTGAGTGGTCGGGACAGATGCCAGTATACCCGCTCAAAGTTCGCCGTCCAATATCTGAGGTTCGTCGTGACTCAAGCAGTTAAGAGTTCAACCTTTAGGTTGGCTTTCTGCTATCCGCAAGCTAAAGCTCGAACTCTAAACTTTTTGAGTGAACGTTGGACTTTTGGTTTCGGACATTGGACTATTAACCCATGGATCTTGGAAGACTGGAAAAACTTCTCAGCGCGTACAAAAAAGACGAGCTGGGGTTGACTGAAGCCGCGCGACAAATCAGTGAGCTTCACTTCGAGGACGTCGGCTACGCGCGCGTCGACCATTCGCGCGCAACCCGGCAAGGCTTTCCGGAAGTTGTTTTCGGCGCCGGCAAAACACGTGAGCAGGTAGTTGGCATCGTCGAGCGTCTGGCGAAGCATTCACCGAACTTGCTGGTCACGCACACCGATGAAGGCACTTTCGGCGAAGTCAGAAATATTGTCAGCGAAGCCGAGTGGCATGAAAGTGCGCGACTGATCCGGATTCAAAGAGATACGAGCGAACTCGGCGTTGGCGAAATTGCAGTAGTCACCGCCGGCACCAGCGACATTCCCGTGGCGGAAGAAGCAGCGCTAACGGCTGAAGCGATGGGTAATCGCGTGAAGCGGGTTTGGGACGTCGGCGTCGCCGGCATTCATCGTGTGCTGGCGGAGCGCTCGCTGCTGCAAAGCGCGCGTGTGGCAATCGTCGCGGCAGGGATGGAGGGCGCGCTGCCTTCAGTTGTCGGAGGTCTGGTGAGCGTTCCGGTGATTGCTGTCCCAACCAGCATTGGTTATGGCGCCTCTTTTGGGGGCGTGGCGGCGCTGTTGGGAATGCTTAACTCGTGCGCGTCAAATGTGACTGTTGTGAATATCGATAATGGATTTGGCGCGGGGTTTGTGGCGAGTTTGATTAATCGCAAATGGGAGCCCGTCTAAACCGACAAACAACTCTTTGGAGTGCGGAACCTGTTACCGCTTTGGTATCCGGCGGCTTGACGCCGCAACTTAATAAAAAAGGCTGCGACAGGTCGCAGCCTACCAAAGCGCCGACAGGTCGCCGCACTCCAAAGAGTTGAGCCTAAGGATTGATCAGGTTATTCAACTTCTCCGCCCAGTCCTGGTCCAAGTTTTGTAGGATGTTGTATTGCTCCAACGCACCATCGCGGTTGCCCATCGCCAGCTGCGTCTTGCCCAGGTTGTAGTACGCCTTTCCAAAATCGGGTTTCAAACGAATCGCCTGCCGGAATGCCTCAACTGCATCCGGGTATTTGCCTGACTCCATGTAAGCTTCGCCCATGCTGTTTGGCGCGTTGGGATCGCCAGGCTTCAGCAGCGCCAGTTGCTTGAAGATGCCGATCGCCTCGTCGTACTTTCTGGATTTCAAATACCTGGAACCGAGTCGTTCGTAGGCGCTGGTGTAATCGTTGCGCAAACGAATCGCAGCCTTGTAGGCCTGGATCTCATCGTCAGCCCTTCCCCAATCGCGATAGACGAGACCGAGCGCGTAGTAGGCATCGGCGGCATTGTACGGATCGAGACGAATCGACTGCCGGTAGCCTTCGGCCGCTTCCTTGTATTGCTTCAGGTAATAGTTTGCCAGGCCGATGTTGAAATACGACTCGGCAGAAGGTCTGAGGCTGACTGCTTTTTTCGAAGCCTCAATCGCCTCGGCATGTCGGCCAAGTTTTTCTCTACAGAAGCCAGCCTGCGCCCAGGCTTCTGCGTAGTTGTTATCCGACTCGACTGCTTTTTCGAAGTAAGACAGCGCGCTTTCGCAGTCGTCTTTGGAGAGGAAACTAAGGCCATCACGGAACGACTGGACGGCCCTTGCCCGTTTATTCCTGCCAGAGGCAACCGCGAGGTCGGACAACGATAACAGCGCACCACTTTGCAGTTGCGATATTCGTTCTGAAGGAATGGCGAAATTGACGCTTTGCCCGCCAGTGATTTGCAGCGTCGCCACGCCGATAACCTGGCCTTGCATATTGACGACGGGGCTGCCGCTCGAACCGGGCGAAATAGGCGCGGTGATCTGAATGATGCGTCCGAACGTCGGGATGTCGCGCACAGCTGAGACGATACCGTTACTGACGCTGCCCTCGAGTCCAAAAGGATTGCCGATTACAACGACGCTTTCACCTTCCTGCGGTGAAGTCTTATCGAGTGGCAGTGGCCGAACCGAGTTCGCCGGCGCCTCAATCCTCAAAAGCGCGAGGTCGCCCTCAGCGTCTACCGCGATGACGCCCTTAACCGGGTAGACGTTGCCGTTGAAGGAATGAACTTCGGCGCGGGCAGCATTGTCGATGACGTGCCGATTCGTTACTACTCGTTCCTGATCGATGAAGAAGCCGCTGCCGCGTGAAAGTTTTTCACCGCGTGCGTCAAATGTTTCGATAGCTACCGCGGAAGGCTTGATACGACGAACAAGTTCGGGCAGCTGGTCCTGCGCTTGCAACTGGAGTCCAAAACCGAAGAGAGACACCGCCAGGAAGCAGAGAAGTGAGGCGTTTCGTTTTTGCTTGAAGAGAAGACTTTCGAAAGCTTTCATAACTCGTCAATATCGTACCAGTTTCAAACTCGAGTTGGGGAGTGTGCCTGAAAGCTTCGATCCACTTCTTCGTAGATTGCCCTGGTTGATTTGTGCGAGCCAAAGATCGAGATACCGGTTTCAGAACTGATGTAGTGTTTTTCGCCGGCGGTTGCGAAGTAGAACCAGGAAACGGCGCCATTGGGCCAGGGAGCTTTGCCGAGCCAGTGGACCGTAGAATTGCCGGGCGCGAATTGCAGCGTGAGTAGTTGACCGGAAAGTGTTTCACTGAAAACCAGGACGCTGCCCGGAAACGCAACCAGGATCCCACCGCTTTCCCACGGAAAAATCTTTAAGAAGGCTTTGAAGCGCCACTCCGATGCGTAGCGTATGGGAAACCACGGATGGGCGCCGATGGTTTGTTGGTGTTCGCGAAGGAACTTCTCGCGCGTGCGTCTTCGCTTAGACTTTTGATAGAAAGCGTAGCCGATGAAAACTAAAAACGGGATCAGGATTACGGCCAGCAAAAACAGCGCGAAGACTAACGCCACGATTGCCTGTATGTCTTGATCGTCCATGGGGGATTCGACCAGAACGAAGTCCAACGTCCAAAGTCGAGAAAGAATATTAACCCGTTGAACTATATTCGTCGCTTCTTCGTCGACGTTGGACTCGGACCGTAATTATCTCCGGTCTCCGTGTCACCGCTTCTCCGTGTCCCGCTTAGTGACCGGCCAACGCGAGTGACTGGACCTTCTTGACAACGTCCGCCAACTTAACATCTTCGCTTTGTTTAGAGGCGCGGCTGAAAAGTTCAACCTGTCCAGTTGCCACTTTTTTGCCAAGCGTCACCCGATACGGAATGCCAATCAGATCAGCGTCTTTAAACTTCACGCCGGCGCGTTCATCACGATCGTCTAGCAAGACTTCCAGCCCGCCGTGTTGCAAGTCTTTGTAGAGCTTCTCGCCAGTCTCGCGCAGCGTTTCGTCCTTCATGTTCGTGACAGTCACAACCACGTCAAAAGGTGCAATGCTTTTCGGCCAGATGATGCCGTCAGCGTCATGGTTCTGTTCTATCGCCGCCGTGATGATGCGCTCAACGCCGATTCCATAACTACCCATTATCACGGGCACCGGCTTGCCTTCTTCGGTTAGCACGGTTGCCCCCATCGACTCTGAATACTTCGTGCCGAGCTTGAAGATGTGACCAATCTCCATGGCTTTGTAAAGTTCGAGGGTGCCGGAATCGCAGCGCGGGCACGCTTCACCGGAAGCGACGCTACGCAGGTCGGCCCAGCGATCCGGTTTGATGTCGCGTTGAATATCAACCCCGCGCAAATGGTGGTCGTCTTTGTTAGCGCCGGTGGTCATGTTGCTGCGATTCTCAAGCGCAAGGTCCGCAACAATCAGCAAGTCAAAATTAACTTCTTTTGCTTTGTTGCGCGCGCCAACTCCGCCGAGGCTGCCGGCGCTGGCGCCTAGTAATTCGCGAATCTCTTCCGGATGGGCCGGACGCACTGCTGTAGCAGCCAGACTGTCGGCGAGTTTCGTCTCATGTAACTGGTGGTCGCCGCGAACCAGGACCAGGACAGGCTGCGGTTCGTTGTTTATGGTCGCGACGTAGACCAAAGATTTGATCTGCTGTTCCGCCTTAGCCCCTCCTGGAAACTTTTCCAGGTCTTCGATCGTGCGCACGCCGGGTGTGGGGAACTCCTCGGGAGCTACCGGTCCTGGTTGATCGGCAAATGGTCCGACGCGTGAAGTTGCTTTCTCGAGATTCGCCGCGTAATCGCAGTTTGAGCAACTGGCAATCAAGTCTTCGCCGGCGTCGGTCTTCGCCACAAACTCGTTTGATTCTGAGCCGCCCATTGAACCCGACGACGCTTCGACAATCGAAAACTGAATGCCGCAACGGCTGAAGATCCGTTTGTAAGCTTCACGTTGATCGGCGAAGGACTTATCCAGACCAGACTTATCGACATCAAAGGAATACGCATCTTTCATGATGAAGGTACGCAGGCGCATTAATCCCGATTTTGGTCTGGCCTCATCGCGAAACTTGATTTGAATCTGATACCAAACCTGCGGCAGTTGCTTATAAGAACGCAATTCGTTGCGCGCCATCGCGGTGAACACTTCTTCGTGAGTCATGCCCAGGCACATGTCGCCTGCCTTGCGGTCTTTCAAGCGAAACATCTCGTCGCCGATGGCGTCCCAACGTCCCGACTCCTTCCAAAGCTCCGCTGGATGCAACGCCGGCAAGTAAAACTCCTGGCCGCCAATGCGATTCATCTCCTCGCGCAGGATCTCCATGATCTTTAGAGCGACGCGCTGGGCCATCGGCAAATATGAATAGATGCCGGCGCCAAGTTGGCGAATCAATCCGGCGCGGAGCAAAAGTTTGTGCGAAACGACTTCGGCGTCAGCCGGGTCTTCGCGAAGCGTGGGGATGAAATATTGTGACCAGCGCATTAGGTTTTTTGCTTAACTTTCCTGAGATAACTACGATGCGCCATTCTCGCTTAGCAACACTGTTAACGCAAAACGCGACCGAGTGTGTTCCTCGATTTTTGGTTATATGGTTCAACCAGCCTGCAAAGCAGGCGGTAGCATAAAGCCCAGGGTCGAGCGAAGCGGAACCCTGGGAGACTTCAGGAATACATAGCCCACGTAAGTGGGCGACAGACGTCACGAACTCTGCCGCCCGTTTCACGGGCTTTGTTAGTTTGTCTTCTTTACCCAGGGTTCCGCTTCGCTCCACCCTGGGCTTTATGCTTCCACCTGCTTCGCAGGTTCTTCTCTTTTACCTAATTGCGACACGTGTTTGCGTGATGTAACATCAATCTCTGCCACCCTTCTCGTTGAGGATTCAGATGAAAATCGCGCTCGCAAGTGACCACGCTGGTTACGCAGAAAAAGAACGCCTGAAGCCACTGCTCAAGCAGCTTGGCCTGGACGTGGACGACCTCGGTACGACTTCTGAAGAGTCTGTCGATTATCCCGACTACGCCCGCAAGGTTGCTGAGCAAGTTGCCGCTGGTCAGGTTGAGCAGGGCGTTTTGGTTTGTGGCTCGGGAACCGGCATGGCGATTACGGCCAACAAGGTGCCGGGCGTACGTGCGGCGGTTGCGTGGTCGGAAGAAACTGCGCGACTTGCACGCCAACATAACGACGCGAATGTGATGGCCATTGGCGCGCGTACGACACCGGCAGAGAAGATCCCGGAAATTGTTAAGGCCTGGTTTGACTCCAGCTTTGAGGGCGGACGACATGCGGAGCGCGTGAAAAAGATTGAGCAGTGATTAGTAGACCAAATCGATTTCAGATCTCAGATTTCAAATTTCAGGTTCAAATCAAGCAAATCCAATCCCCAGAGGCCAATAGATGACTGACCTAAGAAACGCACCACTTTCAGAAGTCGATTTTGTTATTGCTGAAACCATCGATCAGGAAGTTGCTCGCCAGGCGAATGGCTTGGAGTTGATTGCCTCGGAAAACTTTGTCAGTGAAGCAGTGCTGGAAGCGGCGGGTTCAGTTTTTACAAACAAATACGCCGAAGGTTATCCCAAGAAACGTTACTACGGCGGCTGCGAATGGACTGACGTCATTGAGCAAACCGCCATCGATCGCGCGAAGCAGATCTTTGAAGCCGAACATGCCAACGTGCAACCACACAGCGGCGCGCAAGCGAACATGGCAGTTTATCTGGCAGCGATTCAATATGGAGATCAGATCCTCGGAATGAATCTTTCGCACGGCGGCCACTTGACGCACGGTCATCCGATGAACTTTTCCGGCATGAGTTACAAGGTCGCGGACTACGGTGTGGCGCGCGAGACCGAACAAATTGATTACGACGAACTGCAACGACTCGCCGAAGAGCACAAACCTAAGTTGATTGTGTGTGGTGCTTCTGCCTACCCGCGCATCATTGATTTCGCGCGCATTGGTGAGATTGCAAAAAGCATCGGCGCGCGTATGTTTGCTGACATCGCACACATCGCCGGGCCTGTCGCCGCCGGGCTTCATCCTTCGCCTGTGCCGCACGCCGACTATGTGACAACCACTACGCACAAAACTTTGCGCGGCCCACGCGGCGGCCTAATCTTGTGCCGCGAAGAACACGCGAAGGAGATCGATCGCAAGCTGTTTCCAGGAGTGCAGGGTGGACCACTGGTGCACATCATTGCCGCCAAGGCCGTAGCTTTTGGTGAAGCATTGCGCGACGACTTCAAAGATTACCAACGTCAGGTTTTGGCGAACGCAAAAGCACTTGCGGCGGAGTTGCAACAACAGGGACTGCGCCTGGTTTCCGGTGGCACCGACAATCACCTGATGCTGGTCGACGTCTGGATGGACGGCAATGGAATTACTGGCAAGGTCGCTGAGAAAGCGCTCGAGCTGGCGAACATCACCGTCAATAAAAACACGATTCCGTTCGATCAAAACAAGCCGTTCGTTGCGTCGGGTCTGCGCATTGGCACGCCAGCGGTAACTACTCGCGGCATGAAGGAAGATGAAATGCGCGAGATCGGCCGGCTGATCGCCGAAGTGATCCACGCACCGGAATCGCTCGACGTGCAACAAAAAGTTCGGCAGGGAGTGACGGATCTATGCTCCCGCTTTCCGCTTTATCCGAAGCGGCTGAAGAGCCGTTTGCGTGAAGCTGTGCGTTGATTGCGGCTCTGCTGCACTCACCTGGTCTCCTCAAATTCAACTTTGCATCAAGAGGTCTTTATGAGGATATTGTTGGCTTTAGGAGTGCTTTTGACTGTGACACTTCAAGTTTCTTTGCCCGCATCAGGTTCAACACAAGCCGAGACAACAGTGCAAGCTGCGCAACTTCCCTGGATGAATGCAGCGGTCGACAAACTTGAACGCGAACTTGTCGCGAAGTATGGCGAAAGCCAGCGCGCGCGTGCGCATCGCGGATTGCAGCAAGTCAGCAGTTTCTGGCGCGCCGAAGATGGCGACGCCGCAGCCTTCGAAGAGTTTGCCAAAGCAAACTTTGCCGGCAATCAGGCAACGCTCGATTCTCTGTTCAACCGTTTCGAATACAACCTCGAACAACTAAATGGTCACATGGCGGAGATTGGGAGGGAATTTCGCACACCGTCGGACCTTCAGGGTGGGCCGATTCTCGGTTTCGACGAGATTTTTGCCGCTTACGATCCGTCAGCTCACGTCAACGACGATTTCTTTCAAAACAAGCTCGCCTTCATTGTGCTGCTGAACTTTCCCTTAACCACACTGGAGCAGCGCTTGACGGAAGGCGAAAAATGGTCGCGCCGGGAGTGGGCTGAAGCTCGGCTCGCCCAGCGTTTTTCCAAACGAATTCCCGCGGACGTGAACCTTGCGGTCGCGCAGGCCAGCGCCGAAACGGGACGCTACATTGCGGAATACAACATCTGGATGCATCACCTGGTTGATGCCAACGGCACTCGACTCTTCGCTCCCAAACTCCGCTTGCTATCTCACTGGAACCTGCGCGACGAAATCAAAGCGGACTATAGCGACGCGCAAAACGGTCTAGCCAAGCAGCGCATGATTCAGCAAGTGATGGAGCGAATCGTGACGCAAACCATTCCTGCCGTGGTCGTCAATAATCCCAACTACGATTGGAATCCTTTTACTAATGACGTGAAGCCGGCGGCTGTAAAGGACTCTGATGACGCGGGCCGATCAGCACCATCGGGTGCAGCGCTCAACGCTCCCGAGCCAAACACTCGTTACGCAAAGTTGCTGCTGGCGTTCCAAGCTTCGCGAAAGGTTGATCCTTATTCGCCCACAGCGCCGACGCACATTGCGCGGAGTTTCGACGAGGGCCGCGAGATTCCCGAAGAGCGCATGAAGGCTATGCTGGAACAGTTGCTGTCGTCCCCGCTTGCGCCTCGAGTAGCGAAACTTATCGAAAAGCGCATCGGCCGGCCGCTAGAGCCGTTCGACATTTGGTACAACGGATTTCGTCAGCGCGGTGCTTATACGGAAGCGCAGCTCGACGAAATCGTCGCAAAGAAATATCCAACGCCTGAGGCGTACAAGAACGACATTCCCACCCTGCTTGTTCATCTTGGGTTCACGAAGGAACGCGCCGAGTATTTAGCAAACAACATCGTCGTCGATCCGGCCCGTGGTTCTGGTCACGCGTTGGGTGCAAGCATGCGTTCGGCTAAGACCCACCTGCGCACGCGCGTTGAAAAAGGCGGGATGAACTACAAAGGCTTCAACATTGCCGTTCATGAAATGGGACACAACGTCGAACAGACTTTCTCGCTGAACAATATCGACCACTCGCTGCTGCAAGGAGTTCCCAACACCGCCTTTACCGAAGCGCTTGCGTTTGTTTTTCAGGGCCGTGACCTGGAACTGCTGGGCCTTGCGAAGCCCGACGCGCAAAGTGAAGCGCTGAAGACGTTGAATGATTTCTGGGGCACCTATGAAATCGCAGGCGTGGCCCTCGTCGACATGGCTGTGTGGCATTGGATGTACGATCATCCAAACGCTACGCCGGCGGAATTGAGGGACGCGACGGTGCAAATTTCGCAGGACGTTTGGAACAAGTACTACGCGCCGTTGTTTGGTAAGCGCGACGTTGTTCTCCTCGGAATTTATTCCCACATGATCGATTCTTTCCTTTATTTGCCGGACTATCCCATCGGCCACATGATCGCTTTCCAGATCGAGGAGCAGATGGAAAAGGCGGGCAACATCGGAGCGGAATTCGAAAGGATGGCAACGGTCGGAAGTGTGATTCCGGATTTGTGGATGAAGAAAGCGACCGGCGCGCCGGTTGGACCTGATGCGCTGTTGAAGGCGACGGAAAAGGCGTTAAGCGACGTCGGCGCCAAGTAAGAGTGTTTCACGGGCGGAAGAGCGGGGGCAAGCCCGCCTTCCTGACCCCGAGATTATTAGAGTCTGTTTTGATTTCACCGGAGAATGGCTTTCGCTGTAAAAGCAGTCGGGCAAGTTCAGTGGGCTCAAGGTCAGGAAGGTGGGCTTGCCCCCGCTCTTTAGCGCGAAAAATCTGTTTTCAAACTAGACCATGGAAGAAGTCTTTGGACCTGACGGCTTAATCGCCCAGGCGCATCCCGAGTACGAACATCGGCCGGGCCAGATTGATATGGCGCGGGCCGTGATGCGTGCGTTTGAAGAGCGCAAGCATTTGATTGTGGAAGCGGGGACAGGAACGGGAAAGACGCTGGCTTATCTGGTTCCCGCTGTCGCAGCTGCCCTCGGTGGTCGTGGTCGCGTCATCATTTCAACCGGCACAAAGAATCTGCAAGAGCAGTTAATGGAAAAGGACATTCCGTTTCTGCAGAGTGTATTACCCAAGAGTTTCAAAGCGGCTTACATGAAGGGACGAAACAACTACGTCTGCTTGCATCGGTTGGGACGAGCGGAAAATTCACCCGTGCTCGATGGCCTCGAAGAAGTTGATCACTTCGATGAGGTAACTCATTGGGCGAAGGCGTCTGCGACCGGTGACCGCGCTGAGCTATCAAACCTGCCTGAGTCGCTTTCCTTCTGGCGACACATCGACGCGCGTTCCGAAACGTGTCTGGGCCAAAAGTGCATCGACTTCGATCCATGCTTCATTACACGTATGCGTGAACGAGCGCTCGACGCCGACATAGTGGTTGTCAATCATCACCTCTTCTTTGCGGACCTGGCGCTGCGAAACAACATGTACGGCACCGTCCTGCCGGATTACTCAGCCGTCATTCTCGACGAGGCCCACATGATTGAAGACGTTGCCTCTGAGTATTTCGGTTCGCAGGTTTCCAACTACCAGATTGACGATCTCATTCGCGACGTGAGTGCCGTTCCTTTTGAAGATGCCGAAGCAGATCGTGAAATAACCAAGACTTCAGCGCGCGTGATGCGCTTCGCGGACAACTTCTGGATGGGGTTTCGCGAAGGTCGTGGCGAAGAGGGACGGTTTCCCATCACGCCGGACACCTTCGCCGTGAGAAATCGCGAGGGCCAGATGCAGCCAACTCCGCTCGGCGATCTTTACGTTGCGCTGGATGGGGCATTAAGCAGGCTGGAAACGACGCTCGACGCGCTCAAGGACAAGCCGGCTGAAGTTGAGAATCTAGTGCGGCGCATTCGGCAAATCAAGTTTGATTTGCAGTTCATCGTTGCTGGGCAGGACCGTAAGTTTGTCTACTGGACCGAACGCCGGGGTCGAGGAATCTTTTTGCGCGCATCGCCCATCGATGTGTCGGGTATTCTCGACGACAAACTCTTCGCAAGAGTCGATACGGTAGTGTTGACCTCGGCAACGCTTTCCAGCGCCGGAAACTTTTCGTTCATTCGCGAACGGCTGGGGCTCGACGCCGCTGAGGAATTGATGGCGGAATCAATCTTCGATTACGAAAACCAGACGTGTCTCTATCTGCCGGCAAAGATGCCGGATCCGAGATCGCCCGAATGGTCAGCGGCCGCAGCGGCTGAAGTTATCAAGATCGTCAACGCCACCGCCGGTCGCGCCTTCGTTTTGTCGACCAGCCTGGCAGGAATGCAATCGCTCTACGACCAGGTGATGCCGGAGCTCGAGTATCCTTGCTTCATTCAAGGCAGCGCGGCAAAAGGGCGTTTACTGGAACGTTTTCGGCGCACCCCGAACTCAGTGCTGTTTGCCACCTCGAGTTTTTGGCAAGGCGTGGATGTGCGCGGCGAACAATTGTCGTGTGTAATCATCGACAAGCTCCCGTTTGCGGTGCCGACTGACCCGATTGTTTCGGCGCGGCAACGTTACATTGAAGACACCGGTGGCTCGAGTTTTTACGAGTACAGCGTGCCGCAGGCAATTATTAGTTTGAAGCAGGGACTGGGTCGTTTGATTCGCAGTACGACCGATAGGGGTGTGCTGGCGGTATTGGATCCGCGCTTGAAAACGAAAGGTTACGGTCGCACGTTTTTGCAAAGTCTGCCGCGCTGCCGCGTGACCAGCAATATCTCAGACGTCGCGCGCGTATTCGAAACTGGCGCTGCAGTAGCGGGATAATACGATTACAGAACCCCGACGCGTAACCCTACATATACTTGACGCAGAATATCGCGGTTAGAGGAGAACGTTTTCCGATTTTTTCGTGTCGTTTCGTGGGTTTCATTTCGTGTGATTTAGTGGTCATGTCTTTAGTCTTAAACAAAAAAAACATCCACGAAGAAACACGAAATGAAAACCACGAAACAACACAAAAATCAGGATCTTTCTTAACCGTGGGAGGAAGAGATGAACGACGAACGCGAGGACACCAAGATTTACAAAGTCGTGATTAACCACGAGGAGCAGTATTCCATCTGGCCTGCCGACCGCGAAAATGCACTAGGCTGGAGTGACTCCGGCAAATCAGGCACGAAGGCGGAATGCCTGGAGTACATTAAGGAAGTTTGGACCGACATGCGGCCCCTCAGTTTGCGCAAGCAGATGGAGGAAGCTGCGAAGAACGAAGGAAATTGATGGCTGGACAATTCGAAGTAATGATTGAACGAAACTTCTCCAGCGCGCACCAGCTGCGCGGCTATAAAGGGAAGTGTGAAAACCTGCACGGACATAATTATCGCATCGAGATTTACGCGCGCGGCAGGGAACTCGATAACATTGGCTTACTAGTCGACTTTGTTGAGTTGAAGGCAGCTGCCGATGAAGTTGTGCAGTATTTGGATCACCGCAACATTAATGAGCTGGAGCCTTTTACTGAATTGCAGCCTTCGGCAGAGAATTTGGCGAAGTATGTTTTGGAACGAGTTGGTGCGAAGGTAACCGACGAGCGTGTGCAGATTTATAAAGTTAGATGTTTTGAGACACCGACGAGTGTGGCCACCTACCAGATCGATTAGCCGCTTGGTTCCCCTCTTAGCCTTCATCGGCGAGGGCTGGAACAGCCGAGGCGAACACTGAAGAGGCCTCCTGAGTTACTGGATCGTCAAGCCGAAGTGTTTCAGTAAGTCGACCGTCAACTTCAACGCGTTTCTCGGCAGGTTTCCTCATGAACGGTCGCTCGCAGAAACGGTAGAAGATCCACGCGAACACGACTGTGGCAGGCACGACAATCAATAATGTGTTCAGCACCGGTGGCAGCTTGCGAGTAATGAACCACCATGATTGCATGATCACCAACTCGTGTGTCAGGTAGAGCGAGTAAGAGAAGACGCCGACAAACGCAGCCGCAGCCACGAGCGTTCGCTTCACGCGGGCGAGATTGAAGAATCTGATGTTGCCGGCAGCTGCCCCCACATTGCGCATCCATTCTTGTTCGATGTGCACGACGCGGTTCACCAAAATAAAAAATCCCAGGCCCCAGACCGGGTGCATCAGCATCCAGGCGAACGTGTGCAGGAAAGTGTCTTTCTGAGTGTTGGGGAGAATCATTGAAGTGGCTGACGCCAGGACGATAGCCGCACCTCCAAGCCACAGGTTTCGGCACCAGCCCGGCAATTTAACCAGGCCTAAGGCTGCTTCAACCGCAATCGCACCGAGCGCCCAGGTGAACCAGTGCGTTGCTGCTCCTTCCGGTACGGGCACGCCAACGCCAAACTCGACCCAAATTAAATGACTGAAGGCAAACCAGCCCACGCGCGCGGCTGCACAAATCACAAGCGTTCGCCCCCAGCCCCAACGCGTACGTAAGAAAAGCAAAAGAAAGTATCCGAGGTAAAGCTGCTCCTCGACCGCCAGGGTCCAAAAGACGCCGTTGATGCTGTAACAAGTGTGCGGATCCAGGTTGTGAAGCATCAGCAGGTGCATCACCACGTCGTAAATAAAAAAATGTGTGACGTTAATGCCCGTCGTGAAGGCCATCATGATCATGAACAGTGCGAAGGCGATCACGTACGGAGGATAGAGCCGGCGAATGCGCCGCCGCCAAAAGCTACCGAAGTGAATGTTATGCGGTTGCTTGTTAACCTGTGCCCTGGCCCACTGCAGGTGAATACAGAAGCCGGAGATCACAAAGAACAGGAAGACGCCGATGTAGCCGAAGGAGCTAAGAAATTGGAGAAACTTGACCGGCCAGCGGAAGAAGTTGTTGGGCACTGCTGCGGTGCTTTGCCAGAGCGCGTGATAGAAGACTACACCCAACGCCGCGATACCACGTAACGCGTCGATGCTTTCGAAGCGACCTTCGCTCAGGGGATTGCGACCGGCTGCCATCATTAAGCGGAAACGAGTGACGAAACGTCGATGTTGTACTTTCTTATTTTGCTATATAACCGCGGGCGGTAGATTCCCAACAAGTTTGCCGCCGCCTGCTTGTTTCCGCCGGTGCGCTGCAAAGTTTTTTCGATCACCAGCCGCTCGATGTCTTCCAGCGTCATGTTCGGCGGAACGTCCCACGTTGATCCCGCGATCGTCCCTTCCGGAAGCGAGCCATTGTCAAATGGCAAGTCGACCGGCTCGATACGGTTGCCTTTAGCAAGCAGCACTGCGCGCTCGATAACGTTCTGCAGTTCGCGAACGTTTCCTGGCCATGTGTGACCGAACAAGCGCTGATATGCCGCCTGAGATACTCCCGCGATTGGCCGTTCATACTTCTGTGCATACTCCTGCAGAAAGTGTTCTGTCAGAAGCTGAATGTCTTCGCTGCGCTCACGCAACGGCGGCACGTGAATGGTTATTGTTGAAATTCGATAGAAGAGGTCGTCACGCAGCAAGCCGTCGCGGATCGCGTCAGCGGGTGGGCGATTGGTCGACGATATCAGCCGAAAATCCACTGCAAATGTCTTTTCTGAACCAATTTTCCGGTAGCTGCGCTCCTGCAGCACTCGCAGCAGCTTTGGTTGAAGTTCCACCGGCATCTCCGCAATTTCATCCAGCATTAACGAGCCGCCGGCGGCGTGTTGCACCAAACCTTCCTTGTCGGCATGCGCGCCGGTAAACGCGCCTTTCGTGTGGCCAAATAGCTCAGATTCAATCAGCTCTTTTGGCAGTGCGGCGCAATTCACCTTTATGAACGGCTTGCGAGAGCGGAGGGAGTTGTAGTGAATCGCATTGGCAATGAGTTCTTTACCTGTGCCCGACTCGCCCACGATCAAAACGTTCGCGTCAGACTTGGCCACGGATTCGATCGTTTCATAAATAGTTTGCATCGGTTTCGACGAGCCGATGATGTTGAAATACTCGGAACGCGTCGAAAGCTGCCGCCGCATGTTCGCGTTTTCGGTCAACAGTTCGCGCTGCTTTAACGCGTTCTGGATTCGGCGAAGCAACGTATCGAATTCAAAATTATCTTTTTCAACAAAATCGAATGCTCCAGCTTTGCTCGCCTCAAATGCTCTGGGACCGGACCCATGACCCGTCAGAACAATGACCTCGGTGAGTGGCTTCGCATCTTTAATGTGGCGCACCACTGCCAGCCCATCCATGTCGGGCAGTTGCAGATCGCAGATCGCGACGTGATGACCACCCTGATCGAATAGTTCAATGGCCTCTGCACCCGTAGCCGCCGAATCTACCTGAAAGTCTTCTTCAAGCAGATTCTGTTTCAGTGAATCTGCCATCGTTGGCTCATCGTCAACGACTAAAATCCGCACATCCTTCTTGTCCACGAAACGCCCTCCCTACCCTTGGTTAATCCAATCAATTCTTCCGCACGTCTAGTCCGCGGTCGTTAAAGGCAACTTGATCCGCAACGCGGCGTCAGCGGATACGGCGGAACCGCCGTGTGCTTCAATCACCCGGGCAGCCAACGACAAACGAATTCCGTCGCTTCCCGCAAATGAGTGAAACGGATCGTGATCCTGATCAGTTGATACATGCCACACGATCACACCGTTGCGTTTGTCGCCGTCCTTCTCATCTTTCAAACTAATTTCCAAAGCGACTTCGCGAGGTTTGTTGCTCAGCATTCTCGTCGCGCCAACCGTCACAGCCTTTAATGCGTCTGCGAGCGACAAAGGATCAAACTCGCCAATAAGTTGAACAGGCTCGAGCGTGAGGGCCACGGGACGCGTCAAGCTTCCCGTGATGGAAGCCTGACCGTTGACACTTTCTGTGTTCAGGCTCTCACTCACTTCCCGCAAAATTTTCGACAAATCAACTCCAGACTGCTTCTTCAATTCAACGGGCCGCCCAATTTGCCCAATCATTGAAACGTCTTTGGCGGTCCGATCGAGACCTGCGATGAGCTTGTTCACGGTCTCCAGCTCGTCGCCGGGTCGCTCGCTCTTCTCTAGTCGCTTGCGCAAGAACGTGGCATAGAGTTTGAGACCGTTGAGATGGTTCTTCAGGTCGTGAACCAGCTGAACCGAGGCTCGGCCAAGTGCCTGTAACGCCTCGCTGTCTTGCGACTCCGATAATAGTGGCTTCATCTGGCTAAGGAGTACTTTGTTAACTTCGCCAGGCTAGCCCCTTGTTTCGCCAGTGAAGTGTATTGAATGAACCCGAAGGGGGAATTCGATATGTTGTATTTCAATGCGCAATCTTAGCAAAGATCGGCAACGTATTCTAGTGATACAGTCGCCAGGCTCGCGGAGGTTCTTACGAACTTGATTTCAGCCACGCAACTCGCCCCGATTTTCCAGCACATTGGGATCCTAAGCTTAGAATTCCACGTGGACAAGTTGTCGCGG
>JADMIO011306055.1_pt1 | contig 23426 bp, 19 predicted proteins | sample 8958161 | NCBI WGS metagenome assembly JADMIO01 (sample SAMN16585339, study PRJNA669376) | soil metagenome | isolation source: Crop rotation soil | place: USA: Cullars Rotation, Alabama | collected 2011
CAACGAGCAACGAGCAACGAGCAACGAGCAACGAGCAACGAGCAACGAGCAACGAAGGAGTAAACATGCAATCCCGCCGGGTATTTCTGAAAAACGGCGCGCTCGCGCTTGTGACGCTTGGGTTCGCGCCGTCCTTCGTGGCGCGGACGGCGCTGGCCGCCGGGACCCGCCGCCGGCGCGTGCTGGTTGCGATCTTTCAGCGCGGCGCGGTCGATGGGCTCAACATGATCGTCCCTCATGGCGAGGCGCCGTACTATCGGCTGCGTCCCACGATCGCCGTTCCGCGGCCGGGCAAGGACAGCGGCGCAATCGATCTCGATGGTTTCTTCGGTCTGCACCCGCGAATGGCCTCGCTGAAGCCCTGGTACGATCGGCGCGCGCTGGCCATCGTTCACGCGACGGGATCGCCGGACGCCACGCGATCCCATTTCGACGCTCAGGATTACATGGAGAGCGGTACGCCCGGCGTCAAGAGCACGAGGGACGGCTGGTTGAATCGGTATCTGCGCCTGCGGCAGGAGGGTGAGGACACGCCGTTTCGAGGTGTCGCGCTGGTCGATCAACTGCCGCGCAGCATGCAGGGCGCGGCGCCGGCGTTGGCGGCGTCACACCTGGAACGTTTCGGCGTGCGGGGGGGCGGGCCGTCGATGCGCACGTCCTTCGAAGCGCAATACGCGCAGGCCGCCGACAGTCTGTTGGGAAATACGGGACGCGAAGCGTTCGAGGCGGCCGACACGCTGTCGAAGGTCGATCCCGCGCGTTACCGTCCCGAGCACGACGCGCGTTATCCCCGCTCCGCATTCGGCGACGCACTGCGTCAGGTCGCAATGCTGATCAAGGCGGACGTCGGCCTGGAGGTCGCCTTCGCGGAAACCGGCAACTGGGATCATCACGTGAACGAGGGCGGCGCCGCCGGTCAGCTCGCGACGCGGCTCGAGGATTTTTCGAGCGGCCTCGCGGCGCTGGCCACCGATCTCGGGGAGCGTTTCGACGACGTGGTCATCCTGACGATGTCGGAGTTCGGCCGGACGGTGGCGGAGAACGGCAATCGCGGAACCGATCATGGCCACGGCAACGCGATGCTCGTGCTCGGCGGGCCGGTCCGCGGGGGACGCGTGGTGGGGAGATGGCCGGGATTGGCGGACGATCAGCGGTTCGAAGGACGCGATCTGGCGATCACCACCGATTTCCGCGACGTCTTTGCCGAGATCGTCACGCGCCACATGGGCGTCAAGGACGCGACGGCGATCTTTCCCGGATACAGCGTCTCGGCGGCGAAATTTCCTGGCGTTGTCGCGTGAGGATGGGGCTCCTCCGCCGAAAGCAGCCCTAAAGAGCTGCGCTACGTTCTTCCAAATCATCAATCATCGAGCATCGATCATCGATGAGATACTGCCCTTGTGCTCGTCACCTCGCTTCCGACGCCGCAAGTGCTCGTCGATGCCGCCGCGCTCAATCGGAACATTCTCCGTATGCAGGCGCTCGTCGCATCGCACGGCAAGCGCCTGAGGCCCCACGCGAAGACGCATAAGAGTCCTCTCATCGCGCGCCAGCAGCTCGACGCGGGCGCCATCGGTGTGTGTTGCGCCAAGCTCGGCGAAGCGGAAGTGTTCGCCGACGCGGGCATCGCCGATATCCGTTTGCCTTATCCCGTCCACCCGTCGAACGCTTCCCGCGTGGCCGCGCTGATGGAGCGCGCCCGCCTGTCAATCATCGTGGACCATCCGCTGGTCGCGCGCGAATGGTCCGACGCGCTCGCGCCGTCGGGGCGGACGCTCGACGTGCTCGTGAAGGTGGATGTGGGCTTCCATCGCTGCGGCGTCGATCCGCACACCCCCGCCGCGCTGTCGCTCGTTCGAGAAGTTGCCGCGGCGCCCGGTCTGCGCCTCTGTGGGTTGTTGAGTCACGCTGGCCACGCGTACCACGCGGCGACCGAGACGGATCTGGACGAGATCTCCCGGATCGAACGCGATCTTCTCGTGGAGCTCGCCGGCGCCGCCGTGCGCGACGGCGCGACAATCGAAGAGATCAGCGTCGGCGCAACGCCGACGGCACGCTTTTCATGCGCCCTTCTGGATATCACCGAAATGCGCCCCGGCAACTACGTCTATTTCGATCGCACCCAGGTGGCGCTCGGTGCGGCGTCGGTCGAGGACTGCGCCCTCACGGTGCTGGCCCGCGTCGTGTCGAAGCCCGCGGCGGACCGCATCATCCTCGATTCCGGCAGCAAGACGCTGACCAACGACGGCGCGCGCGGCTTCACGCCGCAACCAGGACACGGCGCGGTCCTCGAAGACCTCGAAAGCCACGTCGCCGACACCTCGCTCGTCCTCGAGCGGCTTTCCGAGGAGCACGCCACCGTGCGCGTGACGAGCGGAACCACCCGGCTCGAGCCGGGTGATCTCGTCAGAATCGTGCCGAATCACTCGTGCGTCGTGAGCAATCTTGTGGACGAAATCCGGCTGCTGGACGGGCTCACCGTCATCGACACGCTCAAGGTGGCGGCTCGAGGCAAGATCGCATAGGATGTCCCCATAATGGCAGCGAGAGATCCGAAGGACGCGAAGGATGCGACCGCCTCGGGCGAGCGGCAGGAGCGTCCGCTTCCCGGCGAGGCGCTGGGCATGATCGAGACGCGCGGCCTCATCGGAATGATCGAAGCCGCCGACGCGATGCTGAAGACGGCCAACGTCGCACTCGTCGGCTGGGAGAAGGTCGACGCTGGCTTCGTCACAGCCATTGTCCGCGGCGACGTCGGATCGGTGAAGGCTGCAACGGACGCGGGCGCCGCCGCCGCGCGGCGCGTCGGCGAACTGATCGCGGTCCACGTCATCGCCAACCCGGCGGATGACGGCGAGCGGGTACTGCCCATCAGATAGTTCCTGGCTTCAGGCTCCCGGAGTGTTCGCTTTTTCCTGGCGCTGGCAGAATCCGCACGGCCTTCGCTCTGACTGGGGCGGCATCACCTGACATAGGCGAAATCGCTTTCAAGTCGCGCGGCTCCGCCTGAGTCGATCCAGCAGCTGCGCGAGCGCCGGATACTCGACCTTCGCGTTGTGCCGGCGGTCGACCGGAATGCGATCGACGATGACGATGTCGTCGAGCTGTGCCCAGGCGAGGCGCGTCGTGAGCTCGGCGCGGATCAGTGCCGCGTCCTGCTCCGCTTCCACCGCCAGCACACGCTGCCCGCGGTGGCTGACGAACGCCGTCCGCACGACGCCCGGCACCTCCCCGGCGGCACATTCCACCGCGAACGGATAGAGCACGCCGGCGCCGGCGCCCGCCTTCGCCGAGCAGCGCCCGAGCAGCCACAGGCGTCCGGCTGCATCGACATAGCCGGCGTCGCCGGTGCGGTGCCAGATGCGGTCTTCGACCTCGATCTTGGTCTCTTCGTCGCCGTAGCCGTCGAGATACCCGGGCAGCACGTGATCGCCGGCGACGACAATCTCGCCAATCTGATGGGCGGCAAGCGTCTCGCGATCGAGATCGGCGGCGGTCCACGGACCGACCGGTGTGCCCCACCGATCCGGAAGAATGCGCAGCGCGATCGCGGACGAAGGCCGGCCGACCAGCAGTCCCGCGCCGCCGGTCATCGCCGTCCGATCGTGGTCGCCGATCTCCTGGCGATCGATGGCCGCAATCGGCTCGACCTCCGTCGATCCGTAGACGGCGACGATTGCGGCGTTCGGCGCCACCCGCGCCGTGGCGTCGAGTATCCGAGGAAAGACCGGCGCGCCGCCCATGTAGATGCGGCGGACGGTGTCGAGCCGCGCGCCGCGGGCGGCGGCGTGCGCGACCAGCCGCGCCACCAACGCTGGCGAGGCGACGATGCGGGTCGCCTGGCAAGCGCGAATCTGCGCGTCGACCGGCGCCGGATCGATCGCGCCGGGCGCGCGCAGGTCGGCGTCGGGAATCACGCTCGTCACGCCCGACGCGAGGTTCGCCAGCAGCACGATCGGCAGCGTGCACAGATCGATCTCGCCCGCCGCCAGCGCCAGGTCGTCCGCCAGCACGCGGTGCTGCGCGACCAGGAAGCCGTGGGTCCGGACGGCCGGCTTTGGATCGCCGGTCGATCCGCTCGTGAACGTGATGATCGCCGGCGTCTGCGGATCGCACGGCTCGACGGGCGGTCCGTCCCCCGAAAAGCGCCGCGCGACCGTCATCGCACCGAGAACGCGGCCGCCGATGGCGGCCTTGAGCGGAATCGCGCGGATCGCCGATGACGTCAGACGCAGCCAGTGCGCGCGTGGAATGGCGACGAACGCGTCCGGACGGACGCGCGCGACCGATCGATTGAGCCGCGCGCGGCCGGCCGACGGGTCGACGAACACCACGGTCGCCTTCATCCGAAACAGCGCGATCATTGTCGTATAGAGCGCAATCGACATGGGCACGAACACCAGCACGCGCATCCCCGCGCGCACGCCGGCGCGCGCCAGATCGCCCGCCGCCGACGCCGCCGCGCGATCGAGCTCGCCGAAGGTGATGCGATGGCGCGCCTCGACGATGGCGAGCCGGTCGCCGGAACGGCGTGCCTGCTCTTCGAGGATGCCGGCGATGTTCATCCGAGCCGCTTCGAGTACAACGTGTAGCGGCGGATGGTGCGCGCCGACCGGTGGCTGATTTTCTGCGACAGGTTGGTCTCGTGCATCAGTGCGTGGATCGCGCGCCGGAACCCCAGCTCGTGTGCCGTCCGCTGCGCGAGCGCGGTCAGCATCCCGCCCAGCCCCATGCCGCCGACCGACGGGTCGACCGCCAGCGTCTTGACGATGATCGTGTCGACCGCGCGGCCCCGGCGCGCCTGCAGGAGATCGGGCAGCGCGAACAGGAAGCCGACCAGCGCGTCGCCCTTCTGCGCCGCCAGCACCAGCTCCGGCCGCACGTAGGGCAGGACCGCTCGATACTGCTCGAGGAACTCTGTTTCGCCGATTGGCGTGTAGAGAAAGTTCCGGCTGAAGGCCGACAGCGACAGAGTGAAGATGCGCCGCAGCTCCTGGTCGGTCCGCGCGGTGTCGAGCGGGCGGATCTCGATGCCGGCGGCCCGCAGCCGATCGAGCGCCGCCGGCATCCGCGGATCGTCGATCTGCAGATCGTCGTTCATCGCCGATGTGTAGGCCGCCAGCGGCGCGAAGCCCGCCGCGGACCAGTGTGCGGGCCACTCGTCCGGATTGTCGGGCTCGAGGAAGAACGGCGGCTCGGCGCCGCGCTCGACGACGAAGCGGTAGCGCCGCCACGTCGTGCCGTCCATTGGACCAACCGCGTCCGCCACGCCGTTGGCGGCCAGGAGGTTGCACGCGTGGGACAACAGCGTGCGACTCGCATCCGCGTCGGCCGCCGCGTAGTGCCCGATGGCGCCGATGGGCCGCTCTTCGAGGTGCGCCGTTCCCGTCCACCAGCAACTGCAGCGCGCGACCAGCGACCCGCGATCGACGAGCAGCAGCGTGCGGTCGGGCGCGTGCAGCCGCCGCTCGGCCTCCGCGATCGGCGCAACGCCGCGATCGCTTACCACCGCCGGATCGGGATCCTGGGCCGTCAACGTGACGAGCTCGCGGCTCATGGGGTCCTCCAGTGCGAGACCGCGACGGCGATGACCCACGCACCCGCCGACGAGACGGCCGCCGCCGCGGACTGATACAACCAGCGCCGCGTCGTCTGCGGCGCGTCGCGAATCGCGGGCTCGATGCCCACGAACACCGCCGCGCCCGCGGCAAATGCGCCAACCGCGCCGACGGCGTCGATCAGGTTCGAGGTGGCGGCCCCGGTGACGACCAGATACGGCACCATGACGATCGCCCAGCTCGTCATGACCGCGCGCCAGAAGAGGGCCGCGAGCGGCGTGTTCGGGAACTGCAGGCCCAGACGCGACGTGCCGAACATCGCCAGGTGCGCGCCGAACACGACGGTGTACGGAAACAGCATCGCCGGCTCGCCGCTCGCGCGCGCCAGCATGAGCCAACCGATCGCCGGCGCCCACACCGAGAGGACCGCCGGCACGTCGTGCATGCGGCGGCTGTTGCCGGCGGTCGCCGGCGACAGCCAGCGATAGCCGACGACGATCGCGAGCGGACCGACCAGCCACGGCCACCCCATCACCGCCCACGCGACGTAGCAGAGAAACGCCCCCGCCACCAGCGAGTCGTCTTCGAGCGTCGTCCGCTGCCGCGCCAAGACGATCAGCGCCACGAGCGCGATCGTGACGAAGAGCCGCGGGAGTAGCGCAGCGGCGTCGAGCGGCAGATACGCCCGCAAGAGAAAGTAGCCGCCGATCGGGATGAAGAGATTGTCGAGGCCGCGCCACGCGCTGCCCTCGAGCAGCATCACCAGCAGCGCCAGCGTGGCGGCGATGAGCAGCGATTCGGCACGTCCGGTGTCGCTCCACAACAGGAGCGGCACGTGGACGCAGAGGAACGCGACGGCGACGAACGCCACCGACCCCTCGACGCTCTTGCTGGCGCCGACGTAGCGCGTCAGGCCATAGCGCGCACCGACCAGCGCGCAGGTGGCGTCCGCGAACGTCAGCATGAGGATCGGCACCACGAACAGGAGCGGGTCCGAGCCGAGCGTCAACCAGAACAGCAGCGCGACCGAGACGGGAAAGTACACTTCACCGAATGTCGCCCGCTCGACGCGGTTGGTGACGTTCCCTAACCGCGCGCGCAGCGCGGGCTGTAGTTTGACCGCCATGACGAGGAGCGCGCTGGCGCCGGTCAGCAGCAGGACCGGCCACGTCTCGCGAAACAGGAACGGAAATGTCAGCGTGAACGCGCCGGATCCGGTGTGGAACATCTTGCGCGTCGTCTCGGGCCGGGCGTTGGTCAGCCGCGTGAATACCTGGAGACCGCCGAAGAGCGCCAGGAAGGCGGCGAGCGCCGCGGCGATCGCGAGCCAGGTGCGATCGGCGAGCATCGCCATCACACTGGTCACAGCACTTCCTCGACGCGGAAGGCGCTGTAGAAAAACGCGTTGTCGGCAAGGTGCAGCCGGCCCGCGAGCGCGTCGAGCGGACGCAGCCGATCGGCCATCCCGTCGGGACGCCGGCGCGGCGCCAGCATGTTCCAGTAGGCGAGGCGCGCGCCCGGCCGGCTGCAGCGCACAATCGCCTCGAGCATGCGATGGTAGTGATCGAGCGACACGTACTCGAACAGATCGCTCAGGTTGAAGCGATCCAGCGTGCGCTCGCCCGATCGCTCCAGGAACTCCTCCACCGACTGGCAGTGCCACTCCACGCGATCGATGCGGGCGCGGATCGTTTCGAAATGCTCCGGACGAAGCGCACACGGCAGAGCCTCGCCGTGCGTGCCGGTGAGAATCCAATGCGCGTACGGATTCGCCGACGGATCGAGCACGCTCAACGCATGACGCGTCCGCTCGAAGATCGACGCCGCCACGTCGGTCTCGACGTAGCGGAAGAACTCGGGATCGCGTCCGAGACGTCCCATCACCGTGCGCGAAAAGAAGACGCGAAACAGGAGCCGCCACCGCCAGGTGTCCCACCGCTCGTCGTAGAACCGCCGGCGCTCGTCCGGACGGCGCGGTTCGAGCAGCGACAGTACGGTGCGCTGCTCGTGCACCAGCGGCAGGACGCGGCGGCGGAAGAGCGCGAAGTAGCGCTCGAACTTGCCGAGGCTGCCGATCCCCTGCTCCAAGGTGCCGCGCTGACGATCCCAGAAGTCGCGCGCCGCCGCGCCGAGGAGCGGCCGGCAGCGATCGAAGATCGCCGTCCGCCGCGTCGATGGCCGCGATCCGACGAGCTCGAGCAGCTCGCCGTGCGTCAGCGTTTTGTAGCCGGCGACGCGCAGCTCGAGACAGGCCAGCTGCGCCGGGCTCAGATCGAGCGCGACGACGCGCGACGGATCCGTGATCAGGAGCGCCAGCGCGTTGTCGCCGGCGGACGCAATCGAGACGCACACGTCGCCCGGCTGGACCGCGAGCCCTTCGAGCAGGACATCCGCGTCCTCCCACACCTGCGCGTACCGAATCGCGCTGAAGTCGGCGCGTTCGGCGGCCTCGCTACGCACCGGCGCTCCCCGCGGCCGCGATGCGCCGCACGATGCCGGTGCTGCCGTCCATCTCCACCCAGTCGTCGTCTCTCAGCCAGCGTGTGAGGCCCGGCAGAGAGACCACCGCCGGGATGCCGAGCTCGCGCGCGACGATCGCGGCGTGCGAGAGCAGGCTGCCGCGCTCCACCAGCACGCCGCGCGCCGACGGAAACACCATAATCCAGCCCGGATCGGTGTGCTCGGCGACGAGAATCGCCCGCTGCTCCAGATTCGCCGTTCTCGGATCGGTGACGATGCGCACCGGTCCGCGCACGACGCCGGGACAGCAGCCCAGGCCGATTCGCTCGTCGCCGGAGAGCGCGCTGGATGCGGCGGCCGCGTGTTGAAAGCTGTTCCCCAGATGGACCGCGCCGCGCGTCTCGAAGCGATCGTCGGGCGGCGGACCATCGGCGAAGGCCGCGAACTCGCGCTTCCGCAGCGCCGCCAGCCCGCGCAGGTCGGTCGTCGTCGTGCGGCCGTCGGCGAATGCCAGCACCTCGCCGACCTCGAGATAGAAGATGTCGCGCGGCTCGTCCAGCTGATCGACCGAGTGCAGCCGCCGGCCGATCTCGAGGAAGATGCGGCGGACCCGGCCGAATAGCCGCGTCCGCTCCAGCCGCAGGTTCTCGCGATCGCGGACGCGCCGCTGCGCGTGCCGCAGCACCCAGCCGAAGAGGACGCGCCGGAACGGATGCGACGCCAGCGCGTCGCGCACGCGCTGCTTCGATTCGCTGCGCAAGCGGTCTGCGGGTGAACAGTTCTGCGAATCGCCGATCGTGGCGCGCTCGGCGCCGCCCGCCACGGCGTACTGCTGCGCCAGCGATCCGACGGCGCGGAAGAGCGGCAGCGGATCGTCGTGCAGGGTCGCGCTTTCGAGTTTGAGCTCGTTGACGGTCCGATCGCCGAATTTCGCGAGGTATTCCTCGAACTGCGCGACGAAGTCATGATGACCGGCGAGCCCGGCGCGGATCTCGTCGGTCGTGCCGTGCGTCAGCCGATCGACGAGATCGCGGTGCGGAGACGCCAGCCGGGCGAGCCGCTGCATGCGGACTGCCGGCTCGGCGCTCACGATGCCGCCCTCGCCGCCGATCAGATCGTTCTGCAGCGTGCCCTCCGGCGCGCCGCACCAGCGGACGACCAGGTGGCGCAGCAGACCGTAGAAGATCATCGCGAAGAAATCGTTGATCTGCGGCGCGTCCCACTGCAGGAGCAGCCGGCCGCGCAGATCGCGATAGTGCGCGACCAGCTCGTCGATGCGCCGATCCTCGAGCGGCGGCGCTGGCGGTGCGAGCGCGCGATCAAGCCGCGCGTAGAACGCGTCGATGCGGCGATTGAGCGTCAAGTGATTGACGACGAGTCCGCCAACGGTGCGCGCGAGATAGAGGGCATCCAGGGCGCGGCCGCGGCTCGTCCCTCTCGCGATGTCCGCGGCCAGCTCCTCGGGCAGCCCTTCCTTCACGCCCATCATCTGCTCCATGAACCGGCGATTCACCTGAAAGCCGGGCAGCAGCGCGAGCACGCGATACCAGCTGATGAGGTTGTAAAAGAGACGGCCGCGGACCAGGCCGAGCATGTTCTGGAACGTCTCGTCCTCGGCGGCAATCACCCGCTCCGGGACGCCCATCATCCGGCAGAACTGTCGATAGACGTATTCGTAGATCTCGCGCGCGAACGAGAACGTCAGCGGCGTCGTCACGCCGCTGTAGCTCTCGACGATGTTGCTGTTGTCCCAGATGGTGAGGCGGGCGTCGGGATCGGCGAGCGCGCGCAGCGACGTGATCGGCCGCGACTGCAGCAGCACCAGGCGATCGGCAATCGCCCACTCGATGTCCTGCGGCCGGCCGAAGTGGCGTCCCGCCGCGCGGGCCAGCGCGGCGACGTTCCGCACATCGTCGTCCGACAAGGCGGGCTGTTCCGCGAACGCCGCCGGCACGTCGGCGATCCGCACGCCGCCCGGCGCTGCCGGATCGGCGACGTGCATCAGCCGCTTCGCGACGATACGGCGCTCGACGATCGCGCCGCCGCGAGCGACGTGCCAGGTGTCGGCTTCCGCCTCGCCCGACACGATCGCCGAGCCGAGGCCCGGGACCGCGCTGACGACGGCGACACCGCGCCGGCCCGAGACCGGATCGGCGCCGAACGCGACGCCGGCCGCGCGCGGCGCGACCATGCGCTGCACGAGGACCGCCGGCGGGCGCGGCACCGGCGAGAGGCCGTGCTCGCGGCGATATACGAGGACCCGATCGCTGAATCCCGATTGCCAGACGCCGCGCAGGCGGTCGGCAACATCCGGCGGCGCGACATTGAGGAAGCTCTCCAGCTGACCGGCGAAGGAATGCCCGGTGCCGTCCTCGTCGCTGGCCGACGAGCGCACCGCGACGAGCTCGCCGGCCGGCGACAGACGGGCGACGGCTTCGGCCAGGGCGGCGCGGATCGGCAGGGCCAGCGACACGCTGTCGAGGACGCGCGCGAGGACCGCCGGATCCGTCGTCTCCTCGAGCACGGCGCGCTGCTCGGGCGTCAAGCTGTCGTCGAACGCCGTCGCCGACAGCACGAACCACGGCGGGACCGGCAGGCCGGCGCGCTCCGCTCGCGCGAGCGCCTTCGCCTTGCCGCCGGCGTGCGGCGAAGTGGCCGCCTCGGCGGCGCCGAAAATCCAGGCATTTACCGCCACAGTTTGTAAGCCAGCGGGATTGCGCCGACGCCGAGATACATCACCAGCGTCCAGACGCCCGACACCATCTCGATCGCCTTGCCGCCACCGGGCGTCCGGCGGACCACGACGCGCATCGCGACCAGCCCGCAGATCGTGACCAGCACGAGCAGCAGGATCAGCGTCGCCGCCTCCGTGCCGATGCGGACGGCGGCGCGCCATGCCGCGAACGCCGTGATAATCACCGCCGCCAGCCATACGCGGATCGCGACGTTGGTTCCCCACAGCGCGCTGTAAGTCTCGACGCCGGTCTCTTCGTCGGCCGGCACGCGCGTCTTGCGCCCGACTTCGACCACGATGCCATTGACGTAGCTGACGATGAGGAACCAGAACAGGCCGGGCGGCGGCCAGCTGAGGCCGGCGAGGCGCCAGTCGCACGCGGTCGCGTAGAGATCGATGAGCGGGATGATCACCATGTGCGACGTCAGGTAGGCGACCGGATGACGGCGCAGCCAGTCGCGCGCGAAGAACTCGCGCGTCATCAGCGCGAGATAGCCCCAGGCGAACGCGAGCAGCCAGACCAGCGAGGGCTCGAGCACGAGCGCGAGCGTGAGCTGAATCGCCGCGGCGCCGGCGCCAATCCACCCCAGCTCGCGGAGCGTCACGAGGCCACGCGGCACCGGCCGGTAGGGCCGATAGCGCGCATCCTCCTCGAAATCCTTGAACTCGTCGGCGATGCGGAGCTGCAGGAAGAAGAGCAGCGACGTCACGAAGGCGACGAGCAGCGACGCCGGACGCGGCAGCGCGACGTTGCCGCGCACCAGGGACGAGAAGCAGACCGCCGACGTGCTGAACGCCGCCACCAGCGTACCGTGCGCCGCGAGCGGAAACCGCTCGCGCTGATAGACGACCCAGCGCTTCATGCCGGCGGCGCGTGCTCGGACGGCCCGCGCGCCAGCTTTTGGTGCGCGCGCGTGAAGTGCCCGGCCGTCAGGGCGCCGATGATCGACAGCTCGCCGGCGAGCGCGAGCGCGGCCGCGACTTCGGCGAGCGCGCGCGCGCGGCCCGCGCCGGCAAGGCCGAGGATGTCGAGGCACGCGCGCTGACTCGGCAGGCCGGTGCCGCCGCCGACGCTGCCGACGATCAGATTCGGCAGCGTGACCGCCGCGTAGAGCCCGCCGTCGTCTTGCAGCTCGAATCGCGTGACGCCGACCGCGGCTTCCGCCACGCACGCCGCGTCCTGACCGGTCGCGATGAAGAGCGCGGCGAGGCCGTTCGCGTAGTGCCCCTGGACGCCGATGCTGCCGCTCATCGCGGCGCCGAGCGCCGACATGCGAGCGTAGTCCGACATCCGGCGCGTGGTGGTGTGCAGGCGCGCTTCGACCAGCGGGCCCGGCAATGTGATCTCCGCGCTCACCTTCTTGCCGCGCACCGTCATGAACGAATGCGTCGTCGCCTTCTTGTCGCCCGACATGTTCGCTTCGACGAACCAGTAGCGCGGCCGGATCGGACTGTGCGCGACGATGTGCCGGCAGATGGCGTCGGTGGCAATCGTCACCATGTTCTGACCGGAGGCGTCGCCGGTCGTGAACTCGAGCTGCACGTGGACGTGGTTGCCTTCGACCGTGAGCTGCATGTCGACCAGCTCGCCATAGCTGGTCGTTTGCCTGGCGACCGCTTTCAGCGCGTCGAACGACGACGCCGCCCACGCGACGAAGAGCGCCGAGTCGGCGAGCGACTCGAAGGCGAAGCCAGGCGCGCGCGCCACCCCTTCGCTCAGCACCACCGACGTACAGCCGCCGGCCTCGGTGATGAGCTGCGCGCCGCGCGAGTACGATGCGACCAGCGCCGCTTCGGTGGTCGCCAGCGGCACGTAGTAGTCGCCGAGCGCGTGCGCGCCGTTCACGCGCAGCGGCCCCGCCAGGCCGACCGGCACCTTGACCGTGCCGATGAAGTTCTCGATGTTCCTGGCGTAGGCATCGCGCTCGGCGAGCGTGCGCGAGTCGGCGAGCACGTCGCGTGCCGCGGACGGCAGCTCGGGCAGCGCCCAGCGTTCGGCGATCACCGCTTCGGTGACCGTGCTGCCGCCCGGCACGCGCGGTCGCGGCGGATCGCGGCGCGGCTTCAGCCGCGAAATCTCGGCGTCGAGGCTGCGGCCGGCAAACGCACTCCGCAGGTAGTCCGCAATCCGCCGGTAGTGAATGGCCATGGCTGCTCGGGTTCTGGCCAGATTATCGGCCCGACGTCGCTCGTGTGCAAAATCGCCCAGTGGACCGTATTGGTCATTGCTGGAGCGGATCTCGGAGCGCGGCGCCCGGATGGCAAGGCGCGACGAGTGAGAATACCGGCAGTATGTGAGCGAGGAGCAACGCAGCCAGGCGGGATGCCCCGCCCGAGAGGCGCTCCAGCAATGACCAATACGGTCCACTAGTACCTGGCGAAAACCCTAGCCGGACGCGTGTCACTATCGGTGCTCGGCCCCAATCGTCGGCTGGACGGGGACGTTCGGCGGTTCTCCCATCGGCTTCCCTGCATCCAGATCGTTCCAGTTCAGGATCGTGTTGAAGACCAGCGGATAGGCGCCCTGCGTCTGCGAACGCCAGAACGGGCGCGCGGCGAACATCACGATGTGTCCCTTGCCAAACGGCACGTCGATGACGAGCGCACGACCCGCAAGCGCCTCTCCACCCACCAGCGCGCCGGACAGCAGAATATCGCCAGGGTCGTTGGGAACACGCAGCACCACGCGCGGCTGCCGCTCGTCGAGGTTCACGCCCACCGCACGCGCTATCTGCCGGAATCGCTCGAGATCGCCGCTCGACGGCCGTTCCGAGGATGAACGCGCCGGTGCGTCCATCGTCGCAAGGGGCGGCAACTGCGCGTTGGGCGTCAGATTGAGGCCGACACCGGGAATCTGTGTTCCGGCGACCGCCGGTTCGCGCTGATCGAGAGGAACGCCGCCCGCGTTCACAACCGGTCCCTCGCTGAAATAAACGGGCAGCGCGTCTTCATGGAAACCGTAGGCGATCGGGCTCGTCGCGTCGGCGAACAGCCCCTTGATGATGGACCCGCGAACGAACAGATTCGCCGGCCGCTCGATGGTGACACCCGACGTCACGCCGTACGACGACATCAGCTCCAGCGTCGAGCCCTCGACGATGAGCGTGCCGCCGTCCTCGACGAACTTCACCAGCTGCGCGAACCCTTCGACGCCCATGCCCCCCCTGATGTCGTCGCTTTGATCCTGCACGCCGAGATTCGGCGTCTCCGGCGTTCGTTTGTAGGGCAGCGGCTGCCCCGTCATCGGCACGCCGTTGATGTGCGATTGCGGGGGGCCGCCGACGTGCGGGTAGACGATGACGTCGTATCGATCCCGCAGGCCGCCGTCTTTCAGTTTCTGATCCGCGAAGTAGTCGTACGGAACCTTGAACCGATCGAACGCGATGCGCCACCACCCTTCGTCCTGCGTACTCACCCACGAATGCACGAACCCGATCCGCGGGACGTCGAGGTCGTGGAAGAGCGGTGGCCGAGCGGTGGAGTCCGGGATCGCCGCAATCCTGTGAGCGGTGAGACCGAGCGCCTTGATTGACGCCTCGAGCTCGGAACGGTTGACGTTCTGGGAGAGCGAGACGGCGATGTCCCCGGCCCTGAGTCCTCCGGAGACCGCGTCGATGTCACGTTCCGCCGCCCGCATGCTGACGTCTTTGTGCAGAAACCGGAACGTGGCCAGCGTGTTGTCGGTGGTGTTCTCGATCACGAGCGCGGCGGGCGTTTCGACGCCGGTCACCTGGCCAACGCCTTCGGCATCCTTCGCCAGCAATGTCATCGGCTGTTCGAGAATCGCCCGATCGTTGATCCTGGTCACCTGCACATTGCGCAGATATTGAAACGTCCACCCCGTATCGTCGTACGGCCTCGGGTTGGCGCCCGCGTACTGCTGAACGCTGAAATACATGTCGATCAGCGTCCGGAACGGCTGATCGGCCCTGAGGATGTAGTCGCCGGCGGCAATCGGCACGCCGCCGACCGAAAACGCCTTGTCGGCGACGTGCACTTCCGCGCCCTGGCGCCGCAGGAGATTCACGAGCTCCGCCGCCTCGACCCTGCGCCGTTGCGCGGCCGGCAGCACCCAGGCGTACGGCGCTTCGCCCCTGCCCTTCTCGACGGAGCGCTTGTTCTTCAGCCAGTAGTTCTCGAGAAACCACTCGCGATTCTTCGCCACGTAGCTCAACGCAAAGAGCAGCGCCGACTGCTGCATGTTGACGTTGTTACGCGGTCCCCAACTGATGCGGGGGAGCGGAGGATTTGGCCGGTACCACTCGCGGCTGGTCTGGGAGGATGTCAGCGCCAGCTCCTGATTCATGGGTCCGTACAACTGCGTTTCGTAGAAGCGCCCGATCGCGTTGTGGGAATTGGCGATGAAAAACAAGTAGTTCGGTACCCATCCGTCGTAGAAACCCCACGTCCAGATGCCCGGTACTCCTCGCTTGGTCATCTCGCCGATCTCGTACTTCGACAGGATCCACCATTCGTCGGTGACCAGTGGGTCGAGGGAGAGGTTGTAAGGGCCCGTGCCCGTCGACGTGTAGAGATACGGCTGCGACTCGTGCAGATCGTGGAGGACGGTCGGATGCCAGTCGAGAAAGGCCGCCATCAGATTCTGCGTCAGCTTCAGCGCCTGACCCATGCCGTCGCGGTTGTTGTCGTGCGCGACGTACTTGCCCCAATACATTAGCGGCAGCGTCTGCCCGGTGCGCTTCCGGAAGTACCAGCTGTCCACGGCCTTGTCGCGCCCATCGACTTCGACGATGGGGGTTATCGCAACGATGACGTTGTTGCGAATCTGCTGGATGAAGGGGGTCTCCTCGACGGCGAGGCGATACGCCAGCTCCATCAGCATTTCGGGGCTGCCCATTTCCGGCGAGTGAATCGTCCCGGTAACGTAGTAGATCGGCTTGGCGGACCCGATGAGCCGCCGCGCGTCGGCGTCGGTCAGCTTGCGGGGGTCCGTCAACCTGGCGGTCATGGCCTTGTAGGCCTCGAGCTGTTTCAGCGTCGCGGCGTCGCCCACCGCGGCAACAATCTGGTCGCGCCCCTCCTCCGTTTGACCGATGCGAAACACCTTGACCCGATCCGACGCTTTGTCCAGCTCGTCGAAATACCGATAGACATCCCGGGAATACGTGACCTCGTCTGGCGTGCCGGGAATACGTCCGAGGACCTTCAGCGGCGATGGGACGGTATCGGAGGCGGGGAGATGATCGACCAGCTCGGTGATGATTCGCGAATCCTGTGTGTACTCTTTGATTTTTGCCGTGTAAACCTCGTCCAGCGCCTGCGGCCGGGCCGACCGTTGACCTGCCGAAAGGTGTGCGATGATGAGGGCGACAAGGCCAAAACAGAGGGCGGCGTGCCCGTAGCGTCCGGCGCGGAACATAGAGACTCTGGGGCCGTTATAGCACAGGGATTCGACCAAACCTCAACCGTGCTGCTTCGTTACGAGACACCCGGGTCTTCCGGTCATCACCGATTCAACGATTCGTCCAACATCCGGCAGGCGGTGCCTTCTAGGAAGGACATCGCGGTTCCTGTTTCGTGGCGATCAGGGGACACGGAGCCCTGCGGCGGAAACGTTTCCTGGCCTAAAGACCCTCGATGGGCAGCGATTTGGTGAGGCACGTCTCTTGCTCGAGACTCTCCGGGAACGAAGATGACTAACAAATTGCTCGCAGCGGTCCTTGTCGTCGGCGGCATCCTGGTGGCGGTTGGCACCGGGTCGTATCTGGCGATTCGACAGAATCACAGCGACACGACGGCAAGTGCCGTCGCGCCGTCCGACCAGCTGGCGCCTCCCCCGTCGGCCGGCGTGGCCGAAACAGAAGGGACTTTGACCCCTGTCCCGGACGCGCTGGAACCGGCCGCTCCGCTGGCACCGGCACCCGTCGCGGCGACCCCGGCTCCGCCGCCAGCCAGGGCCGCGCGCGCGCCGGAACCGGCACGGACCGCCCCGAGGCCCACGCCGCGCCCGTCGGTCAGTTCGAGCTCCACGGCGTCCGGGCGCGACACGGCGACCTCGTCCCCAACGGCAACGCGTGAAGAACATTCGACACCTGCCACCCGTACCGAGCGGGAGCGGCCAGCCGAGTCCACGGCGTCGACGTCGTCCGCGCCAGAGCCCGTGAGGGAAACGGAAACGGCTGCCGCGCCGGTGGTGCCGCCCGCACCTCCGGCTCCGCAATTCGAGGATCTGGTCCTCGCCAAGGAGTCCGTGATTGGGCTGCAAATTGACAACACCGTCTCGAGCGAAACGGCCCGCGTCGAAGATCGCGTCGATGCGCGCGTGACGCGCGACGTTCGTTCGGGCGGGATGGTGGCGATTCCCGCCGGCAGCAAGATGCAGGGATCGGTGACGATGGTCGAGCGCGGGGGCAAAGTGAAGGAGCGCGCGCGCCTGGGCGTTCGATTCCACACGCTCGTTCTCGCCGACGGCACCCGCGTTCCGCTCCAGACGGAAACGGTGATTCGCGAAGGGGACTCTCCGACGGGTGAAAGCGCGGCCAAGATTGGCGGCGCGGCGGTCGGCGGCGCCATCATCGGGGCGATTCTGGGCGGTGGCAAGGGCGCCGCGATCGGCGGCTCCATCGGCGCCGCGGGCGGTACCACCGCGGTCATGGCGGGTTCTCGAAACCCGGCGACGTTGAATGCCGGGTCGACCGTCACCGTGCGTCTGTCTTCGCCAGCGACCGTGACGGTGGAAAAATAACGGTCTCGCCCTTGGGCCGGCCGGCAGGCCGGCCCCTGCATGCTTTCCTTCTGTTTCCCGCCGCGGTAGAGGCCGGCCTTCAGGCCGGCTTGGACTAATATCGTTTCAAAGGAGCGCTCCGTGTTCGATCACCCTTCATCCTCTCGCACTGTTCGCATTCTGGCGGGAGGTCTGTGCGCGGCATTCGTTCTTCTCGCTCCGCGTCCTGCTTCGGCGGACGGTATCCTCGGGGCGTTCATCGGGACCAATTTCAGCGGCGACACCATAACGAAGACGACGGTGTACGGCGGCGTCCTCGGCGGCGTTCAGGCGAAAGGGCTCGGCTTCGAGGTCGACTTCGGCTACACGCCGGACTTCTTCGATACCGAGGAGGACCTCGGGGTCAAGACGAGTATGACGACGGTGATGGGGAATCTCGTCGTGGGCGGCGCGGCCGCGCGGGGCGTTGCGCCGTATGTCAGCGGCGGGGTGGGCCTCATTCGCGCGAACGTCACCGACGTCGACGAACTGGTTCAAGATCTGTCCAGAAACGATTTCGGCCTCAACATCGGGGGCGGCGTCAACGCGATGTTTGCGTCGAACGTCGGCGTGCGGGGGGACATCCGCTATTTCCGCAGCTTCAAGGAAGAGGACTTCGACGACAATTTTCCGGACTTCGGCGTCGACTTGGGCAACTTCAATTTCTGGCGCGCGACGGTTGGGGTGGTGCTGCGCTGGTAAATCATCGATGAACGATGATTGGTGGGACCCAAATTCATCCGATGATCGATGAAATCATCATTCATCGATCATCGATGGTGACACCTGCCAAATCTCTTTCCACGTACCGTTCTCCCCCTGCTCCAGCGCCGACATGCCGTTCATCGGGAAGGCCTCGGCGGCGTCTCCACCAAGGAGCGCGCGGCGCACCTGCGGAATGTTGGGGAAGTGGCCGACGCACATGAGGTCGCGGACCTCGCCGGTCACACGATCGCAAATCCAGTGAGGCGGGTCGGCCGGCTGCAGGCCGTGGATGGCGGAAAATTCCGCCATGGGGTTGCACGCTCGCCAGAATGTCTCCGCAGTCTGGCGGGCCCGTAGTTTTCCGCTATGCCATACCGCCGCTGGCCGGACGCCGCGACGGGCCGCTTCTGTCGCAAGCTTCGCCGCATCCGCGGCGCCTCGAGCCGACAATGGCCGCTGAGCATCGACCTCCGGCGCGACGGCGTCGCCGTGATGCACCAGATAGAGTCTCACGCGGACAGTTTACGTCGGAGTGACAAGCCTGGTTCGTTCTCGGTGCCACAGGGTTTTCGCACAGCACGCGGCACCCGGCACGGGGCGCCCGGCACCGGGCTCCCTCGACGCCTCAGTACCTACTTCGCAGCCTGAAAATCGGTCACGCTGATCATCATCTTGCCGTTGACGTCACGAACGTCGCCCGTGGCGCTGATGATCTTGGTCAGCGAGGGCAACAATTTTTCGTTGTTGTTCTTCGTGAGGTCGCCCTTGACGATGTACACGGTCTCGCCGGACAGGATGCCGAGCGTCGATCCGCGGCGGGCGCTGATCTCGGCGCAGCCCTTGTACGAGTCCGTGGTCACGTCCTTGTTCTTCAGATAGCAATTGAGCTCGATCAACTCACCGGTTACCGTCTTCGTCTCTTGAGCGGCGGTCGGCATGCTGAAACCGAACACCGCAGCAGCCACGGTCAGCAGAATTGCGCGCTTCATTTCCGTCCTCCTCGAATCGTGACAAGATCTCCGCGGCCGTCGGCACCTGCGACATCGTGCGCCCGTGTTCGAGCACACGTATCCCGACGAACGCGACTCCTTGAGATTGTACTCTACGGATGAGATTAGAAGTGCGACTTTCTGGTGTAAATCAACGTAAATTCGAGGTTCGGCGAGGCCCCGGTGTGGTCCAGGACCGCACACGGCGGGTCCGGACGGGCGTGGTGTCACCGATGCGCACACAATGGCCATCGGCTATCGCCGTCGTCCTGACAATTCTGGCGTCGGCCTGCGACGCGCCGCCCCCGCCGTCTGCCCTGACGCTTGCGGCGACGCTGCCCGTGTCGACGGCCGATTCGACCGCGCCGGCGTGGCGCCGCGGATACGAGCGCGCGATTGCGGAAGTCAATCGCGCCAACGGTCTTCTGCTGAGCGCCACGGGCGAGCGGGTGCGCGTGGCGCTTCGCATCATCGACGACAACGGCGAGCTCGCGCGGGCTGAACTGGCCGCGGAAGAACTGCTGGCCTCGGGTGTCGATGCCCTGCTCGCCACGCCAGGGGCGTTGAGGATGGCGGCGCAGGCCGCAGCGGCGGGCCGGCATGGCCGTCCGTATTTCGTCCCGGCGCCCGCCGGACCCGATCTCACCACCAGCGATCGTCCGTGGGTCTTCGTCGCGCCCGAAGATGGCGCGAACGACGAGGAGCGTGCCTATCTCACGGCGCGCGCGGCGCTGGATACGCTCGCGCGGGCACATACACTCGACGCCGAGGCCGTTCGGCGGGCGTTCGGCGGCGGCGACGCTTCGAAACACCAATCAATCGCGGCGGTACATTGACACCTGCGGCCGTCGTGCATTAAGTTACCTGCGTCGTGTTCGCGTCGCGCTGCCATCATCACGTGCACCATCATCATCTCGGCCTTTCCTGGCCGGTGGAGGCGCACGTCTAACCTGAAACGGACAACGGTTCCGAATCAGCGCCTCGCCGGCTCCAGCCGTCGAGGCTTTTGTTTTTTTATGGACTATTCAAAACTCTCCGGTCTCATCCCCGCCGTCATCCAGGACGTCGACAGCCGCGAAGTCCTGATGGTCGGCTTCATGAACGACACGGCGCTGGCAGCCACGCAGGAATCCGGCTTTGCGACGTTCTTCAGCCGCACGCGCAACAAGCTGTGGATGAAGGGCGAGACGTCCGGCAACCGGCTGAAGGTCGAACGCATCCTCGTGGATTGCGATGACGACACCATCCTGGTGCTCGTCACGCGGCTCGGGGACGGCAACGTGTGCCACACGGGCGAGCGGACGTGCTTCTATCGAGAGCTCAAATGAAACTTCGCCTCGGTCTCCCAAAGGGTTCGCTGCAGGACGCGACGATTCAGCTTTTCGCACGCGCGGGGTTCAACATCTACGTCAACCCGCGATCGTATTTTCCGGCGATCGACGACCCCGACATCGAGTGCATGCTGATTCGCGCGCAGGAAATGGCGCGATACGTGAAAGACGGCGTGCTCGACGCGGGCCTGACCGGGCTCGATTGGATCCAGGAGCAGCTGCTCGCCGACGGCAGCGGGCATGCGCTCCACACCGTCTGCGATCTCGTCTATTCGAAACAGAGTTTCGGGAAAGTGCGATGGGTGCTGGCCGCACCAGAGGACTCGCGCTTCAAGACCGCCGAAGACTTCGAGGGCTGTACGATCGCCACCGAGCTCGTACGGGTGACGCAGGCCTACTTCAAGTCCCGAAGCGTCAACGTGAACGTCGAATTCTCGTGGGGCGCCACCGAGGTGAAGCCCCCGGTACTGGCGGACGCGATTGTCGAGGCGACCGAGACGGGATCCACGCTTCGCGCGAACCGGCTGCGGATCCTCGAAACGATTCTCGAATCCAATACGCAGCTCGTGTCGAACGCACCGTCGTGGGAAGACCCGTGGAAGCGAACCAAGCTCGAGAACATCGCGCTGCTGCTGCAGGCGGCGATCGAGGCGCAGGGACGCGTCGGGCTGATGCTGAACGTCCGGCGGGCGGACCTGCCGAACATCCTGTCGCTGCTGCCCGCCCTCAGACGGCCGACGATATCGGCGCTGAGCGACGAGGAATGGGTGGCGCTCAACACGATCATCGAGGAGCGGACCGTTCGCGATCTGATTCCGCGCCTCAAGGCCGCCCGTGCGGAAGGCATCGTGGAGTATCCGTTGAACAAGATAGTCATGTAGGGCGGGCGGGGCAGGTGCGGCGGGCAGGCAAGGCACTTGCCTGCCTCCCCGACCTACCGGCCCTACCAATTCCACGATTCCTACCAGCTTTGCCAGCCTTATGTTGAAAGTCATCAGTGCCGCCGACACCCGTGCTGTTGCGCGTCTGCTCGATCGGCAGCCGTCGCGCGATTCGGCGTTGGAAAAGCGGGTCGCCGCCATCATCGCCGACGTTCGCAAGAGCGGCGACCGCGCGCTCGTCGCGTACGCACGCCGCTATGACGGCCTGCGCGGCTCGATAGAAGTATCGCCGGACCAGATCGCGGCCGGGATCGCGCAGACGCCGCCGCGGGTGCGGCGTGCGCTACGGACAGCGGCCCGTCACATCCGAGCCGTGGCCAGACTCCAGGTCCCGCACGGCATCCGTGTGAACGTCGCACCCGGAGTCGACGTCGAGCAGCGCGTGACGCCGCTCACCCGTGTCGGGTGTTACGTTCCCGGCGGCCGCTATCCCTTGCCCTCGTCCCTGTTGATGACCGCCATTCCTGCCCGCGTGGCTGGCGTGCCTGAGGTCATCGCGGTGTGCCCCAAGCCGGCGCCGGTCGTGCTGGCGGCCGCGGCGGAGGCGGGCGTCGATCGACTGTTCTGCGTCGGCGGCGCGCATGCCGTGGGTGCCATGGCGTACGGGACCGCAACGATTCCGCGTGTGGACAAGATCGTCGGCCCGGGCAGTGCATACGTGGCTGCCGCCAAGGCACTCGTCTCCGCCGATTGCTCGATCGATTTCCATGCGGGTCCCACCGAGATTGTGATCCTGACGAGTTCCGGAGATCCGGCATGGGTCGCGGCCGATCTGATTGCGCAGGCCGAGCACGACGTCGACGCCCGCGCGATCCTGCTGACGTGGAGCAAGCGGTTCGCGATGCAAGTCCACCGCGCGGTGGAAGCGCAGGCGCCCGCGGAAGGCCCCGCGCGGACGTCGCTCGCGCGTAACGGCGGCATCATTCTGACGCGCAACGCCGGCGAGGCCATCGAGCTCGCCAATCGTATTGCGCCGGAACACTTCGTGTGCGACACCGAGCGCGTGGCGAGCCAGGTGACCGCCGCCGGCGCGGTGTTCGTCGGCCGTTGGTCCGCACAGGCTACGGGCGACTACGCGACCGGTTCGAACCATGTGCTGCCGACCAATGGCGCTTCGCGGTTCCGTGGAGGCCTGAGCGCGGCTGATTTCGTTCGCGTCAGTGCCGTTCAGCGGCTGACGAAGCGCGGGCTGGAACGCATCGCCGATGTCGCGGTGACCCTGGCGGAAGCCGAGGGGCTGACGGGCCACGCGCAGTCCATCCGAATCCGGCTGTCATGACGTTCGAATACCAGCGATTGCCGGATGCGCGGGAGGGGCTGCGCCTGCACCTCAACGAGAACACCGCCGGCTGCTCGCCGCGGGTGTTCGAGGCGCTCGCGCGCCTCACGCGGGAAGACGCCGCCTTCTATCCCGACTACGGCGACGCGACCGCGTCGGTGGCGAAATACTTGGGCGTCGATCCCTCGTGGGTTCTGATGGTCAACGGCCTGGACGAGGGCCTGCACGCCGCGGCCACGGCATGCCTGCTGCGCGGCGCCGACGGCCGCCAGCGGGAAGCGATCATCGTCGAGCCCGCCTTCGAGATGTTCGCGGCGTGCACGGATGCCGTCGACGGTCGGATCGTGACCGTGCCGCCGGGAGTCGGGTTCGCGTTTCCCTTGCCCGGTGTGCTTTCCGCGATCGGCGGCGATACGAGGCTGGTTTACCTGGCGAGTCCCAATAACCCGACGGGGCTCGCCGTGCCGCCCGATGCGATCCGGACGATTGCCGGCCGCCTGCCTCCAGGGGCGCTGCTCTTTCTCGACGAGGCGTATGTGGAATTCTCGCGCCAGAACGTTCTGCAGGAACTGCCGTCGATCCCCAACCTGGTGATCGGCCGCACCTTTGCCAAGGCACAGGGCCTTGCGGCCATCCGTGCGGGAGCGGTCGTCTTTCCAGCACATTGGGATCCTAAGCTTAGAATTCCACGTGGACAAGTTGTCG
>JADMIO010690381.1_pt1 | contig 23425 bp, 38 predicted proteins | sample 8958161 | NCBI WGS metagenome assembly JADMIO01 (sample SAMN16585339, study PRJNA669376) | soil metagenome | isolation source: Crop rotation soil | place: USA: Cullars Rotation, Alabama | collected 2011
TGCGTATCTCACTGGTGCGTATCTCACTGGTGCGTATCTCACTGGTGCGTATCTCACTGGTGCGTATCTCACTGGTGCGTATCTCACTGGTGCGTATCTCACTGGTGCGTATCTCACTGGTGCGTATCTCGCTGGTGCGTATCTCGCTGGTGCGTATCTCGCTGGTGCGAATCTCACTGGTGCGAATCTCGCTGGTGCGAATCTCGCTGGTGCGAAAAATACCGAACTCACCATCGCCAAAACCCGCATCCTGCCGGCCGGGACCATTATCGGCTGGAAGAAACTACGGGACGACATCATTGCCCAACTGGAAATTCCGGCCGACGCGACGCGCTCCCACGCCTTCGGTCGCAAGTGCCGGGCATCCAAGGCCAAGGTGCTGGCGATGTTCAGCGGCGCGGTTCCGTTTGACGGGATAGGCCACTCAATTCACGCACCAGACTTCCTCTATCATACCGGTTCGGTGGTGGAGCCAACATCAGCCTTTGATGACAACTGGCAGGATGAGTGCGCCGCAGGTATTCACTTTTACATCACAAGGGAGGAAGCGGAGGCCCACTCATGAAACTCCGAGCACTGCAACTTTTCTTCCGCCTGACCGCAGGTCTCTGCCACATGGCTCAGGCCATCACCCGCGGAGCCGGCCGGCTGCATCAATGGGCATGGCAGCTCTGCGACCGCGAAAATATGCGGACCCTAAACATACGGCAGGTTGCCCGCACCCGCTTTTTATGACGCGCAGCAAGCCACTCCTTCGCCGCTCCGTGCGCACTCGGGTTCTGATAATTTTTTCTCACAGGCATTCCCGCCTAGAGACAACCGCAACCATAAACCAAATACATCAATGCCATCCATCAATGACGCCTTCCCTTCGGACTTCCTCAAAGTGGAGGACCTGCAAGGGCGCAACGCAACGGTGACCATCGCCTCCGCCAAGATCGACGAAATCGGCCAGGGTTCTAACCGTGAGCGCAAGATCATTATCGGCTTGCTTGGCAAAACCAAGAAACTGGTCTGCAACAAAACCAACGCAAAGGTGATCGCCGGCCTCTACGGCGACCAACTGGAAGGCTGGGTCGGCCAGCGCATAACCCTTTGCCCACGCGAGGTCGAGTACCAGGGCAGCATGGTCATGGCGATCCGGGTCTCGCTGCAAGCGCCGCCGCCTCAGACTGCCGCGCCTGCGCCGAAACCTGCGCCTGTACCCGCCCCCGCTGACGACGGCGATGTGCCCTTCTGATCATGGCCACCACCCAACTCATCACCCTGTCCGGTATCGCCGACACCGCATTATCCGCGACCGACGACGCGCGAGCCGCCCGGGACTCGCTCCTGTTACTGGCCACGGACGTCGCCAACGTGCGCGATCCGGATGAGGCAGCCCGCGCCGCCTTTGTCCTCAAGGAATTGAAAACCTTCACCCGCCAGATCGAGGACTCCCGCGCAGATGTGAAGGCCCCCATCCTGGATCTCGGGAAACAGGTGGACGCCCTGGCCCGCGAATTGACACTCAATGTAGACGCCGAAGCGTTGCGCGTCTCCCGTGTCCTTGGTGCCTGGCAGGCCGAGCAGAACCGCAAGGCCGATGAAGCCCGCCGCAAGGCATGGGAGCGCGAGCAGGACATCAAGGCAGAAGCCAACCGGAAAATTGCGGAGGCCCGGGAAAAGAGCCGGACCGATGCCACGTTCGAGCGCAGGGCCGACAAGATTGAGCAGGCTGCGGTTGCGGCGATCGTCGAGGCCCGCGTTGCGGCAGCCGCAGCAATCCCCGCGAAACCGGAAGGGCTGGCTACCCGCAAGGAAATCAAGTTCGAGGTGACTGACGCCGCAGCTTTGTACGAGGCGGCGCCGTACCTCGTGAACCTCGTGCCCAACACGGCGGCGATCAAGAGCGCGCTGAAGAACATGCAGCCCGGCCAGAATCTTCCTGGCGTCCGCCATCACTTCGAAGATCTGACAATCGTCCGCTGATGGCCGGCGACTGGATCAAGTTCGAGCATTCGACCCCCGACAAACCGGAAGTGTTTCGCATGTCCACCATCCTCAATATCGACCCGGATGCCGTTATCGGCAAACTGGCTCGCTTTTGGTGCTGGTGTGACCAGCAGACAATCGACGGCAACTCCCTTGGTATCGACGAAACTGTCATTGACCGCGTAACGCACCAGCCCGGTTTCTCCGCTGCGCTCCGCGAAGTCGCCTGGTTGCAAGCCCGCTCCGGCTCGCTCGCAATCCCGCACTTCGATCGGCACAACGGCCATTCCGCGAAAGCCCGTGCGCTTGCCGCCCGTAAAAAGGCAGTTCAGCGAGACAAGGGTAAGATGTCCCCTAGAATGTCCCCAGAAAATGGGGACAAAACAGGGACAACCTCTTCTCTTCTCTCCTCTCACTCTTCTCTTCCGATCATCGGAGAAGAGATACCCCTGCCGAATGCTCTGTTGACCGAGGCGTTTAAGGCGAAGTGGGCCGAGTGGCTGGAGTATCGGGCGCAGCGCCGACTGCCCAAATTGGCCCCAATGTCGATCAAGTCGCAGTGGGTGGCGCTCGCGGACGCCGGCCATGACGTGGCAATTGCAGCCATCGACATGGCCATCCGCAACAATTGGCAGGGCGTATTCCCCGAGCGGGTGGCGCGCAGCCAGCCACCCGCAACCCGCCTATCCCCGACCCGATGAGCAACGCATTTGCCGACATCGTAGCGCAATGGCGTGAGGCCGGGTTTCTCCCGGCTCAGGACGTGCCCCGTGAGCCGGTGCGGTTCGACGCCACGGCCTATGTCCGTCAGCAGCGGCTTGAGCGGTTCAAGGAATTTTGCCCCGCCGAATTCCGCGAGAAGATCGACCGAACCCGCATCCCGAACCTCGCAGCTTGGGATGAGGCTGATGTGTGGCGAGGCGATCACCCGGGATTATTTATCTGGTCGCACGACACCGGTCTCGCGAAAAGCCGGATGCTCTGGCGTAAGTTTGGCCAATTGCACGTCGAGCACGGCAAGACGGTGGTCCGTGTTACCGGGCTTAATTTGTCGGAGGAGTATCACGACGCATACCACCACAACAAAACATCCGAGTTTTACTCGGGGCTGATGAGGTTCGGCGTCGTGATGCTGGACGATCTGGATAAGATGCCACTCCCGGAGTTGCGGCAGGGGTTTGCCCAGCACGCGAACGCGGACCGAAACGCTCGAATGCTGCGCGAAATATTCGACCGATTTTATCAGCACCACACCCCGGTCCTGGTGACGGCGAATGAGCCAATGACGTGGTTCGAGGAACGGATCGGCGCCAGCGGTGGACGCCGAATGCGCGAGGTGTGTCGGGAGATCGCTTTCTGATGAAACCGACCGACCCCAGATCCGCAAAGATGCAGTGGCTGGCCGCGATGATGGTCTACCACGCCACCGCCACGAGATCCGCCTACGAGGTGATGCAGCAGGCAGAGCGGACCTATGTTGCTGCGTATCGCTTCTACGGGCCACCAGCGGCAGCCCAGGTAGTCGCCCGCCGCTCGCAACGTGGCGGGCGGTGTCGGCCGAAGGGCATCGGGCCATCCACGCGAATAGAAATGCGGCACGTGCCTTAGGGTTTTGAACCAACGTGAAAAACCCACCTCAAATTGTCGCACGCAGAACGGCGTATGGCTACGACGTGATGGAGCGTGTCGAGCCGAAGAAGCTAGAATGCTTCTATTGCTTGGAGCAGTTCCCGCGAGACCAACTCACGAGGGATCATTTTATTCCGCGCGCCGCTGGAGCCACGCTCCTCCGCAATACCGTGCTGGCCTGTCGTCCGTGCAACGGGAAAAAGGGCCGGCGGATGCCGACCCAATCGGAAATCAACCGCTTTCACCGCACATTTGGCTACTGGCCGACAACATGATCACCCGCCGCAAACCGATCCGAAGGGTGTCCAAGAAACGGGCACGGGAGACAAAAGCGGCCCAGCTTGGCATCCCGGCCAGTAGTGTGCATAAGTACACCTCATTGCTCCGCCGCCTGAAGGTGGGCGGCCTTACTACCACGTCTCCGGAGTGATTCCACCGTTGCCCTCCTCCCATGAAAACACGCATAAAACTGCCCTTCTCCTTTTTTCGGTTTTCCTCTTCGTTTTGCGTTAATTTCTCGCTGACCGAGCGTGCGGGTGAACGAGGCGGCAACGACGCCAAGAGAACAGCGGAGGGCAAAGCGTGAGCAGCACCAACCGAGGCGCCGTCCGCAACGCGCACGACTTCTACGCGACGCCCGAAGAAGCGTTTAAGCCGCTGCTGCGCATCCTGCCATCTGGGATGGTGCAATTCTGGGAGCCGGCTTGCGGCGATGGCCGACTGATTCGCTGGCTGACGGAGAGCGGCAGGCTGGCTGGCGGGTCGGATCTCAACACGGGAGTTGATTTCCTGAAGGACGAAACGCGCCGCGCGTTCATCATCACCAATCCACCGTTCTCGCTCGCCTTCGAATTCGCGCAGCACGCCGTTGCTCACGCTCCCGAAGTGATGCTCCTTCTGCGCCTAAACTTTCTTGCGAGCATGAAGCGCAGGGCGTGGTTTCTCGCCAACGAACCCAGCGCGCTTTTCGTCCTCTCAAAGAGACCGGATTTCACCGGAGGCGGTGGCGACTCGTGCGACTACGCGTGGTTCTACTGGGGGCCGTTCCGGCATGGCGTCCAACATATCTGACCCATGAGCGCCCCCCTCTCCCTCCCGCAGAGCAGCCCCGTCAGCCCCACGGGCGACCGGATGTGCTTCCGGGTGCAATCCTCCCGGATCCCGGAGTGGAACTACATCGTTGATCTGACCGGCGAGGAAGGCCGCTCAACTTGCACCTGCATCGACTGGGCGGTCAGGCGCGGACCCGCCATCAAGGCAGGCGGGGTCATCGGCACGCGCGAGGTTATGTGTCGGCACGTAATTGCGGCGCGGAACTATTTTCTGAACGGCCTGCTGGCTTCGATGGCGAAAAGCGAAACCGAACGATGAGCACGATCCGACAATTTTTTGACTGGCTTATCTGCGGGTATTCCGAAGACGGCAACGCCGCCGCCTTCACGCGAGGGTTTCGCATCGGCCTACTCACGAGGCGCGGACGTGCTGTTCTGTGGGTGCTCGACTTGGACCAAGCCATCCGCAACGCGCCATGGTCCTTCAAGTGGTTTCTCGCTGACACCTTCTCCCGGTGGGCGGCTCAACTCCGCGGGGAGAGCGTCGAGATATTTGGTTTCTACGACACGGGGCGCGGAAACAAAGCGGCGCAACTCGTGGACGGCATCAAAATGAAGATGCTCATCCACCTGCCGTCCGACGCTCTTTGCTCGGATGAGATGGAGGACATTCACGCCAAACTGGAGCGGTTAGGCTCGCTGGCAGAGGCGACGTGTTGGCGAAACAACACGCCTCCCAGATGACACGCGAAGAACTTGATGAACTCCTCAACCGCCCAGGCTATGCCATCGCCAGTGACACTAACCGTGCGGGGGCTCGGCCACGTCCCAAGCTTCAAGAACTCAAAAATGATTCTGTGGCGCCAAAAAAGGATCATGACCAAGCCGGAAGTCCAGCAGTGGATGGAGGCAGTCACGGAGTCTTTCGCGTCACAGTTACGCTCCGAATTTCAGACCAGAGGGATCGCGATAACGACGGGGCTTTCAGCACTCTCGCAGATTGCGTCGTCGCTGCCGTTGGACGATTCGCGGAAGTGGATGCCCACACACAGCGTAAACACGCTGCTGGTCTCAAAAGGGCAAGAAGGGGCCGACGTGCTCATTGAGCGCCTTCCGTGAACCCCTTGCGTCCATCCACCTTACTTCTCCGCCATTTACAAGGCTTTCAGCGATAACCCCTGAACGAAAATGAAGTCCGTTAAAATCCCCGCCGCGTGCGGCTGCTTTACCGAAAGTGCGTCGGCATGGACGATTGGGTCGAGGTTATCGGCGACCCCGACAACGGCTGCTACGAGTGGGCGATCCGCAACGCGGCTGGCAAAATCGTCGAATACTCTGACTCCGGCTACGGCAGCACCGAAACGGCACTGCGGGACGGCATCGCCGCCTACTACCACGAGCCGAGCGTGGGGGAGACGCGGGACATGGCGAATATCCTTCGGAAGCTCGTGCAGGCTGATGACCGCGACGGGTTATCGGAGCGGCTTCGCGCCAAAATCAAATCACAGGGCGGCGAGTGCGACGACGCGGACGCGTGGCTTATCACGGCCTTAGATGAGGCGCGCGCCATGGTGAAGACACTAAACGCCCGAATCTGACTGGAACGAAAGCTGTGCAGCGCCGCGTCCCAATTACCGATCCGCAATGGTGGCTTACAAAAGACGGTGACGACATCGCCCGAACATTCTTCGACCGCCACTACTCGCGCCAACGCTACCGCGACGGACGCCAGCCGCGCCTGTTCTGCGGGCCGGGCGAAAAGATCGTGCTCAGGACGTGGGACTGCGACGCACTCTTCGTCTGGCGCAAATTCAAAGACGACTGCATCGACGAGCGTACCAGCCAGCCACAGCAAGGCGTCAACTGCGCCGTCTTCCGCAACGAAAGCACGGCGCGGTCATCAGACCTTATCCGACAGGCTGACGCGATTGCTGATTATGCTTGGCCTCGTGAAAGGCACTATACCTACGTCAAAGCGGACGCTATCCGGTCAACTAACGCTGGATGCTGTTTTAAAATGGCCGGATGGCGGGAGTGCGGACGCACCAAAAGCGGACTCCTCATCCTCGAAAGAGTCACCATGAACACTTTGGAACGCCCGGGCGATTCAGCCGCAACCTACCGACCATTTTTACGATGAAACTCGAATGGACACCCTACCAACGCAACAAGTGGTCCAGTCAGCCACTCCCGCCGAAATACAAGCGCGTGCTTCTGGCGTTCGCGCCCGACGCGATTGAGCCGGGCTCTGCTGCCGCAACCGCAGTCGGCTACCTCAAGCTCGGTGCCGGCGACAAGGACAGCCCGTATTTCGTAACACCCGGCGTGGGCGGAGACCCGAGCCACTGGTGCGATTGCCTGCCGGACGACTTCGGCGAGACGGGCACGCACCCGCACTGGAATTTCCCCAAGGGCCTCGATGGTAAGTCGTGGGGTGACCACATGTGGTGAACGAAAAGAACACACGAAAGCCAAAATCACCGTGCCAAAGGGCTGGCGACTCGTAAACCGAGGAAGGTCCGTAGAGCACGACCGATACTTCCTGCCTCTAAAAGATGGTGGCGGCATGTGGACTACAGTCAACGGCATCACCGATAACATCGGCATTCCGGTCTCTAATTTCATCTACCTAATTCGGCGCAAGCGCGCGTGAACGAAAGCTAGTGCCCACCATGACCAAATTCACATTTGCTTTTCTTATCGTCGTCTTGTCCGGCCAGACACTCCTTTTTTACTCGAAGGCGCGGTCGTCTGAACGTCGCGAGGCTCAATACAAGTCAATCGCCGAGAGTGCGGTTAACGCGGCAACCACGAGCGCCGCGCCGTCCATTGGAGAAATCGCACACGAGCATTTCGCGTGCGGGATGAAGCTCGGCTACGCAGCCGCTAAAAAGGGTGCAACGGCGGCAGATATTTTGTCCCTGATCGAGATGCAGCGAAAGAACGACTCCGCCGCATTTGATAAATGGTACGCCGCCCGTCCCTGAACGAAAATGGACCACCTTGATCATTTCCATATTGGGCAAGAGGTAGTCGGACCGCTGAACCTGCGAGGCATCATTACTGAGTCCGATGGGGTCGGGAACTGGCGCGTGCGGTTCGAAAACGGCGTGCTCCAGTGGCTCGACACGCAATTCATCACCCGTCCCTGAACGAATGAAACACGAACCCGACAACCGTCAGCTTGCACTTATAAAAGACCACCTCGACGCGATGCTGTCGGACGATGAGGCCGAACGCATCGGTGCAACCGCTGACCGCGCACCCCACATCCGCGTGCTTCGCGTGCTGAGCCAGTACGAGGACATGCTCCGACTGACGAAGCAAATTTGCCGCATCGACGTTGACGCGCAATCAGCCGAGCACGCCGGTAACCTCGCGGTGCAGGCAGCAATCGAAGCGCGTAAAATTCTCGAATCCTGAATCGAACGAACCCCGTGCAAGACGAGCTTCCAATCGAAATCGAGGAAACGTGGACCCAATGGGCCGACCGAATTTCTGGAATCAGCCGCAACCCAACACGCCGCCGCCCACTAGCGAAGCGCGGCGGTCAACCCGGCCCGCGAGGGCCATACAAAAAGAAATCCCATGATGTCACAAACGACCAAGCTACTAATGGCCAACCGGGCGGAAGTGAAACGCCTGCGGGAGCAGCTGGCGAAGCTGGAGCTACTCGCGCTTCGCGAAGATAAAGCGCGGCTGGACTGGCTGGAAAAGCAGCGCATGGCGCTCAACGCGCACACCGGCTCAAGGTATGGCTGGAAGCTGGTGCAATCTCACCTCGTGAACCGTTTGATGCTTCCGACACCCGAGGTCTGCGAGATGGCGGGTGTTGACCTTCACGACACGGGGCTGACGAGCGATGACGTTCGCGCCGCTATCGACCGCGTTCGCACCCGCTCCTGAACGAATGATGACCGCCATCCCATCACTCCCCGCCTTGTCGATTCGCCAGCCGTGGGCTTCGTCCATTGTTCACGGAGGGAAGGACGTGGAGAATCGTAGCTGGCCCACGAAGTTTCGTGGCCGGTTCCTTATCCACGCTAGCAAAGGGATGACGGGCGACGACATGGCGGGCTGGCGTGAGCTGACCGAAGATCGAGGAATCAAGGTGCATGTTTGCGCCGCCCTCCGTGCCCATGGCCTCGTGAAATTCTCGGACCTCCCGCGCGGCGGCATCGTTGGCGAAGCCGAACTGGTGGACTGCGTACAGTACTTCGAGTCGCCGTGGTTCGTGGGCGAGTGGGGCTTTGTGCTCCGCAACGTGAAGGCGTTGCCGTTCACGCCGTGCAAGGGCGCGCTGGGTTTCTTCTCTCCAATTTTAGGCGTGGAGCAGGTCGCTCCGTCAGACTCCACGCCGCCAAAACCACGGGCCGAAGTTACTCAGGCCCAACTTTTCTGAGAACGAATGATGCACGACCTGCCAGACCTGACCGTCGAACGCCACCACTGGCTTTGCCTTGGTATGCTCGCGACGTGTTACCCTCACGTCGCGCCGGAACTTCAAGCCGGGATACGCGAAGCCTGCGAATGCGCGAAGGCGATGGGCGCAGCTATCAAACCTGAAAACCTCGGCACCGGAATGCCGCTGGCAACCGACTACCGCGACTGACCCGAACGAATCATGGGGTTCGCCCCGCAAAACTCTATGCCCAAGAAAACTCAAAAAGAAATCGACGCCGAAATTAAGCGTCTCGAAAAGTGCAAGACCTACGCGCCGCATTACACGATGTTCGGCGGGGATAATCACCGGAAGATTGACGAGCAAATCGGAGCGCTGGCCAACAAGCTGACGCACGACGACGCCTACGACAATTACCCAGACGACGAGGATCCGGAAGTGCTGAGCAGCGTCATCAGTGCGCTCGACTGGCGTAACGGTGACGAAGAACAAACCCCGTCCTCCGGCTGGGATATTTTCGACCCGAAGAAGAAGAAGAAGAAGGCCCGCGCCTGACAGGGGAACGAAGCCTGTGAAGCGCCCACCACCACCCCGCAGAGCAAAACGCCGCCGCAAAGTCGGATGATGCGACAGGGCGTTTCCGCACACTTTCCGCACCGGCTGAATTTTTTACTTCCGCCCGCTCCGCTCCCGCCGAATCGCCCTCACATGCCTGTAAATCGCCAGGATTGAGGCGATGCACGCCAGGGCCGCGACCGCCATGCGCGCGCCAAACTCGACATGATCCTGCCATGTCACGATTGCCCCACTGAGACTGGCAATGACCAAGAGGTCTGATACCCGATGAGACATGACGGTCATTTGCCGTCCTTCTCACGCTCTTGGTGATAGCCCTTGGCGATGACATGATCCTGCCAACCGGCGTAACTCAAAATCCACTCCGCCTCATCCCACACGTAATAGGTATCCGTTACGTGGAGACCCTTGGCCGTGGCCTTGATCGAGCCCGCCCAATCGGTATGCGTCACGTTGACTTCATCGGCCTTGATGTTGGGCAGCCGGTAGGCGCGGGTACTGATGCAGCCGGAGAGGGAGAGCGCGAGGGCGAGGGCCAGGATACGGGCAATCATAGTTTCTCGAAGTTGCCGCTCGGTTTGACGACCGGGAAGGGAGGTTCGGAGGGCTCGCTCAATTTTTCCGGGATCGGGTTTTTGAGAAAATACGCCACGGCCTGCTGCACGTACTTGGTGCCAAAGACAGCCAGGCACCCGCGCCAATCGATCGCATGGACTTGCGGCGACACCGCGGCCCCCACCGCCAGGCCCATGAACGCATCCACCGCACTGATACTGCCATTCCACGAGGTCGCGAAGAGCCCGTAGAAGTAATGCAGGAGCCAGCGCTTGATGTTCCGCCAGGAGGCTTTGAGGGGTTCTGGCATGGGGGGACTACTTACCGGCGGCGTTGATGGCGTCGATCTTGACCGCAATTTCCTTTTCGAGGTCTGCCACGGGCTGGTTGATTTCCGCCTGCTTCGCGTCGCGTTCTTTCTGCGCCGCCGCGAGCTTGAGCCGCAGCTCGGCCAGCTCGCGGTCGCCGATGAGCTTCTTCAAAAGCTCTACAGCGTCCTCGTGCGAGATGCCGACGTCGGCAAGGAGTTGTTCGTAGGTGGGCATGGTAAATTTAGGCGGTCCGCTTTGCGTGAAGCCGGGCAATAATTATCGTAAACCGCGACGAAACCCGCCGTGCAGCCCAGGAGAGCCGCGATGACGTAGCTGAGGGCGTGCTTGGCGACGTGGGCTTGGAGGGCGGTGAGCATGGGGCAAACCGGTTACTTTGCCGCCGCGGTGATTTCCGCGACGCGCACCGCTTTCTCTTTTTCGAGGTCCGCGATCTGCTGGTTGTACGGCTCCATCGCCTTGGCTCGCTCGGCGATGATCGCCTGCTTCTTCAGATCGATCTGATTAAGCGCGCTCTCATTCACTAGATTGCGCAGCAGAGCGATGAGTTGATCTGTCGTGATGCCGAGGGCGGCGCAGAGCTGATCCAGGTTCATGGTGTGGTGTATATTTTGACTTGGAAATCGTAGTCGGAGAAATCGTTGATTTGGGAGCCTGCCGCATTCCAGAACCCAAGATGACCAGGGATTAGGCTTGGCGTCGTATTGTACCCGCTTGCGTAATTGCTCCCGTCTGATCCACCCATGTCGATTGTGATGCCGTAGTTCGTCGATCCGGTGGTGGTGTATGGCGTGGAGAAAACGAAATCTACCAGCGTGGCAGACCAGGCATCGGAGCCTGTAACAGCATCGGACGTGGCGAGAACTGCGTTGAGCGCATCGCCCGTCATCGACCAAATCTTAACTCGAAACGTTTTCCCGGTGATGCTGCCGGCGCTCTTATCCAACTTTACACTCACCTTGCCGATCGTGCGGCTGACGGAATCGGTGAACTGCAACACGCCTGCGTAGGTATGGTTTCCTACGTCCCCAACAGGCCAGCCGCCAGTCTGGGCGGTGACCGAGTCGTAGAGCAGTGTGTAGGTTGGAGCGCCGCTGCTCGGCGCTACCACTGGACCGCGGACGACAATCGTCGCCCCGGTGCAGAGCGCCGCGACCGCGAGCGAGATGATTGCGCGCAAGGTCTTCATTGCGTGACTCCGTACTCGATCACCAAGCCAAGCTCGGTGCTGTTGACGGTGCTGGCGTCCGACGTGTCGCCATCGCGCGCGAGACGGATCCTCCATGTCTGCCCGGCGGTGAGCGCCCCGGCCCAGCTGGTGAGCGTGGTCCAGGCAGTGGTCTCCACATCGCCGTTGGCACCGCTGGCATCGCCGGAGTACGTGAGCCCGATCTCGTTGGCCAGGGTGCTGCTCGTGGGCACCGCGGAGTCGGCCACACTCACGCTCGACACGAGCCAGTTTTGCGCATTGGTATCGGCCCCGCCGAGCAGGAATTTGAGCCGGCCGCGCAGCGCCACCGATGTATCGATATCCTCCGGCACTTGGATATAGTACTCGACGTAATTGCCCGCCTTGTCCGCCGAGTTGGAAAACGTGGCGTGGCCGTAGGTGATCGACGTGGCCGTCGTGTTGATCGTGGCGCCGGTGCCATCCGCCAGATGCGGGTGCGTGAGGTAGATGTAGCCCTTGAGCTTTATAACATTGTCGGCGGAGTCGATCGTCTTGGTCTTGAGTGTTTGCGTGCCTTCCAAAGTGACCACGCTGGCCGCATTCGTGCCCGCGGTGGTGACGCGCAAGTCTCCCGTACTCACAGTACCAATACCCGAGGAGTGGGTAAACACCCAGTTGCCATTTGCGACATTGATGAGGGCGCCGGTCGCCAGATGCAGATCGGACCAGCCAAGCGAGGTCGTGCCCAAGGCGGCGCCATCGTTGGAGGCGGGCGCAAAGGTGGTGCCGTTGAGCCGCAGGGCGCCATTGGCCGGGGTAAGGACAAGCGGCGTGGAATTGGTCGAGGCCACAATGCCGCTCGTACCATCGTGCGAGAGTGTGGCCGCCTTGGTGCCGGTGGCCGCATCGTAGCTTCCGACGGTCGATCCAAAAATTATCAGCGGGTCGTAACCCATGAACGAGGCCTTGAGCGCCCCGCCCGTGAGAGAGCCAACAAAAAAGCCCACGTTGGTGCCTTCGGCGAGTGGCGTGCTCCCATCGGTCGTGAGCTTTTGGTATGCGACCGCATGACCGTAAAGCGCCTGGCCCGTAAACGTACTCACCTGCGCATCGGCATACGAGGCGACGCCAATATACAGGGAGCCGCTGCCGCGCGGATCGACCCGGCCCTCGACGCCGTAGCCAGGGAGAGTCTTGCCCGAGGTATCGGCAAAGGCGCCCAAGACGCCGAGGCCGTGGCCGGTGCCCGGAGTGGGGCTGCCGCTATTGGTCATCGACCCATAGATGGCAGCCTTGGCCGCATTGGCCGTGAGCGCCGAGGTGAGCGCAATCTGCATCAGCCCGAGGTTGGAGGGGACAGACGTCTCCGTGGCCACGATGCCACCGGTGCCGCTCGGATCGAGGACGATGCTTTGGTTGGTCGCGCCCGCGGCCAGCGTGAGATCGCTCGATGCGGCCGAAGTGATCGTATTAATGATCGGAGTCGTGATCGTGGGCGAAGTCGCGCGCACCGGGGCGCCGCTCCCTGTCGCCGTAGTCCACACCGGGAGCGCCGAAGCGCCACCGCCAACCAGTACCTCGGTGGTGGCGCCGGCGGCGAGCGTCTGCTGCGCGCCGGTGGCCGTAGTGCCGGCTGCGATCAAGCCGTAGGCTGTCGTGCCCGTGGCGCGGCCGGTGCCGCCATTGGCCACGGTCAACGGCGTACCGAGCGTGAGGGAGCCGGTGATATCGGCATTGCCGGTAGCGCCGTAAAAACGCGCCAGGAGACCAAGGCCGCCGTGGAAAATAATATCTCGCGAGGCCCCGGAAATTCGCGGGGCAAGGATTAGGTGCCCTGCCGCATCGAAGGGAGCAGAACCGGAATTGGAAGAACTGTAGATGAGGGGAGAGGTGGAACTGGTGATGTAGGCAGTCGCGCTGTTAAGCGGATTGAAAGCAGTATTTGCCGCGACATTCGGAGCAGTGACGTTGCCGCCGAAGGACACCAGACCCGAGCCAGTGCGGATGGCGTAGTTGGTGCCGCCCGCAGTCTGATCCGCTATGTCTAGCCCTATATTGGTGGTCAGTGTGCCACCGCCGCCATTTTGACCACCGTTGATGTAGACACCAACCCCGTTGGTGATTGTGCCGGTACTGGAGTTGACCACGGTCGCCTCGATCGACCGGGCATTGGTGACGGTACCGGTGCTGACGTTGTTGGCGCTGGATGAGACGCCGCCCAATACCGTGATCGTGCCGGAGGAACTGTTGAAACCTTCGCCGCTCGCACCATAGACCGCCGTTGCGGTGCCAGTTCCGAAATGCTGCACCGACCCATAATTGGATACGATTTGCCCCGTGAAATTGCGGATATTGCCCGCCTGAATGATCACTTCGTTGGCGAGCCCGAAATGAAATGGAGATGAATTGCCCGTGGGGTTGAGCGTGAAGGTGCCCTGCATCCCGATTAGCTGAGTAGTGGCGGTACTTGTACGCGCGACATGCAAGGTGGCCGTGGGCGAGGCGGTGCCGATCCCGAAATAGCCACCGGGCAGCACCGTCATGCGGGCGGTGGTGGAGCCGCCGCTAGTGAGTTCGCGGAGGGTCAGTTCGTCGTTTGCCAGGGATAGGTTGGACGAAAAATCCCAACCGGTCTCCAGCCCGGATGTGCCGCGCAACAACTGCGCGAAGGCCCGGCCCGCACCCACTGCACCGGAACTGCGGACCTTGGCCACCACGGTCCCGCTCCCCGCAACATGCAGCGCTTCCTCTGCGGTGATGCCGATGCCGAGCCCGGCAAATGTGGGTGTACTCGCACTCCCCAACCCCAGATTCGCGCGCGCGGTGGCGGCGCTCGCCACATCGGAGAGGTTATTCGTCGAGAGCAGATCGCCGGTGCCGGCGCCGAAACCAACCAGGGTGGCACCAGTGACATCGAGGGTGCCGCCACTGGAGATCGTGAGGCTTTTTCCGCTGGGGACGACAAGGCCGGGAGTGGGCCGGAAGAGGACGCCTGTGCTGGCGTCGGCGAGGACGGAAATATTCTGCGCGCGGATACCGCACGCGAAGGAAAGCGCCACGAGTGCGCAGAGGAAACGCGTGATCATAGCTGGACCCAAATGCGGGCGTTGGTGCTGGCGTTATAGTCGTCGGGGCGGATTACGCCGTTGGCCGCGTCTTCGGCGTCGGTCCCGGCGATGAGTTGCCACGTTTGGCCGACGCGCCCGTAACTCAGAATCACCGTTGCGCCGGTTGGGATAATTGCGGTCGTGCCGCTGACGGTCACCAAACCATCGAGCGCGGTCGTGCCGCCGCCGGTAAGAGAAGTAATCGACGTGATTGGAACGACCGAGCCAGCCGAGAAGGACGGCGTAACAACCCCGTCGCTCAACGTTGCAGATAGGACGCCAGCCGCGACCATGACGCGCATCACGAGAACGCTTTTCGTGACGCCCGCGGTCGTCTTGCGAATGTGCAGCGTGAACCCGGCTGCGGTCCGGCGAGGCTGGCAGGAAATCTTGGCGGCGAGTGCGCTGGCCAGTGCTGTCGTGTTGAGGGCCAACGTTCCTGATCGGCTCGAAGCGCCGATGGAAAATGACGACGTGCTGGCGTAGGTGTCGGCGGAAGCGGTATCCGGGTCGCCAAGGCCAACAGCCAGCGTCGTGCCGGCATCAGTCACCCAGGAGGAGATTGTGCCGGACGTGTCGTCGATGGATGAGATCGTGAGCGGTTCCCCGCTGTCGGACTGCACCAAGGACTCAACCTTGCCGGTAACCCGGGCAATCGTGGCGGCGTTGGCTGCGGTCGCCGGATCGGCCAGAGCAGCCAACAATAGCTTGGCGTCAGCCAGCGAGGTTGCCGCTACGTCGAGATATCCAGATACGAGGTAGAGGATCATGCGCGGTTACGAGCCGCGCGGGTGTCAACGGACGGCTATGCCTTCGCCACTCCGCCAGCGACAAACTTCACGACCGCCTTGGTGGCTGACTTGCAGATCATCAAGAGCTGCGGGAATTCGCCGGACGATAGATCGGACGCCGGGCAGCACGCGCCAGCGGTACTCGACAAGATCACGATGTCGGAAGTGGCGGGACTCGAAAGACCGTGCGTGTAATCGTCGTCCTCGGTTAGATACGTGATGGGCTGGCCTGACAACGCGGCGTGCAGGGCGAGGCCAACAACAGTCGAGGCGGCGAGCGATGCGTCCGCGTCAGCCAGTTTCAACTTGTTCGAATCGGTGGCGTCGCTGTAGAGCGGTTGCCCGGCTGTTATTGTTCCACCAGCAATCCCGGTTGCAGTGACGGCGTTGGCGCCTTTGAGGACATTCGCAGCGGTGATCGTGTAGTCGGCCATCTTGTCGATGGCACGTGTGTCAACCCGGCGGAAACCATGGTTTTTGCCTCACCCGGAGGTGGCCGCGATACTCGCCTTCGGTCTCGTGATACGCGATGTGATGGGTGTAGACCGATGCGTCGCCGCCCTGCTTCTTCTTTTCCCATATCACGTGATCACACGGGCAGTGCGTAATGACGTTGAGGCGAAGACCTGCGGGATACCAGCGGTTCCAGCAGATAAACAGATCCTCGGTGCCTTGGCCGTCGTAGCCTTCGAAATGAGCGAGCGCCAAAGCTTCCTCGTTGAGAAGGGTGCAGCCGAACCCGCACCAGTCTGAGGGCACCACGGCGCCGCGGCCGATTGCTGGATACGCGTTATCAAGCCAGCCGCGACGGCGCCAGCCGTGTTTGGCTATCACTTGCCAAATATTTCCGTCGGGCGGGCAGTCGCGCACCTTCTTCCGCGTGGCATCCCACCTGGCCCTGTGCTCGGGGGTAATCGGCGTCTTCGTTTCTTGAAGGGTCTTCGCTTCCGTTTCGTTGGCGGCAAGCTCCGCTTTAAGGTCTTCTGGGATGACCCGCTCACTATCCCTGAAGTCTTCTTCGATTTGACGGTGCGGCGATCCGAAGCCCCCTAGAAACGCCGAGTTTGGATACGGGCAGGTTGAAATCGAATAAAAACCATCATCAAAGGCCAGCATCGCCAGCATGCATCGGAGGGCGTTCGGCGGCGGCAGCACATCGCTATCGAGCGACCAGACGTGCGTTGCTTTGATTTTACGGCAGAACGCGAACGCTTCCGACCGCATAGCCGCAATCAGCATTTGCGCGCGCGTTCTGTAGTTCTCGCCGCCTTCCTCCAAATCGGCGTTGCCCACAACCGTCACCTTCCAGCCGTCGGGAAGGAGCTGCTGATACACTTCGCTGATCGCCTTCAGCTCTTTCGATTTGTCGCCGACGAGCACGATGTACCCGGGCTCGATCTTGGCGGCTAGAACGTTGGCCACGACCCGCCGGGCCTGCGCCCGCATGGCGTAGGTGTAGCTTTTCGTCGCGCAGATCGTGACGGCGAACATCAGAGGGCTGGATTTAGCGAGAGTGTGATGGCGGGCCGGACTGTGACGCCCGTCTGGGAAAGAGCATAAATAACCACGGACGATGTCTCCCACTGCCACACCGACCACACGCTTTCCGTTCGGGTTGGCATCGCATAACCCTCGCTGCTCGTGGCTGCGATATCCGGGGCTGTGAGCCACGTCGTCTCTGAGCTGCTCGACGTCCCGCCGAATTGATGCGTCCAGTGCCGGACACCGGGCGGGAAGTAAACCGCCGCACCGTATTCACTTTTCACAGCCATGCCACCCATGGTTGAACCCGCTGTGGCCGCGGTGGATGATTTCGGGTCAAACCACGAATTTGCGGTTGCTCCGGCAAAGCTCGCGGTGAATGAAGTTGTGGAGCCAGTCACAGTGCGGGTCACGGTACTCGTGGAAACCGTGGTGGTGTACGTCGAGGAAACGCCGCTCGTGAAATAGAGCCGCGAATCATCGGTGGACCATTGGGCTGAATACACCGAGGAACCGTTGGTGTATTCGCTGTCCGCGGTGCGCAATAGCGCCGCGATCGCCCCGCCTGAATCGTCCTGCGTCGCGGCGGGCGGATAGTAAACACTGGACGGTGAAACACCCATCGCGGAATACAGCGGATCGCCAGAGCCGAGCGACAGCGGATGCCGGAAGCCTTTGCGTGGGTGCATCCCGTGCGCCGACCATTGGACAGAGTCAGCCGCGTCCGCCACGCCGACATTCATCGGGAAGGTCCAACTGCGGCCCTGCCGTTGCGTGAAAGAAGAGCCCGACGAGAAGCCGCTCGAAGCGCTGACCGAGGTCGCGGTGGTGGTCGTGTCCGTCGTCGTGGATTCGGTTGTCGTGGCCGTGCTCGTCTCGGTGCGGCTTGAGGTGGTCCAGTTCCATGTTTCGGTGATCAAAGTGTGCGTGCCGCTGAGCGTGGTGTGGGTGCCGGGATATTCCGCTGAGGTGGAATCCGTGGTTGAGATCGCGACGGCAACTTGTGAATGCGTCGCGTAGTGCGTGAGGGTGGTGTCGCCGAAAACCGTCGTCTCGGAGGTGGACGAGGTAAACGTGCCATCAACCCCGGCGTTGAGAGTCGTGGATGAACTCGACGTGCTTGTGTGTGTCACGCCCTCCTCTGTCACTGTGACCATTGCCGCGTTGTGGTACGTGTAATAAATTTCGACCGTCGTAAAACCCGGGGAAACCTCTCCCGAGATGGAATCATTCACCGTGCTAGGAGACACCTCGCATGTCTCGGTGTTAAATTGGCTGGCGATGAACTCGGTCACCGTATCCGTGATCGAATCCGTGACCGTCGTTTCCGTGGCCGACGTCGTGGAAGCCGTCGTGGCGGCGCTGGTCGCCCCGGTCGAATAGGTGCCGCTGTCACTATAGTTGTCTGTGTTGCTTGCACTGGTCGCAATCGGTGGTTGGCGACGCGCGCGCGATCTAGCGCGATTTGCGAACCATGTGACGTGAAGCGAAGCGGTGCTCGTCGCCGCCGGACTTAGGTTGTATGTGACCGGAAGTGTGGCAGTGAAAAGTTCCAGATTTGGCGTTGTGTTCGTGGGGTGATTGATCGACCGGCCAGTGAAGATATCCCCGAAGGTTTCCCATGACTCGCTCGTTAAACTTGTGGTCCGCGTCGTGAGCAGCGTGAAGCCGCGCGTCGTCGTAGCGGTGGCCGGGTACACGCTGGCAAATGGAACGTGTGTATCCTCCGCCGTAGTCGTGACGGTGGTGGTAAGTGTGATTCCCAAGGTCGTCGAAAATCCTTCTGCGGTGGCTGTGTAGGTCGTGAATGCGTCGAGCGAGGCTGTTGAGCTCGTGCTGGCGCGCGTCCCACTGCGTTTGGTGAACGTGGTCCCCAAGTGTGAGGCATAGCCCGCGCTGTCATCCGTGCAGGTAATTTCCCACGCCTGTTCCGTGATGTGAGCGACAGAAACAGGGATCAGGCTGAGCGGGGCGTCAATCGTCGTCGAAGCTGCGATGGTGTAGGTTGAACTCGTGATTGTCGAAGCCGCGGTGGTGGTCGTCGTTTCCGTGATGCTCTCGGTCGTGCTCGTCGTTGAAGGCTCCGCGGTGGTGGTGGAGACAATCGAGCGCGTGGTGGTCTCTGTGGTGCTGGTCTCGCCGGCGACCGTCGATGTGGTTGTAACCGTGCTGCTGCGGTACGAATCTAGCGTGTGAGAAGTTGTTTCCTCGCTCGAGGAGGTGGTTGATGCACCGTCTTGCTCTGAGGTGTAGCCCGTCGAACTTCGGGTGAAGCCAGACCAGTGTTGTTCGCAAGTGCTGTAACTGTGGGACACGCTGGACGACACGCCCGGGTCGGCCGAGAAAGAGCCTTGGTCCGTGGTTCCGCCGCGCTGGGATTCGGAGGTTTCGTAAGGGCTGATCGAGCGCGCCGAACTCGTGGTAATCGTAGTGGCGGCTTGGTCGGTTACAGACCCGCCCGGTTCATCGGTGATGAACGATGAACTATTGAGCGTACGGCCGCTCTCCGTGGTGCTCTGCACGGTGGCGTGCGCGTTGGTCGCAATCGTTGTCGAGTAAACCCACACGGGGATTTCAGATAAGCGAAAACTCCCATGTGTAATACACGTCATACGGCACTTGGCCGGCAACCGGTACAGCCTTCTGAAGTCGAAACGCTTCCACTGGGAGCGCTTGAATATTGCCGCAACCCCAGACTTTGACGGGCGAGCCATCGACCGAAACGCCAATCAATAAATCAAAAGCGGTCGGCGGTTCACCGGCCATCGGAGCCAAGGCGTCAGGCGGATCATCCTCGGCTGAAAACGTGGCCGCGGTGATTTCCCCGTTGGTCGCGGTGCAACTTAGCACAAGGTATTTTGTGGCGTCATCTGGCACTTCAATTCCTTCGAGGTAATTATCCGGGAGTAACTGGTTGATGGTGCCGGCGCGAAAGGTCGCCGTCAGAATGCCGTCCTCGTCTGAGTCGATCGAAATATCGAACGGGCATGACTCACTGCCCGCGGCCAGCTTGCGCGCAATGCGGTACGTCGTCCCGCGCTCCGTGCATTTCGCTTTGATGTCCGCGCTGTCGCAGGGCTTCAATGCCATGACGGCACGACGTAGCGCGTTCAGTTGGTCGCGAATAAATCGGACGTCCTGACCGGTCTTAAATTCGCGGATATCGAAAAGGCCGGGCATCAGATGTAGATTTCGTACTTCCAGCCGTTCGGGCCGGAAAGAAGCCATTCCTTTTGATACCGGTAGATCTTCCCCTCATAGGTGTACGACATGGCACGCAACAGCCAATTGCGCGGCGATTCAACCGGCGGCGGCGTTTGCCATCCGGTCGGCGTGTCGATGTAACCAACGCGGCTCAATTCACCTTGGGTTGGTTTTGTTCGGCGCATTCCGGTTTCACGCCACACAACGCCAGCCGAAAGAAATCCCGCGATGCCAGCGAATGAACTTGAGGCGGCGAACCCGAGGAAAAGCCCGTTGGGGTCATACTTCGCCCCGTTTTCGGAAGTGCCAAGCACAGCCTTAAAATCCGGAAACGTCTCGATGGGTTGCTCGGATGCTTCGGTGATTAATTCATACGACGGCTTGGGAAGTCGCGACGTGGATATTACTCCGCCATCATTCGATGCGTCGCCGATGAAGGTGACAGTCACCTCGCTCATGCCTGCTTCGAGTTCGGCGATCTCGACGGTCTGGCAGATGAGCCCCGTGAAAAGCGGGTGCGCCGTGACGTTCCGGATCGGAGCCTGCGCGAGTGCTACGGTATAGAGGCAGCGGAACCGTTCGGTGGCTTCGAGTGACCCATCGTCGTTGTAACGAACCTTCCCGCCCGGCTGGCGCACGAGAACCTTGGATACATCCTTGCTGGCGGTGGAGGAGTGGCGGACGACGGCGGACATGGGATTATTTTAAACCGAGGGTGCTGACTTGAACGCCAAACTTCGCGGTGACGCCGGCCTTGATGTCGGTCAGCAGCGCCGTGTGTTTGCGCGCCTCCGATACCATCGCCTGCGCAGGGTTGGCAGGATTGGTTTGGGCATTTGTCGGGGCGAAGATGTTGCCGCCCCCGCCAATGCGCGCGAGACTGTCGCCTTTGATGCCGCGGAGTTGCGCAAGTTCGCGCTCTTTTCTTGCCTGATCCACTTTCAGGTTGGCGCGCTCAAAATCAATCGTCCTCTCCTCTCCTCCGGGTGTCCCGAAGCCTTCACGCATGAGCCGGTAGGCCCTCGCGGCTGCCCGTTCAGCCATGCCAACGTGGTCTGTTTTGTTCTCAAGAAGATCGCGTTGGTCTTTTAGTTCGTCACGGGTGTCGCGAAGGGTCTGCTGCCGTTTCTTCTCGGCAATTTTTAGTTGCTCCACCGCGACTGAAGACTGCGCCAAACGATCCTGCATCTGGGCCAATTCATGGTTGGCATCGCGCAACATCGATCGATGTTCGCTGCTGATGAACCTGAGCGGGCTGTTCTGTAAATCATCGACCAATTTCTGCTGCCGGCCGATTGCCGCCTGCTGACCTCGCATGTCCTTTTCGGCTGAAATAATTTGCTGACCCGGGGTTTGCTTCAGCCCGATCAATTGCTGCGTGGTTCGCAGTGTGCTGGCGGTGCGTTCATACATCAACTGCGCCGCGTCCGCTGCGTCCTGAAATAGTCCGGTGACCGTACTGGCAATTTGGTCCACCGATCCAATGCCAAGCCCCATCATCAATCCCTTGCCGGCATCAGCAAATGAGAACTTGCGCCCGAGCTTGCCCTTGAAGCCGGCCCACTCGTTTTCCATTTTGGCGAGCCCCTTGGAAAAGCCCGTCGTCTTCGCGCCGATTGTGACATCAACCGCCATTGTCGCGCATCTCCTTCATTAGTTCCTGCTCCTCCAGCGACACGACTTGCGAGCTGCTGATTTGCTCCTCGATGCCGTTCGCGTAACAAAGCATCTGCCCAATCGGGCCGGTCCATATTCGCCACTCCGAAAGGCTTGTGTGAGAAAGCAAAAAGCAGACGGTCCCAAGTATCCATGGCGACTGACATTTTTTGTCTCCGCTGTCCGGCCGCCACATTTCGAGCGTGCTGAAATAGTCGTCAAAGTAAGCCTGCAATGCGGCGTTCTCGCGCTTCATGTCGCAGCAATGAAGCCGCAGTCGGTCTCGAAGCGATGGATGTGGTAGCGTCGGATTGACTTCGAGCGACGTGTGTGGACGCGACAACAACAGAACCGCGAGCAGGAAATCCGCCCCATCGCAGGACGCCCCGGTCGTTATGAACGGAGAGTTGATCGCATCAAGCGTCAACAAGTCGAGAAAGCAGAGCGGGTGCAACCGGTGACCCAGCACGCGATGATCGCTCCGGTTGACCCACGCCTCGAGGAATCGCGGGTCGGAAGCCATAGGCTGGAAACTTACGACAGCGCGTTGGCGGCGTACTTCACGATCTCCAAGCGCACCTTCTGGAAACCCTGCGACTCGCCCATGTGCTTGAACCGTTTGATGTGCCCGGCGATTGAGTTGATCGTCAGCGCATCACCCGGCGCGAACGTGAGCGCGCCGGAATTGTTGAACAAACAATCCACCGACACCTCGTTTTTCGCGTTGAAGAATGCGGCCGCAACCGTGTCGCCAACCGTGTCCGGGGTTTCTTGGAAGTCCGAAGAATAGTCGTTGTCGTAGCCTTGGACGACTGTGCCGGTGACCGTGATGCCCGACAAACCAAACACGACGTTCGCGGCGCCTGAACCTTTGCGGACTACGGTTGCCATATAGGCAAACCGCGGGTGTCAACCACTCCGGGCGCCTCAGACACACCGGCAATGCACGACGAGTTCGAACTTGTCGATGAAGTGGCGCTCCTGGACCGAATGCGAAGACTTGAGCGTGCCGAAACCGAAGACGTGGACCCGGCCGGAACCAGTCAGGAACGACCGGAGGGCGTCCAAGTCGTCGAGGCGATTGGCAACCACATCCGCGCGTGCGCGGTGCGTGGCGTCAGGGTCCGCCACGTCGTCAATCGTGGTCATCAAAATCACCTCGGCGGGAACCCTGTAAACTCCAAGCCCTGGGTGCTCTTCCTCCTGCGCGTTCTCGCAGGCCGCCGCCACGAGCGGCATGGTGATCTCGCCCGACTGCTGCCCCTTCGAGAAAGTGACGCCAGCGAATTCAGTCGAGCCTGCGAACGTGGCGGTGAGCCACGCATGGATCGCGTGTTCGAGTTGCTGGCGAATGGAAATTTTAGTGGCCATTAGTTTGGTCAGAAGCCGGCAGCCTGCTCCTCTTTTCTCATCTGAATACCGAGGGCGAGCTCCATTTTCTCCTTTCCAGCACAGTGGGATCCGAAGCTTGGAATTCACGTGACTTGAAGTCGCGGC
>JADMIO012752913.1_pt1 | contig 23422 bp, 11 predicted proteins | sample 8958161 | NCBI WGS metagenome assembly JADMIO01 (sample SAMN16585339, study PRJNA669376) | soil metagenome | isolation source: Crop rotation soil | place: USA: Cullars Rotation, Alabama | collected 2011
CTTTCCACCGCGGCTCCTTCGACCCGGCCGCCGCCGGGCGGCAATCGGTCGGGCTGTTCGCCCTGCTCCCGCGCCTGGCCGACCACCTCGACCTGCCGGTCATCGCCGCCGGCGGCATCGGCGACGGCAGGGGCCTCGCGGCGGCCCTGGTTCTGGGGGCGAGTGCCGTCCTGGTCGGCACGGCCTTCCTGCGCTGTCCGGAAGCGGCAACCCACCCGGCGTGGGCGGGGGCGCTGGCGGACCTGGAGCCGGAAAACACGATGCTCACCCGGGCTTTCTCCGGGCGGCTGGGCCGGGCGATCGCCACGGACTACGTCCGGGCCGCGGCCGCCCCGGGCGCGCCGCCCCCGGCCCCTTACCCGGTGCAACGAGGTCTTACCGCCGCCATGAGAAAGGCGGGGGCGGAGGCCGGCGACCACCACCGGATGCAGGTCTGGGCGGGCCAATCGGCGGCGATGGCCCCACCCATCCCGGCGCGGGATTTGACCCTCCGAATGTGGGAACAGGCCCAGGCATTCCTTTAAGGGACGGACGTCCCCCACGCGGGTGTCCGACCTGTCTTGAATCTTAGGATAATCCTGTAAGGGGTCTCGCACGGGAACGGCCGGCGGTCGGGAACCGGCCGGTTCGTCTCGCGGGGGCCCGCAGGCCGGAAGGGGCGCGGAGGGTCGGTCGCCATCCCGCCGTGCCCCGGTCACGCCGAGCCGCATTTCTGCGTCGCGAACACGCCTTTACGGTTGAAGGCTTACTCAGGGGGTTTACCCGTGCTTACCTCCCGCGTTTTGGCCGCGGGGATCGACGCCCGGGGGCCGGGTGGAGGAAATCATGATCGAGGTTCAGACCGGAAGCGAGAAGTTTGAAAAAAATGGGGACGGGCATGCGATCGTGTGGCTCCCCCTGGGGGTGGAGATCACCCTGGACGTCCTGGGGGGCGAGCTCGAGATGTCCACCTCCCCGTCCGTCCCCGACCAACGCGCCGTCGTATCCGATTCCCCGGACAAGGTGGCCGTTTCGAAGGTCTACCGGGCGTTCCGCGGGATGACGTTCACCCTCAAGGCGTCCGCCCCCGCCAACGAGTACGTCCGGTTCCTGGACCGTTCGGGGAGGGAGGTGGGAAGGCTCGTCGCGGTCGCGCGGGAGGTGAAAAAACACCCCGGCATGGAATTCGACCTGCTGGCCGACATCATCGGCGGCTCCGACCCTCGCAAAACCCTCGCCGTGCAGCGCCTCCTGTTCAACCTGAGCGAAAACATCTTCGACCAGAACAACGACGCCAACGAGAAGGAGTACGGCCACCTGGCGTGCGGCAAGGTCGTGAACGGCAGCGGCAAGGCCCTCTTCGGGTCCATGAGCCCCATCTTCTACGAGAACCCGTTCCACGAACCGCTCAACCAGGTGAAGGACCGGAGCGACGTGAAATACAAGGCCGTAAAGATCTTCCCGGTGAGGACGGCGATCCGGGAGTATCTGGCGAAGGGCACCCCGGTCCGGGTCGGGGTCCTCGATTCCCCGGTCGGCATGTTCGTGCAAAACCGCAAGCTCGTCGCGTACTACAGCGGGGGGCACACCACCCTGATCGTCGGCTGCGACAGCTCGGCCAGCAAGTTCCTCTACATCGACACCTGGCCCGGGGGGTCCCACATGAAATACGAGGGCGGCCTCTCCGGTGCGGTCGCCGACAGGTGCGAGTACATGGGGATGTACACCGCGAAGTTCGACCCGACCCGGGCGGTCGGGTCGGCCACCGGCAGCGGGGGGCCCAACCTCCTGCGACAGGACCCGGCAACGGAGGGGACCTTCAACACCGCCGGCGATAATTATCTCGAAATCGTGGCCGGTCCCATCCAGTTTCCCTCGTAAGAGTTCGGTTGCCGCATCGGCAGCTTCCTCCACTGCCTTCTCGTGGTCCGGCGGGTGCCCCGGGAAAAACAGCAGGCCCGGGTCCCGATGAGCTGCGGAAAGGCCTTCGCCGGTCCGGCCCGCCCTGTTTTCTTTCCGCCGCGCCGGGCCGGCGGGTGAACGGACCTCCCCCCTCGGCCTAGAATGACCACACCAGGCGGCGCGGGGCAGGCGCCGAGACGAAACCCGATCCCCGAGGTGGTCACCCATGGCGGACATGTCCTTCGTGACGATGGAGTTCCACGTTTCCCGCGCGGCCCGGGACCGCTACCAGTTCGAGGATACCCTCTTCTCCCTGACCGGCAACGTGGTGTTCGCCAACTTCCACGGCGCCCGGGTGTTCGCCCACAAGATCAACCAGAAGCGCGACCTGGTCCGCTTCCCCGAGCAGACCGTGAAGGCCGGCCAGATCAACGCCATGGGGCTCATCGACGAGATCCTCCACTACGTGGCCGGCCTCTACCGCGAACAGGTCAACCCCCAGGTCCTGCGCCAGGCCCTGGAATCGCTGCAGGCGCGCCACGGCAAGCGGGCCGTCGACGAAACCCTGCGCCGCTTCCTCGACGAGTTCCCCCCCGTGGCCGTCTACCGCGGCGAGGTGGACCCGGCCGCCTACTTCGAGGGGTCCACCGCCGGCGTGCCCCACCGCCAGCTCATCCTCGAAGAGCTGCTCCTGCTCTGGCTCGCCAACGCCAACCCGGCCTTCTCGCCGTTCCTGGAGCTGTTCGACGACAGGACCCTGGCCCGGACGACCAGCTACCGGGAGGTCGTGGACGGCCTCCGCGACTTCTTCGCCACCCAGCCCCCCTTCGGCCCCGACAACCAGAACCTGGTGGAGATGCTGCGCAGCCCCGCGGTGGCGGTGCCCCACTCCCTCCAGGGCCAGCTGGGCTACATCCTCGAGCGCTGGGGCCCGCTGCTGGGACGGTACCTGTACCGCCTGCTGGGCGGCCTCGACCTGATCAAGGAGGAGCAGAAGCGCGAGTTCGTCGGCGGGCTCGGCGGCCGGGGCCAGGTCTACCAGTTCTCCGGCCAGGAGGCGGAGCCGGAGCGCTTCAGCGCCGACCGCGACTGGATGCCCCGCCTGGTGCTCCTGGCCAAGAACGCCTACGTCTGGCTGGACCAGCTCGGCCGGGCGTACCGCCGCGACATCCGCCGCCTCGACCAGGTGCCCGACGAGGAGCTGGACCGTCTCGCCCGCTGGGGCTTCTCCGGGCTGTGGCTGATCGGGCTGTGGGAGCGCAGCCGGGCGTCCCAGAGGATCAAGCAGCTCTGCGGCAACCCGGACGCCGTCGCCTCCGCCTACTCGCTCTTCGACTACCGCATCGCCAACGACCTCGGCGGCGAGGAGGCCCTGCACAGCCTCCAGGAGCGGGCCGGCCGACGCGGCATCCGCCTCGCCAGCGACATGGTTCCCAACCACATGGGCATCGACTCCCCCTGGGTGGTCGAGCACCCCGACTGGTTCGTCTCCCTGGGCCACAGCCCCTTCCCCTCGTACCGCTTCAGCGGCCCGGACCTGTCGGCCGACGGCCGGGTGGGCATCTACCTGGAGGACCACTACTACACGCGCAGCGACGCGGCGGTGGTCTTCAAGCGGGTGGACCGGCACAACGGCTCGGAGCAGTACGTCTACCACGGCAACGACGGCACCAGCATGCCGTGGAACGACACCGCCCAGCTCAACTTCCTCAACCCCGACGTGCGCGAGGCGGTCACCCAGACCATCCTCGACGTGGCCCGGCGCTTCTCGGTCATCCGCTTCGACGCCGCCATGACGCTGGCCAAGAAGCACTACCAGCGGCTGTGGTACCCGGAGCCCGGAACCGGCGGGGCCATCCCCTCCCGCGCCGAGCACGGCCTCACGAGGGACCAGTTCGACGCCCGCATGCCCCACGAGTTCTGGCGCGAGGTGGTGGACCGCGTCGCCCGGGAGGTCCCCGACACGCTGCTTTTGGCCGAGGCCTTCTGGATGATGGAGGGCTACTTCGTCCGCACCCTGGGCATGCACCGGGTCTATAACAGCGCCTTCATGAACATGCTCAAGAACGAGGAGAACGCCAACTACCGCAGCGTCATGAAGAACACGCTGGAGTTCAACCCCGAGATCCTCAAGCGCTTCGTCAACTTCATGAACAACCCGGACGAGCAGACGGCCGTGGCCCAGTTCGGCAAGGGCGGCAAGTACTTCGGCGTCTGCACCCTGATGGCCACCCTGCCGGGGCTGCCGATGTTCGGGCACGGGCAGGTCGAGGGCTTCACCGAGAAGTACGGCATGGAGTACCGGCGGGCCTACTGGGACGAGAAGCCCGACGAGGAGCTGGTGCGGCGGCACGAGCGGGAGGTCTTCCCGCTGCTGCGCCGCCGGCACGTGTTCGCCGAGGTGGAGAATTTCTTCCTCTACGACTTCTACGCCCCGGAGGGCCACGTCAACGAGGACGTGTTCGCCTACTCCAACCGCGCGGGGGAGGAGCGGGGCCTGGTGGTCTACCACAACAAGTACGCCGGCGCCCGGGGCTGGATCCGCACCTCGGTCGGCTACGCGGGCCGGACCGGGCAGGGCGGCGAGCGGACCCTCATGCAGAAGGACCTGGCCCACGGGCTGGGGCTGAACCCGGCGGCGGACCACTTCTGCATCTTCCGCGACCACGTGACGGGGCTGGAGTACATCCGCAACAACCGGGAGCTGTATGAGAAGGGCCTGTACCTCGACCTGGGCGCCTACGAGTACCGGGTGTTCCTGGACTTCCGCCAGGTGCGGGACAACGAGTGGCACCAGTACGCCCACCTGGCGGCCTACCTCGACGGCCGGGGCGTGCCGGACGTGGACGAGGCGATGAAGGAGGTCTTCCTGCGGCCGATCCACCACCCCTTCAAGGAGCTGGTCAACGCCGGGCGGTTCCGGCAGCTCCAGGAGGCCCGCCTGACCGACCCCCGCGGTCGCCTCCCGAAGGACCTCCTCGACGACGTGGGGGCGAAGGTCGCGGAGCTCCTGCGGGCCATGAAGCAGTTCGGCGGGGGGGCCGGGGACGAGTCGGCCATCGCCCGGGACGTCGGGCGGCGGCTGGAGGCGGTGCTGCAGCTGCCCGCCCTCGACGGCGCCCCGGGCGGGCCGGCGGCCCGCGAGTACGCGGCCGCCCGGGAGCTGCTGAAAAGCTACCCGGGCGAGGATCCGAGCCGCTGGGCCGCCCTGTTCGGCTGGGTCTTCGTCCACGCCCTGGGCCGGATCGACCGGGAGGCGGGCGCCGCCCACCTGGCCCGGAGCTGGATGGACGAGTGGCTGCTGGGGAAGGTCCTGGCCGGGGCGCTCAAGGACTTCGGGCTGGACGAGCCGGCCGCCGGCAAGGCCGTCCAGACGGTCGCCCTGCTGACCACCCACCAGCGGTGGTGGGAGGAGGGCGAGCCCAACGAGCTGCCGGCCTACCGGGTGGTGGAATCCCTCCTGAAAGACGGCGACGTGCAGCAGTTCCTCGGGGTCAACCGCTACCAGGACGTGCTGTGGTTCAACGGGGAGGCGTTCGAGGAGCTGCTGGGCTGGCTCTTCCTGGTGGCCGTCGTCCAGGCCGGCGCCGACCCGCAGCGCCCGGCGGACCGGGCGGCCGAAGAAATCCTGGACCGCTACCGGGTCATCCAGGAGCTCCGGCGTGCCGGGCAGAAGGCCGGGCACCGGGTCGAGGACCTGCTGGAGGCGGTGAAGGGCGAGGCGGCCCCGGCCGCCGGGACGACGACCGCCTGAGCCCTCAGCCCGCGGCGGCGGGGCCGATGTAGCGGAACAGCAGCCCGTGCAGGGGCAGCAGCGGCGTGCCGAAGCTCTGCGGGTGGTGAAACGCCGGCTGCGGCGCCGTCTGGTACTCGTTGACCCAGTGGTGCCCGTTGCCCCCGAACTCCCGGGCGTCCGTGTCGAGGACCTTGAAGTACCGGCCGGGGAAGGGCACCCCCAGGCGGAACTCCGGGAAGTGCTGCCGGGACAGGTTGATCAGGTACACCACCGCGTCGCGGAAGGTCCGGTCGTAGCGGACGAACGCCAGGACCTGGTGCAGGGGGTTCTGGCACTCGATCCACTCGAAGCCGTTGGAGACGTTGTCCCCCTCGTGCATCGCCGGGACGTGGCGGTACACCTCGTTGAGCCGCTTGACGAACCACTGCAGGCTGCCGTGCCGCGGGTCCCAGGTGGACTCCCAGGGCAGGGGCGCCTCGGCGTTCCACTCGTTCCGCTGGCCGAACTCCTGCCCCATGAACAGCAGCTTCTTCTGCGGGTAGCCGAACTGCAGCAGGTAGAGCAGCCGCACGTTGGCGAACTTCTCGAAGTCGCTGAGGTCCGGCGTCTTCTCCACCATGGCCCGCTTCATGTGCACGACCTCGTCGTGGCACAGGGGCAGGAGGAAGTTCTCGGTGTGGTGGTACAGCAGGGGGTAGGTCAGGTCGTTGTAGACCTCCGCCCGTTTGGCGAAGGGGGTGCGGAAGAACTTCATCATGTGGGTGGTGCAGCCGAGGTCCCACTTGAAGTCGAAGCCGTGGCCGCCGTGCTCCACCGGGCGGGTCACGCCCGCCGCGATGGTCGAGTCCTCCGCGATCAGCAGCGTCTCGGGGTGCTCCTCCTTCAGGGCGTGGCACATCGACTGCATGAAGCGGAAGCCCTCCGGGTTGTGGCAGTTGCCGTACCTCCGCAGGAACTCCTCGTAGCGCGCCACCGAGCCGAACTCGTAGTGGTGGAACTGGCCCGCGGCGTCGAACCGGAAGCCGTCCACGTAGTACTCCTCGACCCAGTGGAACAGGCTGGAGATGAGGAAGCTCTTCACCTCGTTGCGGGCGAAGTCGAAGTAGTAGGTCCCCCAGGGCGTGTGCTGCCGCTCGGGGATCGGGTGCTCGAAGAGGTGGGCGTCGTTGTCGTAATGGGCCAGACCCGTGTGGTCCGTGGGGAAGTGGACCAGCACCACGTCGAGGAGGACCCCGACGCCCGCGCGGTGGAAGGCGTCGATGAGCTGCTTGAAGTCGGTGGGCGTCCCCAGCCGCGACGTGGGCGCGAAGAAGCCGATGACCTGGTAGCCCCACGACGGGACGTAGGGGTGCTCCAGGATCCCCATCAGCTCGACGTGGGTGTACTCCATGTGGCGGACGTAGGGGACCAGCTCGTCGATCAGCTCCAGGTAGGTGAGGGGCCGCCCGTCCTTGAAGCGCCAGGACAGCGGGTGGACCTCGTAGGCGTTGAGCGCGCCGGCGAACCTGTCCGCCATCGGCACGCGCGGCGCCTTGAACTCGTAGTAGGTCTCGGCGAAGAACGGCGTGCGGTGGAGGTCGTTCTGCAGCGACCGGGCGAACGGGTCGGTGCGGAGGTCCCAGCCCTTGCCGGGGCGGTCGAGGGCGAACTTGTAGTACTGCCCGTGGGGCAGGCCCGGGATGAAGCGCTCCCACACGCCGGTGCTGCCCCGCCGCTCCATCGGGTGGGCCTCGACGTCCCAGCCGTTGAAGCTGCCCACGACGGAGGCGCGCTCGGCGTGGGGGGCCCAGACCGCGAAGCGCACGCCCCCCTCGACCAGGTGGGCGCCGAGGAACCGGTGGACGCGGCGGTGCTCCCCCATGTTGAACAGGTAAAGGTCGAGGTCCGGGATGGCCCACGGCCGGGAGGAGTCCCCGGCCGGCCCCTGCACCGCCGCCACGGGGGCGGCAGCTTCGGCGGCGGCTACGGCCGGGGAGGCGGGGGTCGTTACGGTCTCGGACATGGCGTCAGGCTCCGTGGGACGCGGCGGCTTCGCGGCGGGCCGGGCGGCCCGCATCTGTTTTATCAGGAATTTACGGGAAAAAGCAGGTCGGTGCGCCTCGGCCGCCCTTTCCGGCGGGCCGGCGGGGCCTCCGGGCCGGTGAACCGGCCGGCCCTACGTCACCGGCCTCACCTCTTCCATCAGGCTCCAGAAGCCCTCCGCCAGCGTCGGGTGGATGTAGACCGCCCCCTTGAGCAGCGTGTACGGGGCCCCCGCCTGCATGACGAACCCGAGGATCTGGACCAGCTCACCCCCCTCGGACGACAGGATGGCCGCCCCGAGGATCCGGTCGGTGTCGGCATCGACGACGACCTTCATCAGCCCGGCCGTCTCGTCCTTCTCGATGGCCCGGGCCACCCGGGCGGTCGGGATCTTCCCGATTTTGAGCCGCCGGCCGGCGGACCGCGCCTCCTTCTCGGTCAGGCCCACCCGCCCGAGCTGCGGGTCGGTGAAGACCGCGTAGGGGACCGGGCGGTTGTCGGTGGTGAGGTCCTTCTCCTCCACCAGGTTGCCGTAAACGATCTGGTAGTCGTTGAAGGAGATGTGCGTGAAGGCCGGCCCGCCCTTCACGTCCCCCAGCGCCCAGACCCCCGGCACGCTCGTCTCCAGCCGGTTGTTCACCTTGACGAACCCCGACCCGGTGACCTCCACCCCCGCGGCCTCGAGCCCCAGGTCGTCGGTGTTGGGCCGCCGGCCCGTGGCCACCAGCAGGTGGGAGCCGCGCACCACCTCCGGCCCCGACCCCGCTTCCACCGCCAGGACGACCTCGGCCCCCTGGCGCTCCACGCGGGTGGTGCGGGCGTTGAGCAGGAAGCGGATCCCCTCCCCCTCCAGGGCTTTCTGGAGTTCCGCCGCGACGTCGCCGTCCTCGCGGGGCAGGAGCTGCCCGCCCCGGTGGACCACCGTCACCCGGCTGCCGAACCGCCGGTACATCTGCCCGAACTCCAGGCCGACGTAACCGCCGCCCAGGACCAGCAGGTGCTCCGGCAGCTCGCGCAGCTCCATCAGGCTGGCGTTGGTCAGGTAGCCGGCCCGCTCGAGCCCCGGCAGGGCGGGAACGTCCGGCCGGGTGCCGGTGTTGATGAAGATACGCTCGCTTTCGAGCACCTCCGCCCCGACCCGGAGCCGGTGCGGGCCGCCGAAGCGGGCCCGCTCGCGGTAAAGGTGCAGGTTCTTCTGCTCCCGCGCCTTCGCCTCCAGCCCCGAACGCCAGCGCCGGACGACCTCGTCCTTGCGGGCCAGCACCCGGGGTAGGTCCACGGAAACCTCCCCGGCGCGGACGCCCCAGCGGCGGGCGTCGCGGGCGTAGTGGGCCACCTGAGCCGAGGCGACCATCGTCTTGGTCGGCGTGCAGCCGGTGTTGATGCACGTGCCGCCCAGGGGCCCCTCCTCCACCAGGGCCACCGTCCAGCCGCGGTCGGCCAGCTTCTGGGAAAGGGGGTTGCCGGCCTGGCCGGAACCGATCACGACGGCGTCATACGCGGGCATCGGGGTGCCTCCGGAAACGAGGTTCAAAGGTGGCCCGGCGGCCGGACCCCCTTGCCCTTCTTCTTCAAGGCGGAATCGCCCAGCTCCTCCCGGGCCCGGTCCGCCAGGGCCTCGAGCCTCGCCACCACGTCGGGGTGGCGGCCGGCCACGTCGGTGGCCTCGCCGGGATCCTGGTCCAGGTCAAACAGGGCCCGCCCGGTGTTCCCCTCGCCGTAGGGGACCGGCCTGCCGCCCGTTCCGCCCGGCCGGCCGGCCAGGGTCGGGTAGGTGTGCGGGAAGTGCAGCTTCCACCGCCCGCTGCGGACCGCCTGGAGGTGCTCGTCGCGGTAGAAGTAGTACGCCTCGTGCGGGTTTTTCGCCCCCGGCCGGCCCGAGATCACCGGCCAGACGTCCCGGCCGTCGATCGCGTGATCGGGCAGCGGGGCGCCCGCCAGCCCGGCCAGGGTGGGCAACAGGTCGATCGTCATGAGCGGCTCCCGGCACACCGCCCCGGCCGGGACGTGCCCCGGCCAGCGCATGACGCACGGCTCGCGGTGGCCCCCGTCGAACGTCGTGAACTTCCCCTCGCGCAGGGGACCGGCCGAGCCCGCGTGGTCCCCGTACTGTAGCCACGGGCCGTTGTCCGACGTGAAGACCACCAGCGTCCGGTCGTCGATCCCGTTGCGCCTCAGGGCGGCCAGCACCTCCCCCACCGACCAGTCGATCTCCATGATGACGTCCCCGTAAAGGCCCCGCGGGGACTTCCCCCGGAACTTCTCCGAGACGTGCAGGGGCACGTGGGGCATGCTGTGCGCCAGGTACAGGAAGAAGGGCCCGTCCCGGTGACGGTCGATGAACCCCACCGCCCGCTCCGTGTACCAGGTGGTCAGCCGGGTCTGGTCGGGGTTGTAGCCCACCACCTTCTCCCCCTCGAGGAGCGGGAGGTCGGGGAACTTCGCGGTGGGGTGCCTCGGCCACATGTCGTTCGAGTACGGCAGGCCGAAGTAGTCGTCGAAGCCGTGCCGCGTGGGGAGGAAGCGGGGGTGGTGGCCCAGGTGCCACTTGCCGTAAAGGGCGGTGGCGTAGCCCCGGGGTTTCAGGACCTCCGCCAGGGTCTTTTCCCGGTCGCTGATCCCCGTCGTGCTGGACGGGTCCAGCGCCCCGGTGATCCCGACGCGGTTGGGGTAGCAGCCCGTCAGGAGGGCGGCGCGCGAGGCCGAGCAGATCGCCTGCCCGACGTAGAAGTCGGTGAAGCGCGTCCCCTCCCGGGCCATCCGGTCGAGGTCCGGGGTGGTGAAGCCCTTCGCCCCGAAGCAGCCGACGTCGGCGTAGCCCTGGTCGTCCGTGAGGATGACGACGAAGTTGGGCGGCCGGGAAGGGGCAGCCGGTGCGGCCCCCCGGGGGCCGACCGCCCAGGCCAGGAGGACGACGAACGCGAGCCAGGGACGCACCGGCATCCGGTTAACTCCCGACGGTTCAGGCGGGCGGGGCGTGTCAACGCCCTGTCAGCTGGCAATTTTTTATTTTCAATCAAACCAGGGGGTTGACACCCCCGCCCGCCCGTTCATCCCGACTCACTCGAACTCGTAGCCCACGTAGAACGTGACCCGCCCGTCCGCCAGGCGGCGGATGTTGGTGAGATGCACGGGCCGCCCCCCGCCGAGCTGCGAGCGGCTCGAAGGGGTCGTGTACGGGGTGAAGGCGTTGTTGGCCCCGCTGGGGAACGGCACCGACTCGGGGAAGACCCGCGGACCCGACGGGCCGTCGATGCCGTGCGACTCCTCGAGGACCGGCCGGTTGTTGACCACGCGCCAGATCAGGAGCCCTTCCCCCGGGAGGCTCTGGTCGAAGCCCTTGTGGCGGCGGTTCTCCAGCAGCAGGTACTCGCTGCCGTCGGGCCGGACGAGCACCTTGACGCACTCCTTCGGCGAGTCCTCGACCGGGGAGAGGATCAGCTTCTGGCGGACGGTCGGGTCGATGACCGCCGGCTTGAGCCAGCCGAGCTGCTCCTTGCACCAGGCGGAGAAGTGCTGCGGCCGGCCATTGCCCGCCTGGACCGACATGGCGCACCAGGAGCCGAGGCCCACCGCGCCCGGGTCGTCCGGCCGGGCGTAGAGGTCGGGCAGGCCCAGCAGGTGCCCGAACTCGTGACAGGGGATGCTGACGTCGCTCATGCGCGAGCCGCCCTCGGGGGCGATGAAGTACGGCCAGCGCTTGCCCCGGTGGCTGAAGGTGGCCCGGTGGGGCCAGTACAGCCCGCCGCGGGTGGACTGCACGCGGGCCCCGGCGTACAGGAAGAACAGGCCGTCGTAACCCTTTAGGGCGTCCTTGCCCTCGCGGTCCAGCAGCACGTCCAGTGCCTCCTCGAGCAGGACCGACCGGTCCCGGAAGCCCGTCCCCCCGCCGTAATCCCCCCGGTCCTTCTTCACCTTGACCCAATCGAACACCTTGCCCTCGACCCGGAAGCTGCCGTACGACTGCTCCCGGTAGTAGTCGTTCAGGCTGCCGTGGACCGGCTGGCCGGTGGCGCTGCGGTCGTTGTAGGTCCCCTTGCTGAACAGGGCCTCCTCCCAGTCCTTGACCTTGACCTGGGAGTTATGCTTGACGTCGGGGTACTCGACGGGGACCACCGCCAGGCGGTAGACGTCCTTTTTCCAGATCGGGTCGGGGCGGTTGAACCCCCGGGACCTCCGCCCCTCGGCGACGGGTTCGCCGGCCAGGTGCACCTTGACGTCCACCGGCCGTTCCGTCGCGGAGAGCGTCAGGGTCACGGTGTCGCCCGGGCTCTTACCGCCCAGGAGGTCGCGGAGCTTGGCGGGCCCCGTCAGGGAAATGCCGTCGAACTTGAGGATCACCGCCCCCGCCCTGAGGTTGGCGCGGGCGGCCGGGGAGCCCGGGACGACCTCGGTGACCAGGACGCCCTCCCCCTCCTTCGGCTCCTCGAGCTGGATTCCGAGCAAGGGCCGCTGCCTCCCCATCTTCATGGGCCGGCTGGTCGAACCGAGCGTCGCGGTGACCTCCAGGGATTTTCCCCCGCGGACCAGGGCCAGCTTGACCTCCTCGCCCGGGGAACGGCCCTGGAGCATTTCCCGGACGGCGTCCGGGCCGCGGACCTCCCGGCCCGCCAGCCGCACGACGACGTCCCCGTGCCGCAGGCCGGCCCGGGCGGCCGGCGAGTCCGCCTCCACCTCGGCCGCCACCAGCCGGCCTTCCGCGTCCCGCTCCAGGGAAACGCCGAGGTAGCCGGTCTGCCCGACGACCGCCGGACTCCCCTGGCTGATGCGGACGGTGATCGCCTGCTCCACCGTCCGGAAGCCGGACAGCTCGGGCAGGATAACCTTCTCTTCCCCCCGGGCCCGCAGCGAAACGCCCGCGAGGCCGGCCGACAAAACCACAACGACAACGCCACGAAAAACCGTTTTTACCATGACTGGGACTCCGGACTCCTTTGCCCGGCCGGGGGGCCGCCGTCGGCCAATCCCCGGACCGCTTGAGAAACCATTGTGTCCCGGGGGGAAACGGTTTGCAAGGAGGGAAACCGGAGGAAAAGAGAAGGGCGGGTTTACCGCGTCGCGGGCCTGCCGGCCGAGTGAGGCGATCCCTTCCCCGCCTCCAGCTCCTGCCGCCCGTCCGGGTCCACGGCCAGGTGGTACGCTTCGCCGTTGACGCGGGCCGTGACCGCCCACCCCGAACCGGAAGGGGCCAGGGCCACCGTCGGGACGGAGCCGCCGAGGTGAATAACCCAGGCGACCACGGTGCCCTTCCCGCGGGCATGGACGATCACGCACGGCACCCGGTCGCTGCTGACCCGGCCGGCCCCTGTGCCCGCCCACACCTCCCCGGCTCCCGCCGTCGCCACGGCCAGGCCGACGCGCACCGGACCCTGTGCGATCTCCCGAAGCGGTCCGGTAACCTTCACCATGTCCTTCAGATAGTGGTAGCCCGGCCCGTCCGGCAGCGACACCGCCTCGCCCTCCGGGGCGGCGGACCAGGCCCCGGCATTGTGGTAGGCCAGGTCGAAGTTGTGTTCGCTCCCCGCCCGGACCACGTCCAGGACCAGCACCACGTCCGGCCCCACGACGGCGACGGCCCGGCGGTAGGTGACTCCGGGGAAAATCGGCCCCGCCTCCGCGAAGGCCGCGGCGTACCCGGGCTCGGCCCGGAAGGCGAGACAGCGGCCCGTGGCGGGCTTCTGGTTGGCCACATCGACCGTCAGCGTGTTGTGGGCCAGCGTCGTCTTCTGCCAGCCCGCGTGGATCGGGGCCCCGTATTTGCCCGTGCCGGGGTCGTAGCCCAGGACCGCCCCCCGGCTGTAAAGAATGAAGTGAAGCTTGTCGGGGTGGCCGTGGCCGCCCCCGTGCGGGCCGTACTTGAGGCAGAGCCAGGTGGCGTCGGGCCCGCGCCCCTGCTGCAAAACGGCATAGCCCGCCGACGGGTAGTTGCGGCTGGCGGAATCGCGGGCCGGCGCCTCCGGCAGGGGCACCACCCCGGCGAGCAGGGCCTCCAGCGAGTTCCGCTCCTCTTGCCGCAGCACCTCCGCAAACCGCGCCTCGTGGTAGCGGGCCAGACCCAGCTCGTAAAGGCCGTGCCGGCCCCGGACGCGGACCTGGGTCGAGTCGTTGAACGCCGGCAGCTCCAGGTTCGGCATGGCCAGGTCCAGCGGCGCCTCGAACAGGCGGCGGTAGCACTTGTCCCCGGACCGGTAGGCGTACAGCCCCAGGCCGCAGTGTTCCCCCGCCTCCGCCAGCGGCGCCATGGCGGCCATCGTGTAGAAGTGATAACCCCAGGCCCCCTCGAACCACTGGCCGTCGTCGTTGATCCCCCGGGCGACCTGCTGGCGAAAGCCATGCTCGGAGGTCACCGCGTCGGCCACCAGCTCCGCGTCGCCGAGCAAAAGGCCCACCAGCCCGACGGCCGAGTTCTTCCAGTTCTGGATGTTGTGAATGCCCATCCTGTGCCGCCGGATCGTCTCCGCCGCGGGGCGCAGCAGGCCGGTCTCGATCGCCTTCCGTTCGTCCGCGCCGAGACGGTCCCAGACCAGGTCGGCCCCCTGGAGATGCCGATCAGCCAGCCGGCCTCGTCCAGCGTCTGCGGGCCGACGTGCCCGCCGCCGACCTTCTCCTGGCCGTTCTTGTCGTGTAACGGGTAGCGGGTGTACGCACGGGCGTAGGCCAGCAGGATCTCCCGGGCCTTGTCGGCGTACTTCTTTTCCCCCGTCAGGCGGTGCGCCAGGCCGAGGTCGCGGACGGCACTGCTGTAGCCGTTGTGGGTCTTCATCAGCAGGACGTCGTCGTACGGCCAGCCGTGGTAGACGGTGCCGCAGGAGGGACAGCGGTGTTCGGTGGGGGAGACGGTCTTGAGGTCGGTGCCGTCCCGCTTGCAGACGTACCAGTGAGACCACTGCCCGCCGCGCGGGGGCAGGTCCACCCCCTTGCGGACCCAGCCGTCGGCGGAGCGGAGGAGGAGCCGGTAGCGGGCCTGGAGGAAGGGCGCCCGCGCCAGCCGCGCCTTGACCGCCGGGACCTCGGCGTCCGTCAGCATCAGCCGCGGGTGGGGCGGCAGGTGCAGGGGCAGGTCCCCGGGCGAGTCGGCCCGGCCCGCCGTCCGTGTCAGGAGGAGGAAGGTGAGAAGGGGAAGAAGGGATCGGTAAATCATCGGCAACCTCGGGGCGAGCCGAAGGGGGCGTCATGCGCCCGACGCACGCCGCGGTGGGAGCCGCCCTCGGCCCGGGGCGGCATACCTACCGATTGTAACGCCCGGGCCGCCACCCGTCTCACCCCCGCACCGGACGGGGGTATCTTTGGCGGCGCGGCGGGAGGTGTGCTATCCTGGCAGGATCCGAACCCCGTCGTTTTTCGAGGCCTGCCCGGGATGAAAACCGCTCTCCTCCGGCTCGTGCCTGCCCTGGCCCTCCTGGCGGCCGGCGGGGCGTGCCGTGCGGAAAGTCCCGCGTCCGGGCTGCGCCTCCCGCCGGGGTTCGAGGCGACCGAGTTCGCCGACAGCCTCCTGGCCAACGACATCTTCTGCATGACCATCGATCCCCAGGGCCGGGTGATCGTTTCGGGGCGGGGTTACATCCGCATCCTGGTGGACGAGGCGGGCCGGGGCCGGGCCACCCGGGCCGTCGAGTTCGCGGGCGGCCCGAAGGACGGCGCCCAGGGGCTGTGGTGGGAGGGGGACTCGCTCTATTTCACGGGCGACGGGGGCCTGCGCCGCTACCGGGACCGGGACGGGGACGGCCGGGCCGACGGCCCTTCGGAGTTGATCCGCGCCCTCCGGACCGGGGGCGAGCACGAGGCCCACGCCATCCGGCGCGGCCCGGACGGCTGGCTGTACCTCCTGTGCGGAAACGGAACCGGGATCGACCGGACCTTCGCCACCCTGCCGACCTCCCCCATCCGGGAGCCGGTGGCGGGCTGCGTGCTGCGGTTCGCCCCCGAGGGGAAGGGGTGCGAGATCGTCGCCGACGGGTTCCGCAACCCCTACGGCATGGATTTCAACGGCGACGGGGAGCTGTTCACCTTCGACTCGGACAACGAGCGCTGCGTGTCGCTGCCCTGGTACGAGCCGACCCGGCTTTACCGGGTGGTCCCCGGCGGCCATTACGGGTGGCAGGCGCCGCAGCACGCCGAGACGTGGCGCTTCCCGCCGTACTTCGCCGACGTGGTGGCACCCCTCCTCACCCTGGGCCGGGGCTCGCCGACCGGGGTGGTCTGTTACCGCCACACCCAGTTCCCGGAACACTACCGGGGCGGCCTGTTCCTGCTGGACTGGACCTTCGGGCGCGTCTACTTCGTTACGCTGAAGCGGGCCGGGGCTTCCTGGGCGTGTGAACCGGAAGTATTCCTTCAGTCGGCGGGGGACAACGGCTTCGCCCCGACCGCCGCCGCGGTCCACCCCCGCACCGGGGACCTTTACGTCTCCATCGGCGGGCGGGGCACGCGCGGGGCGGTGTACCGCATCCGCTACACCCCGGGCTACCGGGAGAATGCCGCGGAGCCCTCCCCCCTGCCTCCCCGGTCGCTGGACTGGCGGGAAGGGGGCGGGCGGAAACTCTTCGAACGGATACGGGGGGGCGACGCGCTCGACCGCCGCCGGGCCCTGGACCTGCTGTACCGACACCGGTCCCACTTCTCCCCCTGGCAGCTCGCGCAGGCCGTCCGCGCCGTCTGGGATGACCCCGACCGCTCGACCCGGCAGGCGGCCGCCCGGCTGGTGGCAGTCCTGGATGAGGACGCCCGGCAGGAGCTGGAGGGGCGGGTGAAGACCGGGCCGGTAGAGGTTACCTTCTGCCTGGGAAGCCGCGCGGAGGACCCCGCTGGGGTGCTCGGACGGGCCGGGCGGCTGCTGGCGGATCGGTCCGCCGACCCGGAAACCCGGCTGGCCGGGGTGCGGCTGACCCAGCTCGCGCTGGGAGACCTGATGGACCCCCGGCGGCGGGGGACGGTGTGGGAGGGCTATTCCCCCCGGGACACGCCCCTCCCCCTGCGCGCCCGGGAGCCGGAGCTGTTCGCCCGGGCGGCGGCCGGGCTGCGGGAGGCCTTTCCCTCCGGGCAGGCGGACCTCGACCGGGAGGTCAGCCGGACCCTGGCCGTGATCGAGGACGAGGACCCGGCCACGACCCGCAAGGTGGCCGGCCGCGTCACCCCCTCCTCGGACCCGGTGGAGGACGTCCATTACCTCATCGTGCTGGCCCGGCTGCAGGGGCCGCGGACCGAAGAGGTGACCCGGTGCACCGCCGAGGGCCTGCTGGCCCTGGACCGAAAGCTCGACGGGCTTCACCGGAACCGGGACCGGAACTGGCCCCTGCGCGTGGCCGAGCTGCACGCCGAGCTGGCCCGAAAGGACCCCGCCCTGAACGACGCCCTGCTGGCGTCGAAGGAGTTCGGGCGGCCCGACCACGCCCTGTTCGCCCGCTGTCCGGGCTTCGACCGGCGCAGGGCGGCGCGGACCTTCCTCGCGCGTGCCGAGAGCGTAGAGGATTACCCCTGGACCCCGGAGCTGGTCCGTCTGATCGAGGTCCTCCCGGAGGAAAGGGTCCTGCCGGTCCTCCGGTCCCTGTGGGAGAAGGGCGGTTTCGAGGAGGAGGTCCTCCCCGCCCTGGCCCGTCGGCCCCGGGAAGTCGACCGGGACAAGTTCCTCGGGGGCCTGAGCTCGCCCCGGCTGGGCACGGTGGAGCGCTGCCTCGAGGCCCTGGAGAAATTACCCCCGCCCCGCGGTGGGGAGGTGCTGCTGACCCTCGTCCGCGCCCTGAGGCGGCTGCCCGACGGCCGGGAGGCCGGGCCCTTGCGGCGGCGCCTGGGCGGATACCTGGCCCGGGTCTCCGGCCGGGAAAACCTCGGCGGCGATCGGGAGGCCTGGACGCGCTGGCTGGAGAAGGACCACCCCGACCTGGCCGCTCGGCTGGGCGGGGCGGACGGGGTGGACGTGGCGGCCTGGAAGCGGCGCCTGGCGGGGCTGGACTGGCCGGCCGGGGATGCGGCCCGGGGGCAGGAGGTGTTCCGCCGGGCGAGCTGCGCCGCCTGTCACTCCGGGGCCCAGTCCCTCGGGCCGGACCTGCAAGGCGTGACGGGACGCTTTTCCCGCGACGACCTCTTCACCGCCATCCTCCAGCCGAGCCGGGACATCTCCCCGCGCTACCGGACGACCTTCCTGGCCACGGCCGACGGCAAGGTCTACCAGGGCATGGTGATCTACGAGGCGGTGGACAGCCTGATCCTGCAGACCGGGCCGGCCGCGACGGTCCGCCTCGTCAACCAGGAGATCACCGCCCGCCGCACCACCGACACCTCCCTCATGCCTGCCGGCCTGCTGGACCGGCTCTCGGACCGGGAAATCGAAGACCTTTACGCCTACCTGAAAGGCCTGGGGGGCCCGAAGGAGGATCCCCCCGGCCCGGCCCCGAAGAGTGCGGCAAAAGGGGGATAACCGAGGCCCGGCGGTTCGGTTATCCTGGGAACAGGAAACGGTTGGTTCCCCCGGTTGGAAAATTCCCATGAAACCATCATCCCGGAACGGTGAACGGATGGCCGGGGAAAAGCAGCCCCGGGCGGGGAGAAAAGATATTGCCCGAAGTGGGGAAGCTGCCGTCCCGGACATGGACCGGCTGGCCGCGGCCGCCCTCGAAGCGGCCCCCTGCCTGATGGCGGTGACCGACGCGGAAGGCCGGGTCGTCCTTTTCAACCGCGCCTGCGAGGACCTGACCGGACTCCGCCGCGAGGAGGTCCGGGGGAAAAAGGTCGAAGGGTTGTTCCCCGCCGCTTCGGGATCCCGAGACGTCCGCTGGAGGGCGCGAGACGGGGGAGAGCGGGTCCTCGAGTGGCGGGCCGCCCCCGTGAGGGAGGACGGGCTGTCCTTCACCCTTTGGACCGGCAACGACGTCACCGAAAAGTGCCGGGAGGACGAGGCCCGAACGGCCCGCCTCGAACTCCTTCCGCAGGTCGTGGACGGGATCACCGACGCGGTCTTCGTGAAGGATCTCGAAGGGCGCTACGTCCTGGTAAACCCCGCCGGGGCCCGGATGCTGGGCCGGCCGGTGGAGGAAGTCATCGGCCGGGACGACACCCAGCTCTTCGAACCCGACCTCGCCCGGGTGATCGTGGAAGACGACCGGCGCATCTTGGCCTCCGGACAGGGCGAGACGTTTCAGCGGGAAGGGACCCCCAGAGGGGGCGAGTGGCAGGTCTGGCTCGTCTCCAAGGGCCTCCTTCGTGACGGACGGGGGCGGGTGACGGGGGTGATGGGCACCTGCCGCGACGTCACCGGTCAGCGGCAGTCGGAACAATCGCTCCGCCAGAGCGAGGGCCGCCTGCGGATCATCCTGGAGCAGATGCCCACGGTCCTTTGGACCACGGACCGGGACCTGCGCGTCACCTGCAGCATGGGGGCCGGCCTGGCCCGGCTGGGGTTAACGCCCGACCAGCTGCTCGGGGTGAGCCTGGTCGATTTCCTCCGCGAGGACGGCCCCGACGCCCCGGGGATTCCGGCGCACCTCCGGGCGCTCGAGGGGATCCCTCAGACCTACGAGACCGACTGGCGGGGGCGGTTCTTCCAGGTCCACATCGAGCCGCTGCGCGACGCGGCGGGCCAGATCGCCGGGTGCATCGGGGTCGTGCTGGACATCACCGACCGGCGCCAGGCCGAGGACCGGCTGCGGGACTATTCCGCCCGGCTGCAGTCGCTGTCCCGGCAGCTCATGGCGGTCCAGGAGGCGGAGCGGCACCGCCTGGCCCGGGAGCTGCACGACGAGGTCGGGCAGGCCCTCACCGCCATCCGCAACACCCTCGAAGCGGCCCTGCGCCGCTCCGGCGATGGGGCCTCTTCCGCCTTCGAGGACGGGTTGAGCGCCATCGACGAGACCATCGGGAAGGTCCGCAACCTGTCCCTGGACCTGCGGCCCTCGATCCTGGACGACCTGGGGCTGACCGCGGCGCTGCGCTGGCACGTGGACCGGCAGGCGCAGCGGGCGGGGCTGGAGGCCCAGTTCGTCTCCCCGCCGCGCGGCGGCCGGCTGGGGACCGCCCTGGAAACCGCCTGTTTCCGGGTGGCCCAGGAGGCCATGACCAACGTGGTCCGCCACGCCCGTGCCCGGCGGTTGTGGGTCACCCTGGAACAGGAAGAGAGGGAGGTCCGCCTCACCGTCCGCGACGACGGCGTCGGCTTCGACGTCGAGGAGGCCCGCCGCCGCGCCGCCCGCGGGGGCAGCTTCGGGCTGCTGGGGATGCAGGAGCGGGTGCTCCTGCTTGGTGGGAAGATGGAGGTCGAGTCGGCGCCCTCCCGGGGCACCACCGTCCGCGTCCGCTTCCCGACCGGGGCGGACGTCCCACCACCCTGACCCCCCGCGCCTTCCGGGGGGCCCGGCCGGCGGGGTCACGAGAACTCGCGCAGCGGCCCGGCCACCTCGGCCAGCGCCGCGTCGGGCAGCACGAACGAATCGGCGATGCGCGCCGGGTCGTCGTTGACCACCTCGGGGAATCGCCGGCCGGAGAGCACCTGGACGGCGAAGATCTCCTGAACCGCGTCCTCGAACCTCAGGTACGCCACCGTCCGACCGGTCCCCGCCTCCAGCACCCACACCCCGCACCAGCGCTCCGGCCGCTCGGCGATGGCGATGCCGCTGAACACGGCGCTGTCCCGCACCTGCGACAGTCCGACGAAGGCGAAACCCCCGTGGAAGTCCAGCCCCCGCGTGAAGCCCGGGAGTTCTGCCATCGCCTCGTACCGCCCCGTCGCCTCGTCCACCACCCCGACCGTCCCGTTGCCCGATTCCAGCAGCCAGAGCCGGCCGGCGTGCCAGCGGGGCGAGTGCGGCATCGACAGCCCGCGGGCGATCACCCCCCCGCCGGGAACGTCCATCAGGACGCCGCCCCCCTTCCTGTCTTCCCTCCAGCCCCCCGCCCTGTCGGTCGCCCCCAGGGCGGTGGCGTAGCGGACCCGGCCGTCGCGCAGCCCCAGGCCGTTGAGGTGGCAGCGATCCTCGGGCGCCAGGGCGGAGACGAAAGGCGGCCGCCACAGCGGCACGAAGCTGTAACGGGCGGCGCGGGCGGCCAGGCAGCTGAAGCGCGTGTTGACGAACCAGAGTTCGTCCCCGACCCAGGCCATCTCGTGGACCTGGACGTCGCCGGTGACGTGGCCGATCCGCGGCAGGAAGCAGGCGTCGTGCTTGCCCGCCGGCTCCAGCTTGCGGGCCACCGCCGGGACGTTGTGGAACTCCCACACCTCAACGGCCGTGCCGACGGCCAACCGGTCGCCGTCACAGGCCAGCCCCATCGGCTTCTGGAAGGTGCGGAAGTGGGTGTTGATGACCCCGCCGTCGGCCCGGAGCACTACCAGCTTGCCGGCCTGGTAGGTGGAGACCAGCAGGGAGATTCCCAGGTGCTCCAGGAGCGGGCCGAAGCTGGTGGTGTGAACGCTGCGTAGTGGCGGCTCCGAGGGGGGGGGGTGGACGGGTTCGGCGTCGATGGCAGTCCTCCCCGGTTCAGGGGGAAAGGGGCGCCCCGGTTGGGAAACCGTTTCCCCAGGGGTCTTTCTCCTTCGCGTCGGGGTGGAAGTCGGACTTCCGGCTGCCCTCGCCCCCGGAGTACCGAGGGCGAGGGGAAAAGCCAGTACAGGGGAGAGGGGCCGGGGGTAGGGCCCCCGGGGGGATCAAATCCACCCCCCGATCTTGTTGAAGACGTCCACCGGCGTCCCCACCAGGACGAACTGGTCCGTGCCCCCCCGGGTCGAGATGGCGTTGACGGGGTTGAAATGGTGGACGGTAACCGTGGGACCACCCTGGTAGGCGAAGGTCCCCGTCGTCCCCTGGCCCACGAAGGTGTCGTTGCCCGGCCCGTCATTAAGGAAGGCCGTGCCGGGCCCCGTGCCGGCGGTGACGTTGACGGCCTGGAACCCGAAGAGGAGGTCGATGAACCCGGTGGAGGCATTCTTGAGGTAGCTGCTGGTCGCGTCGCTGGCGAAGACGTCGTTGCCCGCATCGCCCGTCACGTTGGCCGTGCTCTGGTGGCCGGAGAGGCCGTAAACCGTCTTGAAGCCCGTGACGGTGTTGGAAAAGGAGGAGTTGGGCTGGTTGGCGCCGGGGGTGAGGGGGCCGATCATGGTGGCCGTCCCGGTGGGGGAGCCGGTGAAGGTCCCCCCGCCCGGGCCGTCGTACAGGTACGCGATGTCGCCGGGGTTGGCGGCGGCGGAGTTGACCGTCCGGAACCGGAACACGTTGTTGCGCACCCCGAGGGAGGTGAGGACGTAGCTGCTGCCCGAGTCCCCCGCGTAGTTGGCCGGGCCGGCCCCGGTGGCGTCGGCGAGGGTGGCCGTGTCGTTAGGCCCCATGGCGGAGACCACCACCGTCTTGAAACCGGCCGCCCTGGTGTTGAAGGTGCCGTTGAAGAAGGTGCTGGTCCGGGAGTCGGTCGTGAAGGTTTCGTTCCCGGCGGTACCGCCGTAGAGGGAGGCGACCGAGTTGGGATTCTTGGCGGTCACGTTGACGGTCCGGAAGCCCTTGACGTAGTCCAAGAACTGGCTGCTGGTGAGGTAGGCGTTGACCGGGTCGAAGGCGAAGGAGTCGCTGCCCGTGGCGGCCCCGGTGAGGTTGGCGACGTCGTTGTCGTTGGGGCCGGCGCCCGACAGGGCGTTGGCGAAGGTGAAGCCGTTGAGCTGGTAGCGGAAGGTGCCGCCGGCGAAGGGCCCGGTGAAGGTGTCGGAGCCGGTCGCCCCGGAGCGGTCCGAGGTGAAGGTGTCGCCCCCCGTGCTGCCGTACAGGTATGCGGTGTCCGAGTGGGGGGTGCCCGCGTTGGCCACAACGTTCCGCGGCCCGAAGGTGTTCACCGTGATCCCGTTGTTGGTGTACAGGTTGGCCACGACCTGGCCCCGCCCGACGTCCGGGGCGACCTGCAAGGTGTTGGGCGTGCTGACGCTGCCGGTAAGGTTGGCGGTGTCCGGGGCGGTGCCGTTGTAGTTGATGACGGCCAGATTGATCGAGGAGGCCGAGGACGGCAGCACCTGGTAGGCGAACCGGTTCTGGTTGGCGGCCGCCGCCGCGTCCGTCAGGGTGGCCCGGGGGTTGAACGGGCTGGGGGAGGGGTGGTCGTTGAAGGCGAAGGTGTTGCCGGAGTTCGTGTCCGTGACGGTCAGCTGGGTGAAGTCCGGGGAGAGCACGAAGGAGGTCCCCGGGGGGCTGTACTCGACCGCGCCGATGTCGGTCGCGTCGCTGCCGGCCTTGTCCGCCTGGTCGATGTTGTCGAGGGTCCGGGCGTAGCCGCGCTGGTCGATGGGGGGCGGGTTGGTGGCAGGCGGGACGGGGAAGGGGAAGCCCGCGTCGACGGCGGGGCTGTTGGCGGCCGGGAGCATGGTCTGGGTAGGGCCGCCGTTGTTTTGCAGCGGGCCGAGCCCGGCGTCAAGCGGGCCGGCCGAGGTCCCGACCTGGTCCCCCGGGGCGGTGAAGCCGGTGGCGCCCGTGCCGTCGCCGATGAGGTTGAATCCCTTGCTGGTGAAGGTCCCGGACACGTCCGGCAGGGCGTCCTGGGCCACGATGGTGTTGCCCAGCGTGGTGGAAACTCCGCCGCCGGAGCTCCTCATCCCGCCCGGGCCCGAGGACCCGGTCTGGCCGCTGGCTCCGGTCGTGCCCCGGCTGATGCCGATCCCGCCGGCACCCCCGCTGCCACCCGAGCCGCCCAGGTCCAGGTTCGACGAGACGGTGCTGTTCGTCACGGTCAACGAGCCCTGGAAATTATTAACGGCGCCGCCGTCCTGGGCCCCGCCGTCGCCGCCCTTGCCGCCGTCGCCCCCCTGCGTCCCATCAGGGAAAG